>Ga0302325_10010719_pt1 | contig 19821 bp, 13 predicted proteins | sample Palsa_T0_2_FD_201948 | JGI IMG/M metagenome (GOLD analysis project Ga0302325, IMG submission 201948) | Peat permafrost microbial communities from Stordalen Mire near Abisko, Sweden - Palsa_T0_2 | ecosystem: Environmental > Terrestrial > Soil > Palsa > Peat permafrost | place: Sweden: Abisko...
ATGGACAAGCTCGAGCGGGCGCTGACCCGCGCCAAGGACGACGGCGGCGGCACGCTGGTGGTGGTCGACGGCGTCTTCTCGATGGAGGGGGACGTGGCAGCGCTGGTGGAGATCGTGGAGCTGTGCCAGGCCCACGGGGCACGCCTGATGGTGGATGAGGCCCATGGCGCCGGCGTGCTCGGCGCGCGCGGGGCGGGGGCGGCGGAGCTGTTGGGAGTGGAGGACAGCGTCGATCTGCGGATGGGGACCTTCTCCAAGTCGCTCGCCGCCTGCGGCGGCTTCGTGGTCGGACCCGCCGAGGTGATCGAGTACCTGAGGATCTCCTCGCGCGCCTTCCTGTTCACCGCCTCAGCCGTGCCGGCGGCGCTCGGCGCAGCCCTGGCCGCGCTGCGGATCATCCGCTCGCAGGAGGGCCCGCCGCTGCTTGCGGCGGTGCTCGACCACGCCGCCTACCTGGCGGCGGGCCTGGAGACGATCGGCTACCGCGTGCTGAGGGGCGAGGAGGTGCGGACGGGACCCTCCGCGGACGCCGAGCTCGCCACGATCGTCACCCCGATCATCCCCATCCTGGTGGGCGACGACTGGAAGGCCGCGCTGCTGTGGCGGGCCCTGTACGGCCACGGGGTGTTCACCAACTGCGCCATCCACCCGGCCGTGCCACCGGCGGGCGCGCTGCTGCGCCTGAGCGTTATGGCCACCCACGACCGGCCCACGCTGGACCGTGCCCTGGATGCCTTTGCGAAGGTCAAGGACGAGTTCGAGGCCGAGCATGGCCCGCTACCCTCACCCGTTAGTTGAGACTTGGACTTGTCCGATTGTTCACAAGGGGATCGGGGAAGGAAAAAGGTCGCTTGTAGCGCAGGATGGGCCTGCGCGCTGTTGACCAAATGGAGGAAGCTGGCCTAGCCTCACAGAGCGCTCCACATGGCCGCTCTGGATCCGCCCAGATCAGCTGTTGGGATAAGGGTGATTGTGCCTGGGTCAAACCGCGATTGCTCGCGGAGGGTCCCGGACGGCCATGACGAGCGCAAGCAGCAGGTCAACGTCAAGCACGGACATAGCCGGCCACTTCACTGTGGCGGCGACGGGAGACTCAAATGAACGCGACAGCGACGATTGCCGCCGGCGGCCCCCAGCACATGCGTGCCCTCGAACGCGCCAACAAGGTGCGCCTCGCCCGCGCCGAGCTCAAGCGCAGGATCGCGCTCGGCGAGCTGGCGGTCGCCGAGGTCGTGATCGACTGCCCCTGGGAGGCCCAGAGCATGGCCGTGGGCGACCTGCTGATGAGCCAGCGTCGCTGGGGCCAGACCCGCTGCCGCAAGTTCCTCGCCCAGCTGCCGCTGTCGGAGCGCAAGACGATCGGCTCCATGACCGAGCGCCAGCGCCAGACGCTTGCCTCCCAGCTGAGGAGCATCGGCGCCTGCCCGGAGCAGGAGGAGCAGACCGCGCCCGAGCGCGGCCCCTGGCTAACGGGCAGCCTGAGGAGAGCTTGACCTGCCACCATCCCGCGAGCATCCCGATCAGGCCCAGACGCGGGCGGACCTCCCACACACCGCAGCTGCCTTCGCCCAGATCCCTGACCGGGACGCGCACGAACCTGTAGGCGCCGGGGTCGTGCCTGATGCGCTCCAGAAGCTCGCGTGAGTCCTGCTCCAGCGCTGCCCGCCGGGCGACGATCGCCCGAGCCCGCTGCACGCACCCGGCCAGCTCATCGCGCGTGCACTCCAGTGCCTCGAGGTCCAGCAGGCGGGCGCAGCCGCCACCCGCTCGCCCCTGCGCGCCCAGCGGGGACGCCACCGGGATGTGCGGGAAGCCCTCGGCAATGAGCCCGGCGAGCTCGCGCTCGAGCCTTGCAATCTGGCCCCGCAAGGTGCGCCGCGCGCCACGCTCCTCGGGCGCTTCAATCAGGCCGCGGTCACTGCTCAGCTGCACTCCCAAGTCCTCCGTGCCTCGCGTGAGCAGCGAGTCTACCAGCGCCTACGCGCCCGCCTGCAGGGCCTCGAGGCAGATCCACAGCGCCTCTTCCACGTAGATCTCCGGCACGCCCGCCACCTGCACTGCGAACAGGATCAGCTCGCGAGTGCGCGAGCTCGGCTCACAGTCCTCTGCGAGCTCGCCAAAGAGCGTCCCCACCGCCACCGTGGCGTCTGCCAGGACGATCGCCCCACCCGCCAGGGCCGGCGCATCCGCGCCGTGGCCGAGCGGCTCGCCGGCGCGGCTGACGCGCAGGCCAAGGGGGCCCTGCAGGGCGTCGGCGTCGAGCGCCCACACCGGCACGGTCGTGTCGAGCAGGGCGATCAGCAGGCTGTCCTTGAGCAGCCCCGTCCCCAGGAAGCCCCCATCCAGCATCCGCGCCAGGGCCGCCGCCTCGATCGGCGTGCGCACGAGATCGGGGTCCAGGCCGACCTGGCGATAGAAGGCGCGATAGGCGCCCGGCACGGGCTCGCGCCGCAGCGACACCGCGCGGGCACCCCTGAAACGGTTGGAGCGCTCGTGCAGCCGGCTCTGGAGCGAGGGGGGCGAGGGATCTGAGAGAGATCGCCCGCCGATGCGCCCGGGCCGCGCCAGCGGCGCCCTCGCAAGCATCAGGCGCAGCTGTGGCAGCTCCTGGGCGAGCTCGTGCGAGCACCAGCCGATCTCCGTCTCGAGCGCTCGCCCGGTGTCCGCTGAGCCGCTGGGGGCCTGCTCGCTCATGCCACCGGCGCGTGCCAGCCGCGCGCCCTGGCGGCGAGCTCGAGCTCACGCACGCGCGTGCGCAGCGTGGACAGCGACGGTGTGCTGAGCAACGCCGGGCTCTGCATCACCCCACCGGGCAGGATCAGGCTGACCTGAGGACAGCTGGCCACCTTGTAGAGGCCGGCGAGCACCCCATCGCTGTCGAAGCCAACCGACACGCTGCGCAGACCGTGTGCGCGCACGAGCCGCTGCAGCGGGCCCGGTTCGCCCTTGATCGCGACCGCCGCGAGGGCGACCCCCGCAAACGTGCTGGCCAGCCTCTGCATCTCATCGAGGACCGCGGGGCAGGAGCCGGCTTCGACGAACAGGGCCAGCACCAGCGGTCGGTGTTCGTACAGCGCGCACACGTTGAGGATGCCCTGGCCGCGCACCGAGCAGGCCGGCCTGCTGCCGGCCGAGCCCTGATTGGGAGCGCTCGCAACGTTCACATCTCCCGTCACCCCCCCGTTCGCGAGCGGAGCGGCGAAGGGGGGGACGAGATGCCCGGGCTCGATGCCCACCCCGCCGCCGGGCTTGGTCAGCGCGAGGTTGATCACGGCCAGCACCGCGATCACCACCACCAGCAGACCGGCATAGCGCCCCGGGCGGCTCATCGTGCCTGGGAGAGAGCGACCCTTCCGCGCACGCTCAACGGCTCGGCGTCCTCGCGGGCGGCGAGCGTCAGTGCGGCCGGAAGCGCGATCAGGACGCCCAGCAGCGAAACGCTGAGGTCGATCAGGGTCACGACGCCGAAGTCGCGCAGCATCGTGATGTCCGACAGCATCAGCACACCGAAGCCGGCGATCGCCGTGACTCCCGAGGCGGCGACGGCGGCCCCCGTGTGGCGATAGGTCAGGCGCAGCGCCGCCACCACGTCGTGCCCCCTCATCATCTCCTGACGGTGGCGCTCGGCCAGGAGCACGCTGAACTCGGTGGAAATCGCGATCACGAGGGCTCCCAGCGTCACCGACATCGGGTTCAGCGGCACGCGGGTCGCGAACAGCACCAGGGCCGACCAGCCGCTGGCGAGCACGATCGGCGTCAGCGGGACGAGCACCCTGCGGCGATCTCCGCGGAAGGCGATCAGCAGCACGAGCGCCACCGCGGCCAGCGCCGCAAGCAGCGTCAGCAGTCGCCGCCACGGCGAGGACACCTGCGCGTTGGCCTGGGCGCTGAGCACGGGCAGTCCCACAAGCTGCGCGCTCACCCCCGGCGGCGGGTGCAGGCGCGAGCGCATGGCTTCGATCAGCTGCTGCTGGGAGGAGAGGCTCATCAGCCGGATTCCAAAGGCCAGGGTCGCCACCTGCCTTCCCGGCGTGATCACGTCCTGGGAGAAGTAGCGCGGGATGACATTCAGCAGCCCGTTGACCTGGGCCTGGGTCAGCTTCGGCTGCTTCGCGCTTGAAGCGCTGTGGAACAGGTCAGGCAGGGAGAACGCGGGGCACAGCCGCGCCTGCCCGCAGCCGCGGGTGGAGCTGTAGCCGAACCGCTCAAGCATGGCGCTCTGGTAGGCACTCATCCATTCGATGGTCGCCGGCTTGACCACGCCCCGCCCGGCGACCATCAGATCGATTTCGCCCCCCACCCCGCTGAGGCGCTCCAGCGTCTGCAGGTTCTGCAGCGAAGCCAGGTTCTGCGGCACGAGCTTGGTGATGTCGGTCTGCACGCTGGTCTGGGTGTCAAGCCCCCACCCCAGCGCCGCCAGCGCCAGCCCGATTCCCAGCACGCGACCTGGGTGGCGGAGTGCGTGAACGAGCGCCAGCCGCGAGATCGCGCGGACCACGGCGTTCTCGGCAAGGAGCTCGCGGGCCCCGCGCCAGGCCGCCGCCAGGCGGGCGCCAGGCTGAAGGACCGGCGCGGCCGGCCTCGTCCCCGGAGCCGCCCCGACCAGCACGAGCGCGGCTGAGCCGGCGGTCAATGCCGACACGAAGGCGATCGCGATCCCGGCCGCGAGCAGCAGACCGAACCCGCGCACCATCGGCACCGGCGAGAGCAACAGCACGAGCGTCCCTGCCACGCTGGCGGCCACCGCGGTGGCAATCGTGGGCGCCCCCACGAGGCTCGCCTCGCGCACCGCCGCGCGGGAATCCGCGCCGCTCGCGAGAGCCTCGGCGACACGCGACTGGAATTGGATCGAGTAGTCCACCGCCAGGCCCACGAGCACCGGCAGCACGGCGACCTGGGCGATCGTCAGCGAGCCCCCCAGCGCTGACAGCAGGCCGAAGGTGAGCGCCGCGGCGAGCAGCGCGAGCGCCAGCGGCAGCAGCCGCGGCACCCCTGAGAACACCAGCCCGAGCGCCAGGGCCATCACGGCCAGGACCGCCACCAGCAGCAGCTCGATCGAGTGCGTGATGGAGGTGGTGAGGTCCGAGACGATCACGGGCTCGCCCGTCAGCAGGTAACTGCCGCCATGCGCCAGGCGCCACTGCTTCATCGCGATGGCTGCCCGAATGAGGGCGATCGTGTGCGTTTTCGCGCCCTGTGACAGGCCGGCCCTGAGGCGGACGGAGATGAGGGCCGCGTTGGGACTCGGGAACAGGTAGGCGAAGCGCTGCTTGGGAGTGCCGGCCGGCTTGCTGGAGTCGAACACCAGCGTGGACACGAAGCTGGCGCTGCCGATGCTCGGCCGCGCAGTGAGGCCGTATTGCAGCGCCAGCGTGACGAGGCTCTCCTGAAAGCGCGCCGTCGTGATCTTGCTTGCCTCGCGACCGAGCGCCTGCGCTTCGGCCGCGCTCAGCCCGCGCCCGAGGGCCGCCCTGGAGACCACGCGTTCGGCCTGCTTGGCCTGGGTTTCCGCCTGGGCGCTCTGCACGGTGAGCTGTTCGTCGATCTGGCCGGCCGCCTCGTTGACGAAGGTGCCGGGGCCGAGCACCACCTTCACCGTCTTGGCTTGCGCGAGCTGGCCGCAAGGACCGTCCGCGCCGCCCTCCGCGGGCAGTCCCGCCGCGGGAACGTTTCCCGACAGGCAACCCTCCAGTCCCAGCAGCCGGTAGATGTCCGAGCTCAGCAGCAGCTGCTGGAGATTGCCCTTCACCACCACGTCCACCGGCTCTTCCCCGAAGCTCTCGTAGAAGCGCTCGGTGGCCCCGTAGGAGGAGCTCGAGCTCGAGACGAAGGTGCTGGTCGCGGCCGTCGGCTTCAAGCCCAGCGCGAGTCCTGCGCCGGCGAGGGCGAGCACGGTGGCCAGCGCGATGCTGAGCAGCGGCCTGCGGGTCGCTGCAGATACCAGGGCCGCCAGCGGCCGGGGCGTCATTCCATTCCGAGAGGACCGGCTGACTCACCCGAGAGAAACTGTCGCACGAACGGGTTCTCGGATGCGAACAGCTCCTGTGCCGGTCCCGATTCGACGATCCGGCCCTTCCACAGGACGGCCATGTACTCGGCCACCCGGCGCGCGCTCATGATGTCGTGCGTGATCACCACGTAGGTCCCGCCGTTCTCGGCGTGGACTTCCTTGATCAGCTCGCACAGCAGCGCCGTGCGCACGGGGTCAAGGCCGGAGTCGGGCTCGTCGAACAGGACGATCTCCGGTTCGAGCACCAGCGCCCGCGCGAAGCCGGCGCGCTTGCGCATCCCACCGGAGAGCTCGTTGGGCATCTTCTCGCCCTCGCCTCCCAGCCCCACCTCGCGCAGCCGCCGGCTGACGATTTCGGCGATCTCATCATCGCCCTTCTCGGTGTGCTGGCGCAGGGGAAAGGCAACGTTGTCATAGAGGTTCAATGAGCCGAACAGCGCGCCATCCTGAAACAGCACGCCGAACTTCCTGCGCAGCAGGAAGAGCTCGTCATCGGGCAGGCTGGGGATCGAGCGCCCCTGCACGAGCACGTCGCCCTCGTCCGGATAGAGCAGGCCGACGATGTGCTTGATACAGACCGACTTGCCGGTCCCGGAGGGACCGATGATCATCGAGATCTGGCCCGCAGGCAACCCCATGTTCAGGCCGCGCAGCACGTGGTTGCGCCCGAAGGACTTGTGCACCTCGATGAACTCGATCGCGTTCGACGCCTCCGCCTGGCGGATGGTGCCGGTGTGGTACTTGTACTCCTCCTGCTCGCGCTCGCGCTCGCTGTCCTCGCCGGCCACCTTCAGCCTCCGACGGGCGCGCGCGGATTGGCGCCCCAGAAGATCTGCGTGCCGAACATCCCGATCAGGTTCACGAGCACCAGGTTCAGCACCATCGACTTGGCGGTGGCCCGGCCCACGCCGACGGGCCCTCCGCTGGCGGTGTAGCCGTAGTAGCAGGCCACGAGCACGATGACGGTGGCCATGCTCATCCCCTTGATCACGCTGAACAGGAAGTCGGTGGGGTTCTGGAACTGCCAGAAGAGCAGCAGGTAGCCGCCCGAGGAGGTGTAGCCGATCTGCTGTACCACGGCGATGTAGGAGGCGATGTAGGCAACGCCGATCGCGCCGATGTAGATGAACGGGAGCACGATCCAGGCCGCGAGCAGCCGGGTCGCGCACAGGAATGTCGTCGAGTCGATCCCCATCACCTCGAGCGCGTCTATCTCCTCGGAGATGCGCATCGCCCCGAGCTCGGCCACGATGCCGGTGCCGACCTTGGCGGCCATCATGTAGCCGAACACGTAGGGGACGGCCTCGCGCAGGTTGCACCAGGCCGCGAACAGCCCGGCATATGAGGGCGTGCCGAGGGACTCGTTGAAGTAGGCGCCGCCGATGCCGCAGACGCCCAGCCCAGTCACGAACACCAGTGCCCAGATCACTGCGGTCGAGCCGATGATCAGGATCCCTGCCTGGCGCAGCGACTCGCCGAAGAAGCGGAACACCCGCAGGCCCCAGACATCGCGCACGATGTTGCCCGTGAAGCGTCCGATCTCGCCGGTCGCCGCGAGCCATTCGCGGGGCAGGGCCAGCAGTTCGTTCACTTGATCACCAGGATGTTCGGGTGTGTCGCCAGCAGCGTCTGCGTGAAGACGTAGTTGAACGCGCCGATCCCCAGGAAGGAGATGACGACGGCCTCGTTGACCGCGCGGCCGACGCCCTCGGCGCCGCCTGAGGCGGACATCCCCTTGTAACAGCAGACGATCGCAATGATCGCCCCGAAGATCGTGGTCTTCAGAACCGACCCCCACAGGTCGGTCGTGGAGGAGTTGGCGAACAGCGTCGCCCAGAACGGCCCCAGCGAGCCGCCGCTGACGAGCTCGGCGATGATCCCGCCGAAGATCCCGAACAGCAGGGCGTAGATGTCGAACAGCCCCGTCACGACCATCAGCGCCAGAAACCGCGGCACCACGAGGTTCTTGACGGGATCCACGCCCAGGACCTGCAGGGCGTCGAGCTCCTCGCGGACCTTGCGCGCGCCGAGGTCGGCGGTGATCGCGGTGCCCGCCACGCCCGCCACCACGATCGCGGTGATGGTCGGTCCGATTTCGCGGATGGCCGCGAGCACGAAGAATCCGCCCAGTCGGTCGAGCGCCCCGATCAGCGTCAGGAAGTCGGCCGCCTGCAGGCCGGGAGCCCCGTAGCAGATGGCCACGGTCGAGACCAGCAGCGGAAACCAGACGAGGCGCAGCGTGAACAGGAACTGGGAGACGAGCTCGCCGCCATAGGGATACGGCGGCCTCAGGGCGGACGTGACCGTCCTGCCCGTGAGGATCATCATGTCCCCGAATTCCTCGAGCACGTGCCTCGCCGGTAGGAACGCCCGCTCGGCGGCGCTGCGGACCATCTCTTGCTGACCCTCCTCGCGTCGCGATCGGTGGTGTGTCAACTCTACGCCATGGAGTATCTTGGCGCGATCGTGGCGGGAGGGCGAGTCCTTGCGGTGTTACGGCGCGGCGCCCACCGCGGCAGTGCCCGCGGCATCATGGCCGCGGCGCTCGCCGGACTGGCGCTCGCGGGATGCGGCGGCGGAGCCCGGCAGGACGCGCACGAAGCGCTCGCGACCTACACATTCGAACTGCTTCACGCGACCTTTCCCACCCAGCAGGCGGTCTCGGAGCCGAGCTCGCTGGTGGTGGTCGTGCGCAACGACAGCACTGGCACCGCGCCGAACGTGGCGGTCACGCTCGACTCCTTCTACTACAGCGAACACTTCCCCGAACTGGCCGCCGCCAAGCGCCCGGTGTGGATCGTGGATCAGGGGCCCGGCGCGATCGCTGCGCCCCCCGTCGAAAGCGAGGCGATAAGCCCGCCCGGCGGCGGACAGACGGCCTACGTCAACACCTGGGCCCTCGGCTCGCTGGCGCCCGGTGCAACCAAGACCTTCCGCTGGCAGGTGGTCCCGGTCAAGGCGGGCGTGCATGCGGTCGAATTCACCGTCGCCGCCGGACTCGCCGGCAAGGCCAAGGCCCGCCTGGCCTCTGGCGCCCCCCTGCGCGGGCGGTTCACCGTCGACGTCGCAGCGGCGCCGCCGGGGCGTCACGTGAACCCCGACACCGGCCAGGTCGTGCCGGGGACGTACTCGCCGATTCCCTGAAACCGGGGGCTTTGGCCCTCTGTCGAAAGATCCGTCCCGCGGATTTCGCCAGGCGGTGATGCCCTTCGCTGTGCTTGGGAATACGATTGCGTTCGGCTCTTTGGCCCGACCCAGCCCGCCCAAGGAATTGCGCGGCACGGCGGATTGGGCCTTGATCTCCCACCCCTTATCGAGGAGGAATCGACCCCGCTCATGCCACGGACCCGTCAGTTCAATGTGACCGCCGCTCAGTGGAGCGCCAACGGATCGGCACTCGGCTCACCGGACCTCACCATCTCCGGCAGCGAGATCTTCGGCACCAACGTGTTCAGCCCCGCGGCTCAGCGCCAGCGACTGCCCAAGCATGTCTACAAGGCGCTGCAGGCGACCCTCGCCCGCGGCAAGGCGATCGACGCGTCGATCGCCGATGCGGTCGCACAGGCGATGAAGGACTGGGCGATGGAGAAGGGCGCGACCCACTACACGCACTGGTTCCAGCCGCTCACCGGAGCGACGGCCGAGAAGCATGACTCCTTCTACGGCCCGACCGGGGACGGCACCGCCCTGGCCGAGTTCTCGGGCAAGGAGCTCATCCAGGGCGAGCCCGACGCCTCGAGCTTCCCCAGCGGTGGCATCCGCTCGACCTTCGAGGCCCGCGGCTACACGGCCTGGGACCCGACATCTCCGGCGTTCATCCTCGAGAACCCCAACGGCGCGCTGCTGTGCATTCCCACGGCCTTCATCTCTTGGACCGGCGAGGCGCTCGACACCAAGGTGCCGCTGCTGCGATCGATGGACGCCCTCTCGACATCGGCCGTCCACGCCTTGAAACTGCTCGGCGACGAAGCGGTGACACACGTGTTCACCAACGTGGGTCCCGAGCAGGAGTACTTCCTGATCGACGAGCAGTACTACTTCGAACGCCCTGACCTGGTGATCACAGGGCGCACCCTCTTCGGGGCCAAGCCGCCGCGTGGGCAGGAGCTCGACGATCACTACTTCGGGTCGATCCCCGAGCGGGTGCTGGCCTACATGCTGGACCTCGAGCGTGAGCTGGCCAAGCTGGGCGTCCCGGTCAAGACCCGCCACAACGAGGTCGCGCCCAACCAGTACGAGATCGCGCCCCTGTACGAGGGCACCAACGTCGGCTGCGATCACCAGATGCTGACGATGCAGCTGATGCAGAACATCGCTCGTCGTTACGGGCTCATATGCCTGCTGCACGAGAAGCCCTTTGCCGGGATCAACGGGTCCGGCAAGCACAACAACTGGTCCATGGGCACCGACACCGGCGAGAACCTCATGGATCCCGGGGCCAGCCCCTCGGAGAACCTGAAGTTCCTGTTCTTCTGTTCGGCGGTCATCCAGGCGGTCAACCTGCGCCAGGGGTTGCTGCGGGCCTCGGTTGCCAGTCCCGGCCAGGATCACCGCCTCGGCGCCAACGAGGCGCCCCCTGCGATCATCTCGATCTTCCTGGGCACCGACCTGGAAGGCGTCTTCGAGGCGATTGCGGCGAACAAGGTCGAAGCCTCCAAGCCGGGCTCCTTCCTCGGTTTGGGGACGCCGGTGCTGCCGCCGCTGCCGCGCCACTCGGCCGACCGCAACCGCACCAGCCCGTTCGCGTTCACCGGCAACAAGTTCGAGTTCCGCGCGCTCGGCTCGAGCATGTCACCGGGATTCGCCAACACGATCCTCAACACGATCGTCGCCGAGGCGATCGATGATCTCGCGTCCAAGCTGGAGGCCGCGCTCAAATCCACCAAAGACATCGAGAAGGCCGTTTTGAAGGTGGTGAAGGACGCATACTCCGCCAATAAGCGGATCGTCTTCGGCGGCGACGGCTACTCGGAGGAGTGGCACGCAGAGGCCAAACGGCGTGGGCTGCTCAACCTCAGGACCACCCCCGACGCCCTGCCCCAGATGATCGAGAAATCGACCGTCGCCATGTTCAAAAAGTACAAAGTGCTGTCCAAGCGCGAGCTCGAGTCGCGCTACGAGGTCGCGGTCGAGCAGTACGCCGTGAAGCTCAACATCGAGGGCGAGACCGCCTCCTCGCTCGCGCACACCCAATTGATACCGGCGGCGATCCGCCACCTTGCCGAACTGCGGGCCGCGGGTATCGATGAGCTCACCACCATGACCGAGGCGCTGGTCGAGGAGCTCGTGTTCGCGGTCAGCAAGCTCGACGAGGCCAATGCCGGCCACCCCGACGGGGACGAGCTCAAGCACGCCATCTACATGCGCGACGTGGTCATTCCGGCGATGAGCGATGTACGCGACGTGGCCGACCGCCTGGAGAAGGTCGTGGCCGACGACCTCTGGCCGCTGCCGAAGTACTCAGAGATGCTGTTCATCAAGTAGCGAGGGCTCCGCGCACACGGCCCCACAGCGGGCTGTGAGCACATAGCACCAGACGGTAAGCGGTAAGCACCAAGACAAACGGCGGGCCCATGTGGCCCGCCGTTTGTTGTTCTCGCTTGAGCTCTTCTGGGTGGAGCTGGTACCCCTAGTAGCGGAACCTCACACGCCACTCCTTGTTGCTGCAGCTTACGCCGGAGCTCGTCACCTTGACCTCGAGGTTGTCACCTGGTTTCACCGGTGCGGAGCTGCCCACGTTCGAGCAGCTGTCTTTGCTGGCGGAGGTGACGGGGCACGAGAGCAGCGTCGCGCCCGTGGTGTTGTCGATCACCGCGACCGTCGCGGTGTCGGAGCCGAGCACGGTGGCGTTCGTGTCGGCATACAGCGCGCTGACCGTCGCGCCTGTTGCGGGCGTTGGACCTGCCAGCACAGCGCTGCTTGAGAAGCCGCTCGTTCCCGCCGGGCAGGGACCGTTGCCCGGAGCGGCGACCTGTGTGTAGTTGAGGCAGTTGCCGCTCGGCACGTTCTGGAAGCTGACGAACGTGGCGATCGCCGCGTTGGCAGCCCCGCCGGGTCCTGTCGCTCCCGTGGCCCCCTTCAGGCCTTCTTTGCCGGTCGCGCCACTTGCTCCCGTGACTCCGCCCGCTCCGGTTGCGCCCTTGGTCCCTTCTTTACCGGTCGCTCCGGCTGCTCCGGTCGCTCCAACGGCTCCGGTCCCTCCGCTGGCCCCGGTGGCTCCGGTCGGACCGGTTAGGCCGGTGGCTCCCTTTACTCCGGCTGTTCCCGTCGCCCCGAGGCCTCCCGTTGCGCCGGTCGCACCTGTTGCTCCGCCGCCTCCGGCGGTCCCGGCGGTTCCTGTCGCACCGGTCAGTCCGGTGGCTCCGGTTGCACCCGTCACACCGTTGGCGCCAGTGCCTCCAGTGCCTCCAGTGCCACCGGTCGCTCCAGTGAGGCCGGTAGCCCCCGTTGAGCCGGTCGCGCCGGTGGTGCCAGCCAGCCCGGTCGCTCCGGTCGCGCCCGTTTCACCGGTGGGCCCGGTCGGGCCGGTTTCTCCGGGATGGGGCTCGAAGGTGTACACGGTCCCGTTGAACGTCACATTGTCGAAGTCGGCCTTGATCGGCCTGCCTTCGTAGCCATCAACGACGACGAACAATTCAGTGATCGTGTATTCGCCGTAGTGGGCCTTCGTTTCGGAAAATTCTTCGTAGAAGGCGCCGCTTAGTTCTTGGTTGTCCACGATGCTTGTCGGACTCGCGATGTTACCCGTGCTTTCCCAGCCGGCGCTTGTTGGACAGTGGGTGTAACTGGGAGGCGAGCCGACATAGAAATAGATCTCCCCGGTTCTGACTCCGTTGGTCACAGTGGCACCGAACCGTGGGGAGCCGTCTTCACAGCTGCCTTCTGCGAACTGGTACTCGCTGCTGAGGGTATAGAGCTGATCCACAGTGATGCCCAGAGGCACGAAGAATTCGACACCGCCGTAGGCGTCGGGATCGGCTCCACAGGTCGTGGTGCAGCCGTCATAGTCCAGCTGCGCAGCCGTCGTCGATTCATAACCTGGATGGACAGGGCTCCCGTCCCCGAAGTATTCGTAGGGAGGTCCACTGGCATGTGCTGAGCCGACCAGGATCGTGAACAGCGCGATGGCAGTTGTGAGGGTTGCGAGCATGAGCAGGCGCGCACGCCTGTGAGTCGCTTCATTCAGATAGTGCATGTCTCTCTTCCTTGATGTCCGGGATCGCTGAATATGTGGCGATCGATGCAAAGGGCACCGGAAGCTAGCACCTGCGATCGAGACAAAGTGGGCCGGCTGGGGAGGCGGTTGTCGGCTGTATTGCGCGGTGTTTATTGGGGGAGTAGCTAGCATGGCCGCATGCCCCGCGATTACCTGCAAGCGATCTCAGAGCGCGTCGTCGTGTACGACGGCGGCATGGGTGCGACGCTCGAGCAGTTTGACCTGAGCAGCGAGGATTACGGGGGCCTTCAGGGCAAGTGCCACGAGGCGCTCGTGCTGAACCGCCCGGATGTGATCGAGGGCGTTCACTCATCTATGCTCGAGGCGGGCGCGGAAGTGGTGGAGACGGATACCTTCCAGGCGTCGCGGATCAAGCTCGATGAGTGGGGCCTGGCGCAGTACACGGTGGAGATCAACACCAAGGCCGCAGAACTTGCGCGGCGGGCGGCCGGCGAGGACCGCTTTGTGGCGGGCTCGATCGGCCCGACGGGCTACCTGCCCGCATCGGAGGACCCGTCGCTCGGGCAGATCCGCTTCTCGGAGCTGGTGGAGGTCTTCACGGAGCAGGCCGAGGGCCTGATAGACGGCGGCGCCGACCTGCTGATCATCGAGACGGCCCAGGACATACTCGAGGTCAAGGCCTCGGTGTTCGGCGCGCGCGCCGCCTTCAAGAGCACGGGGCGCACGTTGCCGATCCACACCTCGGTGTCGCTGCTGCCCAACGGCGGCAAGATGCTCCTTGGCACTGACATCTCGGCCGTGCTTTGCACGCTGGAGGCGCTACATGTCGACGTGATCGGCCTGAACTGCTCGACGGGCCCGGAGGACATGCGCGACGCGATCCGCTTCCTCGGTGAGCACTGCCCGGTTCCGGTCGCATGTATCCCCAATGCCGGGCTGCCGTTGCAGGGGCCGGACGGGGAGACGATCTTCCCCGAGCAGCCGGGGCCACTGGCGGAGGCGCTGGGGGAGTTCGTCGAGCGCTACGGCGTGGGCATCGTGGGCGGCTGCTGCGGCACGACGCCCGAGCACATCGCTGCGATCGTTGCGCGGGTCGGGGAGCCCGGCAAGCGGACCGTCTCATCCCGTCCGGCCCCCCGCGCGGTGCACCTGTCGTCGATGATTGCCGCAACCCCGCTGGTGCAGGAGCCGGCTCCGACGATGGTGGGCGAGCGGGTGAACTCGCAGGGCTCGCGCAAGGCCAAGGAGCTGTTGCTGGCCGATGACTACGACGGGCTGCTGCAGATCGCCGAGGACCAGGTGACCGGCGGCGCCCATGTGCTCGACCTGTGTGTGGCGCTGACAGAGCGCTCGGATGAGGACGAACAGATGCGTCTGCTGGCGAAGAAGGTCTCGCTCACGCAGCCTGCGCCGATCCAGGTCGACTCGACCGAGCCGGAGGTGATCGAAAGAGCGCTCGAGCAGATTCCAGGCCGGGCGATCGTCAACTCGGTCAACCTCGAGGCCGGGCGCGCCAAGCTCGACCGTGTCGTGCCGGTGGCTCTGGCCCACGGCGCAGCCCTGATCGCTTTGACAATCGACGAGGTCGGCATGGCAAAGACGGCCGAGCGCAAGGTTGAGATCGCCAGGCGGATCCGCGATTTGTGCTGCGAGGAGCACGGCCTTGACCCCGAGCTTCTGATCTTCGACTGCCTCACTTTCACGTTGACGACAGGCGATGAGGAGTGGCGGCCGTCGGCGGTGGAGACGATCGCGGGGATTCGCGCGATCAAGCAGGAGATCCCGGCGGTGAAGACCTCGCTGGGGGTCTCGAACGTCTCCTTCGGCGTCTCCCCGGGGGCGCGGGCGGTGCTCAACTCGGTGTTCCTGCACCACTGTGTGGACGCGGGCCTTGACCTGGCGATGGTCAACCCCAACCACATAACCCCCTACTCGGAGATCCCGGACAACGAGCGCGAGCTGGCAAACGACCTCGTGTTCAACCGCCGCGAGGACGCGCTCGAGCTGTTCATCGCCCACTTCGAGTCCAAAGGCGAGGAGGAGACGCAGAGCGCGGCGGATCCCACGGAGGGGATGACACCCCAGGAGGCGCTTCACTTTCACATCCTGCGCAGGCGCAAGGATGGCGTGGAGGCGTGGATCGACCGCAGCGTCGAGGAGATAGGCGCGGTCCCGACGCTCAACGAGGTGCTGCTGCCGGCGATGAAAGAGGTCGGGGACAAGTTCGGCGCAGGCGAACTGATCCTGCCGTTCGTGCTGCAGTCGGCCGAGGTGATGAAGCGGGCGGTGGCGCAGCTCGAGAAATACCTCGACAAGATCGAGGGCTATACCAAGGGCACAGTGGTGCTGGCGACGGTGTTCGGAGACGTCCACGACATCGGCAAGTCGCTGGTGAATACGATCCTGACGAACAACGGCTATACGGTTGTGGACCTCGGCAAGCAGGTTCCGATCCAGACGATCGTGGATGCGGCGGTGGAGCATGACGCGACGGCGATCGGCCTGTCGGCGCTGCTGGTGTCCACGTCCAAGCAGATGCCGGCGTGCATCGAGGAGCTTCACTCCAAGCAACTCTCCTACCCCGTGCTGATAGGAGGCGCGGCGATCAACCGCGCGTTCAGCTACCGCACCCTGTATCCCGGGGGCAAGGACTCCCAGGAGCGCTATGAGCCGGGCGTCTTCTACTGCAAGGACGCCTTCGAGGGCCTGGCGGTGATGGACCAGCTGATCGACTCCGAGGCACGTGAGGCGCTGCTCGGCAAGCTGCACAGCGGGGCCGACGAGTTCCGCGCAAAGGGGGACGTGGCGGTGGAGGAGGTCGATCTCTCAGACGACTCGGTCCGCTCGGCTGCGCGCACGGACGTGGCCGTGCCCACGCCCCCGTTCTGGGGAGTGAGGGAGATAGAGGTGGATCTGGATGAGGTCTATCCGCACCTCGACACGCACGTGCTGTTCAAGCTGCATTGGGGTGGCAAGGGCGTCAAAGGCGAGGCCTGGCGGACGCTGCTGCGCGAGGACTTTGGCCCGCGATTGGAGCGGATGTGGCGGGAGCAGAACTACCTTCATCCGCGCGCGCTGCTCGGCTTCTTCCCCTGCTACTCGCTGGGCAACGACATCGTGGTGCTGGACCCGGAGGACCGTGCCACAGAGCTCACGCGCTTCGTCTGCCCGCGCCAGCCCAAGGGCGATCGCATCTGCCTCGCCGACTTCTTCCGCCCGGCCGTCGACGGGGCGGCACCGAGCGAGCTCGATGTGATCGCCGTGCAGGCGGTGACGGTCGGCTCAGAGGTGACGGAGCTGATGGCCAAGCTGGAGGGCGAAGGGGAATTCGCCGAGCAGCTGTTCGTCCATGGCCTTGGCGTGCAGACCGCCGAGGGCCTGGCCGAGTGGCTTCATTACGAAGTGCGCAGGATGCTCGGCATTGCGGCCACCCAGGGACGGCGCTACTCCTGGGGCTACCCGGCGGTGCCCGAGCAGGCTGAGCATTTGAAGGTCGAGAAGCTGCTTCACCTGGAGCAGATCGGGATGACCATCACCGACGGCTACGCGCCGGATCCCGAGCAGTCGACGCTCGCCCTCATCGCCCACCATCCGCAGGCGATCTACTTCGGTACCCGCCAGGGCCGCCTGCTGCCGGACGGTTCGCCCGATGACCTCATCCGGGGCTCCAGCCGTGACCCGTCGCTGTTCGGCGACCTCGAGGACACCGACCCGCCGGAGGGGTCTGTCGAGGGGCAGGACGAGCCCGCGCTCACCTGATTCTCCTCAGTCATCCCGCGGCGGCGGACGAAACAGGATCCGCTTGACCTCCGAAGCCGAGGCCGCGCTCAGGCGAAGCACGCTCTGAAAGCCTTCGGCGCCCAGCTCACCGGCGTCAAGGGCCCGCCGCAGCTCGTTCAGCACGGCGTGATCCTCCTCCCGCACCTGATCGCGCGCCGTCTCGAGCAGAATCAAACTGCAGGGACGTTTGAGCGCGGAGGCCATGCGCACGAAGCGCTCGCGCTCCTCGGCCTGCAGGCCGTCGGCGCCGAGGACAACCGTCTCCCGGCTCTCCAGGCGATTGGCAACGGCCGCCTGCAGTAGCTCCTCAGCCCGCTGCTCGACCTCCTCGGGAGCGACCCGCCCGGCCAACAGGCCTCGAACCTTGTCGAGCGACAGCAGGCTCGCACGATCCTCGATCAGCCGCTCAAGGAAGCCGTCGCGCTCGGTCCGGGAGGCGGAGACCACGACCACCAGGCTGCCAGGCGAGTAGCGCAGGCGGTCCGCCGGGGCCAGCACGCGGCAGTGGACCGACAGGTTGGCCGGGCGAGCGGGTGCGCCGTCGGGGCGGGGCCGATCTGAAGACCAGCCCGTGCGCTCGTCGGAGGAGATCTTGACGCTGCGGGAAGAGGGTCGGCTGGCCACAGCCCCATCATGCCCTAACCGAGCGCGACATCAGGAGACGCCTCGGCGATCAGCGCGAGCTTGCCGGCGCGATCGAGCGCCTTGATCCGCGCCTCCTCGCGCCGCGCCGCGGTGCGATCGGCCATCGCCACGACGAACGCGAGCTCCACCGGCAGGTGGCTGGCGGTGTATCTGCTCGCCTTGCCCGCGCGGTGCTGTGCGAGCCGGCGCGATACGTCCGTGCTCCAGCCCGTGTACAGCGAACCGTCGGCGCAGCGCAGCATGTAGACCCAGGCGCCCGGCATCCGGTTGGATACGCCGCGGGGTTCTCGATGCCTGCCGCCGGTCGGCTCGGCGCCGGCGGGCCCGCCCCGCAACCCGGCTCAGTCGGCCCGCACGAGGCCCCGCTGGGGCTCGGGCAGCGCCGGCAGCCTGACCGGAGTTGCGTGCATGGTGCGCAATCGCACGTCCTTCCAGGAGAGGCCCTCGTTGACCAGCGCGGGCAGGCCCATGATCAGGGCGGCGGCCACCTCGACGACCTGAAGGACGATGCCGTAGGCGATGGCTTCAGGAGTGGAGACGTGGAAGGCGCCGGCGAGCACGGCGACGCAGGCAGCCTGGAAGACACCGATGTTGGCCGGCGTCGCGGGGATCACGGCGGTGACGTTGACGGCGAACAGGACGGCTGCGGCGCCCGCAACTCCGGCCTGCCCGTTCAGCCCGAGCGCCCTCAGAAGCAGCCAGCATGAGAGCCATTGCAGGGTCCACGCCGCGAGCTGGGCGCCGGTGGCAAAGGCCGCGCGGCGCGGCTGGCGAAACACGCGCAGGCCAACCTTCAGGCGAAGCAACGAGGATCGCGCAAACGGCGATCCTGCGTTGGCCGGGCCAACCAGTACGGGGGCCAGCAGGACGAGCATGAGGACTGCGAGTGGGGCCAGGACGACCAGCACCAGGGGGCGATCTGGGTGACCGTCGAGAACGCTGACGCTGGAGAGGGTGACGGCGCCGAGGATGCCCAGCGCGAGCAGGTTGAGGATTGTCTGGGAGACCATGGTGCCGAGCACGATCGGGAGCGTCTCGCGCGCGCGGCCGACGCGGCGGGCGACGATGAGCGCACGCGAGGGCTCGCCGAGGCGGGCGGGAAGCGTCGATGACATCAGGACCCCGATGAAGGTGCCCTGCATGGCGTCGCGGCGTTTGGCGCTGCGCCAGGTGGGCGCGGCAACGAGGATGGCGTGCCAGGAGATCGCGCGCAGAACCATGGCGGCGCACATCAACCCCAGGCCCGCGGCAACCAGGCCGGGCCTGGAGGCGAGCAGGCTGGCTGCCACCTGCTGGATTCCGATATGCCCCAGCTCGAACAGCCCGAGCAGCAGCCCGGTGAGGCATGACATGACGACGGCGAGGCGCCGCAGCGCGCGCAGGCCGTGAGCGGCGCGGGCGAGGTATCCGAGCGGCTCCCGCGCGGGCTCGAGGCTTGGCAGTCGCCTGGCGGGAATCCGCGCAAGCCCGTCGGCGGGCGCCAGGCCGGCACGGAGAGCCGCCCGTTGCGCACGCCCGCCGGCGCGAGCGGCGGCCGCGGCGCTGATGGAGCGGGCCTGCTCGTAGCAGTCGAGCACCTCGGCGGCGATATGCGGCCAGGCGAAACGCTCGGCGCGCTCGCGGGCGGCGGCGGCCATACGCAGGCGCGAGGCGGGCTCGAGCGCCAGCCGGCGCAGGTGCTCGGCCAGCGCGATCGCATCCCCGGGCGGGGCGAGCAGGCCGTCCAGGCCGGGGCGCACGACGTCGCGGTAGCCGGGGATGTCGGAGGCGACCACGGGCGTGGCAGCGGCGAATGCCTCGGTCAGGACCATGCCAAAGCTCTCACCGGACAGCGAGGGGGCGCACAGGACGTCGGCGCGCGCCAGCTCGGCGAGCTTGCGCTCCTCGGAGACCTTGCCCAGCGCGTGCACGCCGCGGTCGTCGAGCATCATGTGAGCGACCTCCTGGGGGCCGGCGCCGACGAGCGTGAGCGTCGCGGGCACATGGTCGCGCAGAGCCTCGAAGGCGCGCAGCAGGACGGGCAGGCCCTTGCGCCCGACGGCCTGGCCGATGAACAGCACCCGCAGCGGCTGTCCATCCCCGGGTGAGACCTCGGTGGGCTCGCTGTCGAGCAGGTGCACGCCGTTGGGAACAACCCGGTAGCGCCCACCGTAGAAGCGCCGGGCCGTCCAGGCGGCGGCCTCTGAGACGGCGATGCGAAGGTGCAGAT
>Ga0302325_10010721_pt1 | contig 19820 bp, 15 predicted proteins | sample Palsa_T0_2_FD_201948 | JGI IMG/M metagenome (GOLD analysis project Ga0302325, IMG submission 201948) | Peat permafrost microbial communities from Stordalen Mire near Abisko, Sweden - Palsa_T0_2 | ecosystem: Environmental > Terrestrial > Soil > Palsa > Peat permafrost | place: Sweden: Abisko...
CCCATCCCGCCAGGCCGCCACACGTCGTTCACCCAGCTCAAGACGGCTCCGCACCAACACGGAGGAGCCTAATATCAAAACACCTATTCCATCGTCTATACAACTCCAATTCGATCGCGTCTGAAACACATCAGCACAAATCTGTATTGGTCGACCTTCAAAGCCATCATCGAACAATGTAGCGAACACACGTTCGTCTTCAAGGGGTCTAGAGCAGAAGTCACAAAATTGGCACACTTGGCGCAAAGTTGACACATTTGCCCCCAGTGTTTCCGAGGGAGAACCAAAACCGCGCGCGAGAACACTCCCGCCGGCTGCCAACAAACCGCCGCACCCAGGAGATCAAGTCCCTCCGGAGATTGAGTCCCTCCGGGAGGTGGGCCGATCAGGCACGCCGTGAACGCCCCGGCCCCGTGTGGGCGGGGCGGCAGCCGGTTAGCGCTGATGGGAATTTGATCCATGCCAAACAGACTAGGCCGCGCTTGAGACGGAACGCTCGATCGAGCCCTCACGCGCGTGCGCGTGCGAGCGAGTAACTAACTGATCGGAAGGGCGAGCGGTCGACTGAGCTGCAGCGCGCCAAACTCGATGCCATGCAAGTCGGTCGAGCCAGAAGCGGCACGAAATGCCTCGACACGTACGTAGATCTCTCGGAGCACGCGCAGATAAAGCTGTCCGTCCTGCTTCGAGATGAGACGATCGTCGTCGGTCATTCGCGGTTCCAAAGCCCTCTACGATCGTCCATGGAGGCTGTGCTCAGTCGCGATGCTTTAGAGGCTCCGACTCGGCGGGCTTCGGCGCTTGACACGCCCTAATGAAACTGATGCCGAACTGGGTCAGGCGCATGACCCTGAGCGCATCAGTTACAGAGAGGCGCGGCTTACCGGGCGGCGTCGGCTGTGCTGGCCCGAGCGCAATCAGGCCGAGTCGCTCGAGGTTGACCAAGCCCGCCAGGGGAAGATCTTTCATCTTGCCTTTGCCCATGCGCGTGCCCGAGTTAGACCCCAGGAAAGTGCCCTTGTCTTCGGCCATGGCATCGAGGATGCGGGCTTCGACTGGCTCAAGTTGTCGCAACACCTCGGCGTACGCCCGCGGGACGCCATCGGCTCCGGCGGCCAGCCCGTTCGCGAGCAGGTTCGCCCATTTGTCCCTGAGGCGGTCGTCTTCCTCGCGGACACCTTCTTCCAGCAGCGTGCGCATCTGCTCATCGCGCACGGCGCTAGGTCGGACCCCCGCTCGTTCAAGCTTTTCGGCAGCAGCCTCCAGCTGTTTGGCCGCCGAGGCCACGAGCCGCGGGTGCATCCAGCTCGCAAGCCAGCCGGTGACCTCCTGTATAGGCTTGGTGATGCCGCTCGCTTCGAGCACGGCCAAGACGATCGCGCCGGATGTCTTCGCGGCTAGTTCGACTTCTTCGCTCATACCGGTGTTCGCATTCGCGGTAGTAGACGCAGAAGAGCCAGCGCCGCCCATGAAAGAACGTTTGGCTCGGATATCTGGTTTGACCAGGCGACCCGCTTCAGTGGCATGTCGTGCAGTAGGAGCATCTTCAGGATCTCACGCTCCGGTGGCTCTAGCTCAGGCATTAGCTCGACCAGCGTCGTCATCGCTGTTGGACCGAGATCAGCAAATTCGGCCGCCAGCTTCGGATAGACCTGCCGCAGTCGTTCGAAGATCTCATCCATGGAGCACTGGCAGAACGCGGCCATGTCAGCCGGAAGGGGACGGTGACCAGTTTCGCTGGAAATGCGATCCATAACCGCCTCGAGCTCGGTGGTGGTTGCGCGTATGTCTTGGTGCTGGCGCCCATTGGCGAGCATCCGATAGAGCGTGGGCCTACTGACGCCGGTCAGGTGTGCGGCCTCTGCCGCCGAGACCCCGGAGTGGAGTGCGTGCGGCAGCAGGTTCGCAATTTCGTCTGCCAGCTGGTTGGCCTCATTCAGGGCCTTTACTCGCTGCTCAGCTAGACGCTGAAGCTCCACGCGATAGTCGCCGCCGGTGCGGTTGCTGGGATCGTTCAACTTAGATCCAGTGTAAAGGAGTGAGACAGTCATGTCAAACTACGATAGAGCTTAGTTCGGACGGAACCGGAGGCGGGGGGGGGTTCCCGGTTGAGATTGGTGATGGCCCCACCCCCTTGCGCGCCGTAGAAACCGGATCACGCCTTTTGACACCTTTCATGGATCGACACCGCGGAGCAGGCCACGGATTGATCGTGCCGGTCAAGCGCTGATAGATGGCGGTTACATCTGCTCTCCGGTTCAGAAGGCCAACTGCAACTTTTGGTGGGCGAGAAAAACAGCCCTTGGGCGTCTTCTCGGTGCTCCTCCGCACCGCCACGCTCAGGGCTCGTGCCAGGACGCCCAAATGCAAGTTTCGAAATATCCTGTCCCCCGTTTGTTCCCCGTCGGGCGTTTTTAGAGGAACGAGCAAGAGACCCCAGGCTCGTCGCCGCTGCCCTTTTTCCCCCTGAGTGGCGTGAGGGTCCGGCCCCAGCCGCGGCGCATGTGATCGATCCTGCTCTCGCTAGGGCCAACTTGCGAAAAACGTTAGTTTGCCTTATTATTAGACCATGAAGATCCACGAACTGCCTGACGCTTTGCTGGCACAGGGTCGTCATACCGCCAGCACCGATGAGCTGCTGGAGCTGACCGGGCTGGATCGCGATGCCCTACACAATGGGCTGCACAGGCTGCGTGAGAACGCATCGATCATCTCGCCCGCTCGCGGGCTGTACGCCGTGGTTGCACCGCAGTATCGCTCCTGGGGTGCGCCGCCGGCGGATTGGTTCATCGACGCGATGATGGCGCACCTCGATCGCCGCTACTACATCGCGCTACTCACGGCCGCCGCGATGCACGGCTCCGCCCACCAGGCGCCGCAGAGCTTCCAGGTCATCACCGAGAAGGACGTCCGCGACCGCGATCTTGGACGCAATCGCCTGCGCTTCTACGCCAGCCGCCACATGGCGGACGCCGAGACCGAGCGACGGACCGGCCCCTCCGGATACCTACAGCTCGCCACCCGCGAGAGCACTGCGGTGGATCTCGCCCAACATCCTCGTCAAAGTGGCGGCCTGAGTAACGTCGCGACCGTCCTGATCGAGCTCGGAGACCTCGACGGCTCAGCACTCGGCCGGATTGCCGCCCCGCGTGGGAAGGCCACCGCACGAAGACTCGGATGGTTGCTCGAACATCACCGTCCTGACGTCGCCCTGGACTGGTTGCGAATCATTGCGCGCCCGGAAGAGGGCGAGCCCGCCCTACTGAGCGCCAGCGGTCTAGCCTCCGGCCGGCTCGACCGCGCCTGGGGCCTTCGACTCAATACCGACGTTCAACCCGACCTGTGATCCCCCAGCCCTTCATCACCGAATGGTCCGCTCACGCGCCCTGGCCGTCGGAGAGTCAGATCGAGCAAGACCTGATCCTCTCCAGACTGATCATCGAGATCGCATCCGATGAGCTGCTCGTCAAAGAGCTGGCGTTCCGCGGCGGCACCTGCCTGCACAAGCTGCACCTCCCGCGCCCCGCCCGCTACTCCGAGGACCTCGACTACACCCGGACCTCTGAGGAGCCCAAGATCGGAGAGTGCCTGACTGCGCTGCGACGCATCGCCGCAGACATCGGCCTAGAGGAGCGAAAGCGCAAGTTCCCCAGCCACGATTCCGACATGGCCTGCATCTGGTTTCGCACAAACTCCGAGACAGACGACGGGGAGATCTCGATCAAGATCGAGATCAACGTCCACGAGAGCACCCCATACCGACCCCAGCTCCTGCTGCCCCACCGGGTCGACTCCCGCTGGTGGAGCGCAAGCGCCGACGTACCGACCTTCCAGATCGAGGAGATCCTTTCCACCAAGCTCCGCGCCCTCTACGCTCGCCGCAAGGGACGCGACCTCTACGACCTCTGGCTCGCACTGACCGAGATGGCGCTCGACGACCAACTCATCGTCGACGGCCTCGCTTACTACATGGGCTCAAACATCTACAGCTACCGCCAACTACACGCCAACCTCACGAGCAAGCTCGCAAACCCCGAATTCCTCGACGACATCCATGACCTGGCCCGGGACCTTCACGGATACGAGCCCCGAACTGCCGCAGAGCTACTCATGAAGCGCCTCGGCATACGCCTACGAAACGCTCCCAGCGAGACGCCTGCACACCCTTTCCGGGCAGGGACCTGAATCCACCGCGCACCAACACCCGCGTATGAGCAATAACGGCAATACGAGCTGGCAGGGCTCGTGGACGATGCCGGATGGTCACATCCTTGCCGGTGAGCTGACGTTCTCGAACGAGGAGGGGGCGGTGCTTCGCGCCTACGGCTCACGAGAGCAGACGATGAGACCCGAGATGCCATGGATGGTAGCTCTGCACGGGCAGACAGTCGATGGCAAAGACATCACTCTGTTGGAAGCGACCCTCAGGCACCACCAGGATTACCTCTTCGGCGGCCACGATGATCTTCCAACCAGCCAGGTGTGGCATGCGAATACCCTCATCGTTGGCGCACACGTCGACAGCGAAGAAGACTTGCGGTTCCAGCGGTGCACGTTTCGTCTGTCAGGCCTGACCGAGTGGCTGACGGAGCCCTGGAACGGCCCATCGTTCTTCGAACTTCCGCCGGCACCGTTCCGGCGGGGACGACGGCGGTGGCGCCATCAGCGCACGAGAGCACGGCGAGCACGGCCACGAAGGACGACAACAGCCAGGCGAAGACGCGTGATGCTCGCAGCGAGGGCACGCGCGATGAGGGCTCGCCGAAACTATCTCCAGACAAGGAGCATCTCCGGACGCTTCGACGGAGCGAGGATCCTTGCATCGTGCGGCGAGCACCGTCAAGTCCGAGGGCCGTTCCTTGAGTCCACCGAGCTCGTTTCCGCTGTGCACGTGACGCTGCCCGAGCCGATCGGCCTGACGGAATGGGACCGGGACTGGATCCGCCCGGTGCAGGACCTGCTCGTCCTGTGCACAGGCAGACCATGCGAGATCGAGGCGATCACGGCGAGATTTCGTGTGGAGGCGCCGCCGTTCGTGCGCCCCGCTCTTCCTGATCACAGAACGATCCAAGCGACCGTCGAGATCCATCAGGCAGGAATGGTGGAGCACGTCACGGCAGAGCGCAATCAGCGAATACTGCTGCCACGAGACGCCGTTGGGCCGGACGAGGGCCGGCTGATCCAGAAGTGGTTCGCTCTACACCGGAAGATCGGTCGAGCTGGCGTGTTCTTCTTTGCGACGCTGAATGAACGCTCGCAGTGGCTAGAGAACCAGTTGCTCAACCTGACGTCGTTTGCGGAGTCCTACCATGCCCACCTGAGCGACCATCCGCGGTTCGACCCAGAGCTGAACCGGAAACTCACGAGGTGTGTCCTCGCGTCGATCGAGGATCCCGAGGTGCGTGAGGCGTGGCGGGAGAAGGTCGCCTACGCCCCACGTCTAACGCAGCGCGAACGGATCACAGAGCTGTTCGAGTGGGCGTGCTGGCCAGTCCCGGCCCTTTGGCAGTTTCCTGATCTGGCCGCAGAACTCGTGAACACGAGAAATCACCTGACGCACTTCGGGCCGAAGCGTAAGCACGTCGTGCAGGACCTCGAGCTAGCGCGGGCGGTTCAGCGGCTCGTTGTCGTGCTGCAGGCAAACATGTTGATGGACCTCGGCGGTCAGCAGGACGCAGTGGCAATCGCGATTGCTCGCGGCTACTGGCAACACCCAGTGCTCGACCCATCGCTGGACGTGCAGCATCCGAGCTATCAGCAGCACAAGCACGGCAAGGAGACCGAGGACGGCGACCAGCATCAGGAGCAGCAAGTGCAGCACGGCACAGCGGAAGACGAGATCGACCAGAGTGTCGGCCAGGACGACGCCGCGGACGCCGGATGAGAGCCAATGCCCAACATGCGTTCTTATGCAATCGCCGTGGGGCCTTCCGGATCTTGCCTTACGACGTGAGCCCGTGATCGCCAAAACTGAGCGCCGTCGCTGGTCGGCGGCTGTCGCAGACAATAGTCTGTGCTTAGTCGGGGAGACAGGCATAGTAGCCCTTGCCACGGGCGATCCAACCGCTCGTGGGCGGTTTCGTGGGCGGGGCTGCTACGACTGCGGCGAGGTCAACCGGCAGCGACCAGCAGCGACGCGCCGGCGTAGATGTGTGCCGGGGTGTCCTTGACCGCCTTGCCAACAAGCTTCGGCTCCTGACCAACGGGCGCAATATCGATCGCGAACTCCAGGCCCGTGGCCGCCGCGATCTTCACGAGGGTCTCGATCTGCGGATTCTTCTCGCCGGACTCGAGCTCGACGACCCTTGGCTGGCTCACGCCAAGGAGCTTGGCGAGCGCGCGCTGCGAGAGATCGTGATCGAAGCGGTAGCCGGCCAGACGAGCGGCGACCATGCGTGCCAGCGCCAAGCGTTCCCACTCGGCGGCGAACTCCGGGTCGGCCTCCAGCGCCGCGGCCAGCACCTCCTCAGCCGTCTTGATGCCCTTCGGCCAGTGGCTCGGTATCTCGGTCATGCCCTCATGATAGGTCATGGCCTATCGGCTTTCAATGGTCTGTCGTATCGATCGGCGCGAGCCTGAGCACGTTCGATCAATGCCGCGAAGTTCTTGTGCCGATCGATGGCAAGGATCGCGTAGAAATCCTTGGATCGGCGGTAGATGGCGCGCCAATCGCTTTGTCCCTGCCTCGGACGCAGCTCGCGCAGTGCCGCGGCGCTATCTCCCTTCAGCGGCTTCATGTGCGGCGGCCCAAGCTGCTCGCCGAGTTCACCCAGCTTCCGAACTGCGGCGGCTGGCAAACCAGCAAGGAGACCGCCTACGTCGAGGCGACCGGAGCACGCCACGGCACTGACTGGTTCATCGCCCGCGACGACCTCGGCGCAGAAGGACAGGACGCCGCAAGAATCACGCGCCTCGCCCAACAGATGTGCAACAGCCGCGCCCAAACCACATCGCTCGCGCACTCGGAGCGCCCTGGCCCCGGCTGGACGCCCAACCGAGACCCCCCTACGACTGCACCCCCGGCTCTCACCAACACACTGGCTCGCCCGCACACGCGATCGCGACACGCCCGATCGCAGCACGAGCCGCGGACGCTGACTAACCCGCTCGTGTTCTCTCCGGGGGTGCCATACCGCACGCATGTATGTCACGGCTCTCGCGTGGCGCGCTGGCCATTGGCTCCTCCACGTTGGGTATGGCGGGATCCCTGATTCGGTCCCGATGGGCTGGCGGGACGCGCCTCGTGGCGGGGTTCAAGTTGGCTTTTCTAAGCCACTTTCGTCCCGCGCGAAAGCAAGCCGCAAAGGACCACAGGACACTATTCGTATAAGTTGACCACTCCCACTAGCGCGGCCCCCCCAGAACGTGTCCATAAAGATCCTTCACATAGCCGACGTCCACCTCGACCGGCCGTTCGTCGGGATGAGTACCGACACCGCCCGCGAGCGTCGTCGAGACCTGCGTGACGCATTCGATCGATGCCTTGCCCTTGGACAATCACACGATGTCGATGCCGTGACGATCGGTGGTGACCTCTGGGAGAACGAGCACGTGACCCCAGACACCTGCCGGTGGGTCGCAGACCGCCTCGGACGCCTCCACCTCCCGGTCGTCATGATCGCCGGAAACCACGATCCGCTCACACGCGGCGGGCCCTATCAGCGCGTTGAGTGGCCCGAGAACGTGCACCTGCTCCCCGCAGAGCGAGGACTACAAAAGCACGACGTAGGCCCAGTCAGTATATGGGGGATGTCGTGGGGCGCCAGCCCACTGACATCCGAAGCTTTGAGTCAGTTCACAGCACCGAGCGAAGGGACTCACCTGCTGCTGCTCCACGGAACCGTCGCAAGCGCGGCCTTTCAAGACGACGCTCACTGCCGCTTCAGCGCCGAGACGGTACGCCAAGCAGGGTTCGCTCTCTGCCTCGCAGGTCACCTGCATGCCGGCGGACTACGCGACCCCATTGTGCTGTACCCCGGATCGCCCGAACCGCTCGCATGGGACGAGACCGGACAGCACGCTGCAGCAATCATCGAGCTCGACGATGGAGCACCACCGCAGACACAGCTGATCGACATCAACGAGCGCCGGTACGCGGAGATCACCGTGGACTGCGGAGGTGCCACCTCGAGCGCCGACATCGAACAAGCCCTCACCCAGGCAATCTCAACGGTCGACGGCCCTCGTGAAGGACTATGCCTACGAGCCGTACTTCGCGGGCGGGTAGAGCCTGACTGCCGAATCGACGTGAGCGCACTCTGCGACCCCGAACGAGGGCTCACACAGCTAGAGCTCCGCAACGAGACCCAGCCAGCGTTCGACATCGAGATGCTCGCCGAGCAGCCCACCGCGATCGGAGCGTTCGTGACCAGCCTGCAAAAGCAGATCGAGGAGAGCGAGCAGGACCAGCGGCCGCTCCTACAACTCGCACTCGACCTCGGGTTGCGCGCAATGCACGGGGACGATCTGGCAAATGCGTCTTGAACAGCTGACAATCGGGGGCTTCGGACGCCTCCAGGGAACCCATGACCTAGCCGCCGCACTGATCCTGGTCACAGGCGCCAACGAGGCCGGCAAGTCCACATTTCACGACGCAGTCGTGCGCTCGCTCTACGGCTTCGCACCAGACGAGCGACGCCGCCATGACGGCATGGCCGGAAAGGATCAGCGAAAGCCATGGACGGGAGCTCCGTTCAGCCTCACCCTGCGCGCACTCGATCACAAGGGTCAGGCCGTAGTAGCCGTTTGGGACTTCGACGCCGAATTCGCCGAACTGCACGACGCCGTGACCGGCAAGGTCATCGTTCGCGAGCAGCCCAAGCAACGCGCGGACTACGACATCGGCCGCCAGCTCGTCGGGATGAGCCGAGAGGAGTTCACACAAGTGTGCTGCCTCTACCAGGGTGCCGTGGAAACGGTGCATCCGAGCGAAGGGCTGCACGCGGCACTCCAGCGCGCCGTGGAGTCGGCACCCGCCGAGGACATCGGGGTAGACGGCGCTGATTCGCGCCTGCGGGGCCTGCTCTCCGACATCGGCGTGCACAGCGGCCACTACGGCCCGCTCACCAACGGTGAGCTCGACCGGCTCTCAAAGCACGAGACGGCACTTCACCAGTTGCTCGAAGAGGCTCATAGGCAACGCACCGCGCTCGACGACGCCTCCGCCCAGCTGGACGACGCACGCCGGCGTAGCAACGAATGCGTTGAGCGGGCCATAGCAACCGAACAGGGCGTGCTGCGCGCCGCTGTAGCCAGCCTCAAAGGACGCAGCGAGCGGGCAGTGAAGCTCGCCGCCAGAGGCCAAGATCGGCCAGCCGACGGGCCAGCCCTGACACGGGAGCTGGTCGGACGCCAACAGGAGCTGCAGGCACAACTCGACGGGCTCGGCGCGCGCGAAGCAGTGCTGCTCGCAGAAGTCCAAGCCAACACACAGGAGGTGTCCGAGCACCAGGGCGCCCTACCGGCCGCCGAACAACGAATCGATGCCCTCGCCATCAACGACAACCTCGACCTCTCGCGCGAGGAGACCGTCCGCACGGTGCTCGCGGAAGCGCGGGCCGCCAGCACCGAGGAGCCGGCCCGTCCCCTCGGTGAGCAGCCACAACGCGACCCGACACTCGCGCGCTTCCGCGAGGCTCGCGACGGGCTCGTTGCCCAAAACGCCGGGCAGGCAACCAGCGCGTGGAACACCCGACTGCTCGCGCTGGGGCTCACGCTCGGTGCCGTGGGAGTAGGCACCGCGGCGCTCGTGAGCCCCGTCCTCGTGCTCCTCGTGATCGTCGCAGCAGTATGCATCTGGATCGCCCGCCCACGAGCGGAGTCCGGCACGGACCCCGCGTCGCTCCCCGCGTTCGGAGGACGCTCATTTGAGGAACTCGATCAGCAATGCGCTGAGGAGGACCGCATGGCTTCATCGTTCACAGCAGTGCGCGATGCACAGCAACAGCGAGAAAGCGAGCAAAGAACCCACAGCATCGAGCTCCACAAGCGGCTGCTCAGAGCACTCCCCTTGCACGATGACGAGGAAACGCCTGACCGGACGATTGAACGAGCCGAGGCGTATCTGACGGGATGCGACGGATTTCGAGCGCTGATACAGGCAAGAGCAGAGCTCGAGCAGCGCCAAGCGAGGCTCGAGGTGCTGGGCGCGCCGGCGAGACGACTCGCCGAGGTAAAGATCGAACGCGCCAACCCCACCGCCGAACTGAGCGAGCTCTACCGTGAAGCGGGCCTCGACCCCCAGAACCCCGGAACCGTCAGCGACTCGTTCGCCGCGCAGGCAAGCACCGCTCAGCGCGACGAGGAGCGGATCATGCAGGCCGAGCAGGCCAACGCGGCCCTGCGGGAGCTGCTCGACGGACAGAGCGTCGAGGAACTACACCTTGAGCTCCGAGCATCTGAGACCGCGCTCAGCGAACACGAAAGCGTCCACGGACAGCGTGCCCAGAACGACACGAACGCCCCTGACGGCGGCGAGCAGGATCTGACTAGGGCGAAGAGCGCCCTGACCGAGCGCGAAATCGAGGTCGCCGAGCTTCAGACAGTCGTCAAAGAACGCGAAACCGGGCTTGTCGCACCCGGAGATCTCGAGGTCGAGCTCGCGCAAGTGCAGACCCGCCGTGTACGGCTCGAGCTGATACGTGACGCCGTCCGAACGGCCCGTACGACGCTCCAGGCAGCGGCCGAAGACACGCACCGTCGCGTCGCGCCGTTCCTCAACGAGGCGCTTCGGCGCGAGCTCCCACGCATCACACGCGGACGGTACGCCGGCGGCACCGTCGATGAGGACCTAGCAATACGGCTGTACACGCCCGAGTCCGGCCGGCTCGTGAGCATCGAGCAGCTCTCGCGAGGGACACGCGACCAAGTCGCGCTCGTTCAGCGGCTCGAGATCGCACGGCTCCTGGACGCCACGTCTGGAGACGCCCCGCTGTTTCTCGACGATCCGTTCGCCCACTTCGATGCCGAGCGGCTGCGGCTCGGCGCGGAGCTGATCGCAGAAGTCTCCGGCCGACGACAGGTGATCCTGTTCACCGAGGACGCCGGGGTAATGGAGAGAATGCAGGAGGCCTCTCCTGAGTGCAGTGTGATCGAACTCCCCGACCCCGTGGCGGATACCGCGACGCCGCTCGCACTGAACGGGCCAAGCGCATGAGCGACGAGCCGATGGCCTCGAGCGGCCAGCCAGACGGCTTCGGCGCGGCCGTGCGAGCCATGTTCAAACGCCGCGCCCGGCAAACGACGACGCCGGCTGCCGCGAGGCCATCCACGATCACCGTGAAAGTCGTCGAGGACACGCATCTGTTCGACGGCGAGAACGGGAGCACGCTGTGGTGCGGCGGCTACACGCCGGTTGATGAGGATGGGTCGTTCATGCCGATCTCCGAGCACGAAGCCTCGGATCCACGGTGCATATACAGCAACGTAGCCGGGGTCTCCCACCGGCCTGAGGCGCTGCAACAGAAGTGCTTCTCACCCGGCGAGAAGATCAGTCTTCGACCCGAGCCGACGAATGCCTATGACGCGAACGCAGTCGCCGTCTGGGACGACAGTGGGACCGTGCAGCTCGGATACGTCCCAGCGGCGCTGAGCGGTCGAGTCGCCGAGGCTTTCCGCAACGGCAAGCCGCTCGACGGCACCGTGATAAGCGAGTTCAGAGTGGGGTCAAAGCGCGGCAAGCGCGTTGGTGTACATGTGCTGCTCGCGCCACTCGGAGAGCTGCGGGTCTCGGTTTCCGACGCCGAAGGTGATAGCGAAGAGTAAGCGGCTCGAACACGCGGAGTGGCCACCGAGCAACGCGAGAAGAACGCGCCGCGTTAGAGCTCGATCGGGCCTTACACGTGACCGCATGATTAGCGAGACGGACGGTGCTCACACACGAAGGGGGCAGGGATGCGAGACGGACAGCAGTTCTCAAATCATCACGAAATCGAGGTCGACGACATTCACGTCGAAGCAGTCGTCCAGGCCGCCGTGAACCTCGCCCTAATTCACAACGAGGTGCCGCTCGTCCAAGCCGTAACCATCACGAACAACTCAGCACGGCCACTCGCTGACATGACGCTGACGCTGAACCTAGACGGCCGGGGCATAACGCTTGCCGAGCCATGGTCCACTACGTCCAGCGAGCCGATTTCTTTAGGCGAGCATCTGCGGTGGGACACGTTCGCCGGCTTCAAGGCGAGCTATGAGCACCTGGCAAACCTGGATGAGAGCCATCCCGCCACGCTGACGGTCAGCGTGTCAAGAACCTGGGGCGCCGACATCAGGCTGACGGTGCCAGTGCAGGTGCTTGCGCACAACGAATGGCTGAACTCACCAGTGTTCTATGAGTCGCTCGCCGCCTTCGTACAACCAAACACGCGCGCCGTATCCGCAGTTCTGGACACGGCCGCGGAGATCCTGCGCGCGCACACCAATGACGCGGGGCTCACCGGCTACCAGCAGGGGCCCGAACGGGCGTCGCTGACGGCAGCCGCGATCTATGAGGCGCTGCGCACGCGGGGGATCCGCTACGTCGTCCCGCCGGCGTCATTCGAGGACAGTGGACAAAAGGTCCGCACGACCGCGCAGGTGCTCGAACAACGCCTTGGGACATGCATCGACCTTTCGGTCACCTACGTCGCCTGCCTGGAGCAGGCCGGACTTCATCCGCTGCTCTGGCTGATCAACGGGCACGCGTTCGCCGGGTATCTGAGAGAGGGCGGAACACTCGGGCAGACGGTGATCACGGAGGCCAACGCGATGATCAACCTTGTCGAGTCCGGCCGAGCGGTCCCCGTGGAGGCCGCCTTCTACGAAGAAGGCGAGCCGGGGACCTTCACGGTCGCGGTGAACGCCGCGAAGCGGCAGTTCAGCGACCCCGACGCGCTACGCGGGGTCATAGATGTACACGCGACCCACAGGGCGGGCACACGGCCGCTGCCGGGCAACGATCCGGTCCCCATCCCCGCCATAAGCGACGAGGCGCAGAGCAACCGCGGCGGATCCTCGCCCCTGCAGCTGCCGAGTGAGCTGCTCACGCATCCCGACACGGACGACGTGCTGCTCGCAAGCGACGACGACGCACCAGCCCGCGTTCGCCGATGGAAGAGAGCGCTGCTCGACCTGAGCACGCGCAACCGGCTCCTGAATCTTCGCCCCTCGGCCGAGGTGCTCGACCTGCACATCCCGAGCGACACGCTCGCACTACTCGACGACATCGTCCACGAAGGCACCGCGCTGACACTGCTGCCCCAAGACGAGCTCAGCGATATCCAGCGCCTCCAAGGAGCGCGGCGTGCGCAGGACCTGAACGCCGAGCCGGTACGCAAACTGCTGATCGAGGACCACTCGGTCTACGTCGGCGTAACCGAGCAGACGTACGTGTCGCGAATGCGAAAGCTGCAACGGGCCGCGCGGACACTCCTCGAGGAGACCGGGAACGCGAACCTGTACCTGACCGTCGGGGCGCTCGTGCACCGAACGCCAAGCGAGAAAGACGCCCGTGCGCCGCTGTTTCTCCTACCGGTCAAGATCGAAGGCGGCAGCGGACGGAGCCCGTTCGAAGTGCGCGTGGACACAACCAGCGTGGCCGCACCGAACCACTGTCTCGTCGAGTGGCTGCGCATCAAGCACGACGTTCGAATCGAGGCTCTGGAGAACCCCGGACTCGACCACAGTGGCATCGACATCGTCTCCGCGCTGCCGGCAATCCGTGACGCGCTCGTCGCGCACAGACTCGACATGCGGATCGACGAGGTGGCGACCCTGGCGATCTGCCAGTTCAGCACGTTCGGGATGTGGCGAGACCTCGAGCACCACTGGGACATCCTCGCCCGTAACCCCGTTGTCGAGCATCTCGCGCTCAGGCCCGGAGAGACGTTCAAAGAGCCGTCGGTCGACCCGGACGACGAGAACGATCTCGAGGACATCGAAGTCGAGGAGGCCGAGATACCGCTGCCGATCCCCGCCGACGGGTCGCAACTGCGCGCGGTCGCCGCCGCAGCGGCAGGACGATCGTTCGTCCTAGAAGGACCCCCGGGGACAGGCAAGTCGCAAACGATCACGAACCTGATCGCTCACGCGCTCGCGAACGGCAAGACCGTGCTGTTCGTCGCAGAGAAGCAGGCAGCACTCGAAGTCGTAAAGCGGCGCCTGGAGGCGATCGGCCTGGCCGACTTCACCCTGGACCTGCACGGCCGCAGCCAGCGTCCGACCGAGATACGAGCCCAACTCAAGCGGGCGATCGACAACCGGAGCGTCTATGACCCGCGCGGATGGCAGGCAATCTGCGCGACGCTCCGCGCACGCCACGCCCCACTGGAGGAGTACCCGCAGCGGATCCACGCCCGGAACGGGATCGGGGTGTCGCTATGGAGTGCCTACGAGAACCTCCAGCAGTACGGCGAGGGCCCCACGGCACCGATCCCGGCAACATACGTCGCGGCGAGCGACACCCAGGAGCCCCCGGTGAAGGACGCGTTACGCAACTTCGCCCGTGCCGCAAGAACCGTCGGGCTCCGTCCGGCCCACCCATGGTCAATCGTGGGACGTGTCTCAAGCGATCTGGACCCTCGTTCGTTGAGCGACGCATCGGCAGCGCTCGAGCAAGCACGCACCTCGCTCGAAGTACACCCTCAAGCGCTGAAGCTCGTGGAAGGACTCGCCGACCCAGCCGAGCTCGACCTGCTGATTCCCCACGTCGAGGACCGGGCGACGGGACCCGTTCCAACGACCGCGCGCCTGGCCGAGATGCGCTCGGCAACCTGGGCCGCCGCTCGCCAGCGCCTCACCGACGAGCTGAGCCGGTTCCCCGAGCTCCACGCCAACGTGCTCTCAACGTTCACGCGATCATTTCTCGAGCACGGCGACACAGCGGGCCTCCTGAACGCCGCAGAGCAAGCCGAACACGGCATCTTTGGGAGGCGCAAGCGCGCTGAGCGCTTCGCGCTCACTGTCGCGCCGCTACTCAACACGGACGTGAGCATCCTCCCGGCCCAGGTCCCAGGGCTGATAATCGGGGTCGATGCGGCCAGGACACACGCAGCTGCCCTCGCGGGCGACGTGACCGAGACTCTCGGCGACTGCGCGCCGCAACCTTGGTCACCGATGCGCGAGGACGCGGCCGCCACGCTCGCCGAGGCGATCGAGCGGGTCGGACGCAGCGAGCGCTTCCATCAAGGCCACGGGGAGCTGTGGGAGCTGATCGAACAGTCAGGGGCGCCATCACCGCAGGACACCGAGACACTGCGCAGCGTCGCCGCCGCATGGGCGAACTGGCGCAACCTGCTCGGATCGGGTCAGGAGGAGTGCAGCCGCTGGGCCGCCGGGCGGCACTGGAGCGCCGCCTGGAACGAGGATGCCGGCGTCTGGAGTGGCGAGATCGCTGACGCCGCCGACGCGACCGCACAGCGGTGGACGCGCATGCTCGAGATCCTCGATCCGCTCATAGCCGCCGGACTTCAGGAGTTCCGCAACGACCTGCTGTCCGCCAAACTCGACGCGGCAGACGCAGAGGTCGCCTACCTTCGAGGAGTTGCGGCCGGCTCGCTACGCGAGCGAGCAAACGCCGGTGGGCTGGGGGGATTCGATGCGGCTCTGCGAGGAGGCGAGGTAGACGATCTCGCGACCGTCGCCCAGGAGTCCCGGTCAGAGCAGAAGGTCGCACTACCAGCCGAACTGTTGGCGCGCCGGCCCTACCAGAGCGACCGACTGACAGGCCAGGCAGCCGAGCTACGCCGTCGACTCGACGCGAAGCGACGAGGCCTAAGCTTTCGCCAGCTGATCGAGCGCTACGGCGATGAGATCCTGCAGGCGACCCCTTGCTTCTTCGTCAGCCCAGCCTCGCTCGCTCAATACGTCCCGCCAGGAGCCGCAACATTCGATCTCGTCGTCTTCGACGAGGCGTCGCAAGTGGGCGTCCCACAAGCGATCGGAGCGCTGGGACGAGGCCGCGCGGCTGTAATCGTCGGCGACTCGCAACAGATGCCGCCCACGTCCGTCGGCAAGGTCAAGGCCGCCGAGGAAACAGACCGCGATGACGATGAGGAGTCAGGGGTACTCGAGGATCTCGAAAGCATCCTCACCGAGTGCGTCGAGTCCGGGCTCCCCCGACTGTGGCTCTCCTGGCACTACCGCAGCCAGGACGAGAGCCTGATCGCATTCTCGAACGCCTATTACTACGAAGGACGGCTCGCCAGCCTTCCATCTCCGGGGAACGACCCGACCGCCGGAGTCGAGATGAGAAGACTCGACGGACACTTCAACCGCGAGGACAAACACGAGTTCAGGACCAACCGCGTCGAGGCAGAAGCGATCGTCGCGGAGATCCGAGGGAGACTCGCCGACCCGGAGCTCAGCGACCAGACGATCGGCGTCGTCACGTTCAACGCGCAGCAACGAGACCTCGTGCTCAACCTGCTCGAGGAATGCGGCGACCCGCTCGTCGCACGGCAGCTCCGCGAGGACGCCACCGAGGGGATCTTCGTCAAGAATCTCGAGAACGTGCAAGGCGACGAGCGCGACGTCGTGCTCTTCTCGATCGCATTCTCCAAGCGACATGACGGCGGAGCGCTGCCGATGAACTTCGGTCCGCTCGGGACAGCCGGCGGAGAGAAGCGCCTGAACGTGGCAATCACCCGCGCACGACGGAAGGTGCTCCTGTTCGTCTCGTTCGAGCCGACCGACATAGACCTGTCGAGAACGAGCTCGAAGGGGATCGCCCATCTGCGGTCATACCTGGAGATGGCGGCACACGGTCCGGGGAGCCTCCCGCAGCCGCAAAGCCGCGCGGTGATCGGCACCGACCACATACGCGAGGCGATAGCCGATGCGCTACGCGGGCGCGGCCACGAGGTGGCCTGCGACTACGGGCTTTCCGACTTCTCCCTCGACCTCGTAGTCCGCGACGCCGGCGCCGAGCACTGGCAGGTCGCGGTCGTCCTCGACGGCCCGAGGTGGGCCGGACGGCCCACCGTCGCCGACCGGGAGCTCACGCCGCTTCTACTCGAGCGACTGATGGACTGGGGCGCGCTGCTGCGGCTGTGGCTACCCGAGTGGATCGATGACAAGGACAGTGCCCTGGGGCGAATCGACGAGGCGCTGAAGCACGCACGCGAGCAGGCCGACACGAAGGCGGCGGAACGCGCGGCCGCTGCCGCCGAGCGCGAGCTAACGATCACAGATGCGCTCACCGGCGACCCCGAGGTCGAGCCCGACAGCGAGAAGGACAACCCTCCAGAGGAGGAGGCCGTCGAGGTCGAGACGTACACGTTCGCGAGCGCCGACGAACGGGACGAGCAGATCAGCGAGCGTGAGCCGGAACCGGCAGTACTCGTCGCGTCGGCCGGGGGCGCGGCCCTCGAGGCGGACGCTGCCATCGCGATCGAGGAACGCGACCCACACGCACGAGGCTGCCCGTACCAGGAGACAACCCCAACGCCCCTGGGAATGCGCGATGACCTGGGACGGACCACCTCGCCAGAGGTCCGCCGGACAATCGCCGCGGCGGTACGTGACACGGTCGAAACCGAGGGCCCCATCGCCACGGATCGGCTCGCACGGAGCATCGGGCGCAGATTCGGGTTCGACCGAGTGACCAGTGGGCGACAGCGGTTCATTCTTGAAGCCGTGCCGGCCGAGCTGATCAGGCGAACGACGCTCGGCGAGTTCGTGTGGCCGGCCGGGCTCGATCGAGAAACCTGGCGCGGGTACCGGACGACGCCGGCCGACATCGGACGCCCACTGAGCGACATCGCTCCCGAGGAGCTGATCAACGCGATGGCAGACACCGCGAACAGCAGCCGCTACGACGACGAGCACGAGCTGTACCGCGCGACAATGCTCGTCTTCGGACAACGCCGACTGACGAGCCAGACAATCGCGAGGCTCGCCGCCTGCCGGCAGCTCGGCGAAGAACGCAGCCGCCTGATCAAAACGGAGCACGGCGACTGGCGGGGTGGAGCGTGAGGACGCGATGCGAGCGTGCAGCTTGAAGTTCGGTGGGAGATCGCGCCAGCCTGCTTCACCCAATCAGGCTGCTCCATACGGCACTCTAGGCTCAGTTGGCTCTGTCATCCTCGTCCGGTGGCTCCGATCATGACCAAGTGTCCGGACATCGACCCGCGGAGCAGCTGACCGCCTCCCCTGGGACACGCACCTTGAGATCGGGGCTGTCGTCTGTGCTCTGATCGACCGCCACAATGCCGCCAGACGACCCCGAGAATTGGCTACATGAGCCCTGGCTGACCAAGCCACAGCTCGCCGAACATCTGGCCGTTTCGGACCGCTGGATCGAGATGCAGCAGCATGTCGGCCTCGCCTACCTGTGCATGGGCGGCCTCAATCGCTACCTCGTTTCAGAGGTCGAGGCATGGATACGAGAGCACTACAACTCATCGCCCGAGAGCAGCTGAGCAATGTCCCAGGCTACGTCGTACGCGATATATCGCAAACGACAGCGTTTCGCCCCTGTTCGCCTCTACGCCGCTCCCTTCGCCTCTTTTCGGGGATTTTGAACCTGATCGGGGAGACAGGATTTGAACCTGCGACCGCCCGGCCCCCAGCCAGAGAGGTCGAGCAGGCTGGTCAGCTCCGCGACGTAGGCTTTGCGCGGTCTCAAGGGATGCTCCGTGACGGGCTTCCCGTCCTGGGAGATAGCGCACGAGAATCTCCTCCTCCATGCAGCCCTCCGGCAGTTGTTGCAGCGCGAACTCGACGGCCTGGGTCTGGTCTGAACCGGTGTTCGACCCGGCGTTGCCCGGTCTGAGGATCCCGTCGAGCGCTCCGTCTGAGCCGTCCAAGTCGCAGAGCATCGGGTGAAACCCATAGCCGCCCTTGTAATTCCCTCGGGCGTGCTCCTTATCGGAGTGAGAGCCAACCAGGGTCGCGTCGACATCGAGGCATTTGAAAGCGAGGGACGGACGGCGAAGCTGCCTCTTGAGCGGAGCTGGCTACTTCGGCACTTCACGTGTCCGGGCCGTCTGACGGCTCACCTTCTCGACCCGCGGATGAGGATCACGCTTTGTCCCCACAAACCTGCCGAACCCAAAGGGCCAAGTGGTCCTTGGAACCGTCAGACGGCCGGGATCACTGAAGCGACGAAAGAACGAAGCGAAGCAGGGCCCGAGAGATTCGTCCGGCCGGGCCGACGTCCAAGCATCAAACTTGGTCCTCTCGCGGCTTGTCGTAAAGCCGAGAATTGCGGAGCTCAGCGGCTGGCAAGCTCGGTGACCGTTTGTTACCACCGGCCGTTGGGCGTAGCTCGATTTCATAGCCGGCTCTGCCCTTTACACCAAAACTCCGAAGCGCAAAGTGTGAAGCTTTCAGGAGTGGCGTCCCGGCGAAGTATTCAGTTGTCAATTGCTGCGGTGCTGCCTAAAAGCGGGTGCTGCGGTGCGGCGCCAAGCTGGGTGCCGCGGAAAAAGCTGGTGCTGCGGGAACTGCGGTGGCCGCGGTTGGCGGCTGGCACTTCGGTGCTGCGGTGCTGCGGACCGGTGAAAGCCGGATGCTGGTCCGTCCTCGTCCCGTTCCCGTTCAGCTTCTCGAGCCGACTCCGTGGGTTCCTGGATTGACCGTCTCCGAAAGTATCAGCCGGCTGCGACGGGACGCTCGATTCTGGCGCCCTAACTTTCACATGCCCAGTGTTTCTGGGGCTCTTTGCTCAAAACTTGGCGCGAAAACGATCATCCCTCGCCGGCGGTGGCAGCGGTGGCAGCCAGACGTTTGCGCACCAAATCCATGCCAAGCCGCTCGAACTCCTCGTTATCGATCTCGCCCGCCACCCAACGAGCCGAGAGCGCTTCGTGCTCCGGACTGGGTGACGGAAGTCCCGCGGCACG
>Ga0302325_10010722_pt1 | contig 19819 bp, 5 predicted proteins | sample Palsa_T0_2_FD_201948 | JGI IMG/M metagenome (GOLD analysis project Ga0302325, IMG submission 201948) | Peat permafrost microbial communities from Stordalen Mire near Abisko, Sweden - Palsa_T0_2 | ecosystem: Environmental > Terrestrial > Soil > Palsa > Peat permafrost | place: Sweden: Abisko...
GAGAAGCTTCCGCGCCTGACACCGGCAATGGTTCGTAAGCGCCGGAAGTTCCAAAAACAGCGGGGTGGCGCCGTCGCAATCCCAACACCTTCCAAATAAGCCAGAGCTTGGGCAGTCCCGAAGCTCGCCGCCGCCAAGCGTCCGCCGCGCCCAGGCCTTTGGCCTCCGCCAGCAGTTGTTTGCGCAACGCAAAATCCACCGGACGCCGGTTGTCAGGATCGGCGAGATTCAAATCCCAAATTTCGGACCCTTGATAAATATCCGGCACGCCGGTGGCAGTTAATTTCACCAGGGTTTGAGCCAGGGAATTAATCCAGCCCAGGTCTCGGAGCGGCTCGACAAATTGCTCCACATCCACCACGAAAGCATCGTCCTCCATGGCGTCATTGATAAATTTGCGCAACGCCTCCTCAAACTCCGGCACGGGCTGTTGCCAGTCCGTCTGCTCCTTCGCCTCGCGGACGGCTTTTTGCATGTAGGCCTGCGCGCGATCCTTCGACGGCGGCCAGGCTCCGACCAGGGCCTGATAAAATAGATATTCTGTCTTCCGATCCGGCCCATGACCACTCCGTTTGGGCGCATTCATTTTCGACCAGCGGCGGACACGTTCGATCCATTCCTGAGGCCGTTCCGATAAGAGCGCAAGCCGCGCGCGAACGTCCCCGCCCCATTTGGTGTCATGAGTGGCGGTGGCAGCCATGGAATTGGGCCAAAGAGTTTGTTGGCGCTGACACCAATGATGGAAGGCAGACACGCTCAATCCAAATCGGCCCGGGTCGCCGCCCACTTCGTTCAATCCGGCGAAACGCGCGTAGCAAAAGAACGCCGTATCCTCCACGGACTTGGCCATGAGCGGCCCGGTCAATTGCTGAAAGCGCAGGACAAAATCATCCTCCAGGACTCCGCGCCGGCGCAGCAACAGCAGTTCTTCCAGAAAATTGAAAAGTTCGGCGGGAAGGTCGCGCCGGTGTTCTCGGGCCGCGGTGGCCGCCGCATGGATGAGGCGCGCGTCGCGTTTGGTGACTTCCTGATCGTTACAGGCGCCGGCGTAGGTCCGATAAACCGGAATGCACGTAGCCAGTTCGGTCCATGCGCCGGCCAACTCGCCGCGGGTGAAATCTCGGCACTCCCAGTGTTGCGCGGAAATGTGGACCAGCAAATCAGTCAGCCGGCCGGTTTCGGCCGTTAAGTGATCGTGAATGACCAGGTGCTTTTTGGCCCGCGTCAAGGCGGGATAATTCATCGTATCGCCGGTAAATTCCACATAGAAATCTGACAACGGTTGCTCGCCTTTTGGATCGATGAACACACCGTTCAGGTTGATCAGGAAATCATATCCCGTGGTGCCATCCACCGGCCAACTTGGATTGAGCGGCTCCCCCGGCTCGAGAATTTTTTCTACCACGATCCAGGTCTTGGGCGCCTTCTGCCGCAGGCGGCGCAAGAACTGTTCCGGGTGCCGTAATCCATCGGCATGGTCCACCCTCAATCCATCCACCCACCCGCGGTCCAGCCATTGCTTGACCAAAACAAATGCCTGATCGAAAACCCACGGCTCTTCGATTCTGATTCCTGCCAGACTCGTAATCGTAAAAAACCGCCGATAATTCAGAATCGAATGACCATTGCGCCAGTGCATCAATAAATAGTTCTGCTTTTGAATAAACTCATCCAAGGCTTGGGGATCATCGTTGATTTCAGCCACAGAGGCGCCTTGCAAAAGCGACGCCGTGCTCTCAGGCGAGACGGGCAGAGTCTGGCTACCATATTGCAGACAGAACGATCCTTCCGTTTCGGCCAAGCGGATCGAGCCGTGAACGAGTGCTTCGTTGTAGCGCTCGGTCAGGATCGGCAGGGCCACTTTGCCTCGCAGACGCGGGTCTGCCGACTCCCAGTCAATATCGAAGCAACCGGCGTAACTGCTGCCCTCTCCGTGCGTCAGAACATCCCACCACCACAAGTTATTTCCGCCATCGATTCCCATGTGATTGGGCACGACATCGAGCACCAGGCCCATTTGATGCCGCGACAATGCGTCGTGAAGTCCGGCAAAATCATCCGGCGTTCCCAATTCGGGATTCAACGTCGAAAAATCACAGATGTCGTATCCATGGCTGCTCCCCGGCGCGGCCTTAAGCAAAGGCGAAGCGTAGATGTGGCTGACGCCCAGCTCGCAAAGGTAGGCCACTAGTTCGCGGGCCTGGGCCAATGTGAAATCCCGATTGAACTGGAGGCGGTAAGTTGCAATCGGAACTCGATCTATTCCGGGCGAATCCTTGGCAGCTTCGAGGGGCATAAGCAAAAGGCTAACTGGCGGTTGCCAGCGCGGCTTCAGCCGGTTTGCCAGCGCTGGCGCCGGCGGGTTCCTGAATTTCCGGCTGCGCGGGCGCAGAGAAACCCAAGGCTTCCCCAAGCTCCACGAAATGCGAGTCCCACAGTTTCGCCGCTTCATCTCCTTGCCGGGCGCGCTCCAACCTCTCGCGGCGGAGGGTTCGCGAAATATCAAAATAAACATTTTGCGGCTTCCAAAGATTGATTTCGGAGGGCAGATCCCGCGCCAGCCTGGCAGCGTCAATCAGGCGTTGCAAAAGTCCCACATCATCCGGCGTCCTGAGCAAACGATCACTCAGGCGGTCGAAGTAACCTTTGCCGGCATAACTGAGAACCTCGCGTTCCAGGGGGACCTTCATGGCCTGGCATTCCGCCAGCAGGCTGCGCACCCGTTCCGCATCCACTTGATCACCCTCAAATTGGCTGCGAATTTCGCTGTTGAGCACCACCTCGACGGCCCTGCTCAAACCTTGTAGGGGCGGAGCGTGCAAATCCGCCATAAACCGCAGGAGCGCCGCGTGGCGGTCGGCAATCAATTTGTTGGCCGCATCGATTTCCTCGCGGGTCGTGGCCAGGATTTGGTTCAACAACTTGCGCTGTTCGTCGCGAAAGAGATTCTTGAGCGAATATTGCGTCTGGCCGAAATGACCATCCATCAGGCGTATGATCTGAGGGAAATCGGCCCGATCGAAGGCTTCATGCGCGGCCTTGACTAATTGATCATGTGCTTCGGCATGCCCGTTGAGATGGACCCAGCAGTTGAGATTATGGCTCCCCATGTAGAGGACGCCATAAGAGACGGTGTCGGATGCCTTGGTGATTTCAAACGTGACCCGCGCGCGTCCCAGCGCCAGTCGCGCCGCCCCGGCCGTAAACATGTGCCGGTCCTCCTGATGAAAGGAAAAGGCATAGAGCCGGGCATTCACTGGATAGGACTCAAAGACGGAACTAATGGCGTAATGGGCGGCCACCGTGTCCCGCGTGACAATGGCGGGTTTGACAAACTTTTCATAGATAACGCGCCCATCCGAGTTTTCGGGTATATTGCTCTTAGCCAAGGCCAGCCTTTCGACAAAGCCGGATTCCAAGTCATCATTCCACAAATCATGCACTAACTGCACGACACGCGCCGCATATTGGATGACTTGAACTGTTTCCAACCCCGACAATTCGTCGAAAAACCAGCCGCAACTGGTGTACATCAGCATGGCGTGGCGTTGGGCCTCCAACATTCGCAACGCGCTGATCTGTTCCTGTTCGTTCAACTCGCGCGTGGCATGGCGGCTGAAAAACCGATGGATATTCTCGGATGAGCGGTTCAGTATGACATTGATATAATCTTCCCGCGCGGCCCAGGGGTCTTTCAATAGTTGGCGGCCGTGTTTCTCGAACCGAGGAGCTAGCTCATCCCGCAGCCAATCGAGGGCATTGCGCAGGGGTTCGCGCCAGGCCTGATTCCATCCCCCATGGCCGCCGGAGTTGCAACCGCAATCGCGGCGCCAACGGTCCACTCCGTGCGGGCAGCTCCAGGCGCTAGGCTCGTGCAGCTCCACTTCGTGCGTGGGTGGATGCGATTCCAGGAATTCGCCATAAACTGTCAGATGCACCTCGGGATTGGCTTCGATGGTTTTGAGCGCGTAAGCCAGGGCCATGTCGCCATACTTAAAATGATGCCCGTAAGATTCCCCATCCGTCGCGACGTGAACCAATTGGTCCCAGGTCCGCTCATTGTTGCAGGCGCCAATGAGCCGTTCGGCCAGGCGGCCGCCGTCCGTCAGGAGACGTTCAAACGCCACCGCTTGCGCCACGGGAGCGTCATAAAAAAAGACCGCAATGGAACGGCCTGAAGGCAGTTGCACCCGGTAAGCCATGCTCGGATCCACCCTGCCCCCATTGACGTCCTGCCATTCCTTTGTCTCCAGCGGGCGCACGCGTTTGGCTTGAAAGGGCGAGAGGATCGTGAATTGGATGCCGAACTGGGCCAGCGCCTCAAGCGAATCCAGATCGACCGCGCATTCCGGCAGCCACATGCCTTCCGGGGCGCGATGGAATCGGGATTCAAAATCGCGTATGCCCCAGGCCACCTGCGTTTGTTTGTCGCGGGCATTGGCCAGCGGCATGATGACGTGGTTGTAGCATTGGGCCAGGGCGGAGCCGTGGCCGGAAAAGAGCCGCTGGCTTTCCTTATCGGCCTCCTGAATGGCCGCCAGGATGTCCGGCGCTTTTTCCTGCATCCACGAAAGGAGGGTCGGGCCGAAATTGAAACTCATCCTGGCATAATTATTGACAATGCGTTCGATGCGGCTGTTGCCATCCAGACAGCGAGAATGGGCGTTGGGCGCGTAGCATTCGGCGGTAATCCGCTCATTCCAATCATGATATGGATGCGCGGAATCCTGCAATTCCACCGCCTCCAACCACGGATTTTCCCGCGGCGGTTGATAAAAGTGCCCGTGAACGCAAATGAATTTTTTCATATTTGTCATTTTTCTGCGGGGATTCGCAGGTGAGCCTACTATCGAACATCGCAGACCTTGTTCCTATAGGGTGTTTGCCCCGATATGTGGGTCGTAGCGCCCTTATCGCCTTCTTGCTCCGAAGGTAGGTGTTGACCCCATACCGGGAAATCTCCAATCCGTCAAAGTGTCAAATTGAGATTTATGAGTTGGATGCTCTTCTGGACGGTCATCGTCAGCGTGGTGGCGGTCGCCGCGCTGGCTTTGGCCGAGTGGCGCCGCCGCCAGGAGAAAATTCTGGCGGACATCGCGGAAAAAGCGCCGGTGGGCTTGTTCCAGGTGGGAGGCGACGGCATCATTCAGTGGGCCAACCAGGCCGAGTTGCAATTGCTGGGCTATGCGCGCCAGGAATATGTCGGAAAGAAGGCCGCGGAATTCTACGCCGACGAATCCGAGGGCGCCAACGTCATGTCCCGGTTGGCGCGAGGCGAGACGCTCCACGATTACCGAACCAACCTGCGCACGCGCGACGGATCGTTCCGGAATGTCCTGATCCATTCGAGCGCGGACATGAAAGAGGGCCGTCTCCTCCGCGCCCGGCTCTTGACGCAGGACATCACCGGACAACGGCAAGCGGAGGAGGAAGTTCACCGGCTGAATCAGGAATTGGAGCTGCGGGTCCAGCAACGCACGGCGCAATTGGAAGCCGCCAACAAGGAAATGGAATCGTTCAGCTATTCCGTTTCGCATGATTTGCGCGCCCCGTTGCGTTCCTTGCGAGGATTTACCGAGGTCTTGCTGGAAGTTCACGCCGCGCAGCTCGACAGCCGCGGCCAGGACTTTTTACGCCGCGCCTGCGCCGCAAGTTTTCAGATGGAGCGATTGATCGAAGACCTTTTGAAGCTGGCCCAGGTGGCCCGTGCCGACCTACAAGTGGAGGAAGTCAACTTAAGCTCACTGGCGGGCGACATTGCCTCGGAGTTGGCCCACAGCGATTCATCACGCGCGGTCCAGTTTGTCATTGAGCCTGAGTGCTCGGCGCAAGGGGACCCCCGCCTGGTTCGCCTGGCCCTGGACAACCTCTTGCGCAACTCCTGGAAGTTCAGCGGCAAACGCGCCGATGCCCGCATCGAATTTGGCAGGCTGGAGGGCCATGAACCCGCGTTCTTTGTGCGCGACAACGGCGCGGGCTTCGACATGGCCTATTCCAAGAGGCTCTTCGGCGTCTTCCAAAGGCTGCACGCCGCGAGCGAATTCCCCGGCACTGGAGTGGGTCTGGCCACCGTCCAGCGCATCATTACGCGCCACGGCGGGCGCGCCTGGGCCACCGGAGCGATTAACCAGGGCGCGACTTTTTATTTTACTTTGCCCGGTACCAGCGGTAACGGCCAGACTCAAAACCCCGCGCTTACACCATGATAAACACCAGCCGCCCATTGCAAATCCTCGTGGTCGAGGATTCAGAAAACGACGCCCTCCTGCTGCAACTTGCGATCGAGAGATCCGGCGCCCGGTGCGTTTGCCGGCGAGTGGAAACCGCGCAGGAAATGACCGCCGCGCTGGATGCCCAAAGCTGGGATGTGGTCATCGCCGACTATGTGATGCCCAAATTCGACGGTTTGGCCGCGCTGGCCTTGTTGAAAGGGCGCGGGCTGGATGTGCCATTCATCATCGTCTCCGGCCACATCACGGAGAACACCGCCGTGGCGGCCATGAAAGCCGGGGCGCACGACTACGTGATGAAGGACAAACTGACCCGGCTGGCCCCGGCCATTGCGCGCGAAATTCGCGACGCCGAAATGCGGCGGGAACAGAGAGCTTCCGAAAATGAGCTTTGGAAGGAGCAGGCCTTCCGCGCCGCCATCGAGACTTCTATTCCTTCCGGCATCGCCGTGGTGGATCTGGACGGCAGGCAATCCTATGTCAACCCAGCTTTTTGCCGCATGGTAGGCTGGACGGAAACGGAATTGATCGGGCGCAAACCGCCCTTTGATTACTGGCCGCCGGAAGAAGCGGAGAGCATCACCGCCGCGCTGGCCAAAGTAGCCGCCGGAGAAATCCCTCCTTTTGGGTTGGAATTGCGCCTGCGCCGCAAGAACGGGGAACGATTTGACACGCTTTTGTTGATGACGGCGCTGAAGGATTCGTTCGAAAATATCACCGGCTGGTTGAGTTCAATCACCGACATCACCCAGCGCAAGCAGGCTGAGGATGCGTTGCGCCGTTCACATGAGGAGTTGGAATTGCGCGTGCGCCAGCGCACCGCCGAACTTTCCACAGCCAACGCCGAACTTCAAGCCGCCCTGGCTGAGCGGCGGCGTCTTGAGAATGAATTGCTGGAAATCACGGACAACGAGCGTCGCCGCATCGGGTTGAACCTTCATGACGATCTGGGCCAGAAACTTACGGGTATCGCCCTGATGTGCAAGGGACTCCAGGTCCAGTTGGACCGGCGCGGCTCGGAGGGCGCGGCCGAAGCGGCCAGAATCCACGCGCTCATTCAGGAAACCATGTCCCAGACCCGCGATTTGTCGCACGATCTGGTCACGTTGGATGTTCAGGAACAGGATCTGGCCACCGCCATGGAAGGCATGGTCTTGCACGTTAAGCGGACCTTCAACATTTCGTGCCGATTCCAATGTGAAACCAAGGCGCCCGTTCTCGGGGCCAATTCCGTCAGTCAACTATACAAGATTACCCAGGAAGCTGTGACCAACGCCATCCGGCATGGCAAAGCCAAGAATGTTGAAATATGCGTTTCCAACGGTGGAAGCCATTTGCGGCTCACCATCCGCAATGACGGCGCGCCTTTCCCCTCGGCGGTCAAATCCAAGGCGGGGCTTGGCCTTCGCATTATGAGTTATCGCGCGCATTTGATTGGCGCTTCTCTCGAAGTCAAGCCCGGCGAGAGGGAGGGCGCGGTCGTCACGTGCTCCCTGCCTGTTTCTTCTTCTAAATGAGAAAGAAACCGCACCGGCCCTCATGCCGGCACCGCCAGCGGCGCGGCCAGTTCCCGTTCCACCATTCCCTTGGAAATGGCATACCGCGTCAAACCCGCCACGTCATGAATACTGAGCTTGTTCATGACTTGCTGCCGATGCTTCTCCACCGTCTTGATGCTGATCCCTAATTCCCCGGCGATCTGCTTGTTGGGCAATCCTTCGGCAATCAATTGCAGGACCTCCGACTCGCGCGAAGTGAGATCAACGTTGCGCTTGAGCGGTTGGCCATCTGCAAACGCGCGCCGGCACCGGTCCCGCAATCTTTTGGCGATGGAAGGACTGAAAAAGGCGTTTCCGCGCTGCACCTCGCGTATGGCCAGCAGCAAGTCGTCCCCCGCTGTTTGTTTGGTCAGATAGCCCGAAGCGCCGACTTCCGTCAATTGTTGCACGTAATCATCATCTCCATACGAACTGAGCACCAGCACCTTGGCCGACGGGACATACTTCAACATCTGCCGCGTCCCTTCCAAACCATTCATCAACGGCATCACGACATCCATGATGACCACATCGGGCGGGGTCTTGGAAGCCATTTGGATGGCTTGGCGGCCATTCTCCGCCTCGCCAATGACCTCGATATCTTCCTCCTGGCTCAGCAACGCGCGCAAACCTTGCCTGACGACTGTGTGATCATCCACCAATAGAACAGATATTTTTTTCATAGTTTTAGAATTCCAAGTTGACCCATCCTATCATTCGCCATGAACGAAACAATCAGGTGTACTCCCTGAACTTTGTTAAGAGAAAAACCTAGCCGCATCAAGGATTTTGTGCAGGCGGGTCAAATTCAACGCAACGACGATGCTTTAGCCGTTGACGGGCGCGCGAAGTGCGCTTATGATAAAAAAACGTACCGTGTGATTTTTAAAATTTAGCCAGGAAAATTTTTCTGTGAAAAAGCCTCCAACGTCATTTTGGAGGGAACATGCACTTTATGAGAAACCGAATGAAACGGCTGTTGGTCACGGCTTCGTTTGTCTTAAGCGCGCTCTGGTCCGCGCAGGCGCAGTCCAACACTTTCGCCGTGCTGCATCCTTTCAGCGCGGACCCGTACGGCACTAATAGCGATGGAACCTTTCCTTACGCGGGCTTGGTTCAATTGGGCAACACACTTTATGGCACGGCGGAAGACGGCGGCAGCGTGGGTTACGGAACAATCTTCGCTGTCAACACCAATGGCGCTGGATTTACGAACCTGCATAGTTTCAAAGGCAGCGACGGAGAAGACCCTGTGGCGCAGTTGGTTTTATCGGGCAACACCCTTTATGGGACGACGGAAGACGGCGGCAGTAATGGCTATGGCACGGTGTTCGCCATCCACATCGACGGGACGGGTTTTACGAACATTCATAATTTTAGCAACAGTGACGGTGCGGAGCCGCGAGGCAATTTGATTTTGTCAGGCAACACTTTGTACGGTACCACTGAAGACGGCGGCAGCGGGGGATACGGCACGGCCTTCGCCGTCAACACAGATGGCACGGGATTTGCCACCCTCCATTCTTTCACGAATGGCAGCGACGGCGCCTATCCTCAAGGCGGGTTGATTGTTTCGGGCAGCACACTCTACGGGACGGCGTATATCGGCGGCCCATACGAATATGGCACCCTGTTCGCGGTCAACACCGATGGCTCGGGTTTCTCTGTCTTGCATAGTTTCAACTACACTAGCGGAGGGTATCCGTATTGCCGCCTCATTCTTTCGGGCAACACACTTTATGGGACCACGTACGAGGGTGGGAGCGAGGACGAAGGCACGGTCTTCGCTGTCAATACCGATGCGACGGGCTTTACGAATTTGTATGTCTTCAATGACAGCACCTACGGAGCGTATCCCTATGCCGGTGTGATTTTATCGAGTAACACACTGTATGGGACGACGGTTGACGGAGGCAGACGCGGCTACGGCACGATATTCGCAGTCAAGACTAATGGAACCGGAATAACAACTCTTTATAGTTTCACTGACGGCACTGATGGGGCGAGTCCGTATGGCGGTTTGATTTTATCCGGCAAAACACTTTATGGCACGGCCCTATCTGGGAGCGGAACGGGCTATGGCACGGTTTTCAGTCTCACACTGGACACCGGCCCATTGATCACCACCCAGCCTCTCAGCCAAACTGTTCAAGCGGGCTCCAATGTGACCCTTCAAGTCGCCGCCACCGACATCGGGCCGCTTAGTTATTTTTGGCTGTTTGACGGCGGCAAAATTGCCAACGCCACCACGGCCACGCTAACCTTGACCAACGTGACCATGGCCAACAACGGAAGTTACGAGGCGGTTGTAAGCGGTCCTTCCGGCTCGGCCACAAGCGCCGTCGCCGTCGTGACGGTCTTCGTGCAGCCTCCCGTCATGTTCAACGTGCTGCATAATTTCAGCCCCCTCACAGGTACCACCAACAGCGAAGGAGCCGATCCTGAAGCCGGTTTGTTTTTATCGGGCAATACACTTTATGGCACCACCTACGCTGGTGGCAGCGCGGACGATGGCATCGTGTTCTCTCTCAATACCAACGGCTCCAATTTTACAAACGTGTATAATTTCACGGGCGGCAGCAATGGATATGATCCGGAAACCGGAGTGATTTTATCGGGAAATACGCTTTACGGAACAACCCTCTATGGCGGCTCGGCGGGGTATGGCTCCGTCTACAGCGTCATGACCGATGGTGCTGCCTTTACGAATCTGCACTCCTTTACGGGCTACATTTCAGAAACCTATGCGGATGGCATCTATCCAGAATCGGTCCTGGTGTTGTCAGGCAACACCCTCTACGGAGTGGCGCTCGAAGGCGGCGCAAATGACGCTGGCACGGTGTTCAAAATTAATACCAATGGGTCAGGGTTTGCCGTCCTTTATTCTTTCACTGGAGGAATAGGCGGAGATTATCCGATTGGCGGACTGGTTTTGGCGAACAACACCCTTTACGGGACCACTGAATCAGGCGGCGCCGGGGAAGAAGGCACCGTGTTTTCGATCAATACCGATGGCACGGGCTTTACGATCCTGCACAACTTCAGCGGCGGCGACGGAGAATATCCGGAGTCCCTCATGGTTTTGTCAAGCAACACCCTGTATGGGACAACGGTGTATGGCGGAGTCACGAACGAATTCGAGGATGAGGACGACGGCGTCGGCACGATGTTCGCTGTCAACACCAACGGCACGGACTTTAGGACTCTGCATTTCTTCAGCGGCGGGGCTGACGGGGAGTATCCTTATGGCGGATTAGCCATATCTGGCAACACCCTTTATGGGACGACGGAAATCGGTGGCACGGCGGACGCTGGCACAGCGTTCGCAGAGAACACGGACGGCACGGGTTATACGATCCTTCATTATTTTAGCTACGAAAGCGGCGGCACCGATCCGTATGGCGGTTTAATTATCTCAGGCAGCACGCTCTATGGAACGACGCTGGTGGGTGGCAGCAACGACGAGGGCACGGTGTTCAGCATTACTCTGGAGCCGACCGGCGGGCCTGTGATTACCAGCGAGCCGACCAACGTGACCGTTGCAGCCGGCTCCAACGCGACGTTTCAAGTCACCGCCATCGCCACCAATGCGCTAAGCTATTATTGGCTTTTTAATGGCAACAAGATTTCCGGCGCCACCTCCGACATCCTGACTTTGAAAAACGTGACCACGGCCAACGCGGGAAATTATCAGGTCATCGTCAGCAGTTCCACCGGCTCGACCACCAGCACTGTCGCCACCTTGACCGTTGTGGGGCCGCCGCCCGTTGTCACCATCACCAGCCCTACGAACGGCGCGGCGATTCTCAGCAACGCAAGCCTTGCCATCTCCGTCACCATCAAGCCCACGAATATCGCCGAAGTGGTTTATTATCTCGATGGCAATCTGTTGGGAGCAAATTCATTTTCGCCTTATGGTTTGCTAGTCCCGGCGGGGTCGATACTGCCGGGCGCCCACGCGTTGCAAGCGACGGCGGTCGCCGCAGGGGGAGTGAGCGGTTATTCATCGGTGGTTTATTTCACGGTCAACATTCCGGGAACGATTTTGATCGATTTTGATTTGCTCAACACCTCCGCGGGAGCAGTGGGTGGAACGCTGCTGTCCAATTACCTCGTGGGATATGGAATCACGCTGTCGAACGTCACCGATGGCACCGAAATGGAGGCTGCCAATACCAACAGCGTGACTGGCAGTATTCAGGTTGAAGTTCCATCCGCTCCCAATTTCTTCACGCAAGCCGGGTTGGATCAGCCGGTGAGCTTCACGTTGGATTTTGCGTCTCCGTTGCAGTCTTTTGGCTTTACCCGCGTCGGTCTGGTTTCTTCAACGGGTCAGGTGTCGCACCCCCAATGGACGGCGACCGCCTTGAACAGTAACGGCACGGTATTGAGCTCAGTCATGGAGGGCCTGATTATTGCGAACTCTCTGTCGGAACGGTCGTTTGTCCTGACAGGCAACGGCATTGCCTCGGTTCGTTTTGATTCCGATAGCCAGCAGACCGCGGCGTTTTCGGCGGTGTTGTTGGATAACTTGATTTTGAATTCCAATTCCGTCACGCCGCCGCTGTCGGTTTCCTTGTCCGTGGCAAGCCCTTCCACCAATAACATCGTCGCCCCCGCCACCGTCACGCTCGACGCCACCGTAACCGACCTGATAAGTGCTTCGTATAGCGTGTCTTTTTTTGCGGGACCGACCTTGTTGGGCACCGTGAGCGGCAGCCCTTACCAGATTACGTTGACCAACGTGCTGGCGGGCAATTACTCCTTGCAAGCCAGCGTTACGGATGCGTCGGGTCTGTCAGCCCTTTCAACGGTCGTGCCGATCACGGTTCAACTTGAATCCAATTCCACTTTGGTCAACTTTGACGCGCTCAATACAAGCCGGGCGCCGGTTTCGGGCGCGGGCGTAAACAGTTATCTGGCCGGTTATGGAATCTCCGTGACCAACCTCAGCCCAGGGACGGCTTTGACCGTGGACAGCCAATCGCACATCGCCGGCGGCGCGGCGGTGATGGCCGCGTCGCCGCCCAACTTGTTGACGCAGACTGGCTCCAACGGCCCGGTGCAATTCACCTTGAGTTTTGCGCATTTGTTGAGCCAGTTTGGATTTACGCGCCCCGAGTTGCTGGCCAATCCTTTTGTCAGCCATCCGGCGTGGCAGGCCACGGCGTTCGATGGCGCGGGCGCAGTGGTGGCTCAAGTGGGAGGGGTGCTCGTCAACAGTTCCACCAACGTCGGAGCTGCGCAATTCTCCATGACCAGTCAGGGGGGGCCGGGCATCGCGTCGGTGGAATTTGCCTCGGAAGGAACGGGCTTGACGACCTTCAACGCGATGCTGCTGGATAGTTTGATATTGACGACGAACAAGTCCGCCTTCCCGCCGGCCGTGGCTATCACGCAACCCGTTTCAGGCCTGGTCCTGGCGGCGCCCCCGGTGGTCATGGTCACCGCAGCCGCCTCGGATGCGGCGGGTATTGCGCAAGTGAGTTTTTACGCCAACGGCGTGTTGCTGGGGACGGACGCGACCAGCCCTTATGCGGTCAATTGGGAGAGTCCCACCCCGGGCAATTATGCGCTGACAGCAGTTGCCTCCAATGTATTGGGGCTGATAACGACCTCAGCGGTGGTCAACGTCGTCATCCAACAATCGGCCTACCAATTTGGAATAGCCAGCCAGCCCGCCAGCCAAACCGAGGCCGTAGGGGGCAGTGTCAGCTTTCACGTGGTTGCAACAGGCACAAACTCCGCCACCTATCAATGGTTTTTCAACGGCGTGGCGATTCCCGGCGCGGTTGCTAATTCGTTGGTGCTGAATCCTCCCCTTCAAAACAGTAACGCTGGAATTTACACCGTGGCCGTAACCTCGCAGGGAACGACGCTGGTCAGCAGTACCGCGGTATTGACAGTGGTGGATGCTCCGGTCATCACGACTCAGCCGGTTGGGACGAACGCCCCAAGCGGTTCCGATGTCTCTTTGAGCGTGGTGGCTTCTGGCGGAGGACCCTACACTTACCAATGGCTCTTGAACGCCAACAACATTCCGGGGGCGACCAACAGCTCTTACTTTATCGAGGCGGCGCAACCGCGACAGTCCGGCAAATATCAAGTCGTGGTAGGCAACCTGGCGGCTACGGTGCTCAGCGCCCCTGCTCCTGTCATTGTGGAGACGGCCATCACCATTCCCGAAACGAATACCAATTTCGCCAATCGCGCCAGCATCAATCCTCTGTTGGGACCGGTCTCGGACAGCAACCAGTTGGCCGGTGTCCAAGCAGGCGCGCCTTTGCCTGACGGCCAGCCGGGCGGCAATTCAATTTGGTTCACCTGGACTCCGACGTTCACCGGGACCGCATCTTTGACTACCCAGGGAAGCGATTTCGAAGCCGTCATGGCCGTCTATACCGGCACACAATTGAGCAGCCTCAAGGCCGTGGCGGCGGATGATGGTTCGGGTGGTTACCTGACCAGCCTGGTCACCTTTAACGTGACAGCCGGCACCGCTTATCAGATCGCTGTGGATGGATTCGAAAGCGCGTCGGGCCGCGTCGTATTGGGGCTGCCGGCGGGCACCGGCTACCGGATACTGGGATCTGCGAAGGGAAATAGCCAGCCATCCATCACGAAAGGACCGGTCAGTCAAGTGGCTGCGGCAGGCGCGCAAGTGACTTTGAGCGTGCAGCCCAGCAGCGCGAGCGCCTTCACCTGCCAATGGTATTTTCAGGGTGCGCCCATTGCCGGCGCCACCGGAACCAGTTTCATCATCAAGCATCTTCATCCTGAGAACGTCGGAGAGTACCTCGTGCTGATCGCCAATGCGGCCGGCTCGGTGCAGAGCGAGCCGGCGTTCCTGCAAATCGCCGCCAATCAAGGACCGGGCGCCGTCTCCACCGGGAGTAAATTCCTGGGTTCATCCAACTCGGCCTCGCCCAGAGAATTGGCCACGGTCCTGCGCCCGCTCGATACTGGAGGGGACACGGGCGGATACAGTGTGGCGCAAGTCTTCAGCACGGTCGGGGCCACTTCGGAACCGGGCCAGCCGGAACCTTGCGGGCAGGCAGGCGGGGGCGCGAAATGGTTTGTTTATACCGCTCCCGCCGCGGGAATCATGCAGGTGACCACCGAAGGCAGCGAATTCAACACCCTTTTGGGCATTTACACAGGCCCCGGCACGAGTTTTTCCAACCTGGTGGAGGAGGGATGCGGCTACACCACAAATTACTTGACACAAGCGCAGCCCAGCGTAGTCCTCCCGAATGTGGCGAAGGGGACGGTGTATTATATTTTGGTGGAAGGTTACCAGGGGGACAGCGGAGTGGCGCGGTTGCAAATCGGCTTGGGGGCGCCTTTGGTTTTTAACGCTCTTCCGGTGAAACAGCTGGTGACGGCGGGGAGCAATGCAACCTTCGAGGTGGTGGCCACCGGCAGCACGCCCATTACCTATCTATGGCAATTGAATGGAGCCAATGTGCCGGGCGCGACCAAGTCAACCATGACGATCAACAACGCCCAGGGCGCAGCCGCGGGAAATTACACCGTTATCGTCAGCAACGTGCTGGGAGCGGTGACTAGTTCTCCCCCTGCGGCGTTGACCCTGCAATACGCCCCCGGCATAGTGGCGGAGCCGACGAATGAAACGGTCACATTGGGAAAATCGGCCAAGTTTTCCGCAGTGGCCATTGGGGTCAATGTAAAGACCAACCCCCTCATTTATCAATGGTATTTCGACGACGCGCCTGTACCTAAGGCCACCACCTCGACCCTTTCCATCCCGACGACGCGCGCCACGAACGCAGGCACCTATTATCTTGTCATTACAAACACCTACGGTTCGACGAACAGCAACCCGGTTATCCTTATCGTGCAGAGTCCGCCTGAGCGAACGGTTGCCGAAGGTGGTCCGACGGAAAGACCACTGTCGTCGACGCCCCTGGCGGGAACCTACAGCGGCTTGTTTTATCCTGCGGGCGGGGCCACCCAATCCAGCGCCGGCTTTTTCACCGCTACTTTTGCCAGCCAGACCGCCGGCGCCTTCAGCGCCCATCTTCTGCTGGACGGCGGCAGTTATTCCTTTGCCGGTCAATTTGATTCTTTCGGCAATGCGCAGTCCATTGTGCCTCGAATCGGCAAGGGTCCCGTAACGGCCTCTTTGCACCTGAACCTTGATCCGCCCGGCGACCAGATGACGGGCGTCATCAGCAATGCCGATTGGCGTTCCATCTTGCAGGCCGGCCTCGCCAGCACCAACGCTGCCCCTGAATGCGCCGGCCCATTTTCGTTTGTGTTTCCATTGGGAACCAACCTGCCCGCCGGTTGTTTGACAATCACCAATACTCCGGCAGGAACGGCCTTGATCGCCGGAACGCTCGCCGATGGCGCCCGCATCCTTCGCACCGCCCCAATCGATCAACGCGCGGCCATTCCCCTTTATGTTCCCCTCTACTCCGGCAAGGGCCTGTTCCTCGGATGGATCACGTTGACCAATTCCACGGCGGCGGCAAATTTTGGCCAGGCGGTTTGGATCAAGCCGGGCTGCACGAATTTGACCGGCGCCTTCATTCTCAAATGAGACAATTTTCATGATGCCCTTTATTTTCAGGCGGATGTCCGTGGGCCTGGTTTGCTCGGCTTTTTTGTATTTGACGGGAGTTCTGGCCGCCCAGGAGACGGTTGCCGGCGCCAATGGAACCGCCGCGCCGAGGGAATCGGTCTTGTTGACGGCTTTGGGGATGGTTGAGGTGGCCCCCGCGGGCACCTCGAATTTTGTCGCCGCCAAGGCCAACCAAGCTTTGCACACGGGCGACCAAATTCGGACCGGCAAGAACAGCCGGGCCACTCTGCGCCTGTCCAATTTAAGCGTGATCCGGGTGTACGAATTGACCACCATGTCCATCAAGCCTCCCACCAAGGCTCAGGTGAGCGCGGCCATCGAAGTTAAATCGGGCGCGACTTACTTCTTTAACCGGGACAAACCCAATGAAACGCAATTTGAAACGCCTTCCTCGTCGGGAGCCATTCGAGGCACTGAGTTCACCCTTTCCGTCGATGCCAATGGGCGCACCGACCTAGCCCTGCTGGATGGCGAGGTGGCCTTGAACAATGCTTACGGTTCGGTTCAGTTGGAAAGTGGCGATCGGGCCGTTGTCGAAAAAGGCCAGGCGCCGCAAAAGTCGCCGCTCCTGAATGCCGTCAATATCATTCAATGGACGCTTTATTACCCTGCCATTTTGGACCCGGACGAACTGGAATTAAACTCCGGCACCGCGCAAGCCCTGGCCGGCTCGCTCTCGGCCTATCGCACCGGCGATCTGCTCGCGGCGCTCGCGCAATACCCAAATGACCGCGAACCGGCGTCGGAACCCGAACGGGTTTACAAAGCGGCCCTGCTGCTGGCCGTCGGAAATGTGGATGGGGCGCAAGATTTGCTGAGCCGGTCCTTTCAGGAAGCGCGCGCGGCGGGCCTGGCGGATGCCTTGAAGGAAATGGTAGCCGCAGTCAAGGGACAGCCATGGGATCGAACAGCTCCGCGCATGTTGTCAACGGAATGGATGGCCGGCTCCTACCTGGCCCAATCACAACACGACCTAGTGCAGGCGCGCGCCATGGCGTTGAGCGCGGCGGCCAAAGCGCCCGCTTTCGGCTTCGCCCAGGAAAGAGTGGCCGAGTTGGAGTTCAGTTTCGGACACACCGATGCGGCCCTGGCGGCGTTGCAAAAAAGCCTGGAAATTTCTCCCCGCGACGCGCAGAGCCTTGCTTTGAAGGGTTTTGCGTTAAGCGCGCAAAACAAGATTGCCGAAGCGGGCGAATATTTTGACAGGGCGATTGCGGCGGATGGTTCGCTGGCCAACGGCTGGCTTGGCCGCGGCTTGGTGCGCATTCGCCGCAACCACGTCGATGCGGGCCGGAAGGATTTGGAGACGGCGGCGGCGTTGGAGCCGAATCGGGCCTTCTTGCGCAGCTACCTGGGTAAGGCCTGGAGCCTGGACAAGACTTTCCAATATTCCTGGAACACCCACCTGGCCACGAACGAACTCTCGCTGGCCATGCGCCTGGATGCCAACGATCCAACGGCCTGGCTTTACTCCGCCTTGCTCAACGATCAGCGCAACTCCATCAACCAGGCCATCGAAGACCTGGAGCATTCGGAGGCCTTGAACGACAACCGTGAATTGTTCCGCTCCAAATTTGCGCTTGATCAGGATGCGGCCGTGCGGAGCGCGAACCTGGCCCTTATTTACCAGGACGCCGGCTTGAGCGACGTCGCCGTGCGCGAAGCCACCAAGGCGGTGCAAAATGATTACGCCAATTTTTCCGCCCATTTGTTCCTCTCGGAGACTTACGATGCGCTGCGAGACCCCAAGGATGCGAACTTGCGCTACCAGACGCCCTGGCAGGATGAAATGCTGCTGGCCAATCTGCTTTCGCCCGTGGGCGCCGGGGCGTTGTCCCAAAATATTTCACAACAGGAATACTCAAAACTGTTCGCCTCCGACGGCGTGGGGATCAGTTCGCAAACGACGTATTCCAGCCGGGGCGCTTGGATGGAGAATGCTTCCCAATTTGGCACGACCGGGAACCTTGCCTATTCTTTGGATGCGTATTACTACAACGACCCAGGCTGGCGGCCGAACAACGACATCGCCAACACGGATTTTGACGCCAAAATCAAATACCAAATCACCCCCAAGGACACGGTCTTTGCCGAGGTGGAACGCGCCTACGTGGACGCCGGGGATGTGCTGGAACATTATAACTACAACACTCCTGGCTATTACGATCCGAGCGTGCGCGAAACGGAAGTGCAGGACCCGAACGTGCTGGCTGGCTATCATCGCGATTGGGGCACCGGAAATCATACGCTGTTCCTTTACCGGAATTTGCAAGACCGTTTCACCGCGAGCGATGGCAATTACAGCGCCCCTTTGGTGACGGCGACGCCGCCCTATGAGACGCCATTTGGCAGTTCCAGCATGTTGTCGCGCACACTGGATTTGAATTCCATCGAGGTTCAGCACATTTATCAAAGCGACTGGCAGACGGTGATTGTCGGCGGACGTTATCAGCACGAAGGCATGAATTCGGCAAATTCCCTGTCCCTTTTCAGTGTTGCGCCGCCGGAAGCGCTGCCAACGCTCGGCCAGGTGAAAAGCGATTTTGAGCGCGCCAGTTCCTATGGTTATTATCAATTGAAACTTTTTGATTCGCTCCGTTTGACTGCGGGCGGCGCTTTTGACTGGGAAAGATTCCCGCTGGATGTCAACGGCCCTCCGCTCTCCAGCCAGGAGAGTGAGCGGAACCGGCTCTCGCCCAAGGTCGGCGTGGATTGGACAGCGCCGGAGGGCACCCGCATCCGCGCCGATTACACCCGTTCGATGGGCGGCTTGCTCAACGACAGCGACACAGTCATTGAGCCGAGCGAAGTGGCTGGGTTCAACCAGTCCTTTCGTAGCATCATTCCCGAATCGGCCGGGTTCGGCACTCCGCCCGCCGCGCAATTTGAAACCTGGGGGCTTGGCATTGATCACAAATTCCCGACCGGAACTTATGTGGATGCCGAGGCCCAACTGCTGAATTCGAGAGGCAATCAATTGATCGGCGCTTGGAGCACCGCAGCTATTCCCTTTCCCATGGCCGTTTCGGATTTGCCGCAGACACAGTCTTTTCACGAGAAGGACGCGTTTGTCAGTGTCAGTCAATTGATCGGCAGGGACCTTTCTGTGGGCGCGCGTTATGCTTTGACCTCGGTGGATCTGACTTCGCACGTGGATTTTCCGCCGGGGACAGTCAACGCACCGCTTTACAACCTGCATGAGAATTCGACGTTGAACGAAGTCAGCGTGTTCGCCAATTTTGCCGTGCCGTGCGGATTCTTTGCCCAAGTGCAGGCCAATTATTGGGATCAGTTCAACACCCTGCCGGGCGAGGGGGGCGACGGGTTCTGCCAGGTTAATTTTTTCGCCGGCTACCGCTTCCCGCACCGGCACGTCGAGATTTCGGTGGGCGTGCTGAACATAGGCAACCAGGATTATCATATTGACCCAGTGACGTACTTTT
>Ga0302325_10010723_pt1 | contig 19819 bp, 18 predicted proteins | sample Palsa_T0_2_FD_201948 | JGI IMG/M metagenome (GOLD analysis project Ga0302325, IMG submission 201948) | Peat permafrost microbial communities from Stordalen Mire near Abisko, Sweden - Palsa_T0_2 | ecosystem: Environmental > Terrestrial > Soil > Palsa > Peat permafrost | place: Sweden: Abisko...
TCACGGGTGCGCGCCGGACGAAGCCGGTCACCGTCATCGCCGTCGAGCTGGCGGGCCTCTCCCGGGTCGAAACGCTGGCGCTCCAGCAACCCGACGAGACGATCACGCTCATCGGCCCAATGGCTCGCGTCGGCACGACCGCAAAGCAGCCGGCGATGCGCATGGGCGGCAACGGCCTCAGCGAAAACTGGCGGAATACCGCCGACTTCCTCGAGTGGCGCTTCACGGTGCTTCATCCTGGAACCTACGAGGTGGCCGTCGTCACCACGCATCAGCACCTTGAGCCGTGGAGCGGGGGCCACACTTTGCGGGTCGAGTGCGCCGGAAGCACGCTGCGCGGCGTCACCCGCCGGGACGCCCTGCTTCCCGGGCTGCGCTCCGCCTATTATCCCCAGATCGCGAGCCGGTTCGGAAGCCTGACGTTCACCCGGGCCGGCGACTTCCAGCTCCGCCTGCAGGCGGACAAACTCAAGCTGCTGAAGAAAAACAAGACGCTTTTCTCCGACGGCGGCATTCAACTCTCCGAAATTCGCCTCACGCGCGCGTGAGCCTTCCCTATGAATACCACGGTAACCAACGGGCAAATCGCATCCTATCGCCGCGACGGATTCGTCGTGCACCCCAGCCTCCTCACCGCGGGCGAGCTGGCCGACTTGCGGGCGGCGGTGGACGAGGCGGTGGCGTCGCTGGGCAAGCGACGGGTCGCGGGATCCGACAATGCCTGGGAAGAGGGGTCGGGCGACACCTATTATGAGAAGGTCTTCACCCAGAAGCTGAACCTCTGGAAGATCAATCCTACGATCAAGCGCTTCATGCTCGGGCCCGAAATCGGCCGGATGGCGAGCGAACTGGCCGGCGTGCCCGGATTCCGGCTGTGGCACGACCAGGCCCTGATCAAGGAGCCATTCGGCAATCCCACGGGCTGGCATCTCGACGATCCCTACTGGTCGTTTTTTTCCCGCGATGCGATCAGCATCTGGATCGCGCTCGACGACGCGACCCTGGAGAACGGCAGCCTTTTTTATGTGCCGGGATCGCAGCGCCTCGCGGACTTCCGCAATGCCGGCATCGGCGAGCACCTCGACGACCTGTTCAAGATCTACCCCGACTTCAGGAAAATCGGCACAATCTCGACCCCGGTGAAGGCCGGCGGCTGCGTTTTCCACAACGGGCTGACCGCCCACGGGGCCGGCGCGAACATGACCAACGGCCGCCGGCGCGCGATGACCGCCGGCTACATGCCGGAGGGGAGCACCTTCAATGGCCAGCAAAACGTGCTGCCCGACGCGCTTTTCAAATCCTACCAGATCGGGGACGTCCTGCAAAACGACGAGCAGAATCCCCGGGTCTGGCCGCAATAGATCCTTGCATGAAACTGACCGACGCAATCAGCGCCACCCGCTCGTACATCGACGCCAACTGGGAGAAGACCTTCCGCGTTTCCCGCGAGGAGACGGCGAAGGAGATATCCCTGCCGCGACCGCACACCGTGCCTTCGACGGATCCTTCCATGTGGCTCTTTTTTTACTGGGACACGTACTTCACGAACCTCGGCTTGCTGCGCCAGGGGCGGCTCGAGCAGGCGCTCAACAACGCGGAGAACGTGATCTATCTGATCGAGCGCCTGGGGTTTGTGCCGAATATCTCGGTCAAGATCGCCCTCAGCCGCTCCCAAACCCCGGTGTCGGCCGTCCTGTTCTCCGAGATTTATGAGCGCACCCGCGACAAGGCATGGCTGGCCCGCGCCTACGCGGCGGTCGCGAAGGAATACGCCTTCTGGATGGCGCTGCGCCTGGCCCCCAACGGGCTGAACACCTGCGGCATCCACACGGATCCGGTCACGCTCGCGAATTTTTACGATGTCATCAAGCACCGCCTGCGCGACATCCCGGACGAGCCGGTGGCCCGGCTGATCTACCTCCGGCACAAGATGTCCGAGTGCGAGGCGTGGGATTTTACGCCGCGGTTCGACCAGCGCGCGGGCGACTTCAACCCGGTCTGCATCAACGGCGTCCTTTACCAGTTCGAGACGATCGCGGGGGATTTCGCGCGCGAACTGGGCCTGGCCTCCGACGAGTCGGCCTGGCGCGGCCGCGCGGCCCGCCGCCGCGAACTCGTGGACCGTTACCTTTGGAATGAGGCGAAGGGGTATTATTTCGACTATGACTGGGCCCGCGGCCGCCCGGGCCCGGTCGTGTCGGCGGCGCCGTACTTCGCGCTCTGGGCGGGAGTTTGCTCCGACGCCCAGGCGGCGGCGCTTGCGCGCAACCTGCCCCTCGTGGAGCGCGAGCACGGGATCGTCTCCTGCGCCGAGGGGAGCAACACGTCGGCCAACACCTACCAATGGGATGCGCCCAACGCCTGGCCTCCGCAGCAAACCGTGGCGATCCTGGGATTGCTGCGCCACGGGTACACCGCCGACGCGCGCCGGATCGCGGAAAAGTATGTCCTGACCTGTGCGCGGAACCTGGAAACCACCGGCCAGCTTTGGGAGAAATACAACGCGCTGAGCGGGCGGATCGACGTCGCCGACGAATACAAGATGCCCCCGATGATGGGCTGGACGGCGGGCGGCTGCATCCACGCCTGCGAGGTGCTGGAGAATTAGAGCGAGTTGGCTGACTACAAAGGTGGAGCGGGTTGCCCTCAACACGCTGTTGGGCTCGGCCGCAGCCAGCGGGTTGAGGGCAACTCGCTCCACCTCGGATACTTTGCCTCCGGAGCGAGGCTTGACCCGCCCCATTCGACGGGACACAAACAGGAAATTTCATGGCCGCTGAACTGACTCAATCCCAACCGGCGCAGTCCGAGAAGCGCAATGCCAAGGGCGAGTGGCGGCCGGCTTATCCCGTCCGATACGCCCCGGTCTTTGTCTGGCCGCCGCGGCCGGTCGCGTTCACCAAATGGCTGCTTGGCTGGCCGGGCTTCATGTGGCCGGCCAACTTCACGCTGCTGGCGATTTCGACGCTGTCGTGGTTCTTCACCCAGCCCGCCATCGCGCGCTGCGCCACCTTCAAGTGGGACTGGATCCTGCAAATCTATGTGCGGAATCTCGCCCTGATCTGGGTGGTGTACGGCGGATTTTACCTGTACTTGTACATATTCAAGGCGGAGGGCACCAAAAAGAAATACGACGCGCGCTGGCCCGCGCGGAACAGCCGGCTTTTTTTGTTCCGGGACCAGGTCTACGACAATATTTTCTGGACCTGCGGGGTGGGGGGCGCGATCTGGACGATCTACGAGGTCGTGACGATGTGGATGTATGCCAACCACCATCTGCCCTACCTGGCCTGGAAGGCCCATCCCATCTGGTTCCTGGTCTGGATTTTCATGATCCCGTTTTGGCGTGAATTTCACTTCTACTGGGTGCACCGCTTCATTCACTGGAAGCCGCTGTACAAGCATGTGCACTACCTGCATCACAAGAACATCAATCCGAACCCGTGGTCGGGCATGGCCATGCATCCCGTCGAGATCGTCCTGTATTTGAGCGTGGCGCTGATCCACTGGGTCATCCCGTCGCATCCGTTTCACTTCCTGTACGACCTGCAGCACGCGGGGCTGGCGCCCGCCTCGGTCCATCACGGTTTTGAGGGGCCGATCGTGAAGGAGAAATGGCCGACCGGCTCCTACCTGCACTACCTGCATCACCGCTACTTTGAGTGCAACTACGGCGCGCCCGTGCTGCCGTTCGACAAGTGGTTCCATACTTTCCGCGACGGCCTGCCGGACGGCGAAGGGTCCGGTCTCCAGGAAGAGCACCGGCTGGCCAATCGCCCACGGGTGACTTGATGAAGATCATGTGCGTCCACGCCCACTTCGACGACTTCGAGTTCGTCGCGGCGGGGACGTTCGAGCTGTGGCGGCGGCAACTCGGGCCCGAGTTGCGCGCGCGGGTGGTGGTTTGCACGGACGGCAGGGCCGGCCACCACTTCCGCACCCGCGAGGAGACCGGCCGCGTGCGGCTGGAGGAGCAGCAGGCCTCGGCCCGGGTGGGCCATTACGAATTCGCGCAGCTCCGCCTGCCCAATGGGGAGATTCCGCGCGAGGCCTGCCTCAGGGTGACGGTCGAGCTTCTCGCCGCCGTCTGGAAGGCGGTCCGCGATTTTGAGCCGGACTACCTGTTTTGTCCGCCGGTCCCGAACAGCCCCCTGGTGGGCATTCATGTGGACCACGTCGCCGTGGCGGAAGCGGTGCGCCAGGTCGCGTACATGCTCAACGTTCCCCACGCCTTCACCCCGGAGTATCCGGCCGACGAAACCAAGCCTGTGCCGTGCAAGGTCCCGGTCATCATCAATGCCTACGACGAGTACATGCACGGGGCCAACGCCTACGATCTCGCGGTGGACGTCGAAGCGGCCTTCGACGCCATCGCCGAGATGGCCTGGTGCCACCAGTCCCAGATCGCCGAATGGCTCCCTTGGGTGGGGCGCCACCAAATGGCCGTTCCCGCCTCGCTCGCCGACTTCAGGCAGGTCCTGCGCGGCAGGTTCGAACGGCGGAACCGGGAGCTCGCCCTGCCTGCCGGCACCGCGCGGGAAGTTTTTGCCGTCACCGCCTGGGGCGAGGTCGCGGGCGTGGATCAGTTGAAGAAGGATTTTCCGTCCTTGTCCCCGTCCTCCAACTTCGAAGCGTTGGGCGAGCGCCTCCGGCGCTGGGGAGCCGTATGAAGCGGTCCTCCTACCTGCCGGTCCTGATCATTGGGGCGCTCTTCTTTATCTTCGGCTTCGTCACCTGGCTCAATGGGACGCTGATCCCGTTTCTCCGGCTTGCCTGCGACCTGAAGACCGATTCGCAGGCGCTCTTCGTCACCTTCGCCACGTACATGGCGTATTTCTGCCTGGCGCTGCCGTCGTCGGTCATCCTGAGGAAGACCGGACTGAAGGGGGGCATCGTCCTCGGCCTGGTCGTGATGGCGGGCGGCTGCCTGCTCTTCATTCCCGCCGCCAACCACTCCAGCTTCGGGCTTTTCCTGACCGGCCTGTTCGTGCAGGGCATGGGGCTCGCGCTGATGCAGACGGCCTCAAATCCGTACATCGCGATCGTGGGACCGCGCGAGAGCGTGGCGAGCCGGATGGCCATCATGGGGATTTGCAACAAGGTGGCCGGCGCCCTGAGCCCGCTCATCCTCGGGGCGATTGTCCTGCGGGGGGCGGGCCGGGTGGAGGCGCAACTGAAGGTCGCCTCCGGGCCGGACCGGCTGCGCCTGATGGCCGAACTCTCCCACCGCATCATCCTACCCTACGCGGTGATGGCGGCGGTCCTCGTCCTGCTCGCCGCGCTGATCCGCGCCTCGCCGTTGCCGGAAATCGAGCCGGAGGGCCTGACAACTGCCGAAGTGCCGACTTCCGAAGGTGGGGCGGCGCGCCCCCGCGACGCCCGTTTGGCGCCGAAAACCAGCATTTTTAATTTTCCCCACCTCTGGCTCGGCGTCCTCTGCCTTTTTCTCTACGTCGGCGTGGAAGTCATGGCCGGGGACGTCATCGGCGCGTATGCCCGGAGGCTGGGGCTGGGTATCGACCAAGTGAAGAGCCTCACCTCCGACACGATGTGGTGCATGGTGGCGGGTTATCTGCTGGGCTCGATCCTCGTGCCCAAGGTCATCCGCCAGGAGGTGATTTTCCGGGCCAGCGCGGTGCTCGGCATCGTTCTCTCGGGCGCCATCTTCCTCGTCGGCGGGGTCAACTCGATCAAACTGGTCTCGCTGCTGGGCTTTGCCAATGCGATGATGTGGCCGGTCTTCTTCCCGCTGGCCATCGCCGGGCTGGGCAGGTTCACCAAGACCGGATCGGCGCTCTTGATCATGGGCATCGCCGGGGGCGCGATTATCCCCCAGGTCTACTCCCATCTGATCCCGGTCATCGGCTTTCGGACGGCATTCCTGGCCTGCACCCTGCCGTCGTATGTCTACATCCTGTTCTACGCCGGGCCGGGGCATCGGGTCGGGCTGGGGAAAAGCCCGGCCCCGGCGGACCGCCCCCCGATCGAGGTCTGATCGTCCCACGGGGTCATATCTGGAATCTGGACAGAAGTCGCTCTCCTTGGTCGACAGCCTCCTTTTTTGAGGGATCGAGAAATGACTCGTGGGTGACTTGCTATTATCGTGCGGGAAAGATCTTCCCGAACGACCGTGGCGCCCCGTCGTAAAGCGCACGCGGCGTAACGCCGCGTACGAAACGCGACCTGGTGATCGCGTCTACCTTCGAGGCTCCGATCGACGTAGCACCCGATCACCGACTACGGCCTTGCCGGGAGCATCCGGGCATGGGAGAGTCTGTGCTCGCATGACCCCGCGCGAAGGACAACCCCACGTATTGGTCACTGACTGGTATCAGCCGGAGTTCAGCCTGGAATCCGAAGCGCTCACCGCCGCGGGCATCGGCTGGTCGCTGCCTGACTGGAGGCCGCCACCGCCGCCGCGCGAGGAGCAGGTAAAAAACCTGCTAGCCCGGATCGCCCGGCTGCCCCGGTTGGACGCGGTGTTGTTCGTCCTCGCGCCTTTGCCCGCCGAGGTGATTGACGCCCTGCCGTCCACCTGCCGGTTCCTGCAACGCGTCGGGATCGGCCTGGACAATGTGGACCTGGAGAGGGCGCGGCTCCGCGGCATCGCCGTCGACAACACGCCGGACTATGCGATCGAGGAGGTCGCCGTTCATGCCCTGGGGATGATGCTGTCCCTGCACCGGCAACTGCCCGCCACGCAGTCGCATCTGCTCGCCGGCCACTGGCGCACCCAGCCGCCCGAGACCATTGAGCGGCTGAGCACGCTGACGCTGGGCGTCGTCGGGTTGGGGAGGATCGGGCGGCGGTTTGCCGGCCTGGCCCGGCCGCTTTTTGCCCGCGGATTGTTCCACGACCCGGCAGTCGGCGCTGCGCCGCCGGGAATGGAGGCCGCCGCGCTTGAGACCGTGCTGCGCGAGTCGGATGTGGTTTCGCTGCACTGCCCCTTGCTGCCGTCGACCCGCGACCTCATCAACGCCCGGACCCTGGCGCTGATGAAGCCCACAGCCTTGCTGATCAATGTCTCGCGGGGTGCGCTGGTGGATGCGCCCGCCCTGGCGGGGGCCATTCGCGGCGGTAAACTCGCTGGGGCCGGGCTGGATGTCTATGAGCCGGAAATCCTGCCGGCGGATTCGCCCCTGCGGGCGCTGGGAGACCGGGTGATCCTGACCAGCCACACCGCCTGGTACAGCCGGCAGTCGACGCGGGACTGCCGGGTGCAGGCCATGGAGAAACTCATCCGCAAATTAAAGGAGCCATGAACGACCTGAAGGGGAAAATCGCCCTTAAAACTCGCGGAGGTATCCCGCCAGCCAGCCCCCGTCCACCGGGAGCACGGCACCGTTGATGTAGGAGCTTTCCGGGGCGGCCAGGAACAGCGTGGCATGCGCGATTTCATCGCAGTTGCCCGGCCGGCCCAGCGGAACATGCGCCAGCATCGCCTGCGCGCGTTCGCGCGATTTCGCATCGTCGCCATAGAATAGATGCCTCGTGCCCTCGGTGAGAATGGAGCCGGGCGCGACGCAGTTCACCAGCACTCCCTGCGAGCCGAGCTCGATGGCCATCGCCTTCGTGAGGTTCACGACGCCGGCCTTGGCCGCGATGTACGGGCACTGCAGCCGCGCGGGCACGATCCCGAGCACGGAGGAGATGTTGATGATGCGTCCCGACTTCTGGGCCAGCATGATTTTGGCGCCGGCGCGGGCGACGAGGAACAGGCCGGTCAGATCCACCCGCAGGATGCGCTCCCACTCCGCCGTGGGAAACTGATCGATGGTCACGCGGTGCGTCACGGTGTTGATGCCGGCGTTGTTCACGAGGATGTCGAGCCGCCCGCAGAGCCGAAGCGTCTCGGCCATGACCGCCCCGACCTCGGCCTCGTCGGTCACATCCAGGCGCAGGGCAATGGCTCCGGACACGGGCGCGGCGCATTGGCGCACGGCGTCGAAATTGATGTCCGTGAACACGACGCGAGCGCCATTCGCGGCGAGCGTCCGGGCGATGGACTGGCCGATGGCGCCGGCAGCGCCGGTGACGAGGGCGACCTGGCCTTCAAGGTTCACTTTCATGGTGGTGACAGGGGTGGGTTGGAAACGAGCCGGCGGGCAATGTCATGGATCGGGGCCTTGGGGCCGCGGAAGGCCCAGACCTGCGCGGTGTCGTCGCAGCGGGCGCGGCCGGTGAGGCGGCCGATGGCGGGAATGTGATATTCGAGTTCGCTGAAGGCCCCGAGCTCATTGTCGACGCTGCACGCCTGCACGGCGAAGCCCAGCCAGCCGGGGTCGTTCCACGGCACGTCCACATATTCGCCGGACGGATTCACGGTGAAGTTGCGCACGACGAGCGACCATTCGTCGCCGGCGCCGCGCAGGTATCCGGCGCGGCCGGTCATCGCGGCGGCGCGGAGGCTGATCTTCTGCCCGCCCTTCCGGCGCATCCGGTAGCTGACCAGCCGCTCGCGCACGACGAGGTCTTTTTTCGAAATGGCGCCTGGGGTGCAGAAAACGTGGCACGGCTCGCTGCGCGAGAACGTCGGGATGAGGAGCGTGCCGCCTTGCGGCATCTGGACGAGATTCCACAGGCCGACCCGCGCCTTCGTCGCGCGGCTCGCCCCGGTGAGGTCGAGCGACGCGTATTGGGTGTAGCCGGCATAGGCGACGCCGCGCAGGTCGAGGCCCCGCTCGTGCCGCAGCGGATTGGGGGCCGGTCCGAAGCGCTTGCTGATCTTCAGCGACACGTCCGTCTTCAGCCGGGAAAAACGCAGCGTGAGGCGGTTCTCGAGGCGGAAATCGCCGCCGGTTTCGACGACGCGATAGTGTCCGGGATCGAGCGCCCGCGGCTGCACGTAAGCGTCGAGCCTCGGGAAATTCGGAAGAAACAGGTCCACCTCCGGCGCGAGCCAGGTGCGGTCGCCGCCGGAATTGTGCCACGCGTCGCCCGCGAAAAACGCGCGGGCAGTTTCGGCCGAACCCAGGGCGGGATGGGTCCAGTAGAAATTCTCCCCGCTCTGCGGCGCAAACAGGCCGAGCACCCGGCCCCCGTGGGGCAGCACCAGCACGCGGGTGCCGTCCGGGGTCTTGCAGACCCTGACCGGCTGGCCGGCTTTGCGCAGGACGCTGACCAGGTCTTTCATGCGAGGACCATTCAGGATTTGGCCATCGTGTTGCCGGAGGCCATCACGAGGCCGGCCAGGATCAGGACGGCGATGGCCAGATACATGAGGTGGCGCGGTCGGCCGGCGACGCCGCGCCATTCGCCGCTCATGAAGCCGAGCGCCTGCGAGCCGAGCATCTGCGACGCCTGCTGGATGCCCAGGCCCACCGATGCGCCGAGCGTGCCGAGCCATCTCATGCCGGTGCCCATGAGCACGATGCCCGCGGCCATGTTGACGCCGATGACGGCGGCCAGCGCGACTTCCGGCCAGCTTTGCCAAAGCACCCCTAACGATTTGTTCTTTGCCATGAGGTGGAGCGGATAGACGATATTGATCAGGACGCCCCCCAGGAGGCAGGCGGCCCAGACCGCGAACGTCGCGGGGATGTCGCCCGCGCCCTCGGCCTTCATCGCCGCCATGACTGGGCCCTGGCCATAGACAAAGGCGAGCCCCAGGCCGCACGAGAGGATGCCCGCAATGGCCGTCATCACCAGGCCTCCGACGAAGCTGCCGGATGTCTGCTGCTGCTTCCGCAGCACGCGGTCGCGGCCAAAACCGGCGAAGGTCGCGAACACGACGCCGATCAGCATGACGCCGACGCCGGCGAGCACCGTGATCCCGGCGGGCGAGGCGAGGCCGGGCGCTTCTTTGAAATGACCGGAGCCCTTGACGATCATCGGCAGGGTCACGCCGAGCGACACGCCCAGGCCGGTGAGGATGGCGCCGGTGAGCGCCACGCCGATGCGGACGAAACACAGGCCGCACATCACGTTCGCCACGCCCCAGCCCGCGGACCAAAGATTCGCCGTGATGAGCGTGCCGGCCGGCACGCGCGCGATGGCCGCCAGGGCGTGAGGACAGAACAACAGGGTGACCGACCAGGGGAGGATGACCAATCCGACCAGCATTCCGATGAACCACCAGTGTTCGAACTGGAGTTTCTTCATCAGTTTCATGGGCCACACGCCGCCGCCGATGATCAAGCCGGCGAGCGCCACGAGCAAGACTCCGAGGATCTGGGTGGTGGACATAAATGCGATGGTGGTGGCGCCGGCGGCTCAGACGCCCGGCACATAGCCCTTGCCGAATTCCGCGGTGGATCTCGTGCGGAAATCCGAGAGCAGGGACATCAGCGACGTCGTGCCGCCGTCGGACACGATGGTCTGGCCGATGATGAAGTCCGACTCCTCCGAGCAGAGGAAGATCGCCAGCTTCGCGATATCGATCGGGTTGCCGTGGCGGCCGAGCGGCACTTTTTCGGCGGCCGCCTTGCGCGCCTCCTCGTCGGTGTAGCCGGGGATGACCTTGGCATGATTTTCCACCGCGACCCATCCGGGCGCGATGGCGTTGACGCGGATGCCCTGGTGCGCCAGCTCAACCGCGAGTGTGCGCGTCTGGGAGATGATGGCGCCCTTGGTGCCCGCGTAGACGCTGTGCTCGGGCGCGCCCGCCACGCCGTGAATCGAGGTGATGTTGCAGACGGCGCCGCCGCCGTGCAGCAGCATGTCCCGCGCGATGCGCTGCGTGAGGAAATACGGGGCGCGCACGTTGACGTGATAGAGCCGGTCAAACTGCTCCGGCGTCACCTCGCGAAAAGGCTTGTTGAACGTGATGCCCGAGTTGTTCACCAGGCAATCGATGCCGCCGAGAAACGCGATCGCCCGTTCGCCGAGCGCCACGGCCTCCTCGACTCGGTCGAAATCCGCCGCGAACGCCTCGCTGCGCCTTCCCATCGCGCGGATTTCCTTCACGGCCGTGCGCGCGCCCCCATCCGAGTGCGCGTAATGCAGGACGACGTCGGCGCCCCGCCGCGCGAATTCCAGCGCAATCCCGCGGCCTATGCCCGTGCCGGAGCCGGTGACCAGCGCCCGCTTGCCCAGGAGCGTTTGAGGGGGGTTCATGCGTTGCCCCTCGCTGGCGGCGGCTCGTTTTCCCCGAGGAGGTATCCCAGGCGGGCGCCGACTTTCACCGTGTCGCCGGACTTCGGCGCGTCGGGCGGGATCTGCAGGATGCCGCTGTCGGCCGATTCGACGTCGAGGGCCGACTTGTCGCTTTCCAGCGTGAAGAGCGGCTCGCCCGCCTTCACGAAGTCGCCGTCCTTTTTCAACCAGCCGACGAAGGAACCCTCCTCCATGGACCAGCCGAGCCGGGGGACTGTGATTTCAAGGGGCATGTCGCATCTCGCCTGACTCACTCATTGCACAGGTTTCGGATAGCCTGGGCAATCGTTTCCGCGTTGGGAACGACCGCGGCCTCGAGCGGCGGGCTGTAGGGGGTGGGGGTGTGCGCGCCGTTGAGCCGCCGGATGGGCGCGTCGAGATCGCCAAAACCGCGCGCGGCGACCTGCGCGGCAATCTCCGCGCCGATCCCGCACGGGCCGAACGACTCGTCGACGATAAGCAGCCGGCCGGTCTTGCCCACTGACTTGAGGATGGTGTCAACGTCGAGCGGCGCGACCGTGCGCGGGTCGATCACCTCGACGGATAGCCCCTCCTGCGCGAGCGTCGCGCAGGCCTGGAGCGTCTTGTGCACCATGAGCGCGAGCGCGACCACGGTCGCATCGGCGCCCTCGCGCACGACGGCCGCCTGCCCGAAATCGATGAAGTATTCGTCCTCGGGCACGGGGCCCTTCGTCGCCATCAGCTCGCGGTGCTCCAGGAAGAGCACCGGGTCGTCGCAGGTGAGGGCCGTTTTTAACAGGCCCTTCGCGTCGCGGGGATTCGAAGGCACGACCACGCGCAGGCCGGGAAAGTGCGCGTACATCGAGTAGTAACTGCCGGAGTGATGGGTCGCCGCCGAGTGCCCGACGCCGATGCAGCCGCGCAGCAGCACGGGCATCTTCAGCCGGCCGCTGCTCATGTACTGCACCTTTGCGATCTGGTTGATGATCTCGCCCGCGGCATCGAGCACGAAGTCGGCGAACATGAAATCGACGACGGGACGAGCGCCGCTCATCGCGGCGCCGCCGGCCAGCCCCACGAAGCCGCGTTCGCAAAGCGGCGTGTCGCGCAGGCGTTCCGGTCCGTAAAGATCGTACAGTCCCTTGGTGGTGGCAAAGTTTCCGCCGCGCTGGCCGATGCCCTCGCCCAGGACGAAGATCGCCGGGTTCCGGGCCATTTCCTCGGCCAGGGCCTCAAGGGTGGCTCGCATGAACGTCAGCTCCCGCAACTTGCCCGGACCGGCCGGGGCGTCCCGCAATCCGGGCGCCGGCGCGGGAGCGGCGAAGACGTGCCGGGTCGCCGACTCGGGCGGCGGATAGGCGCTGCCCTCGGCCTGCGTGTGGGAATCCTCGACGAGGGCGGCCACCTCGCGGTCGATCGCCTCGAACTGCTCCGGGCCGGTCCGCTTTTCCCCGAGCATGTCTCTCTTGAGCCGCGCGATCGGGCACTGCAGCTTCCAGCGCTCGACCTCTTCGCGCGTGCGATAGCCAAAATCACCCATGCCCTCGGCGTGCGGCCGGATGCGGTAGGTCTTGCACTCGATCAGGGTCGGGCCGCCGCCGGCGCGCGCGCGCTCCACGGCCTCCCGCGCCGCCGCCGCGACCGCGACGGCGTCGTTGCCGTCGACCTCGGCGGCGGGAATCCCGTAGGCCGGACCGCGGGCGGCCACGCTGGGATTCCCCGCGGCATAGGCGAACGGGACTTCCGTCGCATATTGGTTGTTCTCGCAGACAAACAGGACGGGCAGTTTCCAAATGGCCGCCATGTTCAGCCCCTCGTGAAAAGCCCCGTTGTTCACCGCCCCGTCGCCGAAGAATGCGACGGACACGCCGCCGGTTTTCAGCAGCTTGAAGCTGTAGCCCGCGCCAGCCGCCTGGAGGATGCAGGGGCCGACGATGCCGCTGGTGCCGAGCAGCCCGATCTCGGGCGCGAACAGGTGCATGCTGCCGCCGCGCCCGCGCGAGCAGCCTGTCTCCCGGCCGTAGAGCTCCGCGAAAAGCTGGCGTGGTTCGAGGCCCTTGGCGAGCGCGTGGCCATGGCCCCGGTGGGTGCTGAAAATCACATCATCGGTCCGCAGGTGGGCGCACACCCCGGATGCGACGGCTTCCTGGCCGATATAAGTGTGGCACGCGCCATGAACGAGCCCGCGGAGGTAAGATCGCACCAGCCGTTCCTCGCAAAGCCGGATGAGCAGCATTACGCGGTAGAGCTCAAGTCGTTGCTCGTTTTCCGTTTTCATCAGGGGATACCCAGGGGTCGGGTCGATGATGCTTCATTTCAGCCGTCCGACCCGTCCGGAAGCAAGCAAACTGCAACATCGCAAGTCCTTGACGCGGCAAGAATCCTTGGCTGCGATTTCTTCTTCAGCTTCGATCAGAAGGCCCGGAAGCTCGCTGAGCTTGAAGGCCTGGAAATCCGGCCATGAGTCAACCCTTTATCACATAAAAAAACTGCACCGGCTTTCACCGGTGCAGCCTTTGGCAGAAGGACAAATTCTTTTTGAACCGACTTACGCCGCCGCTTGCGCGAGTTTGCGGCGCTGGGCCAGCACTCCGAGTCCCACCCCGGCGAGGCCGAGGAGGATCAGGAGGGCGGTGATGCCGCTGTCGGGTACGACGGAGTCAGCCCCGAACGTGAAGGTCGGACTGCCGCCGACGCTGGTATCGGTGATGCTCCAGGTCCCTGCGGTGTTCGTGTAGCCGGTGATGCTGGCGATGCCGGTTCCGGAGATGTTGAGGAAGTTGGCATTCTGGGCGTCGACCACGATGGAAGTCGCGTTGAAGCTATAGGTGATGCCCGCCAAGGTCAGGGTCCACAGGGGAGTAACCCCGGCGGCGCTGAAAGTGAACGGAGTGAACGTCACCGGAGTCACGGCAGGAATCGCGGCATAGGACCCGGTTTCCTGGGGAACCACCATCGTGCCGATGATGCTGGTGAATGAGGTGGCCGTGGCCAGGTTTCCAGAATTCGTCGTGGCTTCGCCGTCGAAGTTGATGGTGCCGTCGATCGGCGTCGCGTGGGCGAGATTGCCGCTGAGTGAGAAGGCCAGGATCAGCGCGCCGGCGAGGGTGGTGAAGGATGTTAACGTTTTCATCGTGGATTTTTCAGTTGTATTTTTCTTTGCGTTTCCGGCTGGATTGGAAGAATTCCGCCTCAGCTTCTTTTTATTGGCGTTACTATAGCTTTGGTCGTGCCAGCGTCCGAAATACCGATTGGACCGATTGTAAGTAATGATGCTGTAAGTAATTAAAAATCACTACATTTTTGACCGTTTTTCCCGGGCCTCGGAAAATGTAAGGAAACGCGACACTTCCAGGCCTGGCGTCTGGACGGAGGTGGTTGGGCTTGGCTTCGGCGGAAAACGGATTGAATCTGCTTTCCTCACATGAAATCGGCGCAAATTCTGAAGCAAAAAGTCTCCAACGGATCGCTCACCCTGGGGGTGATTGCGACCTTTCATGTCTGGCCGGGCCTGATCGAGCTTTTGATCCGGGCGGGTCTCGACTATGTGATCATAGATCTTGAGCATTTAACCCACGATCATGAAAAGGTCGCGGATATGTGCGCGCTGGGCCGGATGCTGGATTTTCCGGTGCTCTTGCGGCCCCCGGCGGCGGAGTTCACGCCGCTTCGTCTCGCGATCGATCTCGGGCCCTGCGGCATGCTGATCCCCTATGTTGAGAGCGTGGCCGACCTGGCGGTCGTGCAGGATGCCATCCAGATGAAGCCCCGGGGCCGGCGCCGACCCGGGGGACCGGGCAATCATTGGGTGAGCGACTATCAGTACGAGACCTGGAAAACCCAGGTGGAGGATGATTTTATGATCCTCGCGCAAATCGAGAGCAAGGTGGGGCTGGGAAACCTGGCGGCGATTGCCGCGCACCCGATCACCACCGTCATGGCGATCGGACCCTACGACCTCTCAGCGGACCTGGGAGTCTGCTGGCAGCCCGATCATCCCCTGCTGGCCGATGCCTTCCAAAAGATCCACGCCGCGGCGCGGACGGCAGGAAAGCCCATGTGGGCGATCGGCGATCCCCAGAAACTGGTCGCGCAAGGCTTGAATTTCATCTGCATCGGCGAGCCGATCCGCACGCTGGAAAACGCCTTGAAACACACGGTGGAACAGGTTCGATCCGCCCCCAAGGGGTCAGGTCGATGATGTTGCAGTCCGCCTCGAATGCTTCTTTAAATGTGACTGCAACATCATCGACCTGACCCCTTGGGCTGTGTCCTTCCGACCCGCGTTATCCATCGGAGCATCGGTCAACTGAGCCCCGGAAATCATCGGCGGCCGCACTTGTTATTATGGAGGCGTGCCCGGAAGCGAATATGGGTCATGACCCCCTCAATAACATCGCGTTCACTCCTTGACGCCAGAACGAACGCCGACATAATGTCCGACATGAAGACATTCACCGTCCGCGACCTGGACCGGAGCCCGAGTATAGTTTTGAAGGCCTGCGATTCGGAGGGTGAAGCCCGCATCCGCTGCCGCGACGGGAGGACCTATCTAGTCCGTCCCGAGGGGCACGGCAGGGCCTTCGTCAACGGGTTGCCCGACTTCCCCGCGCGCAGGGCGAAGCTTTTTCCCGAGCCCTTTTCCAAGGACTTCGCCCATAAATTTGACGAAGCCCTCGCAGGCGAATGAAGCCTTACGCAGACACGAATTTTTTCACCCGGCTGTACCTGCCCCTTCCCGAAAGCCAAGGCGCTGATCGTTTGCTTGAGTCCGCCCGGCAGGGACCTGCCATTCCCGTAACCTGGCTCCATCGGATGGAACTCGTGAACGCCTTTGAGCTATCCGTCTGGTTGGGAAGGCAGGGCGGCCATCGCGCCGTGAGTCCTCAGCAGGCAGCGATAGCCTTCGCCACCTTCAGGGAGGATTTGGAGGCCAAGACGTATCTGGCACCAGCGACCGTCGATACCACAAGGCTCGAGACCTGGTTCGAAGAAACCGCCGGGCGGCACACGGCCAAGTATGGATTCCGGACCTATGATATCCTGCACGTCGTTTCGGCAAGAATCCTTGGCTGCGATTTCTTCTTCAGCTTCGATCAGAAGGCCCGCAAGCTCGCTGAACTTGAAGGCATGGCAGTCCGACCATGAGAGGACCCCTTCCGGCCCCTCCGGTTATTCGGCGCGAAGAGCCACGACCGGATTGACGCGGGTCGCCCGGAGAGCAGGGACCAGGCAGGCGATAAATGCGACGAGCGAGACAGTTGCGGCGATGCCGGCAAAAGTGGAGAAATCGCGCGCGTCGATGTTAAAGAGCAGCGTTTCCAGCAGGCGCGTGCTGGCAACGGCGCCGAGCAAGCCGAACAAGATCCCGACCAAGATCATGCGCGTCCCGCTGTTTAAAACGAGGCGCAAAACGTCCGATCGCTGCGCGCCCAAGGCCATGCGCACCCCGATTTCGCCAGTGCGTTGGCTGACGGTGTACGCCATCACTCCGTAAATGCCGATCGCGGCCAACAGGAGCGCGGCGCATGCGAATGCCGTGGAAAACAACATCGACAGCCGGCGTATACCGGGCGTACCCCGGACGTCGAGCACGTGGCCGAACATTACGGTCAGGGGAACTCCCGGATCCACTGAGTGAACCGCTCTGCTGACAGCGTGAATGTCGAGCGGCACGCCGGGCTGCATGCTGATTCCCAAAGCCAGTAAACTCACGGGGAATTGCCGATAGGGGAAATAAACGGTCTCGAAAGACGAGTTGCCCGTGTCCTCAGCTTCGAACCGGACAGTGTTGACGATACCGATGATTTGCTTCCATTCGGCTGGCCATCCGTTGTCAAATGAGACCTTTAAGCGTTGGCCGATCGGATTTATGTTTGGGAAAAATCGACGGGCCATGGCGTCATTGATCAATATGACGGGGGTCGTGCCGGATGTATCGTGCTCTGTAAAAAGACGCCCGCGAAGAAGCCTTATGCCAAGGGTCTTGAAATAGTCGGGTGTGACGATCTGCCACCGTGTCTGCAGACTCGATCCCGCCGGCAAAACGGGCTGGCCGAAGACCTGGAATCCCGCCGTTCCTTGGAAGTCCAAAGCGTTGACGGAAAATGCGGCTGATCGGACGCCATGCAAATGCGAAACTTTCTCGAGAACCTGGTCGACGAAAACGATCTGCTGCGTGGGATCGGAATATTTCTTGTCAAAGAGTCCGATCGGAGTGCGGTAGAGATCCTTGGATTGGTAGCCCCTGTCCACGCTGTGAAAGCCAACGAAGCTGCGAACCAGCAATCCAGCGCTGACGAGCAAAATGATGGCAAGTGAGATTTGCGTGATGACAAAAAGGTTGCGCAGCAGACCGCCCCTTTTGGCATTGCCGAGACCGCGTCCCCGGTCCTTCAGGAATTGGCCGAAATCCTGTCTCGATGCCTGAAGCGCCGGCGCCAGGCCCGAGCCGATTCCGGCCAACAGCACGGCGGCGCACACCACTATCAGGGTTTTGCCGTTCAAGGATACGTTCGCGCCATTGGGCAAATCGCCCGGAAGGATGGAAATGATCAGGCCCGCGCTCCAATAGGCCAGCAGGACGCCCAGCGCGCCCCCCAGAGCTGCCAGGAGGATGCTCTCGCAGAGGAGTTGGCGAACAATCCTGCCGCGACTTGCCCCAAGGGCGGCCCGGAGCACCATTTCTTTTTGGCGCGAGGCGGCGCGCGCGAGCAGGAGGTTGGCGATATTGACGCAGGCAATCAGCACGAGCGCAAGGACCGCCCCGAACAGCGTATACAGAAGCGGTCGCGCAAAATCGACTGTGTCGTCAAGAAGCGGGATGACCGTTGCACCCCAGCCTTGGTTGGTGTCGGGAAATTGCGCCCCGAGGCGGCTGGCGATGCGATTTAATTCACCTGCCGCCTGGCCGGGCGAAACGCCGCTTTTCAGGCGGCCTATGACCTGCATAAAGCGCCAGCGGCGGTCCTGGCGAAATCCACTCCAGTCCATGATAGGCAAATAAAGTGCAGGACCGGCGAGACTGTTCTTGAACGCCTGAAAACTTGGAGACATCACTCCGATGACGGTAAATACCTGGTCGTCAGAACGAATGGTTTGACCTATAATCTCGCGCCGGCTGCCGAATGAGTCCCGCCAGGTGTTGTAGGCAAGAATGGCAACGCTGCTTCTGTTTCCGGCCGCATCCTCTTCTCGAAAGCCGCGTCCCAGCATGGGTTGCACTCCGAGGGTCGGGAAAAAATTGGCTGTGACATTCTCCGTAAGCAATCGGACCGGTTCCTTGTTAATCACGTAGTTTTGCCCCGCGGAGAAATCCATCGCGAGGCTGGTGAATGAAGTGGACTGCGTTTTGTAGTCGAAATAGTTCCCGGGCGTAACCTTCGCCGACAAGCCCTTCGAAATGTAGACGTCGTGCACTGCAACGAGTCGGTCCGGGTCGGAATAGGCAAATGGATGCAAGATCACCGCGTCGACGATGCTGAAGACTGCGGCGCTTGCGCCAATGCCCAGCGCCAGCGTAAGCACAGCGGTCGTTGTGAAGGCCGGACTTTGGCGGAGCATGCGGACTCCATAACGCAGATCCTTGGCGAAATCCTCGCACACGGCGCCCAGCGGGAACGCCAGACGGCGCAATGGGGGCGCTTTTGAAGGGGTCACGTTTTGAAGGGGTTGAGAAGGGCGGCAATGGCCGGGCTGTCCACGTTTTCCGGGACCACTAATGCGACGTTTGTTTTGATGAGGGGAGGGACCGCTTTGCCTTGCAGCGTGGCGACCACGGTTTTTACGCCAAGATAGCCCATGTTGAAGGGATCCTGAATGACCAATCCTTGTATATCCCCCGCCTTTAGCCCGGCAACTAGCATGTCGCCGGCGTCAAAGCCGACGAACTTCACCTTGCCGCCCGCCAGCCCCGCGTCGCGCAGCGCCAGCAGCATGCCTGCCGTCGACGACTCATTGGAGGCGAAGACGCCATCGACCTCGCCACCGAAGCGATTGAGGAGGTTTTCCGCGGCGCGCCGGGCGGTGTCGCGGCTGGGACCGCCGTATTGATCGGTGGAAATCAATTCGATCCGGGGAAAATCCTTCTGCATACCCTCGAGAAAACCGGCCTCGCGTTCCTCGGCGGCGTCCGCGCCGGCCTGGCAGCGAAGCATGATCGCTTTGCCTTTGCCTCCGAGCAGCTCGCCGAGGCGGCGCGCGGCAAGTCGGCCGCCCTCCCGGTTGTCGGTGACGACCAGGCTCGCCGGCGCCGAAGAGCGAAGGTGTGAGTTGATGATGACGACGGGAATGTGATCGCTCACCGCTTCTTCGACCGGGCGCACAAGCGCGCGGCTGTCAATGGGCGCGAGCACGATCCCGTCCACCTGCCTTCCAACGAAGTTTTCGACCACCTGGATCTGCTGGTCGCGGTCATCCTCGCGCAGCGGCCCTTTCCAGAAGATTTTCACCGGCACTCCGGCGGCATTGAGCTCGCGTTCCGCCTTCAGGGCTCCCGCATGGATCGCTTTCCAGAATTCATGCGTGCTTCCCATGGGAATGACGGCGATGTCATAACCACGCGCCGCGCAAGTCAGAGGAGCAACCAGAGCCAAAAAAAGAGCCGAAATTTTCAAGGTACAACCGGGGCGCATAAGAGATGTCCGCCGCATAGTTCCTGCTATCGATGACCTCGTAAAGCGCGTTCGGAAACCCCAAGGGGTCAGGTCGATGATGTTGCAGTCCGCCTCGAATGCTTCTTTAAATGTGACTGCAACATCATCGA
>Ga0302325_10010725_pt1 | contig 19818 bp, 16 predicted proteins | sample Palsa_T0_2_FD_201948 | JGI IMG/M metagenome (GOLD analysis project Ga0302325, IMG submission 201948) | Peat permafrost microbial communities from Stordalen Mire near Abisko, Sweden - Palsa_T0_2 | ecosystem: Environmental > Terrestrial > Soil > Palsa > Peat permafrost | place: Sweden: Abisko...
GGTTGTCGAACACCAGCGCATTGAGCCCGGCCGCGGCGAACACCTCGGCGAAGCTGTCCAGGTACATCTCCTTGACGGCGGAGAAACCGTGCGCCATGACCACCGTCGGAGCGGAGCTGCTCACGCCTTCCGCCGGATAGAACCAGCCGCGCAGGGTGACACCCTCGGCATCGAACTCGATGTCACGTCGACTCATGTTGATCTCCTCACCAACCGTCCGGGCCCGGCGGGAACGCCGTCCAGCCCTGAGGAAAGTAAAGCCCCGTCCGCGGCGACCTGCGGTCTCAAACTGGCACGTCGGCCGGATCAGCACCGTTTCACACGAGCGACTCCAGGGTCGCCCGGGCGCCGTATTCGTGCAGCGAGGCCAGCGCGGACAGGTAGGCGATACGGAAACGCTCATGGCCCGCGAGATCGCCGAAGAGCTGACGGTTTTCGATGAAGACGCCGGGGTCCGCTCGCTGCCGGCGGGCCAGCGGGACCAGGGTGTCCGCGAGCCGGTCGACCACCTCGATCGGCTCACCCTGCTCGTCGGTCCCTTCGGCGTAGCGGGCCCAGCTCGCCACCACCGCGGCCGAGTGGCTGATCTGGCCGCCGGCTTCGAGCTGCAGTCGGATCACCGGCAGCAGCCATTTGGGGATCCGGTCCGAGCTTTCCGCGCACAGCCGGGCGATGGTGTCGCGGACCTGCGGGTTGGAGAACCGCTCGATCAGCGTGCGCTTGTACTCGCCGAGGTCCACTCCCGGCACCGGCGGCAGGGTCGGCGTGGCCTCCTCATCCATGTAGCCGAGGAGGAACGCCTGGAACAAGGGGTCCTGGGCGGCCTCGTGCACCAGCCGGTACCCGCACAGGTAGCCGAAGTAGCACAGGGCCTGGTGGCTGGCGTTGAGCAGCCGCAGTTTCATCAGCTCGTACGGCTCCACATCCGCCACGAGCTGCACCCCGGCCTGCTCATACGGCGGCCGACCGGCCGTGAATGCGTCATCGAGCACCCACTGGGTGAAGGGCTCGCACACCACCGGCCACTGATCCTCGATCCCGAACCGCTCGGTGATCTCGGCCCGGTCCGCGTCGGTGGTTACCGGCGTGATGCGGTCGACCATGCAGTTGGGAAAGCTGACCTCCCGCTCCACCCAGTCCCCGAGATCCGGGTCCCGGAGCCGGGCGAAGGTGGTGAACGCCCGCCGGGCCAGGTCACCGTTGCCCTGCAGGTTGTCGCACGACATCACGGTGAACGGCACCAGGCCGCGGTCCCTGCGCCGCCGCAGCGCCTCGGTGACCAGCCCGAACGTCGTCCGCGGGACCGCGCCGGGGGTCAGATCACGGACCACGTCCGGATTCGCCTGGTCGAACTCGCCGGTGACGTCGCTGATGTTGTACCCGCCCTCGGTGACGGTGAGCGAGACGATCCGGATCGCCGGGTCCGCCATCTTCTCGATGACCGCTTCGGGATCGTCGGGCGCGAACAGGTACTCCACGATCGATCCGATAACCCGCGGTTCGTACGTCCCGTCGCTGTGCTTGAGGACCAGTGTGTACAGGCCGTCCTGGGCATCCAGGACCTCCTTCATCTTGCGGTCCGCAGGCATGACCCCGACGCCGCAGATGCCCCAGTCCAGCGCCTGGCCCTGGTTCATCAGCCGGTCCAGGTACATAGCCTGGTGCGCGCGGTGAAAGCCGCCTACGCCGAAATGGACCACGCCCGGCCTGACCAGGTCGCGGTCATAGGCCGGCGTCGGCACCCGCTCACGCCAGTACGCCAGCGTTCGCGCGTTCAGCGGCTGCGGGACGGGATCAGACATGTCATGCCTCCTCGGGGCCGGAGCTGACGGTCGGCCGCGACGCTCACGCTCGTGCGACCGTGACCATTCTGGCCGCACCTGGCCGCAGCTGTCACCGATCACCTGAGGTAGGAAGAAGGAGTCGGTTCGTCGGCAGCGCGATCACTGTCGTCCGCAGGGAGCGACGGGACGGAGGAAAACCAGCGATGAACGAGGCGGGGGGGCTCTGGGCGCCGCAGCGGCGAGCGCTGACCGCGGGCCTCGTCCTGACCATCACCTTCGTGGCTTCCGAGGCGCTCGCGGTGGTGACGGTGATGCCGGTGGTCGCCCGCGACCTCGGCGGCCTGCGCCTGTACGGCTGGGTGTTCAGCGGGTTCATGCTGGGCAGCGTGGTCGGTATCGTGGCCGCCGGGCGGGAGGCCGACCGGCGGGGGCCCGCGGCCCCGTTCGTGGCCGGCGTCGTGCTGTTCGGGTGCGGGCTCGCGGTAGCTGGTTCGGCTCCCTCGATGGGCGTGCTGGTGGCGGGCCGGGTACTGCAGGGCATCGGCGCGGGAGCGGTACCCGCGGTGGCCTACGCCTCGATCGGCCGCAGCCTCACCGGGTCGCTGCGGGCCCGCATGATGGCCGTCATGTCCACCGCGTGGGTCGCGCCCGGGCTGGCCGGGCCGGCCCTGAGCGCGGAGGTCGCGCGGCTGTTCGGGTGGCGGTGGGTGTTCTTGGGGCTGCTGCCGATCGTCGCGGTGGCCGGGTCGCTCGCGGTGCCGGCCTTGATCCGTCTGGGGCCCCCCAGCTCGGTGGCGGCGCAGGAGCACCGGCTGGGCGACGGCATCCGGGTGGCGGCCGGCGCGGCGCTGATGCTGGGCGGCCTGACGCTCGCCAGTTCCGGCACCGTCCTGGCCGGCCTCGCGCTCATCGTGGCCGGCGCGCTGGTCGGACTGCCCGCGCTGGGCCGGCTGGTCCCGGCCGGCACCCTGGCCGCGCGCCCCGGACTGCCCGCTACGATCCTGGTCCGGGGCATGCTGACGTTCGCGTTCTTCGGCGCCGACGCCTACGTGACCCTGACGATCACCACGGTGCGGCACCACAGCACGGTCGTGGCCGGTCTCGCCCTCACCGGGGCCACGCTGGCCTGGACGGCCGGCGCCTGGGCGCAAGCCCGGCTCAGTGACGTCTGGGAAGGCCGCCGCCTGGTCCGCACCGGGATAGTGATCATCCTGGCGGGCATCGCCGGGATGGCCCTGGTCCTGTCGCCGGAGGTGCCGGTGGCGGTAGGCCTTGCGGCCTGGACCGTCGCGGGGCTGGGCATGGGCCTGGCCTATGCGCCGCTCTCGCTGATGATGCTGCAGCACGCGGCGCCCGGGCAGGAGGGACAAGCCTCGGCGTCGCTGAACCTGACCGACACGCTCGGCACCGCGACCGGCATCGGAGTGGGCGGCGCGGCCGTGGCCGCCGCCGCCGCCGGCCGCCTTTACCTGGGCGTCGGGGTCGCCTTCGCGGTCGCGGCCGCGATGGGCATCGCGGTGCTGGTCGTGACCCGACGCCTGCCGTCCGGCACCACCTCGTCCGCGCGCCCGCCCTCGTCGCCACGCCCGCCCCCGTAGCCGCGCTCGGGCGGGTGGTCATGACGAGACAGCAAGAGCGGGGTGACCAGCAGGAGGAGACCGGCGATCGCGATCGCGGCGCGGAGGCCGGCGATGCTGGCCAGCAGGCCCCACAGGGCGGTCAGGGCCGCGACGCTCGCGCTGCTTGTGACCGACCACGCGGACAGGGTGCGGGCGATCCGGTCCTTCTGGGTGTGCTCGAGCCGGTAGGTCGCGAACACCGGGTTGAAGATGCCCATGCAGGTGACCAGGCCGAACTGGACCACGATGACGAGGATGAGGCCGGCCGCACCGGGGCGGATGAAGGCCAGCCCGAGCGACCAGCAGGCACGCAGAACCCCCGTCGTGACCAGGACCGGGTGCCGCCCGAACCGCGCGACGAGCCGGTTGGCCAGCCGTGAGCCGATCAGACCGCCCACGCAGGGTGCGGCGAACGCCAGGCCGTACTGCCACGGCGCGAACCCGAGGCGCCCGAGCATGAGAACGGCGATCAGCGGTGCGGTCGCCATGATCAGCCCGTTGACCCCGAGGGTGTTGAAGAACAGCGGCCGCAGGGCCCGATGGGTCAGGATGTACCGCCACCCGTCGGCCAGGTCGCCGACCCGGAGCCGCGGTGCCCCGGTTCGCGCGGGAGGCGCCTCGTACCCGTCGTTCCCGTCCGTCCCGCGCCCGCCCGCCCGGCGCCCGCCCGCCCAGATCAAGCCGGCCGAGAGCAGGTAGCTGACCGCATCGGCCAGCACCGTGGTCAGCGGGCCGAATAGCCCGATCGCCGCCCCACCGAGCGGGGGTCCAACCACGGTGGCGCTCCACGTGGTGGACTCGAATCGCCCGTTGGCCACGAGCAGGTCCTCCGGCCGCACCACCGTCTTGAGGTAGGCGCCGCTGGCGGCCCCGAACGCGATCTTGGCCGCGGCCACGATGACCGAGACGACCAGGAGCTGGGCGAAGCTGAGCCAGCCGAGCGCGAAAGCGGCCGGGATGGAAAGCAGCGCCGTGAACCTCGTCAGGTCCATCGCCACCATCACCGGCCGCTTGCGGCGGAACTCCACCCACGGCCCGAGCGGCACCGCGACCACCGCTCCCACCGCCAGCCCGGCCGCGGCCAGCACCGACACCGCGGTCGGCCCGGCGTGCAGCACCAGGATCGCGATCAGGGGGAACGCGCCGAACCCGAAGCCCGAGCCGTACACGCTGACCGCGTACGCCGACCAGAGCCACCCGAACTGCGGTCCCAGCGACCGCCTGCCTGTCATGCCCCGATCAAAGGGAGCAGCGGCCGGACGGAGCAAACAACCGCCCGGCCGGCGAGCCACAACCGCGCGTTGTACCCGTAAGGTCAGTGGCCGTGGACCTGGACGCGGTGCGTACCTTCGTGGCCGTCGCGGAGGCGGGCCGGTTCTCCGACGCCGCCGACGACCTGTCGGTCACGCAGCAAGCCGTCTCCAAGCGCGTCGCCGCGCTGGAGAAAGACCTCGGCGTGCGGCTGTTCACCCGCACGGCGCGCGGAGTCCAGCTCACCATCGACGGGCAGGCGTTCCTGCCGCACGCCCGTCATCTCCTGCGGGCTGACGAGCGGGCCGCCGACTCCGTGCGGCCCGGCCGCCGCGCGCTGCGCGTCGACGTGATCAACCCCCGGATCGCGCCGGCTCTTGTCCTGCGGGACTTTCACCGCGCGCATCCGGAGGTCGAGCTTGATGTCGTGACCCACCTCTTCGACGCCGACGCCGCCATCGCCGCGGTCGGGTCCGGCGTGATCGACGCGTCGTTCCGCGCCGTGTCCAAGACCGCGCAGCAGCTCCCCGACGGCATCGAGGCCCGCCGCGTCCTGGACGATCCCCTCCAGCTTCTCACCGGGCCAGCCCATGAGCTCGCCGCGGCCCGCGCGGTGACGCCCGCCGAGCTGGCCGGGCACCGGATCTGGATGCCCGCCGCCGTCCCCGGCACCGAGTGGGCCGCCTTCTACGACGAGCTCGCCGCCGCGTTCGGGCTCACCATCGACACGGGCGGACCCAACTTCGGCACCGACGACCTGCTGGAGGCGATCGCGGGCTCGGCCGCCCTGGCCACCTTCGTCAGCGAACAAATGCGGCTCATCTGGCCCGCCCACTACGACCTGCGACGCATCGCCGTGCACAATCCGGCGCCGGTCTACCCGCACTCACTGATCTGGCGCCGCGACAATCCGCACCCCGCCCTCACCACGCTTCGCGACTACCTGGGCTCCACCCAGCCCGGCTACCGCGGCGCCGGCACCTGGACCCCGAAATGGGCGCAGCGTTCGAAGGCCGAACCGTAGGGCAAGATAGAGTCATGGGTTCCGTGCCAGCCGAGCCGGCGGACGTCAGGCCGCGGGAATGGCTTGCTCTGCCCGGCGGGGGGATCCGGCCCGTCGTTTCTGTGCCGGGCAGCGGCGGCGTCTCCGAGCTGCTGGCCTACGCCGCCTGGCTAGCCCGGCTGCGCCCTTCCTGCCGCTGCGGACGGCCCCGCCTGGGTTCCGGCCGGACCTGCGGGAGCGCCGAATGCGTGGCCGAACTGCGCGGGCAGGAGGCAGGCGGATAGCCGGTGCCGCACGCGGCCGGCTGGGTGGGGAGACCAGGAACGTTCGGGATATGGGTTCTTAAAATCCGGGTCAGTGCTTGACCTGGTGGGCGGTGAAGTCGGGCTTCCGCCCCAGCGTTCGGCCTGCTCGGCAGAGTACTGCTCGAGCAGGAACCAGATCTCGCGGGCGCGTTTCTCGCCGACCACCCGGGCCAGGTAGGCCGATCCGAAGCCGCCGTCGAACGAACCGACCCGCGGGCCCGCCTGGCCGAACTTGGCGTGGTCCGCGGCGATCGACAGGTCGCACAGCACGTGCAGCACGTGACCGCCGCCGATGGCCAGCCCGTTCACCGCCGCGATCACCCGCTTGGGCACGTCGCGGATGAGCCGGTGCAGGTAGGTAGCTTCGAACAGACCGTTGCTCGTCGGCCCGTAGTTGCCGGTCTCGGCCCGCTGCTTGACGTCGCCGCCGACGCAGAACGCGCGGGTCCCAGCCCCGGTGAGCCGCACCGGTTACCTGCCGATGACGACCCGGCAGCTATCCCGCGACGGCACGCGTCCGCTCGGCCAGCTCAGCAGGCACCTCATGGTGCACCCGACCACCGTCACCGTCGCCCTTGACCAGCTGGAAAAGCGCGGGCTGGTCAGGCGCAAGCCGCATCCGACCGACCGGCGCACCCCCCCTAGCCGTGCTGACCCCCGCGGGGCAGGAGATGCTACGCATCGGAGACGTCCCTGGCCGCTGAGGTGGGCCCCGGCCGGCATAACGTGGAGCTATGGATCGTTTGCTGGTCGGCCGGGAGTACGTGAGCCACCTCACCGATGCCGACCTCAGGCTGCTCGCGTCCGTGGCCGGTACGGCCGCGGACACCGGTCAGCTGAGCGCCGACGACACGGTGGATGCCTCGGGGCTGCGCCGCGACCCGGAGGCGCTGCTTCGGCTGCTGGAGAATCCAGGCGTGTTCCGTGCCGTGCTCGGCCCGGCCGATGCGGCCCAGGGATGGGCGGTGCCGGCGTCGCCGTTCCTGGTGTTCGCCGCTTTCGTCCAGCAGGCCGCCGCCGAGCTGGCCGCGATGGACCATGTGCCCGAGCGCACCGGGCTCCGCCAGCGAGTGCCGTTGTTCGATGCGCCCGCGCTGCGGGACTTCCTCAGTGAGCCGGCCCGGCGGCTGTTCCTGGCCGAGCTGCTGGCCTCCTTCACCCAGGTGGCGAGCGGCCGTTACCGGGTCCGGACCGGCGGGCGGGCGCGGACCCGCCGGTTCAGTGAGCTCGACCCGGTGCGGCTGGCCGGGCTGCTCGACGCGGTTCCGCCGACCGAGCGGCCCGGTGTGTATCGCCGGCTCGGGGACGTGACGCTCTTCCTGGCCGGGGTGTTTCCCGACTACGCGACGACGCGGGCCCTCGGTCCGCTTGATGCGGGCCGGCTGATTCGCGCGGCCCGTTTGCCGTCCTCGCAACAGGGGCACCTGGCCAGCACGCCGGCGATGGAGCTGTGGGAGTACCTCGGGGCCCGCTGGTATCGGGCCGCCCGCGATCTGGCCCCGGTCGCCACCGCGCGGATGGCGGTAGCCGGCGACGTGGCCGACCGGTTCCAGCAGGCCAGGCGCGTGCTCAACCTCCTCGCCGACAGGTACCTGCTGACGACGGACAAGCCCTGGTTCCCCCAGCTCAGTTCCTGACGGGTTGGGGCGGTGACCACCCTTGGTCCTACCGGATACTCCGGAGCAGCATCCGCAGCCACCTTGGACTCAGCACGCGCGGCCGCCTCTGTTTCACCATCCTGGGGTACACCTTGTGAATGCATATGCCCCTGTCGTCCACAAGGCAGTCGCCTGGGCAGTCTCCCCAGCAGTGACGGCAATGCCGAACGTCGACCATGTGCGGGCCCCTCAAGGTGTAGTGACGCTCACATAGTTGTTATCCCTCTTCGGCGATTCGCGCCAACAGGGGTCACGAGTCAGGCGGGGCCGCGGTCGATAGAGTTGGCTCGTGGGGACCGCGAGCGCGCAGAATAGACCAGTGAGATGGACTCGCGGTCTGCTGTTCTGCGGTCTGGCGGCAGGGCCGGTCTTCGTCACGGCATTCCTCATCCAGGGCGCCACCCGGGAGGGGTACCGGCCCTCGCGCCATCCCGTCAGTTCGCTGGCGCTCGGGCCGCGCGGCTGGGTCCAGGCGGCGAACTTCGCGGTGACCGGGACGCTGGTTCTGGCCGGCGCCGCGGGCCTGAGGCGCGCTCGTGACCCCGGTGATCTCGTGCTCGGCACGCGGGTAGGACCGGCCCTGATCGGAGCGGCCGGCGTCGGCCTCATCGGCTCAGCCGTCTTCGCCACTGACCCGGTGAGCGGCTACCCGCCAGGAACACCCGACGCGCTCGCTGCCCCCACCCGCACCGGGGTGATGCACACCCTCGTCGCGATGCCCGTGTTCGCCGGCCTGCCTGCGGCCGCGTTCATCTGTGCCTGGCGGTCCGCCAGGATCCGCCGACGTGGGGGATTCGCCCTGTACAGCGCGGCTGCCGCAGCGACCATGCTGGCCGGCGCGGTGCTGGCCGGCGCGGGCTTTGATCAGTCGCCCCGATGGGTCGACCGCGCCGGATGGCTCCAGCGTGCCAGCATCCTGGCCGGCTTCGGCTGGCTTACCGCCCTATCCGCCCGAGCACTCAGGCTTAGCTCTGCCATTAAGCCCCTCTAGCCCCTCTAGCCCCTCTAGCTTCGCGCTGCTACCGGTCCGATGGAGCAGCGGGCCGCATGGGAGCGGCCCGATGTTCCACCGGATCGGTCCCGTAGCGGCGAGCGGCCCCTTTGGGCCGGACGCGAAGGAGGACGGAGGCGCACTGAATGTCGGTAACGGCCAGTACGCTCCGGCTATGGCCAATTTCGCAGTGCGACTCGTTCATGGCCCGGGTTGGGACGCCTCGCGTCAGATCCGCGACCAGGCCGGCTGGGATGAGCACGCGGCATTCATGGACGGCCTTGTCAACGACGGCTTCATCATCCTCGGCGGCCCACTCGGCGACGGCGAACAGACCCTGCACGTAGTCGACGCGGCGGATGAGAACGAAATCACGACGCGTCTCGCCGAGGATCCCTGGGCGTCAGCCAGACTGCTCCGGATCGGCACGATAGAGCGCTGGGCGCTCTGGCTCGACAGCCGCTCCGGCAATCCGGAGCGCTGATCGGCACGCGCCAGATCCCGCTTCCTAACCAATCTGGGCGGCAGTTACCGCGGCCGGCTGGATTTCAGCGGATGCCTGCGCGAGATACATCCAGGCGTTAAAAGCCTGCTTCTTTACCTGGCATTTCAGCTGCCGGTAGGCGACCGGGTCGACGGGTCCTGGGTTAGGCTGGATGATGGTGTCGTAGACAAAAGGTGAGGTAATGAACCCGAGGTCAGCTCCGGTTTCGGCCAGGTGGCGGCGGAGAGCGGGGGCGTCAAGCAGGCGGGCCGCATGGATGATGGCTCGCCCGTCTACGCCGTAAGCATCGGAAACGACAGGACCGACGTGAAGCGCGACGCGTATCTGGATGCGGGTCGCCAATGTCGCCGTGCTGTTGTATCGGTGCAAGAGGGTGAGGAGGTCGTCGAGGATACGATCGACGATTGAACTGGTCGGCACGTGCGGAGGTATGACCAGCAGAATCCCGTCGCCACGGTCCTCACGGTGATAATGATGCTGCCGGTCAGGATGGTCGAACAAGGGCTGCGAGATCTGGTATAGCGCCGTTCGAATTCTCCTGCGATCCCCGTCATTGCGCGTTCTGGCACCGAAGTTGGCCACGTCGATGAGTACGATAGTGCAATTCTGGCCATTCCATGAGCCCGCTGGGCTGGTCGCTCTTACGGTGCAATAGCTGTCGACAGTGGCGCACCAGGAAACATTTTCGGTGAGCCGATCGTAGATCTGATTCTCGATGATCGTCAGGATGCGCGGATGGCGCTGGAGGAAGGCGGCGAAATCCTCGGTCGGGACGACATGAGCGGTGACGGTCTCGAGCGCGGTGACGGTGGCCGATCGCTCGGCGACCTGAAGGGCGGCCCGCTCGCCGACGATGTCTCCGGCCTGACGGATCGCGATCAGCTGCTGCCCATTAGGTGACTCGACGCAGACCTTGATCCGGCCGGATCGGATCACGATGACGTGATCGGCCCGCTGTCCCTCGTGGCACAGGATGCTACCTGGCCGGAACGTCGTCTCGTGGGCCGAGGCCGCGAGGTCGGCCTGTTCGGCGGGTATGAGCAAGTCCCAGAAGCTGGCCGTGCGAGCCTCCAGGCCTACCGAGAGAAGGGCTTCGTCCTCACCGGACGGCTGCGCGGGCACCTTCCTGAGCCCGGTCATCCGGCCGCCGGTAACCATGTACAGCACCCGCGTGGCGAGATCGAGCCAGCGATCGGCCGTAGCTTGATCACCGACGCTGCGAACCGCCGCCAGCAGGCACCAGAGCACGAGCGTCAGGACGATCACGACCGTGATCACCAGGGCGACCAGCAGAACGCTCACCGCGATTTCCGTCCCCTCGTCCAGGATGGGCGACAGGTGGACGTGGCTCAGCCCGAGGCTGTGGTCACTGAGGGCGAGGCTGAGGGCGAGGCCTCCTCCGCAGGACGAGAGCGCTGTCACGAAGGCGTACTTCCTGCGGTGCCGCGTGCGGACGATCATTTCCGGCCCGTCGGGCGCGCCTTCCGCCCGCGCCGCGTCTGGCGACTCATCGCCCATTTCGGCCTCGCCTCCCTGACTGCAGCCAGATCACTCACGCCATCGCCGGTCCGCGTGTACCCCCTGCGACCAGCAGGAATGGCCGTATGACATAGCGGCAGGTTCCTTGCACCTCAAGGTACTGACCGGTAACTTAGCTGGCAAGACGACCGGACCGAACTGGGCAGCCCGCCCAGGTGGGTCGTAACACCAGCCACGGAGGTGAACACGATGAGCAAAGAGGCTCAGGCAGATCAGGAAGCGGCTGATGATCGCTTGTATGACTTGCTGTCAGAGGTCTGGCATGCGGACACCCTGGCCGACAATCCCCGGACCCGCGAGTTCCTGGACGCCGGGCAGGAGTTGCTCCGCAGCGGCCTGGCCCGTAGCTCCGGCCAGCCGCCTGATCCGGAAAGCGGCAAGGCCAAGGCGCCCTTCGACGAGCTCCTGGCGTGGGTATCGCGTCGGAAAGTGGTCGATCACGCCGTCCACCGGCACGCCGGCGACAAGAGCGACCAGCCCACAGAATCGGCGTACCGCTACCGGTGGCGGACCCAGGCTGGCTATCTCCGCGACCTCGTTATCTACGCGCTGCGACCGCGCATGGCCACCCCCAAAGAGACAGCCAAGGCAAAGGATGCGCTGTTCAAGGGGCAGCCGCTGGACAAGGCGATCGATCAGATCGCCTATGACGAGGTACGGGACCTGAACGAAGATCCAGCGTTCCGGCTGCAAATGGTCTTCCAGGCCATCCTGGCCCACGACGATCACGTCGCAAACGCGCTGCGCCGCATAGACAAGACCAATTTCGAAACCTGGAGAGACTTCTATACCGAGGCCCTCAGGCAACTCGGCATAAAGCTACGACCAGACGTAACCGTAGACGATTTCGCTTACGCCCTGCAGGCAGCAGGCGAAGGTGTGGTGTTCAGGTCCTTGCTGCCCGTTAAAAGCGAAACCATTCCCGCTGCTCTCGCCATTGATCACAAGAACAAGACCTCACGGCCGCTTGCGTTGATTGCCATGGCCCTCCTCGCAGCATTCGCCGACCCAGGCGATGGCAAGCCTCTGCGCGAGGTGGTCGGTAACTTGGCCGCAGATACGCTGGCATAACACCAGATCCACGGGACAGAAGCGGAGCACCGGGGTAGACGAGCTCTCACCTAAGGTCGTCCAGCTAGCGGGGGAAGGTTCCGCGTACTGTCAGCGCGAACGGCAGCGTAGGTGCGGTCAGGCTGCCGCGCGAAGAGTCCGATGGCCACATCCCGCAGGTGAAATCATCGACCTGCACACGCGCTAATAGCGCCCTTATGGGCACGCCACTCGCCGAGAGTTCCGTTGGCAAGCAATTGCGTAGCACGCCTGCAATCCGCTGTGTCGCTGGTGGTTGTCTTAGTTCCGCTTCGGCGAATCGCATCCCCGGCGCGCATCGCATGGCTTGAAGTTATTGTCGGTTATCATCCTGGAGTCATGAGCCCGGGATCCGCGATCGCGCCGGAAGCGATCAACCCGCCGGCCTACCGTAGCGCAGGTTCGCATGCGGCCGTCCTCTGATGATGCGCACGATGTTGCGTTCTTTCGCCGACACGACGATAACGATAATAGGCAGGCGGTACCGGGTCGAGAATTCCTCAACGCCTGCCCGATTAAGGTCCGGGCGACCATGAGGGCAGTCCTGACTCAGGTCGACGCCAAGGACCGGCTAAAGCCGTTGCTGGTCGTCATCTGCGGGCTGGACAAGCCGTTCCGGACGGAGCTATCAGACGCCGACTACCGGCAAGTGCGGACTCTCGGCGACGAATACCTGCGCCAGAACCCGCGTTCCCTGGCCTGATCATGCGCAATAAGGCTGTGGCTGACTCGGCGTCCGGCTTGCTGCGTATCGCATCCAATCGCCTGACCAGGACCTGAGGGTCATCGGTGCTGCCTTCAAGAAGCGGCCCGGTGATGCTTTTCCGGTCACCGGCCTCGAGCGGTTCCAGGACGACGCGCATCCCAAGCGCTGCCGCGACTTCGGCTAGCGTACCGAGCGTCGGATTGACGTGACCGGCCGAGAACAACCTGCGCACGGTCGCGGGCTCGGAGTTGATCGCTCGGGCAAGCTCAGCCTTGGACAGGCCCGCCGCCTCCCGCGCAGCATCGAGCTCGTTCACGATCCGGTCGATAGTAGCGATCCGGATCGACTGCGCCACGTACTCACGCAGGAACTGGGGATCCTCCAGGTCACGGGCAAGGTCGTCCCAGAAGATGCCGTGCTCGGCCGCTGCCACGCTCACCTCCGGCTCGTTATGATGCGTATCAAACATGTTACGCCATAATCTTCTGCGTGGCCTGGGATCTCGACCGCTGGCAGGCCATCGCAGCGATGCACAGAAAGAGGACGACAGGTTAACCGGTGCCTACCAGACCCAGGGGTGCAGGTGATCTTTGGGGATGCCGGCGCCGACGTCCGTGGCGCGATCTTGTTGGCGTGGGCTTCGGGTGATCGCGGCGCGGGTCAGCTGAGTAGTGAATTCGGCCAGCGTCCGCCCGGTGCCTGCGGCCCAGTCCTTGAACTCGCCAGGAGTCATGGAATACCTCGCCGTGTTACCGATCTCGTCTGGAGCGGGGCGTACAGACTGCCCGCGGCGGCCGAGACGGGACCAAGATGCGCTGGCCGGAGAGGGGACGAGGGCTTGTCCGAAGATCTTGGCGGCCGTGCCGGTGCCTGGCGTGCTGACGGCCGGGGTGAGGCCGGACAGGACGCAACCGACCCGGTAGGCGTAGTCCGGGTCGGTGTTCGCCCGTGACGCGATGGTCCGCAGGGCGCGCAGCCAGAGATGGTTCAGGTTGCGGTTACGGAAGAGCTGCACGACGAGCCGGGAAAACGCCATGTCCGTACGCAGGCTCTGATGCACCCGCTGCTGATAGCGCTCCAGGGAGGCCGCGTCCAGCCGATCTGCAGCGAGGCAGTCAGCCGCGATGCCGGCGGCCCAGCGAGCGCTGTGCAGCGCGTACTGGATTCCCTCGCCGTTGAGCGGATTGATCAGCCCGGCCGCGTCGCCGAGCAGCATCACGCGGTCACCGGTCAGCGGCAGCCGCGGATTGTAGGTCGTCAGCGGGTGCCCGAGCACCTTCCCGCGCATCCGGGCACCCCGGAGCCGGTACCGCAGCGAAGCGTCCTCGGCGATCAGCCGCAGCAGCATCTCGCGCAGATTACGGCCGGACTGCGGAAAGGTGGACGCGAGCATGCCGACGCCCAGGTTGGCCGACCCGCGGCCGGCCGGGAAGAGCCAGTAATAGCCGGGGAAGCTGTCGCTGCGAAAGCAGACGTCGCCCTGGCCGGCCGGGCCGTCGACATCATCGAAGTACGCTCGCACGGCCATGATCCGGTCCTGGCGGGCCGGCACGCCTCCGTGCAGCGTCCGGGCGACCATCGAGTTGCTGCCGTCGGCTCCCAGCAGCAGTCGGGTACGCAGCTGCCACGGGCCTGCCGCGTTCTGGCCCCGGACGGTGATCGCGTCGGGTGCTTGCTGCACCGCGGTCACCTTACGCCCGTCCAGGATAGTTGCTCCAGCCTGCCGGGCCGCGTCCAGGATCCAGGCGTCCAGCTGCAGCCGGGGAATGACTCTGCCGTAGCCAGGGAGCCCGTCAACCTGCGGGATACCCATCACGGCGAGCTGGTCTCCGTCGACGTGCAAGGCCAGATCGGCCATCTTGCTGGTGGCGCGGAACGCCTCGGCCTGGCCGACGCCGAGGTCGGCCAGTTCGGCTAGCGCCGTCGGCCCGACGAAGTCGCCGCACACCTTGTCGCGCGGGAAGCTCGCCCGGTCGATGAGCACGGTCCGGAACCCTCGCGCGGCCAGCCGCGCCGCAGCGGCTGCCCCGGCGGGGCCCCCGCCGACAACGATGGCATCTGCATCGTGCCCCAGTGCCCCGGTGTGCACCGGCTGGGCCAGCCGGCCAGCAGCGGGCTGTCTGTCGGATGACATGGTGATCCCTTCACGGGGTGCGCTTCTTGCCCGCGTCAGCGGGACCGGCGATCTGATCTCGTTCTCACCATGTATCAGCCTGCCGGATGATTCCCTCCGACTGAGTGTCTATTTGTTCAGTTCACTGGGGCAGGGCCACCGACGGGATGGACGGTGTCTTCGGCCCGCAGGGCCTCAGGCCGGGACGGGCACCCGGCCTACCGCCGTCTCGTACAGGCTGCCGAGGTACAGCCAGCCGTCGTGCTGACGTACGCCGACGATCTCGCGGTAGGACCCGGAGGGGCCGTGCAGAGACTGCGTGATCAGTCCGTCTGCGCCCAGGCGCGCGACGAGCCCGTAGCGTTGCGCGGCGGGCTGCAGCCGGTCCGGGAGCCGCGCGGCGACGCGTCGCGGTGCCGGATGCGGCATCAACCGGTCGACGAGCGGCAGCCGCGGCGACGGACAGGCGACCCAGTAGGTGCCGTCCCCGGCCGCGGACATGTTATCGGGGATGCCAGGCAGGTTGGACGCGAACGGCCCCGGGCGGCCGGCGGCGGGACCGGTGAGCGGGATGCGGAGTATGTCGTAGCCCCCACTCTGCGCAACCAGCAGGAACGACTCGTCCGGGGCGAGGGCCACCCCGTTCGGGAAGTACAGGCCGTCCGCGACGAGGTCCAGGCAGGCGGCGGTCGGGCGGTAGCGGAAGATGCGGCCGTTGGGCCGGTGCTCGAGCAGGTCCTGCTTGTAGTGCTCAATGCGGAACCGGGTCGAGCTGTCGGAGAAGTACACGCTGCCATCGGCCGCGACGGCGGCGTTGTTGGTGAACTTGAGCCGCCTGCCGCCGTGGCTGTCCGCCAGTACCCGGACCTGACCGGTCTCCTCCACCCGGAGCAATCCCCGGTAGGCGTCGCAGACGATAAGCGTGCCGTCGCTCGGGTCCACTTCCAGGCCCAGCGGGCGGCCATGGGTGTCGGCGAACAGCGCGGCCGCGCCCGAATCCGGGAACCCGGCCGGCCACCGCCAGATCCGTCCGTCCTCGACGCCCGCGTACAACCGGCCGGCCGCGTCGAACACGACGTCCTCGGGCTTGGACCCGCCGGGCACCTCCCACCGCTCTACCTGGTCGAGCACCCGGTTGCGGGCCAGCACACCCTCCAGGGCCGGTGCCGGCGGTGGGGTCCACCGCACCGGGTCGGCCCGGGGATCCGTCTGCTCGCCGGCCCGGACCACTATGCTCCAGCGTGCTCGCGCGGTCGCACCCGGGCGCCGCCACGGCTCCGGCTCGCCCACCGTGTTGCACAGCCTGCCGAGCGGGCCTGCGGACAACTCGACCACGTCACCGGGTGAAAGCCACCGGCCGACCTCGATCCCGCTGCACCCGGGGACCGTGCCGAGCCCGATCACCGTGCCGGCCGCCAGCCGCTCGCCCGCGCTCGCGTAGGCGATGACGTCCGCCAGCGAGTGCTGCATCCCGCGGGTACTCCCGGCACCCCACACCTCGCCGTTGACGCGGACTTCGACGCTCAGCGTGCCCAGCACGGGCAGAAACTCCGCCGGGGTGACCACGACGGAGCCGAGCGCGGTCCCGAAGTCCTTGGACTTCGCCGGCCCCATCAGGCCCTCGACCATCTCCCGGAACTGCACGTCACGGGCACTGAAGTCGTTGACCAGCACGAAACCGCCCACCACGCTCAGGGCCTCCTCCGGTGTCAGGTCGCTGCCGTCCCGGGCGATGACAACCCCGATCTCCAGCTCGTAGTCCAGGGCCTGGGCATACGCCGGCCAGCGAACGGTGTCTCCATCGCCGATGAACTCCGCCGGGTTCCCCTTGTAATACAGCGGCTGCTCATACCACAACGGGCGAGGCCGCAGCCGCGGGAACGGGCGCCGGGTAAGCCGCTCGAAGCCGTCGGCCACCGCTCCCGCGGCCGATTCGCGCAACCGCAGCAGACCGCGGCTCGCGGCGATCACGTGCGCCTCCCACAGCGAGCAGTCACGAAACGCCGCCGGACAAAACGGCGGCGCCAGCAGCGGCAACGGCTCAGCCAGCGGCGCCGCCGAAACCAGCTCCTCCGCGAGCTCACGGACCTGCTCGGCCGCGCCGAGGAACACCAGCAGATCGGCCGCCGCCGGGCCAAGCCGCTCCGCACCCGGAACCGTTAGGACCGGCACCCAGCCCCCATCGCGCTCAACCGCCACGCTCCGTTCCGCGGCCGCCGTGCCAACCATCCCAACCCGCATCGCATCTCCCTCACCGTGCCCGCTGTCCCACCATGGTTCCCGAGCCGCATACCGCGCCGCCAGCCGCCCTCCCCATCGTGTGCAGGAACTGGACAGACGATTATTTCTCCAGGCTCGGTGTTGCCGGCCTGCGCCGGATCAGCGAATCTGCCCGATCCATATCCCGGCGTGGGTGGGTTCCAGGGACCTGTGCACCGCATCGAGCAGGTCCGCCCGGACAGCGTCCGGGTCGACGGCATCCTTGAGCCGGGCCGCGAAATCCGTCACGATCCGTTCGGCGTCATATCGGGCCCGGTTGAACCGGTGGTCTACCCGCCGCTGTACCCGGGCCCGCAGCGGGGTGAACAGCGCCGCCGCGGCCAGCGTCGCTGCGGCCACCGCCACCGGGGTATGGAGCCGCAGACCCTGGTTAGCCAGCAGCACCAGCCCGGTGTACACCCCGAGGAGCAGCCCGGTCACGATTGCGTAGGACACCGTCCGGGAGATCAGCCGGTCGATCTCATAGAGCCGGTACTTCAGCACCGCCATCGTGCAGGCCAGCGGGACGCCGACCGTGGGGGCCAGCAGGATGAACGTCCAGAACAGCACGCCGGCCACTTCGTTCACGTTGCCGTGCGTGAGCAGGCCGTAGCCGAGGAACGGTACGACCGGGACCGCGACGAACAGGCCGACGTAACCTAGCCAGGCCAGCTGTTTGCGCAGTTCGGCGCTCGCGCCGCGGCGCCGCACGAATACCGACGCCACCACCAGGGCCCCAGCCGCCAGCCCGAGAAGGACCAGGGCCCCCAGGAACTCGCTGAACGGGCCCTGGCGAGGGAAAACGCCCAGCGGGTTCGGGTAGCTGACGCCCGCCGCCTCCAGAGCGTTGGTGAGCCCCCCGGTTTCTGCCGTGCCGGCCTGGAACTGCTGCGCCGTCCAGCCCGCCAGCACCGCCATCATCATCCACAGCAGCGGCCGCCAGCGGCGCGACGGCAGCCGCCCGTCGGGGAAAAGCAACACCAGGAACACCATGGGCGCGAACGTTGAGATGGTGACAACCCCCGACAGCCAGCCGGCCAGCCGGGCCGCGGGCAGCGACCCCGGCGCGACGGCCAGCCCGTGCAGCGCGTACTGCTCGGTCAGCATGACCGCGGCCAGGGACAGGCCGATCAGGCCGAGTAGCCAGCCGATGGCGTTGCCCGGGACGCGTGTCGCGATCAGCCGGCCGGTACCCGCGTACAGAACTGCCGTGAGCGCGGCCACCGCGTAAAACGCGATCCGCCCAGCCGCCATCCGCCCGGCGTCCAGTCCGAGCAGGACCAGCGCAGCCGCCAGCACAAGCAGGGTCAACCCGGCCACCGACCAGGCGGCCACGCGTACCCGCCGCGGGCAGCTCTGCCTCGTCACCGTCATGCCCCGCATGACCGCCACCGTACGCCCGGACCGTTCCGTAAACGTTACCGAGAGCACGGCGACCGCGAGCATTTTAGCCCGGATCGCAGACGCCGGACGCTGACAATCACCCCCAAGGGCGGCAAGGTGGTCATATCCTGCTCGCACCGAGCACCGCGCGGGCAACTGACCTCGCGATCGGCGAGCAAACAGCCCAGCCGGAGTTCCTAGCCGCGGACGAATCGCGACTGGACTGTTATCGCAGCATGCCGTAACGATACGGTAACGGCTGGTTCCTGCCGTGGCCTCGAGCACCTGCATGCAAGGAGGTACGAATGGCAGATATTCGGCTGCGGACAGCGGTGCATGACGTCACGAATGATTCGCCGGGCCGTTTGTTACTCCGGGCCGCCGGTCTGCCCGGTGAGCTGCCGTCGGAGCCAGCCGATCATCATCGGCATGACGGTGTCCAGTTTTGACCTGGCGACGTGGCCTGTTCCCTCGATCAGGTGCACCTCGGTGTCGGTGCGTCCGGTGAAGACGAGCGTGTCGGACTGGGGGATGAAGTAGTCGTCGGCTCCGTTGACGACCAGCATGGGCGAGTTCGCGGGCTGTTCGAGTAGCGCCGCCCGTGACAGCTGTGCGCTGGCGTCTACCAGTTCGTCAAGCGTGGGCTGCGATGTGAAGCCGATGGCGTTGGCCACGATGTCGGCCATGCCATAGGGAAGCCGGCCGAGGTTTTCCGCGGTGAACGAATCCTTCACCGGGCCGCCGTCGTCGACGGCGGCGTCGACGACACCGGTCAGCCCGGTCATCGCCGAGTAGTTACCGCCGAACGAGAGGGCGAGATGCCCGATCTTGCCGTTGCCGAGCGCCCTGGCGGCGTCGACGAGGCCCAGGACCACGTCGTCCGCGTCAGCGTTAAGCGGTACCCGCGTGAGCTCGCCGGTGCCAGGGATGTCGAAGGCGAGGACGGTCGCCCCGGAGTGCGTCGCGGCGGACACGCACATCGAGTGGATGTCCATCTTCCAGGTGTCGACTCCCCCGCTGATCAGGAGCATCGGCGAGGACGTGTAGTCATCGACCGTGGAGTAAATATGGACCGGCACCTCGATCTTGGCGCCCAGGTACGGAACGGACAGGACGCGGCGTTCGAACCGCACGGGGAACGAGGGCGAGGCCGCCAGGTACTCCTCGACCTGTTTGGCCAGCGCGACTTCGCGTTGCGCGTCGGCGAGACACGGGAACTTGGCGCAGCCGTATATCAAGGACGCCAGGTAGTGGTCGCCCTTCTCGGCGTATCGGGCGGCCAGCGCCGACCACTCGGGGACCCACCCGCCCGGGCCATCGGACCACATGTCACCGATGGCCGAGCGCATCCGCTCGACATCGGCGGCAGGCACCCCGAACGCGACGAACTGGGCGGCTCGGTCCTCGAACATCGCTTCGGATTCGATGGGGTAGGTGTACGACATGCTTCCGGCTCCTTCTAATTTCATTGCTCGTTGAAACGAGTCTCATTGTACGATGAAAATATGAGCGGAGACAAGAGCGAGACGGGCGATGTTCCAGGCGATCGCCAGATTCCGCGTCGTGGACCGCGGGATGAACGCGGCGTCCTCGCGGATCGCGTGCTGTCGGCC
>Ga0302325_10010726_pt1 | contig 19817 bp, 21 predicted proteins | sample Palsa_T0_2_FD_201948 | JGI IMG/M metagenome (GOLD analysis project Ga0302325, IMG submission 201948) | Peat permafrost microbial communities from Stordalen Mire near Abisko, Sweden - Palsa_T0_2 | ecosystem: Environmental > Terrestrial > Soil > Palsa > Peat permafrost | place: Sweden: Abisko...
CTGGGCGCGGTGATGGCGCCGGTCGCGTGGCTCATCGGAGTGCCCTGGCACGACGCGCCGCTCGTCGGGAGCTTTCTCGGCGAGAAGGTGGTGCTAAACGAGTTCGTCGCGTACGTCGATCTCTCGCAGCATCTCGCGGCGCTCGAGAGCCAGAGTCGCGTCGTCGCCACGTACGCGCTCTGCGGCTTCGCGAACTTCGCCTCGATCGCAATCCAGATCGGTGGAATCGGCGGACTCGCGCCCGGCCGGAGGCACGACCTCGCGCGGCTCGGGTTGCGCTCGGTGCTCGGCGGAACGCTCGCGACGCTCATGACGGCGACGATCGCGGGCGTGATCGCGAGTCCCTGACCCCGCCCTGGATCATTTCATCCGAGGTGCAATCGCGCCGCGAGCGCCCTCTTTCCGGCGGCCGACGCGGGACGGACCCTCTAGGTTTTGAAGCTGGGGACCCATGCAACTACGTCGAACGACAGGAATCTGGCTCGGGCTCGGACTCGCGGCGGCGTGCGGGAGCTCGAAGTCCGGGGGCAACAACGACGTCACGGTTCTGACGGGCGACGATGGCGGCTCCTCGGGCGGCGAAAGCGGCGACGAGGGAGGTACCCCCGGCGCGTCGGGTTCGTCCGGCGGCGCGACCTCGTCGGGGTCAAGCGGCGGGGCCTCGCATGCCGAGGGCGGCACCGGTGGCTCCAGCGGTGCCGACGCCCAGGCAGAAGCGGCGACGGGCAGCGGCGGCCTCGAAGCCGGCACGCTCCTCGACGGCGACGGCGGCACGTGCGCGACGTTGACCGGCCTCACCGCCAATCAAACGGAGGCCGAGCAGATCGTCGATCAAACGCGCGCGGCGATGGGATCTCCGTGCGCCACGATGGTGGCGACGCTGAACACGTCGTCGACGAAGCATTGCACGTACTACGCGACCAACTACGCGTCCGGCGGCGCCAGCTCGGCCTGTATCGCCGACGCACACGTCGAAGTCTCGACCTGCACCGACTACGTGGCCGCTCAGTTCTACGATCGCGAGACGGCCGCCGGGTACACCGGTTCACCCGATGCCGAGGACATGGCCTTCGAGGACAACGGGACGCAGGCGCTCGACGAGTGGATCAACTCCGTGTGGCACCGCACGCCGATCCTCGATCCGTGGACGCGCGACTACGGGTACGGGTCGGCCACGATGTGCGACACGATGGACTTCGGCGTCGGCGCGTCGGCCCCCAGCGACCTGATCGTCACGTACCCGTACAACGGGCAGACGGGCGTCCCGACGTCGTTCAACGGCGCCGAGGAGGGGCCCACGCCGCCGGTGCCGCCCAACGGCTGGCCGAGCGGCTACCCGGTGCACGTGTACATCGCGGGCCTGAACGCGGAGCCGACGGTCACGACGACCGTGACGACGCACGAATTCAGCGTGGTGGGCGGCGCGCAGCTCGCCCATCAGTGGATCACGCCGTCGACGCCCAACGCGGTGCTGTTCGACTCCGTCGTGCTCTACGGCAACGACCCGCTCACCGCGAACACGACGTATCTCGTCCACGTCGCGGGGACGCGCTCGGGGGCCACCTTCGACGTGAACATCACGTTCACGACTCAGTAGCCCCCCGCCGCGAGAGCATATTTCACGACCGAATCCGGTGGCGAGCTCGAGGGGAGCGGAGGTCGATCGGAGGCGCGCTCCCCTCGACCGCAACTAGTGCCCGGCCGGGAACGGGAAGGTGATTCCGCCGTCGAACGGAACCGTACCGCCGCTCGGGATGCAGAACCCGCCGGCGCAAATGTCCGTCGACGGGCAGTCACTCGTGTGCATGCACAGCTCGAAGCCGCCACCCGGGCAGCCCCCCGTGTTCGCAGGCGCGACGCACGACGACGTCGCACCGGCGAAGCAGCAGACGGTCCCCGATTGGCAGTTGGCGGCCCCGCCGCACGAGAAGCCGAAGCCGATGCACGATCCGGCGGCTTGACACATGTCGGGCGCGCCCGTGCAGCACTCCGGAGTGGCGCTGTTCGGGTCGCAGGTGGTGGTGCCGCAGGTGACCGCCGCGTCGACGACGACATGCGCGTCGGTACCCGAGTCGACGGGGCCCGTGGAGCTGTCCGGGGTCGTCGAGGCGTCGACGGTGGTCGATGCGTCGATGGTCGTGGTGGCGTCCGGGGTGGAGCCGGCTTCGGCGGGCGGGGTCGCGTCGGGGCTGGAAGTGCCCGCATCTTCGACCGTGGCGTCGGAGGTGGCGCTCTCGCCGTCGGTCGCGGAGTCGTCCGTCAGCGACGAGTCGTCCGTCGGCGACGAGTCGCCGACCGAAGAGTCGTCCGTCGGCGACGAGTCGTCGCTCGCCGCGTCGCCCGAGTCGTCGCCCGCGAACGACGACGAGTCGTCGCCGCTGCCCGACGACGAGCTACCCGAAAACGAGCTGCCCGACGATGACCCGCCGGAAGAGGATCCCCGCCCGCTCGTGGCGTCCGGCACGTTCGTGCCGTTGGAGGATGTGGCGTCGTTGCCGCCACACGCCGCCAGCCACCCCGCAAGCGCCAAGGCCGACGTGGTGCCGAGCGCCAAGAGAAATCGCGAGGTGAAACGACGGGCCATGGCTGCCTCCAGCTAAGGGGTGCCGGCCGTGCGACCGACACAGATGTGTGTCCCAGCATGCCAAATCGAGTCACCAATTCGAGCGGAAAGCGACGTGAGGGCACGAAGCAGCGGCGTATTTCCGTTCGGACCGGACGGAGAACCGTTCAGGGACGGGACCAGGCCGACGCGCAAAGGAGGACACCGACCAGCAGGACGGACGCCGATGAGACCACCGGTAGCCACCGGAGGAGCGCAGCGGCCCAGGGCGACGTGTCGGCGCGATCGGTCACGCGCCTTCGCGCCGCGATGGCGATCCACCCGACCATCGTGAGCGTGGCGGCGACTCCGACCGAGAACGCTGCGACGAGGACGAGCCCGAACGCGTAGCGCCGCAGCGCGATCGCGGCGAGGAGGAGCGCGAGCGCGGACGGGCACGGCGTCAACCCCGCGGAGGCGCCGAGGGCGACCAGCGATCGCCACCCCACGCCGGGCGCTGCAGGGTGAACGTGGTCGTGCCCTCGCTCCGCGGTCGCCTCGCGAAAACGACGGGTCACCTGGATGACGCCCAGCAGCGCCACCGCGCCTGCAGAGACGAGCTCGAGCCCGCGAAGGAGCGGTTCGGAGCCCACGCTGCGCTCGAGCGCCAGTGCCGCGCAGCCGATCGCGAAGACGACGACCGTGTGGGCCACGGTCACCGCCGCCCCGTAAAGGAGCGCGTGGCCGGCCCGCGCCCGCTCGCCGACCAGGTACGCCGCTGCGAGGGCCTTGCCGTGACCGGGCGAGAGCGCGTGGCCGGCGCCGAGGGCCAGCGCCAGCGCCAGAGCCACCAGGGAAAGCAAAGGATTGCCGCTCGAGCGCTCCAGCGCTCTGGACCACTCGGCCACACGCGCGTCGATGGCGACGGCGTCCCCTGATTGTACCGGCGAGGCGCCCGGGGCCGCGCCGCGCCAGCGAAACGCGAAGCGGCCCTCGTCGACCCGAGGCGGGGCGCCGCTCCCCTGCGCGTAGGCGAGGGCATTGCGCGCCTGTCCAGTCGCGCCGGAGACGACGGCGGCGTCCGGCGACTCTTCGGCGACCATCTCGCGCCAGCCCGGGCGCTCCGCGAAGTTTGCATCACGCACGACGACCTGCACGGGCGCGCCCGCCGGCGGCTCGGCGTCGCCGCGCGGCAGCTGCGCCTCCACGTCGGCCGCGATTCGCAGCGTCTCGAGGCCGCGTTCTCCCGGCGAGATCTGCAGGCTGCTGCCCGTCACGATCGGGACAAGCTTCACGCCGTCGACGAGGATCGTCCACGCTGCCACGAGCGGAGCGAGCCGGTGTTCGAGGTACGCGCGCTGCTCGTCGGGCGTTGCCGTGCCGTCGTGATCGGCGTCGAGCGCGTCGATCTCGGCGTAGGCCGGGAGCTCGGCGAAGTCGATCAAGTACGCGACGTGAATCCGTCCGGGAGCGCTCCAAGCGACACCGAGATATCGGTTGACGGAGGTGAGGCCCGCCGGATGGCCCGCGGCGAGGCCGGCGAGGAGCAGCAGGCCGAGCGAGAGCGCCGCGGCGACGAGCGCACGTCGGACGCGGATCACACGGTCCTCGGCGGAGGCTCTCCGGGCTCGCCGTCTTCGAGCAAGCGCGGGGGAAGATCGAGGCGCGGCGTCTCGAGGCCATGGGCGCGCATCCGCGCGTCGTCGCGCAGGAGCGCGCGCGTCGGCCCGTCGGCGACCAGTCGTCCGGCGTCGAGCACGAGGGTCCGCGCGCAGATCTCCGCCACGAGCGCCAGATCGTGCGTGGCGATGACGCAGGTGGCCGCGAGCCCTTCGACGAGCGCGATGAGCTGGCGGCGCGAGCGCGGATCGAGGCCGCTCGTGGGCTCGTCGAAGACGAGGACCCTGGGCTCGCAGGCGAGCACGCCGGCGAGGGCCACCCGCTTCTTCTCGCCTCCGCTCAGTCGATGAGGCGCGCGGTCCTCGAAGTCCGCGAGTCCCACCTTCGCGAGGGCCGCGGCGACCCGCTCGTCGAGCGCCTCGCCGCGCAGCCCGAGCTGCTGCGGACCGAAGGCGACGTCCTCCCCCACGGTGGCGCAAAAGAGCTGGTCGTCCGGGTCCTGAAACAGGATGCCGACGTGGCGGCGGGCGGCGTGCAAAGTGTCGGGTCGCAGGCGCTCGCCGAAGAGGATCACGTCGCCCTCGCCATGCCCCCGCCCCGTCTCGGGCAGAAGGCCGACGAGGTGAAGCAGCAGCGTGGACTTGCCGGCGCCGTTCGGGCCCACGAGCGCGACCCTCTCGCCTTGCGCGACGTGGAGCGAGACGTCCGCGAGCGCCGGCGTGCCGTCGTCGAAGTGAAAGGAGACTGCGCAAAGCTCGATCGCGGGGACCGCCGGCGGCGCTGGCGGCGCCTCGATCACGACCATCCCCGCGCGAGCATGGCGGCGTAAATGCGCTCGGCCCGGGCCAGGCTGCGCACGAACGACACCGCGACGACCGACGCCTGCCCTTTCCAGAGGGCGATCCGGCCCCCCCGCGACGTGCGCGCGGCGCGTGCACGCTGCATGCGCCGGGTCTCGTCGACGAGGACGAAGAGGTAGCGGTGCAGGAGCGCCAGCGTCCAGATGAGCGACGTGGGGAGCCCGGCGCGCGCGAGGGCGGAGAGTATCTCGGGGAAGGCCGTCGTGTGCGCGAGCAACTGGACGGCGGCGACGCACGCGGTGCTCTTGAGCACGATGGCCGTGAAGATGGGCAGACCGCCCGCCTGGAACAGCGCGACCACCGCGACGCCCAGGACGAACGGCTCCGCGATCGCGACGCGCGACACGAAAGCGACGAGCGGAATGCGCGCGACGCGCGCCAGCACGACGACGAGGACCAGCCCCGGCAGGTTCCACGCGACGTGACCTGCCGGCACGAGCGCCAGCGCGATCACGAACAGCAATGTCGCCGCGAGCTTCAGGCCCGCCGGGGCCCGGCGGACGCCGGAGTCGACGTGCCGGTAGCTCGCGAGCAGGTGCGCGCCGCTCATGCGCGCGACGCCGGGGCGGTGGCCGCCCTGCGCGCGCGAACGCGAGACCGCGGCGCCAAGCAGATGCCGAGCACGCCGCTCACCGCGAAGGCAACGAGCGTCCCGGCGGCGGCGACGAGCGGAGTGGCTCGCCAGGAATGGACTCCGGGAACGGTGTAGTCGGGCAGCAAGGCAGGCCACGCGACGCGGGCGTGCGAAGGGTGCACGCCGAGGTGCGCGACGGCGCGTTCGAGCCCGTCGGGCCAGCGGCACGCGAACGGGCTGACGAAGAGCGCGAGCGCCACGCAGCCGACGAGACCCAGCGCGGCCGACGCGCCGAGGCCCCCCGGAGCGCCGGGCGAAGGTGCGGCCAGCTCGGGACGCAAGCGAATGATCGTCGCGAGGACCAGCGCGGCGATCGCCCCCTCGCCCAGGCCGATCACCGCGTGCACTCCCAGCAGCGCCGCCAGCGCGGGCTCCGCGCGCACGATTCCCGAGAGCGCGAGCTCGCCCGCGCAAGCTGCCGCCGCAACGACGGTCGCGATCCACGAACCGAAAGCGAGTGCGGCGATCCGGCGCGCGGCTGCGCCGCCAGACCCTCCGCCGAGCGCGCGGTATACCGCGTAACCCACGAGCGGTTGCACCACGGCCATGTTGAGCACGTTCGCTCCGAGCGCGAGCAACCCGCCGTCAGCGAACACGAGGCACTGCAGAAGCAGGACGGAGGTCATCACGATGACCGCCGCCGAAGGCCCGAGCAGAGCGGCCGCCAGGACGCCGCCGATGACATGCCCGGACGTGCCGCTGGCGACGGGGAAATTGAGCATTTGCGCGGCGAACACGAACGCCGCGGTCACGCCCATCCATGCCACCGACCGCGATCCGAGCCGCGCCCGCGAGCGTGACCCCGCAGCGCCGACAGCCACCGCCGAGAGCACGGCCGAGGCGACGCAAATTGGAGCGGAGAGGAGGCCGTCCGGGATGTGCATGACGACACCGGATCGCGTCTGCTCGTAGCACGTGGGCTCACGAACGTGCCACCGCGGCGGGCGCCGCGCGCGAAGGCGACGCGGCCACCGCGTAGAGCCGAATCCGGTGGGGAGCTCGAGGGGAGCGGAGGTCGCTCCCCTCGACCACGACTCAAATCACTGCGTCTTTGACGGCCTTGACCGGACGGGCGCGAACGCCCTTGCTGGCCGGCTTGGCCGCGAACTTCTGCTTCTCTTTGGTGAAAGGGTTGATGCCCTCGCGCGCGGGGCGCGCGGGCTTCTTCACGACGACGAACTTGGCGAAGCCGGGCAGAACGAAGATGCCGTTCTTCTTGAGCTCCTTGTGGCCCACCGCCACCAGCGTCTCCACGACCGTCTTCACGTGCTTGCGAGAAATCTCCTCGACGCCGATCGCATCGGTCACCGCCTGGAGGACCGCGCTCTTCGAGAGAGGTTTGCCGTTCGACTTCTTCGCCGTGCTCGATTTCGCCATGTTTGAGGCTCCCTTACCCCGATAACAGACGCTTCTGCGAACGAATGGTCAATAAGAAACACGCACGAGACGCAGATGGAACCCGTCGATTTTGCCGCGCCACACGGGCAAATGCGCGCCTCCCCCGCGGCTCACGCACCAAGGCGGATCGCTCCCCACATTAGCGCGAGCACAGCGACCGCGACCGCCCCCATGGCCCAGACGCCGGGCACGAAGTACGGGTAAACCATCAGGGTGACTCCGGCGAGCATCTGCGGGAAACGACGCTGCTTCCTGCCGTAGGCAAAGCACACGAAGCCGACGCTACCCACGAGCAGCGAGAGCAGGAGCGAGTTCGCGTCGAAGGTCATGCGGCGCGACTAGTATATCGCGCGAGCGCGCTCCGAGATTCCCGGCATGCCCTCGCCCCCCTGGATTCGAAGGACCTTGACCGTCGTCGCGGCCGGCTACCTCGCCGGCGTGTGGCTGGACGGCTCGGGGAGCACGCTGCCCTCCCACCTGCTCCCGCGGACGGCGAACTACTTCCTGCAGGTCGCGGCTCTCTTTCCGCGCGCGGCCACGATGTCGATCGACTACCGGGCCGAAGGCTGGGTGTGCCGCGACCGCGCGTGGACCGAGATCGACACCCGCCCGTACTTTCCCATCGACCCGAACGACAAGGAGAACCGCTTCCAGCGCGTCATGCACTTTTTCCGGCAAGACGAGACCACGATGCACGCGCTCGACGCGTACCTCGTCGACTCGCATGGCGCCGGCGCGCACGACGACGGCATCCCACGCGAAGCGGCGCTCGGCGGAGTGCGCCTCTTGAGCCTGCGCATTCCGCTGCCCAAGCCGGGCGACATCCTCGAGCGGGCGCACCGTCGCCCGCTCTCCGAGTACCCCGACGACGAGCGCCACGTCTTCTATCGAACGCCGAAGTCGACCCTGGCCACGCGGTGCTCGGCCGCGGGGAGCAGCGAGTGATCCCCGGGTGGAGCACAGTAAAGGACTGGCTCGACGAGCCGGTGACCGAGCTGCGGCTCGAGCTCGCGCGCGCCGTTGCGCCGCTCGCGGTCCTCGGGTTCATGTCCGGACGGCTCGCGCACGCCGATGAGTGGATCGGCGACGCCGGCTTCCGGGTGCCGGACCTGGGTGGCAAAGAGGCGTGGTACCAGCCGCTCTTCGTGCCGGCGCTCCCGCCCGGCGCCGCGTGGGCGGTGGCCGCGCTGATGGTCGCGTCGGGCCTGGCGTGCTGTGTGGGGTACAAGACGCGGCCGAGCGCGATCGTGTTCGCGTCGACGCTCGCGTTCGTCGCTGTGTCCGACCGGCTTGCGGCGTTCACCGTGAGCAAGCTCTCGCCCGCGGTGATGCTCGCCATCGCCGCGGGCCCCGCGGGCAGCCGCTACAGCGTCGACGCGTGGCTCGCGCGGCGCCGCGGTGAGCCGCCGGCCCCCGCGCGACGCAGCCTCGGGAACGTGCGGTTCTTGCAGCTGCTCGTCGTGACGATCTACAGCGCGTCGGGCATCGCCAAGGCGCGCGGCGACTGGCTGTCCGAGCCGCTCGTGCTGTGGTCGCACCTGCACGACAGCTACCAGACGTGGCTCGCGTTCGCGCTCGCGTCGGTCCTGCCCGCGTGGACGTGGACGATGTTCCAGGGGATGGTCCTCGCGTTCGAGCTCTTTGCGCCGCTCTGGTTCGGCCTGCCGAAGACGCGCCCGTGGGCGATGCTGTTCGGCCTCGGCATGCACGCGATGATCGGCATGCTCTTCGGGCCCGTCGTCTGGTTCGCGCTCCTGATGGCCACGTTGGTGGTCGCGGGCTACCTGCCGGAGCCCCTGATGGCGCGCCTCGATCAGGCCCTCAGCAGCCGCAGAGCTGCAGGCAGTCCGCCGCCGCGCCGCAACTGACGAGGCACTGGTTGTTGCAGGTGCTGGTCGTGCCGGTCGTGCTGGTCGTCCCCGAGCCGGTGCTGGCGCTGGTGCCTGCTTCCGCCGCTTCTTCTTGTACGCACTTGCCCTCGGAGTCTTGCTCGCAAACGACCAGCGAGGTGAGCCCGCTCAGCAGGGCCGAAGCCTGGGCGCAGGTGTCGGGCACGCCGATGGGGCAGAGGTCCGTGCCGCAGAGGCATTCGAGGTCGATGAGCGCGGAGCCGGCGTGAACGCGGAAGCCGCAGCCGGCGAGCGCGCTCTGATCGATGGCGATGGAAGAGCATTCGCTCAGGCCGGTGCAGAGCGTGATCCCCGTCGTGGGGTCCTGACTGCAGCCGGTGCCGCTCGCGCCGGACGCGGAGCTCGCGTCGTCCGAGCCCGCGGCGCCCGACGGGTCGGTGTCGGCCACGTCGGTGCCGACCTGGATACAACCGGCCACCGCGAGCGGCGCCGCGACAAGGGCCAAGGGAACGATGAACAAGGCAAGGAAGCGTGAGCCTTGGACCATAGGGCGGGTTCACCACGGAGCGCGCCGCTTGGGCAACTTTTCGGCACCTGCGCTACCGTCGGCCGTCACCATGAAGACGCGACGTCTGGGCTTTCTCGGGGCCGGCAACATGAGCGGGGCGCTCATCAAGGGCTTGCTCCACGCCAACGTCCCGGCCGCGCAGATCACGGCGAGCGACGTGAAGACCGAGCGCCTCGAGCAGCTTCACGCGGCCCACGGCATCCGCACGACGCAGGACAACCACGCTCTCGTGCGCGACTCCGACGTCATCGTGCTCGCGGTCAAGCCGCAGGGCATCGACAAGGTGCTCACCGAGATCGGCGCCGAGGTGCGCCCCGATCAGCTCGTGGTGTCGGTGGCCGCGGGCGTCCCGATCGAGGCGCTCGAAGCGCGGCTCGCGCCAGGCACGCGGGTCGTACGCTCGATGCCCAACACGCCCGCCACCGTGCAGGCCGGCGCCACGGCGATCGCCGGCGGCGCCCACGCCCGCGAGGACGACCTGCGCGTCGCGCGCGAGCTCTTCGAAGCGGTCGGCCGGGTCGTCGTCCTCGACGAGAGCCTGCTCGACGCCGTCACGGGCCTGAGCGGCAGCGGCCCGGCCTACGTGATGCTCATCATCGAGGCCCTCGCCGACGGTGGCGTCAAGGTCGGCCTCCACCGCGACACCGCCCTCTTGCTGGCGGCGCAGACGGTCTTCGGCTCGGCGCGCCTGCTCCTCGAGACGGGCGAGCACCCGGGCCGCCTGAAGGACATGGTGACGAGCCCCGGCGGCACCGCCATCGCCGGCCTGCACACGCTCGAGAGCGGGGGCCTCCGCACGACGCTGATCGACGCCGTGGAGACCGCGACCAAGCGCGCCGCCGAGCTCGGCGCCGAGATGAGCGCGAAGCTCCGCCGCAAGTAGCCGAGAGCGAAGTCACAGGAAGGCGGGAAGACAGGAAGGCTGGAGACAACGATCTCCGACCCATCCCCAAACCTTCCCGTCTTCCCGCCTTCCTGTTCCACCTCTCTTGCCTTCGGCCGCGACTTAGTCGTCTTCGCCTGGGGGGGGCGCGTTGACCGTGTCGGCCACGATGTAAAGCGGGCGCCGCTTCACCTCTTCGTAGATGCGACCCACGTACTCGCCGAGGATGCCGATCATCAAGAGCTGCACGCCCGAGAAGATCGCCACCATCACGACGATGAACGTCCAGCCAGGCACGGTGCGCTCGAAGACGAACTTGGAGAGCAGCGCCCAGAGCACGACGGCCAGCGACGCGAGGTTCATCGCGACACCCAGGTACGTGGAGAAGCGCAGCGGCAGCACGCTGAAGCTCGTGATCCCGTCGAGCGCGAAGCGGAGCATCTTGCGCAGCGGGTACTTCGTCTCGCCCGCGAAGCGCCCGGGCCGATCGTACGGGACGTCGATCTGCCGGAAGCCCACCCACGCGACCATCCCGCGGACGAACCGGTGCGCCTCGCGCAGCTCGCGCAGGGCCACGATGACGCGCCGGCTCATCAGCCGGAAGTCCCCCGCGTCGAGCGGCACCTCGATCGGGATCATCATCGCGAAGACCCGGTAGAACCACCGCGCCGTCAGGAGCTTGAACCAGCTCTCGCCCTCGCGGCTGCGACGCCGCCCGTAGACGACGTCGTACCCCTCGCGCCAGCGCGCGACCATCTGCTGCACGACCTCGGGCGGGTCTTGCAGGTCGGCGTCCATCACGACGACCGCCTCGCCCCGCGCGAAGTCGACGCCCGCCGTGATCGCGGCCTGGTGACCGAAGTTGCGAGCGAACGACAGCACGCGGTAGCGCGGCTCGCCGGCCGCGATCCCCCGGAGCAGCTCCATCGACCGATCGCGCGACCCGTCGTTGACGAAAAGGACCTCGATCGCGAAATCGAACGTGCCGAGGAACGCCTGCAGCCGCGCGTGCAGCTCCGGGATGACGTCCTCTTCGTTGTAGATCGGGAGGACGAGCGTGAGCGTCGGTCGCGACGCGGTCACCGCGTCCCCATCACTTGGAAACGTCCGCCCACGTCACGACGGCGATCAGCGTCACCAGCATCAAGAGACCGATGGCGTGCACCCGCGCCTCGAGCTTGGCGTCGAGCTTGCGGCGCGACACGGCCTCGGCCAAAAGAAACGTCAGCCGCCCGCCGTCGAGCGCCGGGAACGGAAGGAGATTGAACGCGCCGAGGTAGGCGCTGAGCATCCCCAGGAAATAGAGCAGCCCGCCCGGCCCGAGGCGCACTTGCTTGGCCGTCTCCTTCACGATCCCCACGGGCCCGCTGACCTGCAGCTTCTCCTTGCCGGTAAAGACGCGGCCGATGGCGATGGCGTTCTCGTAGACGAAGAGCGGAGGGGCGATGACGCTCAGCCGAGCAGCCTCCGGCACGGTCACCGGCTCGATGTGGGTGGGTGGGCGGACGTGGATCATGCCCTCGCCCTTTTCGCCGTCGGGCGTGACGGTCTTGTGCAGCGTCTGACCATCGCGCTCGAGCGTGATGTCGACCGGCTCGCCGGGGTGCGCGCTGACGGCCTTTTTGAGCTCCTTCCAGTCGTGCACGTCCTGCCCGTTGACGGCGAGGACGCGGTCGCCCGTGGCCATCCCCGCCACCTGGGCGGGGCCCGCCATGACGAAGACGCGCATCGTGGAGTCCTCCGGCACTTCTTTGCCGCCGATGAGCAAGCCGAAGAAGATGAGCACGGACGCAAACAGGTAGTTCGTGAGGGGGCCGGCCGCGATCGTCACCACCCGCGCCCAGAGCGAGGCGTTGGCGTAGCTGCCGGCGTCCTTCGGATCGTTCTCCTCGTAGGGGTTCATCCCTGCGATCTGCACGTACGCGAGGAACGGGATGATGGCGACCTGGTAGACCGTGGCGCTCTCGGCCGGCTGATGGCGCCAGACCGTGGGCCCGAAGCCGATGCTGAAACGCACGACCCGCATGCCGAACCGGCGGGCCGCGACGTAGTGCCCGGTCTCGTGCACGATCATCAAGACGGCGAGCCCGAGGATGGCCACGAGGTAGATGGCGATCGACATCGCGTTCAACTCTAAGACGCCTGGGCACGCTACGCCATTGGAGCTCGAGCGGCGCGGCTCCGCGCGATTTCGAGTTGCGCTCGGGGCGTCCATCCGGCAGGGTTCGCGCGCCGTGACCCGCTCGACGAGATTCATGCCCGCGCTCGCCGCGGTGTTCTTCGCTCTGGCGCTCGCCGCCGGGTCCGCCCCGGCGCGGGCGGACGACACGATCCGGCGGCCCGGCGATCACCCCGCCTACAACTTCGAGCTCGAGCCGCACCTCTTGCTCGGCTCCGACGACGTGTACGCCTACGGCGGCTGGGGCCTCGGCGTGCGGTTCTCGATCCCGATCGTCGACAACGGCTTCGTCACGACGATCAACAACAGCGTCGCCATCTCGTTCGGGCTCGACGTCGTCCACTACGACGGCTGCTGGTACAACGGCGACTGCACGGCGACGTACTTCGACTTCCCCGTCGTGATGCAGTGGAATTTCTACGTCGCGCAGCGCTGGAGCGTCTTCGGCGAGCCGGGGATCGTGCTCTACCACGGCTTCATTGCCAACTGCCCCAACGGCGTCGACTGCCCCAACGGCCACCCGAACGGCGACGACGTCGGCATCGAACCGGCCATCTACCTGGGGGGTCGCTACTACCTGTCCAACAACGTGACGCTGACGGCCCGCATCGGGTTCCCTTCGTGCAGCTTCGGGATCTCGTTCTTTCCCTAGCCCCGTCAGCCCCGTTCCAGTCGTTCCAGTCGTCCAGCGCGCCCGGCCGTGCTACCAGACGCGCCCAACATGTCGAATACGCCGAGTCGGCTGGGCGCGGGGCAAGCGGGGCAACCGGGGCAACCGGGGGTCGGCGGGAACGCGGCGGTGCAGCTCAAGGGAGGGGCCGCGATCCTGGCGCCCGTGTCGTCGTTCCCCAACGGCGTGCCGGGAAATGCGCTCGTGCTTTTGCCCATCAACGCGCAGGGGACACCCGTCGAGAAGAAGATCGTCGACGGGCCCGTGGCGCTGCAGATGGACGAGGTGTGGAAGCTGCTCGGCTTCAACGGCCCCGCGGTGCAAGTGCAAGACGAGCAGGGGCGCCCCATCGCCATCGGCCTGGAGGACCTGCTCGGCGGCCTGGAGAAGCACTGGAACGACTCGCCCGACGACCTGGGTCGCGGCCGGATCTTCGCCCAGGAGCTGATGAAGTACGGCCGCCACGAGAAGGCCGAGAAGGTGCTCGCCAAGGTGGTCGCCCTCGGCGGCGACGGCGAGGACTGGCTGGGGCTCGGCGTATCGCAGCTGGCGCAGAAGCGCCTCGACAAGGCCGAGGCGACGCTGCGCGGCGCGCAGAACTTGCTCAAGGACTCGCCCTTCCCCAGCCTCCATCTGGCCAAGCTGATGAAGGAAAAGGGCGACCGCAAGGCCGAGCGCGAGTGCGTCGAGCGCGCCATCCAGGTCGACAACAACTCGGTCGACGCGTGGGCGTACCTCGCCAACTCGATCAAGGAGTCGGTCGGCGAAGACGAGATGGTCAAGCAGGTCGAGGCGCTCGCCAACGCGCCGGTCAACGCCAAGTGCGGCGCGCCGTTCATCGCGCTGCAGGGCTTCTACGCGTCGCCCGAGCAAAAGGACGACAAGGCGCGCGACAAGGCCATCGGGTTCGCCAAGCTCGCCGTCGAGCGCGGCCCCGGCGACCCGCTCGCGCTCCTTTGCCTCTCGGCCCTGTACGGCCAGGGCGGCAAGGTCGACGAGGTGGTGAAGCTCCTCGCGCCGCACGAGGCGCTGATGCTGCGCGACGTGCGCGTCGCCCACAACTACTTCGAAGCGCTGTTCCAGCTGCGCGACATGTCCAAGATCACCGCGCTGCTCAACAAGCTGGCGACCAGCCAGGTACGCGAGGTCAAGCAGTTCGCGATCGAGCGGTCGCGCGCGGTCTCGCAGATGCTCGCGCAGCAACAGCAGCAGCTGGCCGCCGCGCAGCGCACCTGAAAATGCTTGCGAGAGAGGGAGAGCCGCCAAGCCGCCAAACCGCCACGAGAAAGAGAGGATTTGGGTTTCTCCTCTCTTGGCGCCTTCGCGGCTTGGCGGCTCTCCCCTTCATCGCCGGGCGCGCCAGCCAGCGAGCAAGAGCAGGAAGATCGGTCCGCCGATCAGTGCCGTCACGGCCCCGACGGGCACCTCCGTGTGCACGCTCGGGGCGATGACGCGGACGACGAGGTCGCACGTGACGAGCGTCGCGGCGCCGACGAGGATCGACGCGGGCAAGAGCACGCGCAGATCGGGCCCGAGCGCGCGCCTCAGCGCCTGCGGGACGACGAGACCGACGAAGCCGATGGGCCCCGCGACGCTCACGACCGCCCCGACGACGGCAGCGCACGCGACGAGCGTACGCCGCTCGAGGGCACGCACGTCGATGCCCAGGCTGGCCGCCTCCTCGTCGCCGAGCGACAGCACGTTGATGCGCGCCGCGTCGGCGAGCAGGATCGCGAGACCCGCCGCCGTGTACACCGCCACGAACGCGAGGCGCGGCCACGACGGTGCGTCGAGGTACCCCATGAGCCACCACACCAGCGACTGCAGCTTCTCCGGGTCGGCGAACGCCTCGACGAACAGAATGAACGCGTGCGCGATCGCGTTGATGACGACGCCGGCGAGCAGGATCGAGGCCCCCGTGCCCGCGTCGGCGGGCCGATCGGGTGCGGCGCGGCCGACGACGTAGACGAGCACGGTCGCGATCGCACCGCCCGCGAACGACGCGGCCGGGATGCCCGCGGCGGCGGCGATCGACGCCGCGCCACCGCCGACCGCGATCGCGATCGTGGCCCCGAGGGCGGCGCCGCCCGAGACGCCGAGGATGTACGGATCGGCCAGCGGGTTGCGGAGCACGCTCTGGAACGAGGCCCCGACGGCCGCCAGACCCGCGCCCGCGACCGCGCCGAGCAGCACGCGCGGCAGCCGGTAGCCCGCGACGATGGCGTGCGCCGGCGTGCCCGTGGAAAGCAGATCGCCCAGGCCCGCCGGGCCGCTCCCGAAGGCGACGCCGAGCGCCATGGCCACGAGGAGCGCGAGCAGCGATGCCAGGACGACGTAGGTGACGCGCACGGAGCGTCAGGCCACGCGATTGCGGTCGTACAAGATGCGCAGGCCCACGAGGGTGAGCTCGTCGTCGACCACAGCGATGGTTCGCGACAGCGGCGCGATGAGCGACGCGAGACCGCCTGTCGCGATGACGGTGCAGGCGTACCCGAGCTCGCCGAGGATGCGATCGACGAGGCCATCGACCAGACCCACGTAGCCGTAGACGATGCCCGACTGCATCGCGTGGACCGTGTTGCGCCCGACGACCCTCGGCGGCTTGGCAATCTCGACGCGCGACAGCTTGGCCGCGCGCGTGAAGAGGGCGTCGGCGCTGATCTGCAGGCCGGGCGCCAGCACGCCGCCGAGGTACTCGCCGCGCGGGGTGACGACGTCGAAGTTCGTCGACGTGCCGAAGTCGACGACGATGACGCCGCCCTTGGCGCGGTCGTAGCCGGCTACGGCGTCGGCGATGCGGTCGGCGCCGACCTCGCGCGGGTTCTCGATGAGGATCGCCATCCCCGTGCGGATGCCGGGACCGACGACGATGGCCTCGAGCCCAAACATGCCCTTGACCAGATGGAGCATCGGGTCGGTCAGCGGCGGGACGACGCACGCGAGCACCGCCGAGTCGACGCGGTTCGGCGCCAGCCCGTTCATCTCGAGCAGCGCGCGCAGAGCGACGGCGTACTCGTCGGACGTGCGGCCGCGCACGCTCTCGACACGGAACTTGTGGACCAGCTTCTCCCCCTCGAAGAGCCCGTACACGATGTTCGTGTTGCCGACGTCGATGGCGAGCAGCATGGCGCGGGAAGCCTACGCCGGATCGCGCGGCGCCTCACGCCCGTTGTGGCAAGTTGAGCTCGCGCTTCAGCGCGCGTCGTCGACGGTGACCGTGCGGACGACGTCGCCCTCGGCGACCGCGTTCCAGTCGCCCTCCGCCTGCCCCACCCACGAGTACTGCCCATCGAGGCGCGGCGAGCGCTCGAGCGTCACGAAGATCTGGCTCGAGCCCGTGTCGCGCCCCGCGAGGGCCACGCCCACGTCGAGCGGACCGAACGCCGTGGGCGACGTCTCGCAGCGCAGCGACGCGCCCGAGCCTCCGTACCCGTCGCCCCCCCCATCGCCGAACTGCACGACGAACCCCGGCACCACCCGGTGCACGGCGACCCCGGTGAAGAAGCCCGAGCGCGCGAGGGCCACGAGGCGCGTCGCCGCCACGGGCGCAAGCGCCGGATCGAAGCGAACGACGAGCGCGCCCGCGTCGGTCCCGAAGACGACACGCACCGGACGTGCGAGCTCGTGATCGAGCTCCGGCGCCGCCGGACCGGGGCCGGGGCTGGGACATGCCGCGTCCTTGTCCCCCGACGCAGCGAGGGCGCGGGCCGCTCGGGTGCGAACCGTGACGTTGGGATCGTGGCAAGCCGCCCGCGCGAACTCGCGCCCTTCTGCGATACCCACGGCGAGCCCGGCGTCGACGAGCGCGCCGCGCGTCTCGACGAGATCCTCGGCCCACGGGCGAGCGAGGGCTGCGCGAAGGGCGACCGCGATCGAGCGCTCCAGCTCGCGCGCGGGGTTTGCCGTGGGCGGGGGGGACGCTGGATCGAGCGCGGCGCGGCGCTCGGTCTCCGCAAGCACGAACACCCGCTCCGGGTGCGCCTGGATCAGGCTCGCCGCCGTCGCCACCACCCCGGGCTCGGCGGCCGCGAGCCCCGCGGCGATCGCCGGGAGCGCCGCGGCGCCAAGCTCCGGATGCCGCGACACCATCTCGAGAGCCGCCTCGCGCACGCGCACGTGCGGGCTGCGGAGGCGCTCGAGCCACGCGGCGCGGCGCGCCTTGACGAGCGGGCCGCGATCCAGCGAGGCAAGCGCGGCTCGCTCCCCCGCTTCGCCGTCGCCCACGTCGCAGGTGGCGAGGATGTCGGCGTCCCACGTCCCGCGCGCCAGCTTGCCGGCCGCCGCGCACCGCGCCTGCGACAGGCGCCGCACGAGCGCGGCCTCCGCGTCCTTGGGGTGCTCGAGGCGCGCGACGGCCCAGAGCGCGGGCTCCGTCGCGCCGGCCGGCTCGTCGCTCACCGCACCGACCGCGGCGACGATGACCTGGAAGCGGTCGCTCAGCAGGGCCTGCGGGCGATCCGGGACGAGCGCCGACAGCGCATCGCCGAGCGCGGCCTGCCCTGCCGCGCCCGCGTGCCCGAGCCCGTGGGCGGCTTCGACCCGCTCGGGGGGCGTGAACGGGTCCGACGCGAGCACGTGCGCGAGATCGGGCACCGCGCCCTTGTCGTGCGCGTCTGCGAGCAACCGCACGGCGAAGATGCGGTCCGGGCCCGGGCGACGCAGGGCGGCACGCGCCGCGGCGACCTCGCGAGCCTGCCGATCCTTCTGCGGCTCGCCCCCCGCGCGCCCGAGGGCATAGAGGGCGACGTCGAGCGACGGCACGGCCTCCGCCGCGTCGAGCAGGGCCCCGGTCGATTCGGTCGAGAGCGCCCCGTGTGCGGCGAGATCGCCGAGCGCGTACGCCGCGGCCTCGGCGTCGGGGCGCCCATGACGGATCCACCCCGCCAGGGTCCGCTCGGCGAGGTCGCCCCCGCAGCGTCCGAGGGCCCGCAGCAGGGCGGGGACGGGCGTCGCCGCCCGCGCGTCGGACGGCTCGGCGGCGGGGTTGTCGATCGACGCGAGCCGAGCGGCGAGCGCGCGCACATGCGACTCGGGGTGGTCCTTGCAGGATTCACCGAGTCCGTAGGCCGCCCAGGCGACGACCTGGTCGTCGTCGTCCTCGAGCGCGCGGACCAGGGGGCCATCGTCGGCGTCGAGGATGCGCGCGAGGGCCCGAGCCGCCGCCCGCCGGACGCTCGCCTCGCGGTGGTGCTGCGCCTCTTCGGGCAGGTCGCGCCCCTGGCGCGTGTCCTCGGCGCGCGCCACGGTGGCGAGCATCGCGGCGGTCGTCCCCGCCGCCGCGCTGGCGGCTGCATCGAGGCCTGCGTCGGCCCCTGCGGGCGCCGGCCGCGAGCAGCCCGCCACGGAAAGCCCCCCGCAGAGGAGCCCCCTGCACAAGAGCCACCCGCAGAAGAGCCAAAGCGGTTCGGAGCTTTGGCCGGGGCGCCGCACGCGGACAAGAAATACCCTTCTTCGCGCCGACGAGGTACGCTGGCGAACGACGCGCGGGTGGGTCGCACGGCCGCCCGCGCAGTCGCGGAGCGACTAGAGGATGCAGATCACGTTCTGGGGAGTCCGCGGCAGCATCCCGACGCCGGGACCGAACACCGTCAAGGTGGGCGGTAACACCAGCTGCGTCGAGGTACGCGCGGGCAAGGCCATCCTGATCTTCGACGGTGGCACGGGCCTTCGCATGCTGGGCAAGAAGCTCCTGAAGGAGATGCCCATCACCGCGCACATGTTCTTCAGCCACGTGCACTGGGACCATATCCAGGGGTTCCCGTTCTTCGAGCCCGCGTTCGTGGCCGGCAACGAGTTCCATCTCTACGGCGGCAACAACGTGTCGCGCACGCTCGGCGAGACGCTCGCCGGCCAGATGGACCACCCGAACTTCCCCGTATCGCTCGCGGCCATGGGCGCCCAGATGACGTTCCGCGATCTGAACGAGGGCGAGGTGGTGCAGGTCGACGACGGCGGCGGCGGCAAGGTCGCCGTGACCAACGCCCGCGGCAATCACCCGCAGGGCGTCTACGCCTTCCGGATCGAGCACGCCGGCAAGATCGTCGTCTACGCCACCGACACCGAGCACTACGAGGGCCGTCTCGACGACAAGCTTTTGGCCTTGGCCAAGGGCGCCGACCTTTTCATCTACGACTCGCAGTACACGCCCGAGGAGTACGCCGCCAAAAAGGGCTGGGGCCACAGCACGTTCGAAGAGGGCGTACGCCTCGTCCAGGCGGCCGGCGCCAAGAAGTTCGTGCTCTTCCACCACGACCCGGGCCAGAACGACGCCGCCGTCAGCGAAAAGGAGAGGCGCGCGAAGGCGCTCTTCCCCAACACGGTCGCGGCGCACGAGGGGCTGACGCTCGACGTTTAGGTCGTGGTCGAGGGAAGCGACCTCCTCCCCACTGACCATTCGTCACTTTTTTCGCCGCGGGGGCGGGCCATGATCGTCGCCCGCGACGAAACTGTTCGGTTGCAACGGCCGAAGAGGGAGAGATTGAACAGGAAGGCGGGAAGACGGCTGACCATTCATCTCAATTTGCCGGCAGCCCGGAGCCTATCGAGTAGGAGGGCAGCATCGGAGACTCTCTCGAGGCCACGTCCGATCTTCATCGCGCCAGGCGGTCCGCCC
>Ga0302325_10010727_pt1 | contig 19817 bp, 18 predicted proteins | sample Palsa_T0_2_FD_201948 | JGI IMG/M metagenome (GOLD analysis project Ga0302325, IMG submission 201948) | Peat permafrost microbial communities from Stordalen Mire near Abisko, Sweden - Palsa_T0_2 | ecosystem: Environmental > Terrestrial > Soil > Palsa > Peat permafrost | place: Sweden: Abisko...
AGGAGGTGACGATTCGTGCGCGTGCGACGATCGTGACGCTCCCGGTCGGGGTGCTGCGGCACCGCGGCCAAAGCGAGGTCGTCTTCGACCCAGCCTTGCCCGAAGCCAAGCGCGCAGCGCTCGCGAACATCGAAATGGGCGACGTCGTCAAGGTCGTGTTGACGTTTCGTAGCGCCTTCTGGGAACGCGTTCACGACGGGTTGTACCACGACGGCGCGTTCTTCCGTTGCAAGGATCAAACGTTCGCCGCGTATTGGACGCAATTGCCGGTCCGCAGCGAATTGGTCGTTGCATGGCTCGGCGGCCCGAGAGCGACGGCGCTCTCCGGGCTCTCACAGGACGAACTCGTCGAACGAGCGCTGGGCGGTTTCGGCGCTTTGTTTCACGAGACGGCGCTCGCGCGCGAAGAGTTCGTAGGCGGCGTCATGCACGATTGGCGTGACGATCCGTTCGCGCGCGGGGCGTACAGTTATCTTGCTGCCGGCGGCGGCGACGCGCGTCTCGCGCTCGCGGCACCGCTCGACGCGACGCTCTTCTTCGCGGGCGAAGCGACGTCGAACGACGGCCAGGGCGGCACCGTCAACGGGGCCCTCGAAAGCGGCGAGCGCGCAGCGCGCGAGGTCGAGGCAGCTCTGCATGGCTGAGATCGTGCCCTCGCCGCTCAGCGGCTGGGTGAACTTCTTCGCAATGACCGGGTCGTCTGCGGCGGCACTGATCGGGTTGATGTTCGTCGTGATTAGTTTGGTGACCGCGCCGCAACGCTCGCGGCCGACGACGGGCGGAATCTCGGTCTTCAGCACGCCGACAGTCGTGCACTTCGGCACGGCCTTACTGATCTCGGCTATTTCTCTTTGTCCCTGGCGCGACCTCATTCATGCGGCAATTCCGATCGGCGTCGTAGGTTCGTACGGCGTCGTCTACGTGGCGTATCTGATGTACCGGCAAAGCCGGCTCGAGACGTACCGGCCCGATGCCGAGGACTGGTGCTGGCACGCAATCTTACCGTTCATTGCCTACTGCGGGATTCTGGTTGGTGCGATCCGCTTGGCGGCAGTTCCGGTAGAATCGCTTTTTGCACTCGCCGGCGGTGTCGTGCTGCTGCTGTTCATCGGCATTCATAACGCTTGGGACATCGTTACCTACCTCGTGGTCGGATCGGCCAAGGACGACGACACTCCGATCGAACCCGTCGCAACGACACAGACCGGCGCCGGCTCCGGTCCTGCCCAGAGCGTCTCCCCCGCGGCGACGGTCGTTGCGCCGGGGAGCGCCGCGGCTCACGTGTTAGGCGAGCACGAAAGCCCGGAGAGTCCATCGCCGGAACTCTAAAGACGGGCAAAACGTTGCAAGGAAAGCGGCGTCCCATCGACGCAGTTTCATCGACCGTCAACATCAAGGCGGCGAAGCCCCCCGATCCCCCTGAAAGGAGGACCGCCTCATGCAGACACCATTCGTCTCCGCGCCGACTCGCGCGGCGGTCCTCATGCGCGAGCCCGCGGCCTAGCCGTCACCTCGCCCGCGGGCTTCTCGCCCGCACCCGTCGCGCCACTCCTCGATCAGCTTCTCTTTTGCTGCTCTTGAAAGGCACGACCACTTGCTGTACGACTATCGGATCGCGAGCGATCGCGGTTCACTGTTCCTCACGCTCGATACAGGCGGCGTCGAACGCACCGTTTCCATTCTCCCCTCGCTCGAGCGACCCGCCGTCGGGGATTACGTGGCGCTCGATGCGGACGGCCGCATTGAAGCGATCGCGCCACGTCGCGGCGTGCTCGCACGCGCCCGTTCCGATCGCGGTAACGCGGCGCAAATTGTCGCCGCGCATCTCGACGTCGTCTTCATCGTGACCGCGCCGGGGCGCGAATTTTCACCGCCGCGCGTCGAGCGCTACCTTACCGCGGCGCTGGGCGGCGGCATCGCACCTGTCATCGTCCTCAACAAGTGCGATATCGCGGACGATCTCGCGGAGCTGTGCGCCGATCTCGCCGCGGTTGCCCGCGACGTCCCGCTACATACGATTTCCGCGACCACCGGAGACGGCTGCGCGACGTTGCTGCCGTATCTCCGGGAGGGAACCACGCTCGCCGTCGTCGGCTCGTCCGGCGTCGGCAAGTCGACGCTCGCGAACCGTTTGCTCGGCGACGACCGGTTCGTAACCGGTGCGACCCGCGCGAGCGACGGTCGCGGCAAGCACATCACAACGTCGCGTGAGATGATCGCGCTTCCCTCCGGAGCGTGGCTCATCGATACGCCCGGCATGCGCGCGTTCGCACCGTGGGCCGATCAAGAGGCGCTTTCCGAGGCGTTCTCCGATATCGACGCGGCCGCGAAGCGCTGCCGCTTTCGCGATTGCGCGCACGGCAGCGAGCCCGGCTGCGCGGTCAAGGCGGAGATCGACGAACGCCGCGTCGCGCGATGGCGCGCTCTTCATGCCGAACTCGCCTACCTCGAACGCCGCGACGACCGCGCGCTTCTGGCGACGGAGAAAAAACGCTGGAAGCAAATCACGAAAGCACAACGCTCGCGCTATCGCGAAGAACGTGAGTAATCGCTCGCGGCGCTAGCTCTTCGCCTTTTTCGCCGGCTTGCGATGTTGACGATCCCCCGAATCAGTCGATGCGGGCCGTGTAGCCGACGCGGCGGATCGTTCGGATGAGGGGGCGGGGGCCACGCTCGCCGAGTTTGGTCCGCAGATACGAGACGTAGGTTTCAACGACGTTGGGTTCGACGGAGGCATCGCGGCCCCAGACGCGATCGAGGAGTTGATCGCGGGTGAAAACGCGCCCCGGTTCGCGAAGAAAGGTTGCGAGCAGATCGAACTCTCGCGCCGTCAGATCGATCGGTCCGGATGCGGTCTCGGCGCGGCGCGTGGTGACGTCGATGACGACGTCGGCGTAGCGAATGACGTCGCGACGGGCGAGCTGCGGCCGGCGCAGCTGAGCGCGCACCCGCGCGGCGACTTCGCCGAGATCGAACGGCTTTGCGACGTAATCGTCGGCGCCCGCGGTGAGGCCCGCGATCTTGTCGCGGGCTTGGCTGAGGGCCGAGAGCATGATGATCGGAGCGTCGGTGATGCGGCGAATCAACGGCGCGAGCGAGACGCCGTCGATCTTCGGCATCATGACGTCGAGCAGAATTGCGTCGGGCTGCCGTTCGCGCAGCATGCCGAGCGCTTCGATGCCGTCGGCGGCGCAGCGGACCTCGAAGCCATGCTGCGACAGGCCGATCTCGAGCATCTCGCGCACGTTGCGCTCGTCGTCGACGACGAGAACGACGGGGCTATCCAGCGATCCCATGCACCTCCTCATCGGCAGGCGGAAAGGTCAGCGTGAACGCGGTGTGACCGGCACGGCTGTCCATGTCCACGCTTCCGTTCCAGCGTTCGGCGACCCGCTTGACGATCGCGAGCCCGACGCCTAAGCCCTCGCCGAACGTGCGCCCCCCTCCCCGGTGGAAGCGCTCGAAGATCGCATCGCGCTCGTCCTGTGGAATGCCGGGCCCGCGGTCGACGACCGACGTCGACACCCCACCTTCGCCGACATTGGTCTCGACGACGATCGGTGACTCGGGTGCATATTTGATCGCATTCTCGACGAGGTTGCCGAGCGCCGCCGCGTAGTCGTCGGCGTCGATGACGATGCTTGTCGTGCCGGTTACCTCCAAACGAATCTCGCGCCCGGGGTAGCGCCGCTGCGCGGTCGCGGCGGCTTCGCGAGCTGCGGTTGCGACGTCGAGCAGGCGCGGCACGCTCTCCGGCGACTCGAGCCGCGCGAGCGTCAGCATTTTTTCAACCAGGACGCGCATGCGCGAGGTCTCGGCATGCATGCCCTCGACGATTCGCTCGTCGAGGGGCTCGTTCGCGTCACGGCCGCGCAAAATCTCGACGTAGCCCGTCATCACGGTGAGCGGCGTGCGCAGTTCGTGCCCCGTTTCCGCGAGGAAACGTTGATAACGATCGGCGGCCTCGCGCCGCTCCAAGAGCCGCGCTTCGAGCGCTTGGCGATCGGCGCGCGCGGACGCGACGACGCGCGTGCTAGCAAGACCGCCGACGGTGAACGCGCACAGCAAAAAGGCAGTGAGGTCGAGCGCGAGCCAAAGCGCGAGCATGCGAGCGTCGGCGGAGATCTCGATCGTGCTGTCGCCGCGGTTCACGACGATCGGAGCAATGCGCGAGATCCACAGCGCGAACTCCGGGAAGGCGCCGGCGCGCGGGCGCCCCCCGCCCATGCCCGGCGGGCCGCCCCCCAAGTCCCGGGGTGGCAGCATTCCCGGCGGAACGTCGCCCGGCAGCTCGCCTCCAGCGGGCAGCGGATGCGTCGAGACGCCAACGCTGCCGGCGTCGATGATGATGCCTGCATCGCGGTCGATCAGTGTGAGGTGGAGCCCCGGTTGCAGCAGCGTGCGTGCTAATCGTTCGTCGAGAGGAACGTGCGCCTCGAGCAATTCGCCGGCGAGCCGCCCTTGCGTTTTGGTTGCTTCGCCCACGTCGCGCACGTGGAATATCCAGATGCCTACCGCACATGCGAGCACGGCGAGAATGACGGTCGCGGGGGCGATCAAGCGGCGCATGATTCGTTGCAAACCTATGCCCCGAATCTTAAGCGGGCCTGTGAAGCCGCACAGACCGGCGCTCGAAGGCGCGCGTCAGACTGCGAACACCACGCTTCGCGCCGTTGAAAAGGAAGACTATGCCCGCTTCGAGATCGCTCTGGTTCGCTGCCCTGCTCGTCGTCGCAATTACATCGCCCGCGTGCAGCGGCGGCAGTTCGTCCGGCGTGCCTTCCCCCGCCGGGGCCGCGACGACGCCTCCCGCGACGGCGCCTACCGCTTCGCCGCGCTCGAGCGCAACCGCGACTGCGACTGCAAGCACGGCAGCGCCGGTTGCGAGCGCGACGCCGACCGCAGCGGCGACGACGACCTCGTCGACGCCGTACACGTGCCCCGCCGCTACTACGTCGTCCGGCACGCTCGACTGCACGACGCTGCCGCTCGACGATCTGAAGTATTCGACGGTAGGTGCGCAAGTCGGGTCGGTCTACCTCTGTAACGCGCCCTCGAGCGGCTCACCGATTATCTCGTCGGCGCCGTGGATCGATTCGGCAAACAATACGTGGGACGTCACGAAGAAGGTCGCGGTACAAGGGGCCGCCGGATGGCCGGGGACGTTCGGCGAAACGCTCTCGAGCGACGGAGCGACGCGAACCGTAACGAGCGGCGGCGTGCCGATCTCACCCTACACTACGGGCACCTACCCGATCGCAGCCTCGGATCCCGCGTATGCGTACGACCGCAATCCGAACCGCATCGCCGGCCACTCGATCGACTTCACGTTCGCCGCAACGCCAACGGCGAATTCGACGCCGGCGTGCATGGCATCAGGTGGAACGATCGGCGTCACCTTGACGGGCGTCGCGATCTTCAATGCCTTCGATGCCCACGGTTACGACGGCGCAGCGCGTGAGGAACAGGACGCGTGTCACGGTCACCCCGATCAGTCGTCGACGTATCATTACCACGGTTTCATCCAAACTTGCAGCAACGACGCAGGCTCGCTCACGGCCAATTCATCGCTGCTTGGTTACGCGCTCGACGGCTTCGGCATCTACGGACCGTGGTACGACGGCAAGATCCTCACGAGCGCCGACCTCGACGTCTGCCACGGGACGACGAGCGCCGTCATGTGGGACGGAAAGTTGACGTCGATCTACCACTACGTATCGACGTACGATTTCCCGTACACGATCGGGTGCTTTCGCGGGACGCCGATCGACACGTAACTTCTTGCGGCGGTCGTTTAGAACGCGGTCGTCGAGCTGAAGTTGAAGCCCTCGACCTTCGCGTACGGACAAACGAGCGCATAGCTGTAGGAAGCCGTTCGGCGTAGTTCGCTCGAGAACTCGCACCGGCGGAGCACCTCGAGAATGCTTTGGTTGAAGCGCAGATTGTGAACGCCGCGGACGATCTTGCCGTCCTCGATGAGAAGGGTGCCGTCACGGGTCATCCCCGTGACGATCGCCCGCTTCCGGTCGACCGTGCGGGTGTACCAAAGGCGCGTCACGAGAAGTCCGCGCTTGGTTTCCGCGATGAGCTGGTCGACGGGCTTCTGACCCGCGTCGACGACCAGGTTTTGGGGTTGCGGCCCCTCGGAATTCGGAGCGGGCAAGGCGTGCCCGGTGTTTGCCCGCCCGAGTTTCTTCGCGTAGTAAGAGTCCGTCACGACGTTGCGCACGACGCCGCTTTCGACGAGGGCGACGCGCTGCTTCGGCTGACCTTCAAAGTCGAAGGGCATGCCGGGTGCGAGCGGATGCGTGTAGTCGTCGCGTATCGTAACGCGGTCAGAAAAGTACGTGCGGTCGAGACCGCCGCTGCAAAACGACGAGCCTTCTTCGAAGTTCAACGCCGAGAAATGGTCCGACAAGTAGGCGAGAAGTTCGCCGAAGGCCGGCGGCTCGAGGATAACGGTCCAGGCGCCGGTGTCGATGTCGCTCGGTGCTGCGCTCGTGCGTGCTTTTGCGACGGCAGCGCGCCCAAGTGAGGCGGCATCGAGCTCGCCGACGCCCGACGCGTAGGCTTCGGCAAAACCGCTGGAATCAGGTGCCGTCATCTTCACGTTGACGCCGGCGTCGGTACCGTCGAACGATGCGAGTGCACCGGAGCTGTTCGTCACGGTGATGCCCTTGTGGCTGGTCGCGACGAAGCCCGCGCTCCAATATCCGGCGGCCTCAGCCTCGCGAAAGATGGCGCCCGCCATTTCACCGCGCCGGCCGGCGTCGGCCCCCGCGGTCGCCGCGTCGAATGCGTGCGCCGGCGCCGCCGGTGCGGCGTCGCTCGCCATCTTTGGCACGAGCGGGTCGCTGGTGGCGACGCGCGCGAGCGCGATCGAGCGCTCGACGACGTCGCGCAGCGAACGATCGTCGAGCTGATTCGTGCTCGCAACCCCGGTGCGGCCGTCGATCACCGTGCGAACGGATACGAGCAGATCGTTCGCAGCGACGTTTTGATTGCACGCCTCGTGCGTAAATCGCGTCAACGCCGTGTCGGATCCCGCGACCACGACTTCGGTCTGATCGGCCGAGGAAAACCCCAGCGTTTTGGCGGCGAGCGCTTCGCGCAGCGCGGCCCCGGAGCGCTCAGCCATCGTAGCCCACTCCGACGGTCACGCCGCGGAAGCGGGCGGGTGCGGCGGCTTGCGTCGTCCGGCCGGTCTGTATCGGCTCGCCTTTGCCGCAGTTCGGCGTGCCCCACGCGAACCACGAGCGTTCGTCGCCGATCGCGTCGCACGAATTCCAGAACGCCGGCGTCACGCCCGCATAGGTCGGGTTCTTGAGCATCCGTCCGCGCTTGCCGTTCTTGACCTCCCAGCCGACCTCGCAGCCGAACTGAAAGTTCAAGCGGTGATCGTCGATCGACCACGAGCGATTGCTCTCCATGTACACGCCGTCGCGGACGTCGTCGAAGAGATGTTCGAAGGGCACGTTCCCCGGCGACAACGAGAGATTGCACATCCGGATCATTGGTGCGAAGTCCCAGCCTTGTGCGCGCACGCACGCATTGCTTTCACGGCCGAGAAGGCGTGCCGTGTCGTTGCTCATCTCATACCCTGTGAGCAGCCCGTTGCGAACGATGTCGGACGCACTCGATTTGGTGCCTTCGTCGTCGAAGGCGCACGTCGCCATTCCGCGGTCGAGCGTGTTGTCGACGACGATCGTCACCAAATCAGAGCCATACTTGAGTTTTCCAAGGGACGCGATCTCGAGAAAACTCGTTCCGGAGAAATTCGCTTCCCAACCCATGACCCGATCGAGTTCGGCCGGGTGTCCGCACGATTCGTGAATCTGCAGCGAGACTTGCGAACCGCCGAGGACGATGTCGAACGTCCCGCTCGGGCATTGCGGAGCGCGCAAGAGTGCCGCGGCCTCGCCCGCTATACGTGGAGCTTCTTGCGCCAGGCGCGCTTCTTCGATAATTTCCCAACCGCCCGATTGATAGAGGCCGACGTCGCCGGGATAGGTGCGGGTCTGCACGTCGGCCGCACCGATGGCCATCGCCTCCATACCCGAGCCGCTTTGGTGGATCTTTTGATCGATGCGCGCTCCGGTCGAGCTGAAGAAGAACTTGTGCGTGCACCAGAGATCGATCCAGGCCCGTCCGACCGCAATCTCGGGCGTCACGTGTAAGAGCTTCTCCGCCTCGAGCAGATGCGCGACTTTCGTTCCGAGGGGCACGCTTGCCGGGTCGCGCAGCATCGGCGTGGCGTAGGAACCGGCGTGCGCGAGCGGCGGCGCCATCCCGAACTTGCGCCGCGCGATCGCTGCACCCGCCCGCGCGATCGCTACCGCGCGCGCCGCCGCAGCGTCGACGCCGGCATTCGTGAGCTCCGCGCTCGCCGAGAATCCCCACGAGCCGTCGACCAGCGCGCGGATTCCATATCCGGTGCTCGTCGTATCCGCGAGCGCCGTCACGATCCCGTTGCGAACTTCGATCCGCTCCGCTTGGGCGATCTCAAACCGAATGTCGGAGTAACTCGCTCCGCATGCCGCCGAGGTGTCGAGGGCGCGCGCCGCGAGGTCTTCAAATTCCAACGTTTCGCACCCCAATTCATCGAACTCACCGAACGCAAACGGCGTGCGGACTTCGGTACGACGACGTTACGCGAACCCCTACGCTTCGTGCATCGCCGCGTTGAGTCGCGCCGTTAGGTACGCGAGATCGACGTAGCCTCGAGGTGGAGGAGGGCCGGCGAGCGTCACAACGGGTGTGTCCGGCTCGCCAAGACTGTCGAGGACGGCGGCCGCCCCGGCGAAGTTCTCGTCGATCGTGTACGAACTCGGCGTAACGAGCGCGAGCAGCCCCGCGGCCCGCGCGGAGCGCAAACCGAGTGCGGAGTCTTCAATCGCGATGCAGCGCTCCGGGGTGCGGCCGAGCCGCGTGAGAGCGACCTGGTACACGTCGGGCGCGGGTTTCTTGTTTGCTACGTCGTCACCCGACGCGACGACCTCGAAGGCTTCGGCGAGGGCAGGCGACCCGTCGGAGACGGCCCGCACGCTGTCCAGTGAAGCGGTGGTCGCGATGGCGAGGGCTGCGCCGGCGGCGCGCGCTTCGGCAACCAAGCGTGCCACGCCGGGTCGAATCGGCAGCGAGTGCGCGAGCCTGCGAAAGTGCTTTTGCTTGACGAGGTGCACGCGGGCTGCGAAAGCCGCGTCATGGGCGTGTTCCGGGTCGACCTCCGCGAAGTACGACATGAGCCGCTCTTTGCCGCCGCCGATCTGCAGGAGGCGAGCGTATAGCGCGTCGTCCCAGCGCCACGGAAGGCCGAGTTCCGCAAAGGCCTCGTTGTAGGCGACGCGATGCCCGAGCCGCTCCGTTTCCGCGATCGTCCCGTCGAAGTCGAAGACGATCGCAATATCGCGGCTCCGAAACAACGCTCACCTCCAATCGAACGCGGCGTTCGGCGCGATTTCGTCGCAACACTTTTGTAAGCAACCTGCCCTACAAAGTGCGCCGACATACAGTTCGCTTCCGGCAGGCTTCACGCTACGCGGTGCCATGCTAACGTGAGAGCTCAGACGTTGTGAACGCGCGTCCCCGCCCGCGTTTAAGAGAATGGTGATGATCGGTGCAACATATTCCAAGCAAGCTGCGGCAAGCCGTAGACGAGCAGCTCGCGGCCCTTCGCGACCTCGCCGGTAGCCGCGCCGGGACCCCGGCACTGCAGCGGTTGCGCGAGCGCGTGTCGCACTTTTACGCGGTGCTGTTGTGGCTGCACGTGCCCGTCGTCGCCGCGATCGCGTACAGCAATCAGGTGCCGGTGTGGAGCGCTGCACTCGTGATGGCGGTCGCAGCGCTCCTGTCGACGATCGTCGTCGCATGGTTCGGGGGCGTACTCGTGTCGCGCTTGACGATCGCCGCAGCGCTCACCATGGTTCCCGCGCTGATGGTGTACGCCGGCGCCGGACCGTGGCAGGTCGATTGGCACATGTACTTCTTCGTGATTTTCGGGTTGCTCGCGGTCTACGTCGACTGGCGTCCGCTCGCGCTTGCGGCAGGGATCACCGCGGGCCACGACTTGCTCCTCGGCCTCTTATTTCCAGGCGCCGTGTTCCCGGACCCGGGTCTGGGGCGCGTCACCTTGCACGCGGGCATCGTCATCGTCGATTGCCTCGTGCTGTTCTGGACGGCGTCGCAGATGTTGCGGCTCTTTCTGGAATCGGCGGCTTCCGTTACAGCCGCCGAGGCCGGCACGGTCGAAGCGCGACGTCTGGAGTCGTACACGAAGCAAGGTGCGGATCTCATCCTGCACGCCGCCGGCCAAGGGCTCTTGCAGTGCGACAGCGCGTGTCGCATTCAACCACACTACTCGGCAGAGCTCGAGAAAATATTCGAGACGGACGAGCTCGCGGGCCGCGATTTCGTGGACCTTCTCGAAGGACTCCTCGCGCCTAAACTCCTCCACACGGCGACCGACTTCGTCGCGCTGCTCTTTGACGCATCCAAGAAAGAGCGAACGGTGTTACGCGTCAATCCGCTCGCGGCAGTCGAGTGCAGTTTCTGGGATCAGACGGGACGTTCGTTCGTCTCGAAGGTGTTGTGCTTCAGCTTTCGGCGCATCGTCGAGGAGGGCCGGGTCGTGCGACTGTTCGTCGCCGTGAGCGACATCACGAGCCGCATCGCTCTCGAACGCCGGCTCAACGAAGCGGACGAGAGAAAGGAACGTCAGGTCGCGCTAATGCTGAGCATCATGCCGATGGACCCTTCGACCTTGATCGAATTCATTGCCCTAGCCAAAGAGGAGATCGGTGCGATGCAAGACGCCGTGCGGCCGCAAGACTTCGCGGACGCCGGGCCCGCGCATCGCACGCTGCTCGACGAACGGCTGTACGCGATGCTGCGACGCATTCAAAACATCAGGGGGAACGCATCGCTTATCGGGTTCGAATACTTCCGCCGGCGCGCCGAGACGTTCGAAACGAAGTTGGCCGGACTGCGTGCCCGTTCGATGGTCGGCGGCGACGACTATCTCGCAGTCATGGCCGAGTACACCGGTTTGCAGTCGGACGTCGAAGAACTCGAAATGCTTCGCGACAGGTTCGCGACCGCACGGCTACGTTCTGCTGCCTCAGAACGGAAGGGCACCGCCGAACCCTCCGACGAGGTCGTGGTTGCGATCGCGGAATTCGCGAAGACGGTTGCCGCGAAGCTCGGGAAGGAGATTCGACTCGACGTCGACGGCTTCGACACGCGTGCGCTCAACGGAATGCAGCGCCGCGCGGTCAAGGATGCGCTGATCCAACTCACGCTCAACAGCCTCACGCACGGGATCGAGCCGCCGCACGTACGCGCGCGTGCCGGCAAGGACCCGCGCGCCACGCTCTCGATACGTCCGGCCTGCGACAAGCACGGGAAGTTCGGCCTGATCTTCCGCGACGACGGCCGCGGGTTCGAGGTCGAGCCGGCCGGCGAAGCGGGTCAGGGCGTGGGGCTGACGATCGTCAAACAGCGCATCGTCGAGGAGTGCCACGGCGACATCGTCGTGCGTTCGGAACCGGGCTGTTCCTGCGAATTCGAACTGAACTTCCCGGTTACCGGACGCGCGATCGCGTAGTCAAACGCTCGTAAAGAACTCGAGCAGCGCGGCGGTCGTTTCTTTCGGCAACTCCTCGGGCAAGAAGTGCCCGCACTCGAGCGGTCCCCCGCGCACGTCGTCGGCCCACGTTTTCCACACGTCGAGGAAGCTGATCGGCTTCTGCAACGTCGGGCCACCGCCCCAAAGCGTCAGTAGCGGACACGCGATGCGTTTGCCGGCATCGCGATCGCGCTGGTCGTTTTCCATGTCGCGCGTGTAGCCCGCGCGGTAGTCCTCACAAGCAGCATGCACGGCACCGGGTTTGCGGAACCAGCGCCGGTATTCGTCCATGGCCGCCTCTTCGATCGTGCCGTCGAGCGCGGTCCAACTGCGGGTGGTCCAGTCGAGATAGTAATCCGGATTGGCGCCGATCAGCGTCTCGGGCATCGGTTCGGGCTGAACCAAGAAGTACCAATGGTAGGAGCGGTACGATCCGCGCCAGGTCATGGGTCCGTACGTATCGAGCGTCGGTACGATATCGAGGACGGCGAGCTTGCTCACGCGTTCGGGTGCGTCGAGCGCCAGCCGGTAGCCGACGCGTCCGCCGCGATCGTGGCCCGCGACCGCAAAACGCTCGAAACCAAGCGTCGTCATTACCTTCGCGACGTCACCCGCCATCGCGCGCTTGCTGTAAGCTGCGTGGGTGGCATCCGACTCGGGGAACGAGCTGTCGCCGTACCCGCGCAAATCGGTCAGGACGACGGTGAAGTGCTCGGCCAGCGCCGGCGCGACCTTGCGCCACGTGACGTGGGTTTGCGGAAAACCGTGCAAGCAGAGCAGCGGAGGTCCGCTTCCGCCGACGAGCGTGTGGATTTCTGCATCGCCGGTCGAAATGCGCCGGCGCTCGAAGCCTTCGAACATCCCCACCGCTTCGTCGCGCGCGTCGCCGAGGCTTCGTCTGTCGAAATTCGCCACAGGGCACGGGAGTGCGTTCGCGGAGCCGTGAACGCATGCGCCGGTGAAGGTGCTTCGGTCGGTGCTCGTGCCGTTGTGCGCCGCGCTTTGCGCGGCCCTCACGGCGCATTGCGCGATCGATTTCTTGGGCGACTACCTTTTGCCGCACGACTCTTTTGACGACGTCGCGCACGGCTCTCGCCCGGTCGCCGCACTCGTAGCGCTCGCGCTCGTCGCGCTCGCCGGCAGCGGAGTATTATGGGCCGCGGTGCGCGAAGCGCGCGGCTCGGACGACGCGTTCTGCGCTGCGGTCGCAGGGTTGCTCCCGGGGCGCTTCTGGGCCTTTGCGGCGTTCGTCACGATCGGGTCGCTTGGGCTCGTCGCAGCGATGGAAGCCTTCGACGTCGTGCTCTCCGGCAATGCCGACCTAGACCCGGGCGAGCTGCTTGGCGGTTCGCTTGCACTCGGGGCGGCCGTTACCGCGCTCGCGTCGCTGGCCGTCTCGTCGCTCGCATGGCGAGCGGTTCGACTCCTGGCGCGCAAACGCCGGACCTTTATCGCGCTTGCGAGCGTTCTGCTGCGGCGTCACGGCGCGGGCACCGCGCCGGCGACGATCGCGCGTCGCGCGGGCCGCCGGATCGCGTTGAGCGCCGTCGCGTCTCGCCGCGTGCGCGCGGGCCGCGCACCGCCCCGGAGCGCTTTCGCCGCCACGATTTCGTAATTGCGGCGGCGCGAAGCGCGCCGCCGCATCCGTCGTTGAGGGGATTCGAACGCATGAAAGCGTCTTTTTCGTTACGTTCCGTGCGCGCGTGCGCACTCGTGTTCGCGATCGCGAGTACGTGGTATGCGCCCGCAAGCGCTCAGCCGTCGACCACCGGTACGGTCACGGGCCAAGTTCAGAGTGGCGACGGTACGCCCGTCGTTTCCGCCGTGGTCACCCTGCGCGGCGCGGACGGCGAGCATTCGGCTGCGACCCATGGCGGAGGCCAATTTTCGCTCCCGGGCCTGTCGCCCGGCAGCTACGCGATTCGCGTTGCCGCGCCCGGATTCGATACGCTCACGAACCGTGTCATCGGGGTCGCCGCGGGAACCCAAAGCGTGACCTTGACGCTCGCGCGCTCGTCGTCGTCGCTGGTAACGATCGGACGCGTGCAGGTAGCGGGAGGCGATGCTCTTTCGACCTCGTCCGTGCCGACCACTACGATCGATACGCAAAGCTACGCTGCGCAAGGGTACACCCGAGTGAGCGACGTGCTGCAGAACGACATCTCGACGACGCTCGTACACCCGCTTGCGGGAAGCTCTTTGTTACCGACGTCGGTCGCGCTACGCGGTCCCGATCCGACCGAAACGCTCGTCGACATCGACGGGCATCAAGTCAACAACGGCAACACCGGGGACTTCGACCTCTCGCTGCTCGACCCGGCCGATTTCGGAAGCATCGAGCTTGTGAAAGGCATCTCGCCCTCATCGCTCGTCGGCCCGGACACTATCGACGGTGCGATCAACATTCGTACGCTCGATCCGACCGCGCTGCCGGCCGGTGCGCTGCGCTTGAGCGTGGGCTCGTTCAGCTCGCTCGCCGAGACGCTGGAGTCGACGGGTACGGCCGGCCGACTCGGGTACGCCGTGTCGCTCCACCGCACGACGTCGGCGGGCGAGACGAACGAACCGATCTTCGACGTCAACTCGGGCGCCCTCGCGCAGGTCGGCAGTTCGGACGTCGGCTCGACGGCGCTTGCGAAATTGCGCTACGCGTTCGGCTCGACCGGAGACGGGTACGCGGAGTTTTCGTTTCACGATCAGAGTCAGGTCCGCGACCTTTCCGCTGCGTTGACGTCGGTTCCGAGCGCGAACGGTGAAGAAGACGACGACGTGGCGATACGTCATAGGCTCGATACGGACACCGATCCCAATCCAAATGGATACTTGTCTCTCGACGGCGCCGAGGGCACCGCACTCGCATCGCACAACGCGGGCTACGGTCTCGACGTCCACGTGCCGCTCGGCGCTCCGGGGGCGAGCGGCGTCGCAGCCACGCGCCTCCTGTTCCGCCACTACTCCTCGCTCGTTTCGGAATCGGTGACGGGTCCGGGCGACGATACGTTTTTCGTTTCGCCGTATCTCTTCAGCAACACGGATCAAATCGACGACGAAACGCTAGAACTCGACCACGCCTTCTCGAACTCATCGCTTACGCTGCAGTACGGCGTGCGCAACGAAACCCTCTCAACCGACTACGTCCCCGGCGTCCTCAACGAGCAGTCGATCGCACGCCGCAGCGCGCAATCGATCGATCGTCTCGCGCCGCTCGACGACGACGACTCGTCAAATGGGGGACTGACCACGATCCCGCTCACTCAGACGCAGCGCTCGGCCGTCGTACGTTACACCTACGATCCAACGGCGCGGCTGCACCTGACGGCGGCGACCTATTACAGCAACTACTCGATCTTCGGGACCAGTTGGGATCCGCGCTTCGGCCTCACCTTCGATCCCGACGCACGTACGGTGGTGCGCGGTTCCGTCGGGACGACGTATCAGTCGCCGCAACTTCCCGAACTGTACGTGCCGCCGTCGCTCCCGCCGCTCGTGGACGGCATCATCTCGATCGGCAATCCGAACTTGAAGCCCGATCGCGCGACCGAATACGGTTTGGGCATCGAGCACGTCTTCGATGCGGGGCCGCAGCGGACCGACGTATCGCTCGATCTGTATCGCGTCAACCTGCGCCAGCCGGCGACGCCGTACGTTCCGCCGGGAAACTGCGGTCTCGCCTCCGACGGCTTCGACGGAACGGCGTGCCCGGTCGCGCCGTGCGGCGCGGCCGCAGCGCTTGCGAACGGCGATCCGCTGACCTGTCCGATCAACGCCGGGAACGGCGTGTATCAGGGCTTCGAACTCGCGGGCGAGCGGCGCGTCGCTGCTTACACGACGGTCCGCGCCGGCTATGCCGTGCGCAGCGCCTACCTTACGGCCGTGCCGGCGAGCGTTCAAGACGGGACGCTCGCGATCGGGGAACAAGCGCAGGGGCTGCCGCTTGCGAAGGCAACGCTAAGCGTGCGGCGTGCGCCGCCGCTCGGGTTCGGGTTCGACGCGGGGCTCGTGTACGAAGGGCTCTACAACGAGTTGAATCAGCCGCAATTTGCCGTGCTCAACGCGGGCGTCGGGTATCGCTGGTCCCAATACGAAGCCGGCCTCAACGCGACGAACCTGACGGACGTGTACGATCAGCGTTTCACGCGCCAAGCTGCAGGCGAAACGTACGGTGGCGAAGCGGGACAGCCCACCATCACGAGCCCCGACTACACACTCCAGGGGACCGCATTTACGCTGACGCTCTCGCGCCGATTCTAATCGCAGGGATAGGGAGGTTCTGCGGCCGCAGCGTACGGTAGCGCACATGTCAGAGTTGCGCGACGACGACGCGCCCAAGCCCGAAATCACGAAAACGGTGATGTACAAACTCGGTTACGCCGTCACCGAATTTCTCGCATCGGCGGAGTATCGCGAGCGATTAGGGTCGTCCGTGAACCGGCCGAACACCGAAGACATCATCTGGGTCGGCGATCGCGTGCTCGCGCGCATCGCCGACTTTGCGATTCCGCAAATCGCGGAAGCGGTGCGCTATCCCGGGCTCAAGGAAGTCAACGAGAAGCTTCACGATCTCGGGCTCGACAAAGATCTCTACGTCGGCATCACGCAGAACGACGGTATCTTCGAAAAGATCGGGCTATACACGCTCGAGGAAGCACTCAGCGATCGCGCCCGCGACCCGGGCCCGAGCGAGGCCTAAAACTGGTACGACTTGGCCTTCGACACGAAGAAGCCGTGACCGTCGGTATTGTTGCAGCGCAGGCCCTTCTCCGATGAGATGCAGAGCAAACCCGCACGGTGCCAGGTTGTAGCGTAGGGGACGACCTCCGGTCCTCCGAGCGCGGTGTCGCCGGCGCACACGACGCTCGCATCGCCCTTGAGCCCCATCTCGAAGCCTTGTCCCCAATCGAGGCGACAGCTCTTGGGCCTCGGCGGTAGCGGCTTGATTCCTCCGGCGACATCGCAGCGCAGCGATGCCGCATCGTAGGCGCAGCCGATCGCGCCCGAGGGCGTGCGGAACGCACCGAAGTTCACCGCGCCGAAAGCCGCGGACGGGGGGACGAAGACCGGCGCGAGAACGACGCCAGCGGCGACCACCATGGAGAAGAGGCGCACGAACACCTCGTTCGATGCGGCCACGTCCGTCCCCACCCCGGTATGAGGAGATCATGTCACACTCCCTGTTAAGTTTTCGTCGCACGAGCGCGTTCTGCGCGGCGATGCTGGCTGCAGCCGGTCCGGTGTTCGCCGCTACGTATCAGCCGAGCACGGATCCCGTCTTCAAAAAGATGCTCGCCCTCAACCGCGATCTGGACTCCTACACGGCTCACATCGACGTCAAGACGCGCGTCAACATTCTCACTTTCAGCCTACACGGAACGCTGTACGCGAAAGGGGAGCGCACGAAGGTTCAGTTCGATAACGTTCCGGGAATTGCGAAGTCGAGCGTAGAGAACCAGCCCTCGGTTAGCGCCCCCTCGACGTGGCCGGCGGATTACGAGATGTCGATCGCGGTGCGCGATGCGACCACGACGATCTATCATCTCGTCCCGCGTGCGGCCGATAGTTCGGTAACCAGCGTCGACGTGACCGTCGCGAACGCGAGCGGCCTGGTGCAACGCTATCTCTGGACGAACGTCAACGGCTCGACGATCGCGAGCGATCAAACCTACGCGTCGATCGAAGGGCACGAGCTGCCGGTCGCAAGCGCGACCGAGGTGCGCGGCAAAGGGATCAATTCGAAATCGCAGACGACGTTCTCGGATTATCAGCTCAACGTCGCAGTCCCCGACTCGATATTCGCTCAAAAGTGATCAGAGCTGCAGCGGCTGCCGGCGTCGCCGTGCTTCTCGCAACGAGTCTGCAAGCGAATGCCGTACAGCCGCAGGTCGCGGTGTGGCAGCTGTTAGCGGCGGCGATCATCAAGGATTTCGACCTCGGGCAGTGCTCGCCGCCGCCGGTAGACGCGGCAGAGCGCGTGGCCTACATACGCAAGGTCTTCGATGTTTCCAGCGTGACCCTCGAGAGCGGCGAGCATATGATCGTCGTCGCCGGTGCGAGCCCGTGCCTTGGTGCGTCGCCGAACGGCGAGGTCATCGTCTACGAGCGCACGGGGGATCTCTACGCGAAGGTGCTGCGCACCGGCGGTTACTCGTTCAAGCTCCTTCCCGACGGCACAGCCTCCGTGAGTGCGAGCGATAGCGCGGTCGTTGAGGATCGTGTCACCTATCGTTGGAACGGCAAGACGTATCTCATCGATCGCAGCGACATCGTGTATAAAGTAAACGGGGTCGCAAAGCCCGATAGCCGCACCGTGAGATTCGCCCCCGGTACGTCGTCGGTAACGGTTACCGGCAACCAGGTCGCGCTCGGGTTCGAGGACACGTTCGATCTCGACGCGGCGGCCGGTCAGACGCTGAGGATCACCGTCGTCAAGCGAGACGCGCACTTCGGCCAAGTCAACGTTTATGGGGCCGCGGACAATACGCTCGGGACGCTACAAGGAAGCGGCCTGTCCGTCAAATTGCCGGAAACAGGCCGCTATCACATCGTGGTCGGGGGCGCCGACGAAACCTTTTCGAAGTACGCCCTAAGGATCGCTATTCGTTAGGTCTTGTCGCGCAGAAACAGCGAACGAAGCTGTTCGGCGTTTTCTTTTGCGCGGCCGAGTGCGATCTCATAGATCTGCGTCTGCGACTGTTGCACGGCTTCGGCCATCTCTTTCATGCCTTCGAGCGTCTTTTGCAGGGTCGACTGCACGAGTTCGGCTTCTTGCTTCGTGATGTCGGCGATCTTTTCGCCGGTCGAATCGGAACTGGAGCGCACCTTGACGGCGTTGCTGAGCTCGCCGAGCGCGTTCTTGAGGAGTTCCGCCTGCTTATCGCTGATGGTCTGGGCGCCCGAGTAGGCAACCGACGTGGCTTTGGACATCGCATCGATGTCGGCTTGACGCGCCGTGATGAACGCGTCGAAGTCGAAGCCGGGCAAACGGAAATTCTCGAAGATCTCGCGGATCCTCGAGGTCGCTTCTTTTCCGGCGTTCGCGAATGTTTGGCTCGTTGAGGACTCGCTCATCGGTAATTCTCCGTCTTGGGTGGGAGCTTCGGGGCTTCGCCGCCCCATCGTTCGCCGCCCCGTTGTTTAATTAAAGAAGCAGCAGGCTTCGCCAATCGGCCCGGGAGTCCGGGCCCGGGGGGCATCGGGGGGTGTCATCCTGAGCGAAGGCGCCCCTCGACTGCGCTCGGGATAAACTCCGCGCCGCAGTCGAAGGGCGCCGCCCCGATGTTAACTCTGGCCGTAGCCGAGCAGGAAGGGTCCGGCGGGGACGAACGGCGTGAACTTTCCTTCCGGCTGCGCGAGCCGGTCGGCGACGGCCCACAGCACCGCGGCGTTGACCCCGAGCCCGACGTGGCTCGCACCCAAGACCTCGATGTTCTCGCTGTGGTCGGTTTTGTGAATGAGACAGGCTTGCCAGTTCACGACCCCGTCGAGCTTGGAATAGATCGAGGTGGCCGGCATCGGCAAGTCGCCCGCGATCATGTCGAACGCGTGGGCGAACATCGCGCGCGCCATCCGCTCCTCAACGGTCGGGCCTTCGCCCGTAACCTGGTGATAGAGGCCGCTGATATTGCTCGCGTTCGGGTCGCGGCTGAACGGGCTGCCGAGCGTGATCACCGATCGCACGGCTTCAGGTGCGTCGAGCGCGAGCATGCGCGCGTAGATGCCCCCGAGACTCCAACCGATGACGGTGACCTTCCGTTCGGTCCGCTCGTGAATCGTCATCAGCCGCTTGCTCAACGTATGACGCATGCGCGATACGCCACCGAGGTTGCGGCCGTGATCCCAGGCATATGGGTCGTACCCCAGACGCTGCAGGTACCGGCGTAAGGGTTCGGTGGAGACGTCGCTCGCAAGGAAACCCGGCAGGACGAGGATCGGGTGGCCGTCCCCGCGCGGCGCGCCGAGCAGCAGTGGTGCAGCCAGGAGCGAGAAACCGAGTTCGTAGACGGCACGCCACTCGGCCAACCACAGCAAGCGTGACGGCGGCTTGAAATCCGATTGAATCTTCCCGTTGCGGATGCCCCGCTTCGCGCGCGGGGAGAAGGTCCGGCCTTCGTTGGTCGAGGTCATGTACGCCCCTTAGGGAAGTGGAAGTCACAAACCACTTATATGGAACATAAGTTCCGCGGTTTGGGGTCTTTTA
>Ga0302325_10010729_pt1 | contig 19815 bp, 19 predicted proteins | sample Palsa_T0_2_FD_201948 | JGI IMG/M metagenome (GOLD analysis project Ga0302325, IMG submission 201948) | Peat permafrost microbial communities from Stordalen Mire near Abisko, Sweden - Palsa_T0_2 | ecosystem: Environmental > Terrestrial > Soil > Palsa > Peat permafrost | place: Sweden: Abisko...
CGGCGCTGTCGTGGACGGCATCCTCGAAAAAGCTACGCTCGTGGCTCTGACCGACCGGCGAGGTGCCGAACGTTTCTCTTCTCGGACCTTGCCGGTGTCCACATGTCGGGGCCGCGTCGTGCGGTAGATAGGCGGCGGGGGATTGCGTTCGAGAGGGGGGTTGTGCTCTTCGTTCACGAGGTCCACAAAGTTGTAGGGAAGGCTGCGGCCCGGTTCGAGGGCGCCTATCGAAACGGGTGGATGCCCACCCTGGCCGAAACGTCCGACGCCCGGCTGGTCTGGTATTTCGATCTTGCCCACGGGAGCGGGCTCGCCTACCGCGTCGTAACGGTCACTGCGGTCAGAGATGGCGCTGCCTGGGCCAGGCTGGCCGAGCGAATGGCGAGCGGCGACCTTCAGTCGTGGGCGCGGGACCTCGACGGGCTCCAACACGAGTCCCTTGGCCGGATCATGGCACCACTCGAGTGGTCGCCATCGCTCGGGTCACTGGAGGACATACCGACCGATCCCACCGAACACGAACCCACGATGTATATGGAAGACACGATGTGGCCGTTCCCCGGAAAAGTCCAGGACTACATTCAGGCCGCCGGAGACGTGTACCAACAGGCACTCAGCGCCGAGGGGTCACAGGTGCAGATGCACATCGAGCTTGCCCTCCAGTCCATGCCGGGAGCGGGGAGGTATCCCGAAGTCACCCTCATGCAGAAGCTGTCGAGCCTTCCCCCGTTGATCCGGCTGCTTACCCACGACATCCCTGCAGCGGTCGTTCAACCCGGATCATGGATGCACGAAGCACTTGAGCTCCGGGATCAGTGGCAGAGCAGGCTGCTGCGCACAGCGGTGTGGTCGCCACTCCAGTGAGGTAGTCCTGATGGCCCAGCAGACGAAGGCCGACGACCCGTGCCGGCACTTCATACACCGCGCCAAACCCAAGGGGGACATCTGACAGATGCTGTTCATGCACGAGACCCACAAAGTGATCGGCCAGCACGCCTCGGCTTTCGAGGACTTGTACCGGGAGGAATGGATGGCCGCGCTAGCCCTGAGCAGCGACGCTCGGCTGGTGTGGTACCTGAACCACGCCATGGGCAGCGGACCGGCCTACCAGGTCGTTACCATCACCGCACTCTCCGACGGAGCGGCATGGGAGGCCCTGGCACACCGGATGCTGCTCGGTGATTTGAGCGACCTCACCTCGCGGCTCGAGGCCGAACGCTACGAGGTCACGGGAAAGCTGCTCATGCCCGTCTACTGGTCGGCGATGCAGGAGCTCGACCTCGCGGAGGTCCCTACGGATGGCCGTGAGCATGAACTGTCGGTCTACATGCAGGACACCGGCTGGCCTAACGCACCCCTCGACGACTACATCGAATTGTGGAATCACGACTACTGGCATTTCATGCGCCAGATCCCGCCGGAGAGGAAGCTGCTCGACATCCTGGCCTGCTTCCAGGTGGCACACGGCTCGGGCATCCGACCTGAGGCAATCCTCATGCAGAAGATCATGAACTTCTCGACCTTGGGACACCTGCTCACCAGCGTTGAGGAGTACGACCCGACGACATGGCCGGGTACCTACATGACAAAGGGACTGGACTTGCGCGACCAATGGGAAAGCAAGCTGCTGCGAACGAGCTACTGGTCGCCCCTCTGGTAGTCGACGTTCAGGACGAGCCGAAGAACTGGCGCACAAGGGTGAGAGGGCGCCCTTGGTGAGGCCACCTGGTCATAATCGGGGACTTGCCGGCCCTCCCGAGAAGTCATGGTCAGAGCGACGAAAATTAGAAATCCGGCGCCGAATTCGCCGAGACGGTGTCGAGACCCAGGACCGCTGCGAGGTCGCAAGAACTTGACTGCACACAGGCTGCGACGACCTCGTCGAAGTACTGAACGAGCGAACGCTTGCCTTGCTTGAAATACAGGCGGATAGCGGTGAGGAACCAGCCTTCAGCCATTTCCGTCAAGGCCACGATTTTGGCAGCCGAATGCCGATTGCTCGCCCGGCTCTCGAGCGTGGTCACCAGATTCGCTTCAAACCCTCGATAGCCAAGTAAAAAGTGTTCTCCGGCGAGTCTCGGCTCCATCGCCAGGACCAAACGGATCTGATTCAGCAGTGGTCGCTCGTACCCTTGCTTGCAGAGCTCCCGCAGAACGGCGTGCAGGCTGACGAGCATTGGCTCAGACGGCGGCCGCTCTCGCAGGCGACGCACCGCAAAATCCCTCTTGACCGCGAGATGATCAAACAGGATCGCCTCTTTCGTGGCGAAATGGCGAAAGACCGTGCGTCGATTTACACCCGCGCAGTCTGCGATCTGATCGATCGTGGTTCCCTCGTAGCCGCGGCTCACAAACAATTCGAGGGCCGCCTCGGTTATGCGTGCGCGCGTCTCTTGGGCTTTGCGATCGCGGATCGGGGTCTCCACCACACACACTGAGCGTAGTGGATCGTTCCTCGTAGAGAGGTGGAGCGATGGTCACCTAAGCTCGTTCTTACTTCTGACCTCTCGTCTCCGATGTTCGGCCCTTGACACCGGACAGTTCGCGCCACTAGTGTCACCATGCCTGCACCGAACTGGTCGGGCACGAGAAACTCCAGGGGGGGGCGGGTGAAGACCATCGCAGCAGTTCTGGTTGCGGCTGCCGCGTTAGCAGCGACGACCGTATCCTGTTCCGCGTCATCGGCGGCCAGCGGGGTCCCTACGAACCCGCACTTTGCATCACCCGTCTACGGCAGGGCCGCAACGTTGAGCGGTCCGATCACGGTGGGTCACATCATCGATCCCGAATCCGGTGCCACCACCGGATCCCCGTCCAGCTATGGCTACACCGATGAAGAGTTCTTCGCCTCCGGCACAGCCAGCGCCTTTCGCGCCACCTCCGACCCGAGCGACGGGCGCTGGAAGATCGCTCCGACCACTTCGGCCACCTACCGGACGCGGATCGTGGTCCGGCTGCCGACTAATCCGAAGCGGTTCAATGGCACGGTGGTCGTGGAGTGGCTGAACGTATCCTCGGGCGAGTCTGCCCCCGATTGGGACTATCTCAACCCCATGCTGACTCGAGACGGCTACGCCTATATCGGCGTCTCCGCTCAGGCGCTGGGCATCGAGGGCGGCACCGGTATCACCAGCACGAGTGCCAGCTCCGGGCTGATCAAACAAGAGCCGTCTCGCTACGGAAGTCTCCATCAACCAGGCGACGAGTACGCCCTAGACATCTTCGCTCAGGTAGGTCGGGCGCTACGCTTGGACAAGTCCACCACCGTCCTCGCCGGCCTGCATCCCAGCCACATCGTGGCCGTCGGCGAATCCCAGTCGGCCTTCTACCTGACCACCTTCGCTGACGCCCTCCAGCCGCTGACCCAGACGTTCGACGGGATATTCATCCACAGCCGGGGCGGCACCGGCGCTCCTTTGAGTGGAGCGTCCATCACGGGCTCCAGCAGCGGAGGTCCCGCCGACCTGCGCATCCGCACCGACCTCACCGTCCCGGTGTTCATGTTCGAGACGGAAACCGACGTGACGAAACTCGGCTACGCGCCCGCACAGCAACCGGACACCAGCCGCATCCGCACGTGGGAGGTGGCCGGGACCTCCCACGCAGACTCGTACATCGTGGGCAGCTACGCCAGCGTCTTGGGCTGCAAGGCCGAGATCAACGACGGCCCACAACACCCGGTCGTCCAAGCAGCGTTCACCGCGTTCGCCAAGTGGGTCACTGCCGGGACGCCGCCTCCGTCACCGCGGCCGTTCGTCCTGGCGAGCCAAAATCCGGTGACGTTGGCCCGCGACGCCCAGGGCAACGTCATCGGCGGCGTACGCACGCCGGCAGTGGACATCCCCTCCTCGTCCCTCAGCGGGGTCCCCGCGGCGGGGGCGAGCGTGTTGTGCTCGCTGTTCGGGTCGACCACACCGTTCACCCCATCGCAGATGGCGCAGCTCTACGGCAACAAGGCCACCTACTTGGCCCGCTACGAGAAGAGCCTCAACCAGGCGATCTCGGGGGGGTACATCCTCCCCCAGGACAGAGCGGGTCTCTTGGCCCAGGCCGAACAGGTTCAATTTCCGTCGTGATACCTGGACGGTTTCGGAATCGCCCGAAGATCTGAGTCACCCGCGCATCCGTCAGAAGCGCCAGATTTCTTCGCGGCAGTGTCAGAAGCTTCTTTGGAGATCTCAACCCGCCCGCGATGATGACCATGCGACACCTGGAGAGCCCGCGCCCAGATTTCAGGTTCGTTCAGTAAAGACCCGCCTCTCAGGCCGGATCAGTTGAGAGGATAGCCGTGGCCGCCGCTTGAAACATGCCCCCAATGGTGTGGGCCAATGACGTCGTGAGGCCGGTGACTTGGGCGGCAGCTTCGCCCCGGAGTTGGCGCACCGATTCTTGGAGGGCGTACATGCCGTACATCCCACTGTGGGTGTAGTTGAGGCCACCACCGTTGGTGTTGACGGGCAACCGGCCGCCCACGGCGGTGTTGCCTTCCGCCACGAACGCGCCGGAGTCGCCTCGCGACACGAACCCCAGGTCTTCCAGGGCGATCAGAGGGAGGATGGCGGTTGCGTCGTAGAGCATGGCGTGATCGATGTCAGATGGTGTGAGCCCAGCCTCTGTAAAGGCCGCCGCCCCGGCGCGCCGAAATGCATCCGAGGAGGTGAGGTCATGCATCTGGCTTGCCATCGCCGCGCCCGTGGCCTCGCCGGCGCCGAGCAGGTAGACGGGTGCGCGTGGTAGGTCACGCGCCCGTTCGGCCGAGGTGACGACGATCGCGCCGCCGGCATCGGTTGTCACGCAACACATCGGGCGAGTGAACGGGTAGGCGATCAGAGGGGCGTCGAGCACGTCGGCGACGGTGATGGCGTCGCGGCGCAACGCCCGAGGGTTAGAGGTCGCCCAGTTGCGTTGTGCCACTACGACCTCGGCGAGGGCTCGGCGGTCAAGTCCCCGGTCGCGAAGGAATCGAAGGGTGCCCAGCGTGAGGAGTGTCATGGGGCCGGCCGTCCCGAAGGGCAACTCGAACTGTCCCTGCCAGGAGTCGGCGGTGGGCCGGTAGGCGGAGCCGCCGATGTGAGAGCGGCCACTCTCGCCGTGCGCGATCAGCACTACTTCGCACTGGCCGGCCAGTATGGCCGCAACGGCGTGGTGGAGATGAACTAGGTTCGAGCAGCCGCCCATCATGGTGGCGTCGACCCAGCGAGCCTCAATCCCAAGCGAGTGCGCCAGCGAGGTCGGAAGATATGGATTCAAGCCGCTGATCGCCACGCCGTCAACGTCGGCGGGCTTCAGACCGCAGTCGGTGAGGGCACGGCGGGCGGCGTCCGTCGCCAAGCCGAGCGACGATTGCAAGACCGTCCCTATCTCGGCAGTCTCCGCCGCGCCGACGATGGCGGCCGTTGCCGGGCCCGTCACGGTCGCGGCCGGAACAGCGGCAACGTGAAGTCACCGACCGCGTGGTAGACGACTTCTACAGGGAGGTCGAGCGGCAACAGGTCTGGATCGGGTGAAACCTCGACGATATTGGTCAGCAGTCGAGGACCCTCTTCTAGCTCGACCACGCCGATTACGTAGGGCGCCTCAAATCCCGGTGGCGAAAGGTGGCTGATCACGTAGCTGTACAACGCACCACGACCCGAAGAGCGGACGACGTCGATGTCGTCGCTGGTGCATTGCGGGCAAAACGGCTGTGGTGGGAAATAGGTCGACTCGCACGCGCGGCATCGTTGGAGGCGGAGCTCACCTTCGGCAATGCCATCCCAGAAGTGCTTCGTCTCGGGTGTAGCAACTGGCTGTGGGTGAGGAGTCGACGACGTCATGTTCTAGTAACTATGCCGGCAGTAACTATGCCGGCCGGCTCCCAAGGAGGCTCTCAATCCCGGTCACGTGGGCTCCAATTAGCGGTTAGGGGCAGAGTGGGTGAGAGCGGGGCGGGGCTTTGGCGGGGGCGATCTCGACCCGATCGATCAGGTCGCGCAGGAGTTGCTGGATGGCGTCGGGGCTGCCGTCCGCTTGGGCCGTACGTACCGCAACCGCCGACTACCGCCGGCTTGCGTGATCAGCGTCACCGGCCGTACATCGCTGGGTTGTCGGGGGTGGGCCAATCGGGGAGTAGGCCGAGATCACCGCAAAGCTGCTGCGCCTCGACCTCGCGGGCTTCGCTGGCGAGGCGGGCTTCTGCGGCGTCGGGGTTGCGCACGATCCATGACACGGCGGCACCGACAGCGTCGGGCGGAGGGCCAGAGGAGGTGTCGAATTCGAAACCGAACCCAGCCATGTCCTGGGCCATGCGTTCGGTGGCGATATATCCTGGTTGCACGTTGTAGGGTCGGATGCCGCGCTCACCCAGCTCGAGCCACAAGATGCCTGCAATCCGGTGCAAGGCTCCCTTGCTGAAGCCGTACCCGATTCCCCACCCGCCATTGCCGGCCGGGGCCGTCGGATCGTGGATACCAGCGCCTGACGATATGTTCACGATGATCCCCGAGCCACGCTCGAGCATTCCGGGCAGAAACTCTTGGATGAGCGCGAGTGGAGCCATGACGTTCGCCTCGAGATGGCGGTCCAACAGCTCCAAGGGGGTGTCGATAAATCGGTCCATGTGCCCAGGGCCGATGTAGCGGCCGTTGTTAACGAGCACGTCGATGGGGCCCCATTCAGCCAGGACGGTCTTCGCCGCGGCGATGACACTGGCCCGGTCGGTCAGGTCGGCGGGGACGGTCAACGAGCGCACGCCTTCAGCTTCGATCAGCTGGGCGGTCGAAGTCAGCGAGCCCGGTAAGGGGCTCGTATCGGACTTGGCCAGAGTCGACGAGTGCTCGCGGGACTCACCTTCCTGGACCGTCCGAGCGGTGATGGCGATGTCGTATCCGGCTCTGGCCAAATGGACGGCTATTGCCTTGCCGATCCCCCGGCTCGCCCCAGTGACGCATGCAGTAGGCATGCGCCATTGCTACCATCGATTCGAACACAGATCAAGTGATCAGCAGGCCGGGAGGGGATCATGCGTCAGGTTGAATTCGCCAGGACAGGCTTCTACCCGGCGTTCGAGGGGGTCGTGCGAGCGAAGCTATCCGAAGAAATGGGTTTCGACATCCACGGCTTCAGCGAGAATCACTCCAGAGCTACGGACTGCTTCGGCGAGATGCGCGACGCCGCCCGGGAAACCTCCCGGATAAGGCTCGCAGCAGGTCCGGTCAACTTCGTGACCCGCCATCCTGGCGTTGTCGCGGCGGGCATCGTTCCCATCCAACTATTGAGCGGGGGCCGAGCCATCTGCGGGGTCGCCAGCGGGGACTCGGCGGTGGCCGCTGCAGGGCGAACGCGACAGCGTATCGACCACATGGAACGCGACCTCGGCTACCTGCAGACCTTCCTTAACAACGGCGTGGTCACGTATCCGGGCGGCCAAACCGCCCGCCTGGAGTGGGCGGACGACCTCACCTGGAGTCACCTGCCGATCCAGATGGCATGCAGCGGTCCGCGCTCGATCGCCTTGGCAGCACGCGTCGCAGACCGGGTCTGTCTGGGCATTGGCACCAACGACGGACACGTCAAGTGGGCGCTCGACGTCATCGACCGAAGCCTTGCGGCGTCCGAACGGCAGAGAGACGAGATCCGTGTCGGCTTGTTCGCACCCCTCGCCATTACCAAGAACCGAACCAGTGGGCGGGCCATGATCAGGACCCGGGTGTCGGCCTTCGCCCACATGCAAAGCGGCGGGGACCTCTCCCACCAACCAGAGATCCTTCGGAAGGTGACCTCAGTTCTGCGCCATAGCTACGACTATAGTTTTCACCGACCTGATGCCGGGCCCGATAATCCAAACTCCGATCTCTGCGACGAGGAGTTCGGCGACTGGATGGGCATCGGCGGTCCCGCATCGTACGCGACCGAACGGTTGGGGCAACTCGTACAGCTGGGGATCGACTTCTTCATTGTCTCCCTGCCGATGCCCGAGCTAGAGCCCTTTGCGTCCGAGGTGATGCCGGCCGTGCGGGCTCTGCGAACCGACCCCGGCTAGGCCCGGGCGTGGGTTGCATCGGTTGCCGAGCCGGCCGTCATCGAAGCCGAATCCTCGGAATGGCTCGGGCGGTGACTTGGAACTCGATCTTGACCCCTGGGCCCGTTCCTAGCAGATGTACTTGCCTCCGTTGAGGGCAACGAACTTCTTGTCATTGATGCCCATTTCGTAGAAGCAGGCGATCTGATGTGGCTTGCCCTTGGCAAAGGTGAGCGGGGGAGTCAGGCCACCAAGCGTTGTGCCCTTGAAGGATTCCAGGCCGTTGGTGATTTCGGCGGCGGTCGGCGTCGAGGTGAGGTGACCGGCGTTACCCGCCGCCAGTGCCTCCTCGGCGCCGGCCCAGGCAGTCATGGATGTCTCGCCGAAATCCGGACTTGTCGGGATGGAGGGCGCGTACTTGTCGAGGGCAGCGAACATTTCCTTGGTCGCCGCATCGTGGACGAACCATGGGAGATCCGGTTGCACGTCGATATTCCCCTGCATGCTGGGAATCGGCAGCCAAGAGCTCGAAACCGTTCCGTCGACACCGAGCTCAATCGGGTCGTAGCCCTGCTGGGCGCAGTCCATGGCGACCTTGGTCACGATCTCCGCGGCGTCTCCGACGGTCACCGCGGTGGCGCCGGCCTGCTTGGCGGCGAGGCACTGCCCCGTGTAGTTGGGTGCCGCGAACGCGATCCCGGACTTGTAGACGATCTCGGTGCCGTACCCCTCCTTCTGCAGCTCCGCCTCCAACGGCGGCACGGACGAGGCACACACAGGGTCCTCCACGCAGTAGAGGTCGGCCAGCTTCTTCACGTGCGCCCTCTTCAGCGCCACTGCTTCAGCGACCACCAAATTGCTATTGGTGGTGCCCGGCGGGTAGAAGTCGGGATTGTCCTGGCCGGTAGGGGTGTCCGTATTGCCGAAGACCGGAACCTTCTGCTGCTCTATGTAGGCGGCGAAGGCGGGATCCTCGTCGCTGTTGTCCAACAATCCGACGATATGGTTCACGGCGACGAGGTCTTGCACATCGGCGAGCGACGTGGCCGGGTCGAGAGCGTCGTCTTTGATGATGACCTCCACCTTGTGGCCGGCGATGCCTCCGTGGGCATTGGTCCAGGACTCCCACGCCAGCAACACGTCCGACGTGGGCGCGATGGCCGATGCCTCCGCGCCGGTACAGCTGCAGATATCGCCGAACACCACCGGCGACCCCGTCGACGCTCCAGCCGGTTGGTCCATGGCGCCGGTGGCAACCGTCAATCCACTTGCCAAGGCCATCACCGCCAGAAGCCGCACACCGAACCAGGCGCCTCGCACCTGAGCTGTCCCCGTCATGCTTACCCCCCACTCACAATTCAGCTCTTTTTCAGGCCGCCTTCGGGCCTCCGCAGATAGTATCGCCTTCACTGCGAAGGTTTCAACACGGTTCAAGTCATTTCTGCCATCAATCCGAACGCCCGGATCAGGACGCTGGAGCGGCCCCGTCGCCGCGTGGTGGCGTTGGACCGGGTAGGTCGCTAGAGTCAGCGCTCCCCGATGGCTGGTCGCACCCGACATGGACCAGCGGACCGCCAGGTGGGAGCATCTCCAGGCGGCCGTCGCGACCCCTGGACGGTCCATCGGGTGGAGGGACCGGGCGAGGGTGACACCCCGAAATACCGCCGCTCTCGGATGTCGAGCGGTCACCACCGTGCTGAGGTGATCGGTATTTAACGAGTCGTTCCCGCCATCTCGGCGGAGGCCACGGCAAGCTCAAGCGGCAGGTTGTACCAATTGATCGCATTGTTCCGTCCGATGGCGATCTGATCCCCGAGGGATACCCCGTCGAATTGTCGCTCCAACACCGCGGCGGAATCCGGCCACGCGCCGTCAAAGTGCGGGAAGTCCGCTCCCCACATCAAATTCTCCCGACCGATGATCTCTCGATTGACGATCGCCGTGCGGTCGCGCATGAAGGTACAGGCAACGTGGTCATGGAAGATCTGACTCGGCGTTCGGCCCGAGGTGATCTCAGCTGCTTGCCCGTTGACCGGCGCCCAGAGCTTGTCGTGCTTCCATCGGTCGTCCATCCGCTCGAGGACGGCGAGCGGCCAGGAGGCGTCGTTCTCCACCGACAGGACCTTGACCTTTGGGTGGCGATCGAACAGACCAGAGAAGATCATGGAGGTGATTGCGTACATGGTGGGCGTGAACACACAACTGAAGTCGACAAACCTGCTGCTCGTGTTCGTCCAGCTGGTTTCGGTCGCCGCCACGTGGAGGCTGATCGGCACTTCGAGCGCCTCTACCGCCGACCAGAACTTGTCGAACCTGGCGTCGCCGTAGCTTTCGCCCGACCGTTGTCCGATGCTGATCATTGCCCCGCGTAATCCCATGTCGACACAGCGCTCGAGCTCGGTGACGCTGCGGTCGATGTCGTCGATGGCGATCATCGCCACTCCGAACAATCTCTTTGGGGCACCTGCGCAATGCCCGGCGAGCCAGTCGTTGAAGGCGCGGAAGCAGGCATGGCGGAACGCGAGATCCTTGAGCCCAAAGAGACCGAGCCCGACGGTGGTGTAGAGGATCTCGGCTTCAATCCCTTCGCGATCGAGCTCCATGGCACGGGCGGAAGGGTCGTACGCCCCTTCGGGCACATCTGCCCAACGCCCCTCCAAGCCGAAGAGCGTCTCAGGATTCGCATACTTCGGTTTCGTGGCGAGTAGTCCGACCAAACTGGCAGAGTTGCTCTCCCCATCGATGATGTAGGCATCACCCTTGTCTCTGCTCACCATATGAGGGGCACGATCACGGAATTTCTGATCGATGCGAGTCGTCCAGAGATCCGGAGGCTCGGCGATGTGGGAATCCGCCGAGACCAACTTGAATGGAAATGTCATACCTGATGTTCCTCCTCATGGTGCGCTTCGTCCGACTGGTTCACACACGTTGCTGGGCTCCCATTCCTGATGGTCATTCGGCGAATTCGAAGAGGAGCCCCCGGTTGTCCTCGGGACTGATGGCGAGGGTGTCGGGAGCGTCGCCAGGATGCAGGGTTATGCCCCGGCCGCTCAAGTAGGACTGCACCTGTTGGAGCTCTCGTACCCCGAAAACGGTGGAACGGATGCCGTCTCCGTACCGGGCGAGATGGCGCCGGATGACCCCGTCCTCTGTCGGCGTGAGGAGCTCTGCGACGGTATCGGCGAGATCGAGACCAACGACTCGAGCACCAATCGCGGGACGGGACTCCTCGTAGAGGATGGTGGCACCCATGAAGTCCTGGAAGAATTTCGTGGCGGCCTCCACGTCGCCCACAACGAGGCTGTAGCGCTTGAGACCGGTGCAGCCGAGTGGGTGCTCATCGCGCCAATAGTCGATCGGCTTGATGGGCTCGAGATAGCCATTGGGTATTCCATCGGTGTGGAAGTTACGGTGGTAGAACTCGATGCCGATCCCGAAGGTGTCGGCCGGATGCGTGTAGAAGGCGACTTCTATATCGCCGACGATGCGGATTCCCCGAGCCTGGAGTGCTTTGCGGACTTCGTCAACGTCAGGGACCTGGTATTCGAGGCCGTTGTAGTTGGGTCCCAACCGCGCGTGGAGAAGAAAGTTTTGGGGTATAAAGAGCTCGAAAATAACGGTCCCGATGGCGATCAGGCAGTACTCGGATTCTGGCACGTCGAGTAGGAACTGAGCCCCGTAGAGATTGCGGAAATGGGCGAGGCTGTCTTCGAAGTCCTCCACCAGCGCGTTGAGGTGGTTGATGTGCAAACAAGTAATCGATTCAGCCATCGACTCACCCCCCCGGAGTAGACGCGACGGAAGCTGCACTCTCCAGCGTAGCCAGCAATACTCGGGTGGCGTCAGCCTACCTTGGATCACGTCAGTAGAGAAAGGGCACTCCCAGCCGCTGCTCGGCCCTGCTCACCTACCCGATCGCAGAGTCCACTCGATGTCGAGCTGGCGGATCTCATGGAGAACCCGTGGGGGTCCGTAGTCAAAATGGCGATCCGTCGAAGTCGATTGACCTCCGAGGTGCTCTGAGTAATTGCCGGAGCGAATCTGTCTAGTTTGTGATAAAACCCTGCAGTTGGCGTACCGCCAGCGGAGCTGGCTGGTGGGGGAACGACGAAGGGAGCATGCGTGGTCGACGAAGACCCCTCGGATCGCGTGATGATCATCTCCTCGGACGGTCACGTCGGTGCGCCGGTTGAAACCTATCGTGGGTACGTAGATCCGAAGTACCGGGCCGACTTCGACGACTGGCTCGCCCAGTACGTCCCGCTGTGGACGGCGACCAAGCCGAAGGCACCCGAAATCCAAGAGACGCTTTCGGAGCGCTACAAGCGCGAGTGGCTGGCGAACCCCAAGGTCGCCGAGGGCGCGGAGGGGACGTGGAACCCGAGCAGCCGTTTGCGGACGCTCGACACGGACGGGATTGTGGCTGACGTTCTCTTCCCCGATGATCAGTCGGCGAACTCGCCGCCGTTCCTCTGGTTCGCGCGGGAGCACAATCGGCCGTGGGACAAGGAGTACTCGCCCGAGCTGAAGCTGGCGGGTGCCCGTGCGTACAACCGGTGGCTCGCCGAGTACTGCTCCGAGGCGCCGGAACGACTCCTCGGGCTTGCGGTGGTCGGCAGCCTGGCTGACGTTGGGGGCGCGGTCGAGCAGGTCAAATGGGCCAAGAAGAACGGGATCAACGGCGGGGTCCTGCTTCCGCTCGTCTACTACAACATCAACGAGCCATTCTGGAACCACCCGAGCCTCGAACCGCTCTGGGCGACCTGCGCCGAACTCGACATGCCAATCCACAGCCACACCGGTTCGGGGTCCCCGTACTACGGCGAGGGTTTGGACGGACCGATCCTCTACTCTATGGAGTGCACCGACTGGCCCCACCGGCCGCTCTGGTTCCTCACTCTGAGCGGTGTCTTCGAGCGGCATCCCCACCTGCGATTGATGCTCACCGAGCAAGGTTCGTGGTGGGTTCCCGAGAAGCTCATGTGGATGGATGCCATGGCTGCGATGCCCAAGTTCGCTTACAGCGAGCGTAATCCCCTGACCATGAAGCCGAGTGAGTACTTCGCCCGTCAGTGCTGGTTGGGATCAAGCCTGGTGAGCAAGCATGAGATCGACCTTCGACATGCCATCGGCGTTGACAAGATGATGTGGGGTTGGGATTTCCCACACATAGAATCCGCCGACTGGCTCACGCCTCGGGACAACATTCGCCAGGTATTGGAAGGAGTTCCCGGCGACGAGGCACGAGCGATTCTCGCCGGGAACGCGGTGCGGGCCTATCAATTGGACGTGAGCAAGCTGCAACCGATCGCCGACAGGGTCGGTCCCCGTGTGAGTGAACTGGTGGCTGGTTGATCCTTCGTCCCCGACCTCTCCACACACGCGCAAGACAAGTTGGTTGCGATGGGCGGGGGAGGCGGCCGGAGTGCCACGTTGGTCAGGGGTCGACAGCCAGCGGTCGACCCGCGATCGCGCCGCGTAGGACGTTGAGTAGCTCGACCGATGCTCGGGCCTGTGTAGGTTGGTTCGCTGCCATTGAAAGCGCCAGTGCCTCAATGAGGACGATTGTCGTCGCGTGCGAGGCAAACATTCCTTGACGCCCGCGTCCGCTCAACAGACGCACGGGAATCTGCCACTCGGCAGACAGGGAGACGGAATCTGTGACGAAGACGACCTCGGTTCCGACCTGCTCTGCTCTCTCAAGGAGTACTCGAACATGCCGGTGCAGCCTGCCGTAGGCGAGCACGATGATGGCGTGACCAGGCTTCACGCTCAATAGTTCATCGGCACCGTCAAATCCGGCGTGGGTGAGAGCACCAGAGTCTTTGCCGAGTCGCCGGAAGAGGAACGCTGCGTAGCCGGCGAGGAATGCAGATGGCCCGACACCGCTCCACCAGACATACGAGGCCCGCTCAATGATCCGGTTTGCTTCGCGAAACTCTGACTCGGGGATTCTCTCAGCCATCGTCATGAGAGCGTCGCGCTGACGCTGGATATTCGCCCATAACTCGGCGTCGGGATCCTCGACGGCATCGAGACTCTTGCGCAGTCGCTCCTCCATGGGCACCTCGGCACTCTGGCTCGCCACGAATCGCCTCAGATCTCGAAACCCTTCGAATCCGAGCGACCGAGCGGTGCGAATCACCGTGGCGTCGCTCGTCCCGACCGTTTGGGCGATCTCGCGAGCGGACATCGCACCCGCACGTGGTCCGGTCGCGAGCAGGAATTCCGCTACGGAGCGCTCAATCGGGCTGCTGAGAGTCGACGACCTCGCAGCCAAGGTGGATGATGTAGTGTTCTCGTCATAATCCGGAGCCATATGTAGCAAATGCTACACCCTGCGACCGAGGTCCTACCGTGAAGAACGAAAGTCTCCTACTCTTGGCAGTCGTACTCGCAACTGCGGTCGAGATGATCGAGGCACTGACGATCGTGCTCGCCGTCGGGGTGACACGCGGGTGGCGCGCCGCTCTTCTTGGTGTAGGTGCTGCCTTCGTGGTGCTGGGGATCGTCGTGGCGACAGTCGGTCCGGCGCTCAGTCATCTCTCCCTTACACCATTGCGCCTGATCGTCGGCGGGTTGCTCTTGGTCTTTGGCATGCAATGGACCCGAAAAGCAATCCTCCGCTCGAGTGGGTACCAGGCGATGCACGATGAGGACGTCATTTACGACTCGACGCGGGTTTCCGCCATCGCTGTACCTCGAGAAGGATCGTTCGACGGTTACTCGTTCATCATTGCCTTCAAGGGTGTGCTCCTCGAGGGCCTCGAAGTCGTCTTCATCGTTCTGACATTCGGGGCCACACAACATCGGCTCGCCATAAGCGCACTCGCTGCATCATTGACAGTGGTCGCCGTAGCGACGGTGGGAGTTCTCATTCACCGACCGCTGAGCCGCGTACCCGAGAACGCGCTGAAGCTCATGGTCGGGATACTCCTGACCTCCTTCGGGATGTTCTGGTCGGCCGAAGGAGCGGGAGTCGCATGGCCGGGTGGGGAGGGCGCCATTTTCATACTCATCGCCCTCATGGTCGGTGCGAGCGTTCTTCTCGCCCGTGCGCTCCGACGTCACCACCAACGGACCCTCGCTCCTCAGGTTCCGTCGTGACCTATCTCCGTCGGTTCTTCCGATACTGGTCCGATTTCGTGGTCGGCGATGATTGGACGCTGGCGCTTGGTGTAGTGGTGGCCCTCGCCGTCACCTGGTTTGTAACCCACCACGGGCGGAACTGGTACTGGCTCTTGCCTGCGGCAGTGGTCGCCCTGATCGCGTTGTCCCTCCGTCGTGTCAGCCGGGGACGATAGGAGTGTTCCCGCGAAGAGTCCCCCTTGGCTCGAGGACGAACCCGTCGGCGGGCCAGGTCCCGCTCATGGGTCGGTTCTTTCCGTCACCTGTCGCCGCAAAGGTACCCGAGGTCATCTTCGTCTTCTGGGTGGTGAAGATCCTGACCACCGCCGGCGGGGAAGCCACGTCCGACTACTTCAGGACCTGGGGCAACATTCGGGGCGGTGGGACCGAAGTCGTCCTGATCGTGGCCGGGCTCGCCGTTCAGTTCGCGATACGTCGTTACCGGGCCTTCGCCTACTGGTTCTTGGCCTATGCCATCGCCATCTTCGGCACGGGCGTCTCGGACTTCCTCCACCTCGACGTGGGGATCCCCTACGCGGGGACGACCTTACTGTGGGCGGTCGTCCTTGGTGCGATCTTCTTTATCTGGCACTTCAGCGAAGGAACGTTGTCGATCCACAGCATCACGACGCAACGACGTGAGGCCTTCTACTGGGCGACGGTGTTCGCGACCTTCGCACTCGGAACTGCACTCGGGGACTTCACCGCGACCTCGCTTGGCCTGGGCTACCTGGCTTCGAGCGTTCTTTTCGGAGTGGTCATCTTGATTCCTGCCCTGGCGTGGTGGCGTCTCGGCCTGAACAGCATCGTGGCCTTCTGGATGGCCTACGTCGTGACGCGTCCACTCGGAGCGTCCGTCGCCGATTACATCTCTAAGCCAGTCAATACCAGCGGTGTTGGTTTTGGTGACGGTCCCACCGCACTCGTGTTCGCCGCGGCCGTCTTGGTCTTCGTCTCGTACCTGGCGATCGCTCGCCCGGACATCCAACGACCCTACGGCCGCACCCCCTAGTACAGGCGCGCTCCTCGGAACGCTCGGGGCTACATCGGCATGATCGGCCAGCTGCGCAGCAATTCGCTGAACGGTTCGATCGCGATCGAAGACGAAGGGCACGTCCCTCAGCGGGCAGTGAACTCAGTCTGGCGGTATTTCGCTGCCCGTCAAGCTATTACGCCGGCACTTGTATATCGTGCGAGGTCTTCGGCACTGAATCCAAACTCTTGGAGCACTTCGTGGGTGTGCTCGGCAAACTCTGGAGCTCGCTTGATGTCTCCAGCCTCCTCGTCGAAGAGCACAGGGGGTACCGGCAGACTGATCGATCCCGCCGGGTCCTCGGCAGTTCGCACAAACCCGTTGGCCAGGGTTTGGGGATCGTCGAGGATCTCACGGGGGCTCTGCAACGGGGCCCAGACTCCTCGAATGGTAACCAAGATCTTCTTCCACTCTTCAAGGGGCCGCTGCCCAAAAATTTCGTCGAGCGTCCGAACCCCCTCTGCGCTGTTGGCTGATCGCGCCGACGCCGTCGCGAAGCGTGAATCGGTTGCCAGCTCCCGGTGATCGAGGTGTTCGCAGAGATCGACCCAATCAACGTCGGAGTCGTTCAGGAAAACGAGACTGATGAACCGCCCGTCTTTGGTTTGGTAGTGATTCATCGTAGGATTCCGGTCTTCGCGCGAGCCGCGCGAATCGCCCCACTCAGCCCCACGGGCAGCGGCTGAAATTGGCTGATGGTTGTACCAGATAGCCGTTCCCAAAAGTGATCCATCCACAACAGACCCTTTTCCGGTCCGCTCGCGTTGTACGAGTGCCGCACATATGCCCCCGGCGAGGACTGTTCCCGAGATCGTGTCGCCGTGACCAACCATTCCGGTCGGCCATTCGGCACCCGAGGTCTGCATCGCCGAATAACCAAGTGAGCCGCGAGCCCACCACGAAGCCGCGTCGTAGCCACGCCTTTCGGCTTCCGGACCACGGGGACCCTGACCGGTTCCCTTCGCAAACACAATGCTGGGGTTGTGTTCCCGAATATCGTCGACATCGATTTTTAGCTTTTTACGGGTCGCCGGAAGATAGCTCGTGAGGAAGACGTCGGCGTTCTGGACAAGCCGATAGATGATGTTGCGGCCGTCTTCGGATGCCAAGTCGATGGCGATGGCGCGCTTGCCACGGTTGTAATTCTTGAATGAAGAATAAGCTCCACCGGGCGCCGTGGTTCCACCGGAGAGTAGGCGCATTGGATCCGGAGCAACGGGGTTCTCTATATGGATCACATCGGCACCCCAGTGGGATAGGACTCCTCCGGCAACGGGCACAAACGCGTACGACGAGACGTCGATGACCTTAATTCCCGCTAAAACTTGCTGAAACATGGGCACCTCTCCTTACTTGACTGAATCAATGACACCAATGAGATATAAAGAGATCACGCGGTACACGCGGATTGCGTGTCCGACAACTCACGGTCACAGGCAGAGTATTGTCGATCCCGGCCCGGTCCTGCTCGAGGTGGCGGTCAGCTGATTCCCTTGCGCTGAGTCGACCTGTAGATCCCAAAATCGAGGACATACGTAGCGATCGACTATTGGTCTCCAGGATCGAGCGCGTCGCTGACCCCCGTCCCAGGGGTGACGCGCTGCAGGCATGCTCGAGGTGGTCCGCGAGGCCCGAGGGGCTCGGAGGTCGTGCTCGGCCGCTCGGCGCGACAACCAGATCGAGCCCTGTAGCCGATCAGACGGCGCCCCTCACCGGCGCCTTGGGAGGACGAACAGGTGTTCGTTGTTCCCGCTAAAATGGGGGGGTGTTGGTCAACTTCCAGCCCTCCCTGTTGGACGACGGGTCCCCATTCGCCCTCTCGCCGATCCTCCCCGGTGAGGGACGGACTCTTCTGTGCAACGACGCCTGGGTCGAGCTGCATCGCGACTGGGTGAGGGGATCTGACCAGTTGTTCGAGCGCCTCATGGAGACGGTCCCCTGGAAAGAGGAACGCCGCCGCATGTACGAGCGCACGCTCGATGTGCCGCGGTTGGTCTCCTTCTATGGCCCAGGTGAGACTCTCCCAGATCCGGCTCTCGAGACCATCAGGGGAACGTTGAGCAACCAGTACCAGCCCGAGCTGGGCGAGCCTTTTTGCACGGCCGGGCTCTGTCTGTATCGAGATGGGCGAGACAGCGTGGCGTGGCATGGCGACCGGATCGGCCGTAGCCGGACCGAGGACACCATGGTCGCCATCGTTTCACTAGGTGTGCCCCGTCGCTTCCTCTTGCGCCCGAGAGGCGGTGGTCGGTCCCGACAGTTCGAGCTCGGAAGGGGCGACCTCTTCATCATGGGCGGAAGCTGTCAACGGACGTGGGAGCACGCTGTGCCGAAGGTCGCCCACGCCAAGGGGCCTCGGATGAGTGTGCAGTTTCGACCAATCGGAGTGCGCTGAGGAGATTTGGCCGCGCCAAGGAGTGACGAAAGTGTCATTGCTGTGATTCCAACCAAGGGAGACGACAAGGCGTGAGTGACACTAAAGAAGCGGAAGCACTGGCCAAGAAACGTCGGGCCGCCCAACACCCGGACCGTCCGGGCGAGCGCTGCGATGCCCCAGCTGGGACCTGGACCCCGATCGTCGATCACGGACGCTGCGAAGCCAAGAGCGACTGCGTGGTCGTCTGGTCCCAACGACGTGTTCGAGATTGGACGGATCGCCGACGGCGACTTCAGCCTTCTGTCGCCACTCGCAAAACTTCGGGTTCTGGCGCATCGCCGCCGAACCGCGTACACGCCCAACGCCGATGCCTGCGGGGCCTGCGGACTGTGCGTCGTCGCTTGCCCCGAGGGCGCCATCACGCTCGTACGACGACCCGCCGGCGGCTGATCCGTCCTCAACAGGTGCGTAAGCCCACTCCCCAGATCAGCTGACGGCCATCGCGCCGGGGCCCGTTCCCGGTTCAGGTGGTGATCGCGGGCCGACCGTCGTCCACGTCGAGCCCGAGCTCCTCAAGTTCACGTTCGGCCCAGAACAGGCGGCCGGTGTATTCCATAGGATCGGCGCACGAGGCGAAATAGACCAGCATGCGTGCAGGAACATCCATCGGTACGGCCACGCTGTCGTCGAGGCCGGCCTCCTTAACCCGGATGGCGACGACCTCGGTGGCCACCAGGCCCGGGTGCATACCAATCACAGCAATGCGCTTGCGCGCGAGCTCGGGAGCGAGGACATTGCCGAGCCGGTCGAGAGCTCGCTTGCTGGAGTAGTAGCCGGGCACGGCGAGGCTGAACTCACCGATGCTTTCGAGCTTCGGGAGCTCCTCGGGCTGACGGAAGACCTCGCCGCTGCCGGTGCTGAGGTTGAGGATGCGCCCGCCGCCGCGGCTTTCCATGATCGGTGTCACCAGCTGCATGAGCGTGAAGGGCGCGTGAAGGTTGACCGCGAACTGGTAGAGCCAGTCCTCGTGCGTCAGCTCCAAAAATCGCTTGGACCAGATCTCACCGGTGGTGGCCGCTGCATTGTTGATGAGCACGTCGACGCCACCGAACCGCTCGACGGTGGCGTCGACCAGGCGCTCGAGATCAGCGTTGCTGGCGAGATCGGTCTGTACGGCGATCGCGCTGGCTCCCATGTCCTCGATCTGTGTCAGCGTCTCATTCAGGGTGCCCGGCAGGTTTCCGTCCGGCTCGACCGTTCGCGCCGCCAGGACCA
>Ga0302325_10010730_pt1 | contig 19814 bp, 15 predicted proteins | sample Palsa_T0_2_FD_201948 | JGI IMG/M metagenome (GOLD analysis project Ga0302325, IMG submission 201948) | Peat permafrost microbial communities from Stordalen Mire near Abisko, Sweden - Palsa_T0_2 | ecosystem: Environmental > Terrestrial > Soil > Palsa > Peat permafrost | place: Sweden: Abisko...
CCATGCTCGCTGATATAGAGCTTGTGGCGCTCCATGGCCGCCCAGTAACGCGCGGTCGCCTTGTCTCGTTGATCGCTGAACCGCGGAATTCGATTGACGGCGTCCAGCGCGAGTTGATAGCGGTCGAGATTGTTCAGCACGACCATGTCGAACGGAGTCGTGGTGGTACCCTCCTCCCTATACCCGCGCACATGAATATTGTCGTGATTGTGCCGCCGATAGGTCAGCTTGTGGACCATCGCGGGATAACCGTGGAAGGCGAAGATCACAGGCTTGTCGGTCGTAAACAACTCATCGAAATCCTGATCCTCCAGGCCGTGGGGATGCTCGGATTGAGGCTGCAACACCATCAAATCCACCACGTTGACGACGCGGATGCGGATTTCAGGAATGTATGCGCGCAAAAGCGTTACGGCAGCAAGCGTCTCAAGAGTCGGCACGTCACCGGCACAGGCCAAGACCACGTCCGGATCACCTGCATCGTTGCTGGCCCACCGCCAAATTCCCGCACCAGCGGCGCAGTGACGAACGGCTGAATCAATGTCGAGCCACTGCCATTCCGGTTGTTTGCCGGCGATGATCAAATTGACGTAGTTGCGGCTGCACAAACAATGATCAACTACCGATAGCAAGCAATTTGCGTCGGGCGGCAGATAGATGCGCACGATATCGGCTTTTTTGTTTGCCACATGATCGATGAATCCCGGGTCCTGGTGCGAGAAGCCATTGTGATCCTGGCGCCAGACGTGTGACGTGAGCAGGTAATTCAGCGACGCGATCGGCTTCCGCCAGGGGATTTTTCTGCTGACCTTGAGCCATTTTGCATGCTGGTTGAACATCGAATCGATGACGTGGATGAAGGCTTCGTAGCACGAGAAAAAGCCATGACGTCCGGTGAGGAGATATCCTTCGAGCCAGCCCTCGCACAGATGCTCGCTCAGCACCTCCATGACGCGTCCCGTGACGCTGAGATCGATGTCGACGTCCTCGACTTCGGCCATCCATTCCTTGCCGGAGGCTTGGTAGACCGCGTCCAACCTGTTCGACGCCGTCTCATCAGGGCCAAAGAGCCGGAAATTCCCTTTGTCGAGATTGAGCTTCATCACGTCGCGCAGGAAATTTCCGAGAACCCGCGTTGATTCCGCCTCGACGCTGCCCGGCTTTGGCAGCTCCACGGCGTATTCACGGAAATGGGGCATCGCCAGCTGCTGCAACACTTCCCCGCCATTGGCGTGCGGATTGAAGCCCATGCGGCGATGGCCTGTAGGGGCAAGTGCTGCAAACTCGTCGCGGAACTTGCCCCGTTCGTCGAACAACTCGTGCGCCCGGTAGCTTTTCATCCAGTCTTCGAGCTGCTTGAGATGCTTGGGGTTTTTGAGATCGGCGAGCGGGACTTGATGCGCGCGCCAAGTACCCTCGACCGGCTCGCCGTCCACGAACTTTGGTCCGGTCCAACCTTTTGGCGTGCGGAACACAATCATGGGCCAACGCGGCCGCTCCACCGGATCCGGAGAGGAACGCGCCGCCTTCTGGATCTCGTGAATCTCCGCCAGGATGGTATCAAGCGTGCCTGCCAGAACTTGATGCATCACGGCTGGGATGTCGCCTTCCACAAAATGCGGTTCATAGCCGTAACCGCGGATCAGGTCGGTCAATTCCTGGCGGCCGATGCGCGCGAGTACGGTCGGATTTGCGATCTTGAACCCGTTGAGATGAAGGATAGGAAGAACCGCCCCATCACGGGCCGGATTGAGAAACTTGTTGGAGTGCCAACTCGTGGCCAGTGCGCCCGTCTCCGCCTCACCGTCGCCGATGACGCAGGCCACGATCAGATCCGGATTGTCGAAAGCGGCGCCGAAGGCGTGGACTAAGGAATAACCGAGTTCGCCACCTTCGTGAATCGAGCCGGGGGTTTTCGGCGATACGTGACTGGGAACTCCGTACGGCCAGGAGAACTGGCGAAACAGCCGCTGCAGTCCATTCCGGTCGCGCTCGATGGCCGGATAGCGTTCGGTGTACGAGCCTTCGAGATACGTCATCGCTACGATGCCCGGGCCACCATGACCCGGACCGATGACATACATCATATTCAAGTCGTTCTCTTTGATCAGCCGGTTGAGGTGGACATAGAGAAAGTTCAATCCTGGCGTCGTGCCCCAATGCCCGAGCAGGCGCGGTTTGATATGTTCGAGCTTGAGCGGAGATTCCAGCAACGGATTGTCTTTTAGATAGATTTGCCCGACCGAAAGATAATTTGCCGCGCGCCAATACGCGTCCATTTTCTCGAGCAGATCGGGCGACAGCGCGGGCGGCATCTCCTCCGGCATATCGGGCGACAGCGTGGCTGGCATCTTCTCCAGCGGATCGGGCGGCAGAGTGATAGGCATCGGCGGTTCCTTACGGGTTCGTTCACACGCTACGAACGGACGATCTCAGCGATATTTGCTTGGGCGATTGAGCGCGTTCGACTACGTTCAGCGCCGACAAGATTTGCGCGAGGATCTCGCGCGGTTGCGGCTCGATAGAGACGATGACGGGATTTTCGTCCGGCCCCGGCTCCTCCAGCGCTTCGAATTGGCTGTGCAGCAAACCTGGCGGCATGAAATGCTCATGGCGGGTGGCGATACGGCGCCCGATCAGCGTCTGGTCACCCCTGAGATAGATCAAACGGACGTCGGCACGATCGCCGATCAGAACATCGCGGTAGCGGCGCTTCAGCGCGGAACATGCGATGACATCGTGTCCACCCGAGCAACGCGTCCTATCGATCCAGGCGGCGACCGCGTCCAGCCAGGGCCGCCGATCCTCGTCGGTGAGCGGAATGCCGCGGTGCATCTTGTCGACGTTGGCAGCGGGATGGAACCAATCGGCGTCCTCGAATTCCCATCGCAGGCGCAGAGCAAGAAGCGCCCCGACGGTCGATTTTCCGCATCCCGAAACGCCCATCACGATCATTACCTTGGGACAGGGCGGCGATGAAGCGTCTTCCGTCGACGGAGTTTGCACGAACATCAATGCGCTCGTTCTGGTGCAGCGGCGCGATCCGTAAACCAGTGGAGAAGCCCGACCGGGTGAACCCCGGCTGCGGGAAGCGTCCTATCTCCCGCTTGGGCTCGTGTGACAACGCCGCGCTTTTCTTTTCCTGTCACCAAGAATGCCACTTCGTGGCTGCTGTCGAGCACCGGGTAGGTCAGTGTGATGCGTGCCTCGGCTTTTGCGCCAATGACAGCGACCGCCCATCGTTTTGTCTCTTGCAGCGTCGGCTGCCCGGGAAACAACGAGGCGGTGTGTCCGTCGTCGCCGATTCCAAGTAGCGTGACGTCAAAGAGCGGTCGGCCGGGAACAAGCGTGTCGGCGCCGTAGAATTGCTTTAGCGTCGTCTCGTATGCGCTGGCGGCTTGGTCCGGCGACAAGCCTTCCGTCTGCACCGCGTGGATATTTTCACTGGGAACGGGAACTCGCGAAAGGAAGGCGTCGCGGGCCATCCCATAATTGCTGTCGCGATCGTCGTGCGGCACAAACCGTTCGTCGCCCCAGAACCAGTGCGCACGTTTCCATGGAAAGCGCAGTGCAATTTCTGGCGCTGAGAGACATTCATAGAGACGCCGGGGCGTCGAGCCGCCGGAGAGGCACACTGCGAATACCCGATCGCTTGCCTGCGCCAGACCGCAGAGCCATTCGGCGACATCGTGCGCGAGCGCTTCAGTGCTCTCGAAAGTACGGATATCGGTCGATGCGGCGCCGGTCATTATGCGACCTTCGCGTGTAACGTGTGATTTCGAAGTCGTGCGATGGCGGCCGCGTAATCGCCGGAACCGAATATTGCCGATCCAGCGACAATCGCGTCCGCGCCTGCGGCAATGGCCAAGGCGGCACTTTCTCCGGTTTGCCCGCCGTCGACTTCGATCCACGGATCTAGTCCCTTTGCAGTACAGAGGCGCCGCAGCTCCCGGATTTTCGGCAACATCTCTGGCAGGAATTTCTGTCCGCCAAAGCCGGGATTGACGGTCATCACCAAGATGACATCGCAGAGGTGGAGCACCTGTTCGACAAAGGATATGGGACTGGCAGGATCGAGCACCGCGCCGGCCTTCTTACCAAGCTCCCGAATCCGGGATAGCACGCGATGAAGGTGAACCGTGGCTGATGGTTCAGCCTGAACAAGCAGATGATCGGCTCCAGCTTCGGCAAAATCTTCAAGATAGCGTTCAGGCTCGACGATCATCAGGTGCACATTGAGCGGCTTCGCTGTCGAGCGACGCACCGCATTTACGATTGCAGGGCCGAAGGAGATGTTCGGCACGAACCTGCCATCCATAATGTCGATGTGAATCCAATCGGCGCCCGCCTGATCGACCGCACGAACTTCCTCGCCCAGCCTGCGTAGATCGGCAGCCAGAATGGAGGGCGCGACAATGATCGGCTTCATGATGCCCTCGGCAGGGCCGCGCTAGTGTGAGGTAAGATGAACCGCTTGATCGCCTTTGCGAAACCTTCGTTGTCATAGGAGTCGGTCACCAGATTGGCCTGAGCCTGCACCTCCGGGCTGGCATTGCCCATCGCGATGCTGAGGCCGCTCTTACGAAACATTAGAACGTCATTCGGCATGTCACCCATCGTGGCAATCTCGTTGGCCGGGATCGAGAGGAGCTTTGACAGCGTTGTAACGACGGTTCCTTTGTTGGCATCCGGATGGGTGACGTCGAGATAGTACGGTTGCGAACGGGCCGCTGACGCATTTGCGCCGAGCGCGTCCTGGGCAGCCTTTTCGCAGCGCGCGACCAGATCTTGATCGTCGCTCACACCGACGATTTTGACCGCGCGGCCAAGCACGTCTTCGAAATTCTCGACGATGGTCGGGGCGAATTTGACGGTCCATTGCTCCCGCGCGACATGGGGCGCATTGGGATCACGAACCAGCCAGTCTTTGCCGCTGTAGAACCATACGTCCATCTTGTTCTGGAGGATGACCTCCAGCGCGCGTTTTGCAGCGTCGGCGGTAAGCACGTGCTCTTCCATAATGGTCATGTCGGGCTTGACGAAAATCCCGCCATTGAACCCGGCAACCGGGGTTCGCAGAGCTAATGGTTCGATCAGCATCGCCATGCCGCGCGGCGGCCGGCCGCTGGTAATCGCAAAGGCGATGCCTTCGGTGTGGAGAGCTTTGACGGCCGCCACCGCACGTGACGTCAGTACTTTCTCCGCAGTAACGAGCGTCCCGTCGACATCGGCCAAAACGAGTGAGATTTTCGACGCGGTACGATCGGGTACTACCATGCGCGATCTCCTGCTTTCGTCGCCTCAGGGCGCGCATGCGAACGGCCGCCACCGAGGATGAACCGCTCGATCGCGCTGGCGAAGCCGTCGTCGCCATTGCTGTCCGTCACAAAACCCGCTTTTCGCTGCACTTGCGAACTGGCATTACCCATGGCGATGCTGAGACCAGCTCGCTCGAACATCGCGACATCGTTGCTGCCGTCGCCAATAACGGCAATTTCCGTCAACGGAATCCCCAACAGCTTCGCGATCTCCGTTACTGCGACACCCTTGTTGGCGAGCGGGTGGGTGATGTCGAGGTAGTAGCGCTGCGAACGCACTATGAAAGCGCTACTGGTGAGCGCGACCCGTACGTCAAGCTCGCACTGTTCGAGAAGATCAAAATCCTTGCTGACACCGACGATCTTGGCGGCGGCATCCAAGGCAGATCCAAAATCTTCGACTATTGTCGGTCGAAACCCCACCGTGTGCTGCTCGAGCGGGACATAAGGGCCGTCCGGGTCGCGCGACAGCCAGTCCTGCCCACTAAAAACCCAGACCTCGACCCCGCGGGCATTCAGTGCGTCAACCGCACACCGGGCGACCTGAGACGGCAGGAGATGTTCGGTGACCACCGCAAGATCTGGCGTCGCTATGACTCCGCCGTTGAAACCGCCCACCGGCGTCTCGATTCCGAGGCGCTCGATCAGCATGCGCAAGCCGCGGGGCGGCCGACTGCTGATAATCGAAAAATGAATTCCGCTTGCGCGCAGTTCTGCCACGGCCGCCTGGGCGCACGCGGTCAGCACCTTGTCATCAGTGACCAACGTGCCGTCGACATCCGAAATCACGGCCGAACATTTGAATGGCAATGGGCGCGTACCACTCATGACGAGCGTCCGTCGTCATCACCGTGGAGGCTCCGCCAGCTCCGGCCACTACGTGCCAAGAGCGCATCTGCCTCCCTCGGTCCTGCGCTTCCTGCCGGGTAGATCGGCAGATCTGAAGCGTTCTTTTCGGCCCAAGCGTCGAGCGCCGGCTGCACGATGCGCCAAGTCTGCTCCACCATGTCGGCGCGCATGAATAATGTCGGATCGCCTACCATAACGTCATAGATCAGCGTCTCGTATCCGACATTTGGTTCTTTGGGGAACCAGTCATCATAGTGGAAGTCCATCTTCACGGCGGCGAGGTCGACCACCGGCCCTCTACGCTTGACCTCGAACTGCAAGGAGATTCTCTCGTCCGGCGAAATGCGGAGGACCAGCCAGTTCGGCCGTAGAGTCTCCACGGGCGTATCCTGGAAAGCCGTGTAAGGTGCCTGTTTAAAGCGGATCGCTATCTCGGTATTCCGTTGCGACATATGCTTGCCCGTGCGGAGGTAAAAGGGCACGCCGGCCCAGCGCCAGTTGTCGATCTCAAGCTGCATCGCGACATAAGTCTCGGTGTTCGAATCTGGCGCGACATTGGGCTCTTGCCGATAGGCTTTCGTGTTTTCTCCCAGCACTGTGCCGGCGCCGTACTGGCCACGCACCGCCGCTGCCGGCTTTACGGCGGGCATCGCAGCAAACACCTCGACTTTCTTTGAACGGATCGCGTCGGCGTCGAAGCCGGTGGGTGGCTCCATGGCCACCATCGAGATCAATGTGAACAGGTGATTGGGGACCATGTCGCGCAAAGCGCCGGTCGCCTCGTAGAAATTGCCGCGCTGTTCTACGCCGACCGTCTCCGCCGCGGTGATCTGCACGTGATCGATCCTATCGCGATTCCAGATCGGTTCGAACAGCCCATTGGCGAAACGAAACGCCATGATGCTCTGGACCGTGTCCTTGCCGAGAAAGTGGTCGATCCGAAAGATCTGGTCTTCGTGCAACGTGCGCTGGATGTGGGTGTTCAGTTCGCGCGCCGAATCCAGGCTATGGCCGAACGGCTTCTCGATGACCACGCGGCGCCAGAACCGACGCTTGCCGTTTTCGTCCTCGGCCTGATCGGTGAGCTTCGCCTTGCCGAGCTGCTGCACCACTGAGTCAAAGAGCCGGTCCGCGACCGCGAGATAAAAGATGGCGTTGCCTTGGGTGCCGTGGGCCTTGTCAGCCTCTCCAAGCGCGACGCGAAGCTTGGAGTATAACTCGGGCTTGGTCAGGTCGCCGCGGACATACACCATTTTCTCCGCAAGTCGCTTCCAAGCAGCGTCGTCAATGTGGTCGACATCGAACTCCGTACCGCCGTTGCCGACAAAGCTTTTCAGCGTGTCGTAAAGCTGGTCGCGCCAGCTTTCCGCGGTTCCCTCGGCGCGGGCTACGCCGATCAACGCAAAGTGCTCCGGCAGCACTTTGGTGCGGGAGAGATTATAGATGGCCGGTATCACCAAGCGCTTGGTCAGGTCGCCGGTGGCACCGAATATCACCATTGTGCAGGGATCGGCTGCCTTGGCCTCACGCCGTGGTGGGGACTGAACCACCTGCGCAGTCTGCGGCGTCCGAGTCGGACGGTCGTCCATCGTACTACTCGGCGGCTTGCTGTGTTGCCGACTGATGCTGCGAATCTTTTTGCTTTGGTTGCGGGTCAATGGGTTCTTGACCCTCGACGTGTCCGCCGAAGCCGTAGCGCATGGCCGAGAGCACCTTGTCACCGAAAGTATGTTCCTGTCGCGAGCGGAAACGGGCGTAAAGCGCCGAGGTGATCACATCCGCCGGGACCGATTCCTCGATCGCGGCCTCGACCGTCCAGCGGCCCTCTCCCGAATCCTGGACGTAACCGGAGAAATCATTCAATTGCGGATCCTTCGCGAACGCGGCGGCGCCGAGATCGAGAAGCCAGGATGAGATGACGCTGCCACGCCGCCAAACCTCCGCGATATCCGGCAAGTTGAGTGTGAAGCGCTTGTCCTCGGTTAGATCCTTCGAGTCCTTGTTGCGCAGGATGTCGAAGCCCTCGGCATAGGCCTGCATCATTCCGTACTCGATGCCGTTATGCACCATTTTGACGAAGTGCCCGGCGCCGGACGGACCGGCGTGAATGTAGCCGCGCTCGGGGCGAGAATCGCCTTTCGGGCGGCCCGCTGTCCGCGGAATATCGCCGAGCCCTGGAGCGAGCGCGGAAAAGATCGGATCGAGTTGATCTACGGCGCCCCTCGGACCGCCGATCATCATGCAATAGCCGCGCTCGATACCCCAGACGCCGCCGGACGTACCACAATCGACGTAGTGGATACCCTTCACCAGAAGTTTTTTGGCGTTCCGGATGTCGTCTTTGTAAAAGGAGTTGCCACCGTCGATAATAATATCGTCACGGTCCAGCAGGCCGCCGAGTTGCTCGACCATCTCTTCGGTAACCTTGCCCGCAGGCAACATCAGCCAAACGGCCCGCGGCTTTTCTCCGAGCTTCTTTACCAAATCGGCAATCGAAACCGCCGCCGTGGCGCCGTCCTTCGCCAACGCTTCCCGTGTCTTTGCAGTCCGCGCGTACACCACACAGTGGTGTCCCGCCTTCATCAGACGGCGAGACATGTTGCCACCCATCTTGCCGAGTCCGATCATACCGATCTGCATGTGTCTTCTCCTGTTGCGAGCGCTTCTGCATGGGCTTATTTAAGGGTCGTCAATTACGCTGCGACACTTCTGGTTAGGCGCTGGGGGATCGGCGGTGTCGTCGACCGTTCTCGAGTTGGCGCATGAGCGGCTTCTCGGGGGAGAAGCGTCCCTGACCGCTAACCCTTGGATGCGGAGAACAGTTCCAGTCTAACGGTCAATGATTCGGAGTTAGTGGTCAGCGTTAGTTTGCTCAAAACCTAGTGATTTTCCACCATTGAGCACTATTGCTCAGCAAATCAGCGAGCGCGTCCGCCGGATAGGTTGGCAGGGAAGCAGAAGTAATCAGTGGATTCTACGGCATATTGTCAGGGGCAACACAGCGACATCAGCCAGCTGAGTCGGCCCCTAATCTTCTGCTTAGCCTGCGCGATCTAGGTAGGACCCACATGCAGCAAGGGGCCCTTTCACACTAACGATCCGGGTCGCGCTTGCCGCCGTGTGTAAGTGTTATGATCCGGGTGGCGATTAATTTCTCCCATGATCCTGCTCGGTTCTGAAGAATAACTGCATGCCGCTGCGTATTGAAGACTACGCGCTTATCGGCGACTGCGAGACGGCCGCGCTGGTCGGTCGCGACGGCTCCATTGATTGGCTGTGTTGGCCACGGTTCGATTCTGACGCTTGTTTCGCAGCTCTCCTCGGCACGCCCGAACATGGCCGTTGGCTTATTGCCCCTCAAGATGGAACGGTCCGAGTAACACGGCGATATCAGCCCAACACGCTGATCCTGGAGACGCGCTTCGAGAGCGTTGAAGGAGCTGCCACGCTCGTCGACTTCATGCCCGGACATCAAACAGGCTCCAGTATTGTGCGCCTGATTATTGGCGAGCGGGGCCGTATCACCATGAAGACCGAAATGGTGGTTCGCTTCGGCTACGGAGCGACGGTGCCGTGGATGGCTAAACTCGACGACGGGACGCGCAGAGCCGTTGCTGGACCCGACATGGTGCTGCTGCGAACTACTGCGCCGCTACGTGGCGAAGATTTCAAGACAGTCGGCGAATTTACCGTCGGTCCCGGGGAAACTGTACCATTCACCCTCACCTATATGCCGTCGCATTTGCCTGTTCCCGCGGCAGAGAATTCTCTCGATCAGCTCCGCGCTACTCAACAGTTCTGGCTGAACTGGACCGCCAAAAGCCGAGTTTCCGGTCCGTGGGCGGATATCGTTAATCGTTCGCTCATCACACTGAAGGCGTTGACCTATGCTCCGACCGGAGGAATGGTCGCCGCGCCGACAACATCGCTGCCTGAACACGTTGGAGGTTCTCGTAATTGGGACTACCGTTTTTGCTGGCTGCGTGATGCGACGCTGACCCTGCTGGCGCTCATGAACGCTGGTTACCTGGAAGAAGCGCAAGCATGGCGCGAATGGCTGTCGCGCGCCGCGGCCGGCAAACCCAGCCAATTGCAAATCATGTATGGGATTGCGGGCGAACGGCGCTTGACCGAATGGGAAGTTCCCTGGCTTCCCGGCTACGACAAATCAAGCCCTGTCCGCATCGGCAACGCAGCCCACACCCAAGTGCAGCTCGATGTATATGGCGAACTCATGGACGCACTGCATCATGCGCGGCTAGGGGGACTGGCCTCAAGCGAATCCGGCTGGGCGCTGCAGCGAGGGGTCCTAGAGCATTTGGAAGCAGCGTGGCCCAAGATGGACGAAGGAATTTGGGAAGTGCGCAGCGGCGCTCGCCACTTCACCTTTTCGAAAATCATGGCATGGGTCGCGTTCGATCGAGCGATCAAAAGCGCTGAAGCATTCGAGCTCGAGGGCCCGCTTGATCGGTGGCGCGAACAGTGTCGCAAAATTCACGAGGACGTCTGTCGCCGTGGTTTCGATCCGGAACTGGTTAGCTTTGTACGCTCCTACGGGTCGAAAGAGCTTGACGCCAGCTTGTTGCTTCTGCCGACGCTCGGATTTCTGCCACCCGCGGATCCGCGCGTGCGAGGCACAGTAGAGGCAATCGAGCGCAAACTTCTCGTGAACGGGCTGGTCATGCGCTATGGCACATCAAAAGAATCCGATGACGGCTTGCCGTCAGGTGAAGGCGCATTTCTCGCGTGCAGCTTCTGGCTTGTGGACGCCTACGTGCTGTTGGGCCGGATAGCCGATGCTCGCCAGCTGTTCGAGCGCCTCTTGACCCTATGTAACGATGTAGGATTGCTGAGCGAGGAGTACGATCCGAGAACCGGCCGCCTTCTGGGCAATTTTCCTCAGGCACTCTCCCATATTGCGTTGATCAATTCCGCCTTCAATCTGAACGAGGCGGCAAAACCGGCGATGCAACGCTCGGGTAGCCCGATGAAAAAAAGTAGGAACGAAACAGCCACAAATTTAGTGAACCCGGAAGAGATCGGGCACAATAGGCTCCAAGATTGATTGCTAATCACGGAACGAGAACTGCGGCGCCGTCGAACCGGCCGGCGCGGAGATCGGCAAGGGCCTGGTTGGCTTGGTTGAGCGAATAGCTCGTGGTCTTGGTGACGATGCCAATCTCCGGCGCCAAGCGCAGGAAGTCGATACCATCCTGCCGTGTGAGATTGGCGACCGACAGAAGTTCGCGCTCTTCCCATAGGATCTGATACGGGAAGCTTGGGATGTCGCTCATATGGATGCCAGCGCAAATGACACGACCGCCTTTGCGAACCGCCTTCAGCGCCAAGGGCACGAGATCGCCAACGGTCGCAAAGATGATCGCGGCATCGAGCGGCTCCGGCGGCATCTCGTCGGATCCGCCTGCCCATTTCGCGCCGAGGCTCCGGGCGAAGCCCTGGGTGGCGACATCCCCCGGCCGCGTGAAGGCAAATACAGAGCGCTCCTGCCACTTCGCCACTTGCGCCATGATATGGGCCGCGGCACCAAAGCCATAGAGTCCCAACTTTTTGCCGTCGCCGGCGATCACCAGCGAACGCCAGCCGATCAGACCGGCACAGAGCAACGGGGCAAGCGCCACGTCGCTGCCGACCTCACCGAGCGGGAACGCGAAGCGCGCATCGGCGATCGTCGCCGTCGCATAGCCGCCGTCGCGCATGAACCCCGTAAATATCGGATGATCGCAGAGATTTTCCCGGTGCATCATGCAATAGGGACAGACACCGCAGGTGTGGCCGAGCCACGGAATGCCGACACGCTCGCCCATGTGCAGGTCCTCGACGCCGGCGCCGATCGCATCGATCCTGCCAACAATCTCATGGCCAGGGATAATCGGAATGTGCGGGTTGGTCAGTTCGCCATCGACGACATGCAGGTCGGTGCGGCAGACGCCACAGGCACCCACCTTGACTCTTATCTCGCCCGGCCCGGGTTGCCGATCGGGTAACTCGGTCCATTCAAGAGCGGTCCTAAGTTTCTTCAACACCATCGCCTGCATGGCGTTCTCCCTTGCTTTGTCCGTCGGCTCATGGACGTCGCGACACGACGAGTCATCACCAGTGCTCTCATCCCGAGCCATAGAGGCGTCGAAACACGCCCGGCAGCAGATCCGGCAGATCCTCGGCTAAGAGGCCCGGCCCAAACGCCGCGGCTGCTGCACCGTGCAGCCACACCGCTGCGGCTGCGGCGAGGAACGGCTCCATGCCTTGCGCAAGAAGTCCGAGCACTATTCCGCTCAGAACATCGCCCGATCCTGCGGTGGCCAATGTCGGCGGAGCGTTGGCATTAATGATCGCCTGACCATCCGGGGCCGCGATCACCGTGTCGCTGCCCTTGAGAACAATAGAAGCACCGCTGCGTTGGGCAGCGGCGCGCGTGCGGGTGAGCTTGTCGCCAGTCGGGTCGAAAAGACGCCGGAACTCACCTTCATGGGGTGTCATGACACAGGGGCCGACGATTGCCCGATCGAGCGCCGGAGGATCGTTTTGAAAGGAAGTGATCGCATCCGCGTCGAGTAACGTCGGGCGGCCGGTCGCCAACATCGCAAGCGCCCGTGCGCTTGTCTCTTTGCCCAAGCCAGCGCCGGGTCCGATCAAAAAAGCTGAGATTCGGCGATCGTCGAGTAGGTGATCGAAATCCTCCGGCGCCGCGAGTGGTCGGACCATGATGCTGGTCAGCGCGGTCGCGTAAATCGGCAGAGCTATTTCGGAAACCGCGATCGTCGTTAGCCCAGCACCGGCGCGCGCTGCGGCGCGGGCCGCCATCCGAGCGGCGCCGGTCATTGGGTAGCCCCCGGAAATCAGCGCATGGCCGCGCGTGTATTTGTTGCCGCCGTCCTGCGGCCGCGGCAGAACGGAAAGCCAGAGCGCCGGATCGTTCTCAAAAGTGTTCGGAACAATCTTTTCCAGAACGGAAGGCGGAGTACCTATGTCTGCAACGATGACTTCGCCGCACAACAAACGACCGGGCAACAACAAGTGGCCCGGTTTCTTACGAAAAAAAGTGACAGTCAGAAGAGCCGGAACGGCGCCCAAACCTTCTCCAGTATCGCCCATCAAGCCGCTCGGAACATCGACGGCAACGATCGGCAGTCCCCTACCCGTTGCGGCAGCCAAGGTTTCCGCAGCGGGTCCCTCGAGCGCGCGGCTAAGGCCGGCGCCAAAGATTGCGTCTACCACCAGTTCCGCCGCACCGAGCGCTGCGGGCGCCAACGGCTCGACGGCCCCGCACCACCGCTCGGCGTGACGCGCCTCGCCCGCCAAATGGTCGCGCGGACCCAGCAAGGCGACACGAACGGGCCAGCCGGCTTCGACAAGATGCCGGGCGGCGACGAAGCCATCGCCGCCGTTGTTACCAGGCCCACATAGAACGATAACGGGCCGCGCCTTCCAGCGCTGCCCGATTTCGCGTGCTACGGCTCCGCCGGCACTCTCCATCATATCGATGGCTGGTATGCCGGCGGCAATCGTCAGACGATCGGCCTCGGCCATCTGGCAAACACGGAGCAACGCCGTCTGGCCGTTCATCATATCTGTGCAACATCTCCAATCGAAGCAGATCGGTCGTTTCGTGACGGTCCTCTGCGCCTAATCTATGAATGCTGCTTCCATTTTCTTCGCCGCAGGGGCCTTCGCTTTCTGGTCGTCAGCCTTGGCGCCGATGAAGTCGAGGACCACGCGACCCGCCACTTTGCCGTGCTCGAGCCGATCGAAGATGTCGTTGATCGCCGTCAGCGGCTGCAGTTCGATATCGGCCTTGACCTTACCCTCGGCGGCGAAGGCTAACGTCTCGGCCATATCCTCGCGAGTACCGACGAAGGAGCCGCGAATGGTGATGCAGTTCGCCACGACGTCAAACAACGGAACGGGAAAATCGCCCGGCGGCAGTCCGACCAGGACACAGGTGCCGCGCTTGCGCGTCATGGCGACGCCCTGCTTGAAAGCACCGAGCGAGGGTGCGGTGATCAGGACGCCATGGGCGCCGCCGTTCGTGGCTTTCTTGACCGCCTCGGCAGGGTCGCCGTGCTTGGCATTGACCACGAAATCGGCGCCGACCTGCTTCGCTAGTGCGAGTTTGCCGTCATCGATGTCCACGGCGCAGACTTGGAGACCCATGGCCTTGGCGTATTGAATGCCAAGATGTCCGAGGCCGCCAGCGCCGGAGATGACGATCCAATCGCCCGCTTTCGCCTTGGTCTCCTTGATGCCTTTGTAGGTGGTGATACCTGCACAGATGATGGGCGCGGCTTCCTTGGGGTCAAGGCCGGCTGGTATGTGGGCGACGTAGTCCGGATCGGCGATGAGATACTCGGCAAAGCCACCATTCTTGGTATAGCCGCCAAACTCGGCTTCGGCGCATACGGTCTCCCACGCCGCAAGGCAATGTTCGCAGTGACCGCACGCCGAGTAGAGCCAGGGCATGCCGACGCGGTCGCCCTCTTTGACAATCTTGACACCGGCGCCGATTGCAGTGACGCGGCCGATGGCCTCATGACCCGGCGTGAATGGGAGCTTGGGCTTTAGCGGCCAATCGCCGGTCGCAGCGTGAAGGTCGGTGTGGCACACTCCGCAGGCCTCGGTCTTGACCAGGATCTGGCCAGGGCCGGGTGTCGGGACGTCAACTTCCATGAACACCAGCGGCTTGCCGAAATGTTCGACGAACGCAGCTTGCATCTTCTTTGTCATTATCTGTTCCTAATGTAATTGGCTTCTAAATACGTCTTCACGCGCGTCGTTACCGGTCAGGCGGCGGCTTTGGTCCCTAACCCGCGCACCGCTTCGATCATCGTTGTCAGCACGGCCGCAGCGTCCCCGTAAATCATGTTGCAATTGTCGGCGTAGAAAAGAGCGTTGACGATGTCGGCGTAACCTTTGCCCTGACCACGCTTGACGACATAAACCTGCTTGGCCTGGTCGGCGTTGAGGATGGGCATTCCGAAGGTCGGCGAGCCTTTGTCGGTGCGCGCCGCGGGGTTCACCACGTCGTTGGCGCCGATGACCAGCGCCACGTCGGTGGCCTTGAATTCCTCGTTGATGTCATCGAGCTGGAAGATGAGATCGTAGGGAACGCCCGCCTCTGCGAGCAGGACATCCATCTGGCCCGGCATGCGACCGGCGACGGGATGGATTGCGAATTTGACCGAGACACCAGCCGCTTGCAGCAGCTTTACGAATTCATAGAGCTTCTGTTGCCCCTGCGCGGCAGCAAGGCCATAGCCCGGGATGATGATGACGCTTTTCGCGTAGCGCATAAAAATGCCGGCGTCGGCTGCCGCGGTCGGCTTCATGCTGCCTTTGATGTGGCTCGGCTTGTGTTGGGGCACGCCGCCAAAATTTGTGAACAGGACGTTTGCGACTGAGCGGTTCATGGCCTGTGCCATGAGCAGTGTCAGCAGCGTTCCTGCCGCGCCGACCACCATGCCAGCTATCATCAATGCCGGGTTGCCCAGCACGAACCCTTCGAGACCAACCGCGAGTCCTGTGGCGGCGTTATAGATCGAGATCACCACCGGCATATCCGCGCCGCCAATCGGCAGCGTCATCAGAACGCCGTAGACCAGGGCACAGCCGAAGAACAGATAGATCAATTGCGGCGTCGGCAAGAGCTGGCTGGATGCACCTTGCGCCACATAGACGAGATAGCCCGCGACGGCGAGCGTACCCAGCAAGACTAGAATATTGAAATACTGCTGCCCCCGTACACGCAGCGGCTTTTTGATAACGCCTTGAAGCTTGGCCCACGCAATCAACGAGCCGGACAGCGAAATCGCGCCGATCAACGCGCCCAAAAGCGTCACCACAAGCTGGGTTGTTCCAGATGCCTTATTGCCAAACAACTCGACCGCGGCGATCGCGCCGGCGGCACCGCCGCCCATGCCGTTATAAATCGCGACCATTTGCGGCATGGCCGTCATCGCGACTTTCTTGCCGCCCCACCAGGCGAAGCCGCCACCTACAATGAGTGCGACAACGCCGAGTACGACATTGACGATCAGATGCGGCTTGGCTGCCGCGCTGACATCGAAGACATAGAAAAAGCTGGCCAGGACGGCGACCAGCATACCGAGGCCGGCCAGGAATATCCCTGACGGGGCGGTCACCGGCGACGACATACGCTTGAGGCCGTACATGAACAGGAAGGCTGCCGCGAGATCGGTTACGCCAATAGTCAGTTGGGCAATGCTTGCCATTGTCATGTCAGTTCCTCACTTCGCCTTGGCGCGGTGAGCCTTCACGTGGCCTAATTTGTGATGTTTGCTTGCATGTCCGCTTGTCTGAAACATCGCCAACATTCGATCGGTGACGGCATAGCCGCCGGCGGCATTGCCGGCGCCAAGAAGCACGGCGAAGAACCCGATCGTCTGCTCTTGCACCGTGCTGGCGTTGAGCAGGGCGAACATTCCGCCGACCACCACGATGCCATGCACGAAATTGGAGCCGGACATCAGCGGCGTGTGCAGGATCGCCGGCACGTGGCCGATGATGACCCAGCCGGCAAAAGCGGCGAGCATGAAGATGTACAGGGCTACGAAGCCGGTAATTTGGATTGAAAAGTCCATCGCGCTGTCCTCGTTCGGCTCAAGCCGCTTTCACTGTTGCTTTTGCTGCGGTTTTGTCGGCTTCGTTACTGGGATAAGCCTCATGCTCGCTCTTATCGCTGTGCATCTTGCCGTCATGGGTTAGAACGGTGCTGGCGAGCACCTCATCGTCCCAGTTCAGCGTAATGATGTGGTCCTTCATCATCAGAGCGAGCAGAGCCGCAACATTCTTCGCGTACAGCTCGCTGGCGTCCTGCGCGAGCAGCGAAGGTACGTTGAGCGGCGCAACGATCGTCACATGGCCGATACGCGCGGTTTCGCCCGGTCGTGTGTCCTCGCAATTTCCGCCGCCTTCGGCCGACAGATCGACGATCACGGCGCCGGCTTTCATGCCGGAGACCTGCGACTTGCTGATGAGCTTGGGTGAAGGCCGCCCGGGTATGGCCGCCGTGGTGATGATCAGGTCAGACTGCTGGATATGCTTGGTCACGACGGCGTCTATCTTGGCTTTCTCCGCTGCCGTCAGTTCGCGCGCATAGCCGCCCTTGCCGCGCGCATCCACGCCGGTGTCCACGAATGTGGCGCCCAGCGAGGCCACCTGTTCCGCGGTTTCCGGTCGCACGTCATAACCCTCGACGACGGCGCCAAGGCGGTGTGCGGTGGCAACGGCTTCGAGGCCCGCGACGCCGAGACCCATCACGAGGACTTTTGCGGGCCCGATCGCTCCCGCAGCCGACGTAATTTTCGGCAGCACGCGGGCCAGATGGGTCGCGCCGAGTTGCACGGCGTAATATCCCGCCAAGGCAGACTGACTCGATAGCGCGTCCATAGCTTGCGCCCGCGTGATGCGCGGAATCCGGTCCATGGCAAAGCAGGTGATCTTCCTGTCCAAAAGACGTTTTACCAACGCGGATTCTTTGCCCTCGTAGATGAAGGAGATCAGGATCGCGCATTCCTTCATCGCGTTGATCACGTCCAAAGCAGGAGGCTGCACAGCGAGAACTACGTCCGCTCCGCTGACCAGAGCTTGGCGATCGGCCGTAAAAGAAACATCCGTGAACGACACATCGACGATGCTGGCGGAATCTCCCGCGCCCGATTGCATGTGCAGCTTGGCGCCCAGCTTGGTCAGCTTGCCGACAACGGACGGCACCAGTGCCACGCGTCGTTCGTGCGGCTGAGTCTCCTTCAGAACGGCAACATTGACGTACATGAAAGCTCCAGTTGAAGGCGGCGTCAGTTCTTATTCAAGTGACTGGAAGTCGCGGGATGAGGCGGGTTTAGAACGCCTCATCCCATTTTGATCGGCCTGTGTCTTAAAGCGGCGCTTCGGCTGCAACGTAGCGAACGAGCTTTTTGTTCACGAACTCGTGGATGCCCATGTTTCCGAGCTCGCGCCCGTAACCGGAGTCCTTGATGCCGCCGAACGGCAGTTCGGCATCGGACCAGGAAATGTTGTTGATGAACATCATTCCGGTATCGACGCGGCTGGCGACTTTCTGCCCATGGGCAATATCCTTAGTGAAGACAGAGCCGCCCAGTCCGAAGTCGGAGTCGTTGGCGAGCGCAATCGCTTGGTCTTCGTCCTTGACCCGAAAGAACAGCGCGACCGGGCCAAAGAATTCCTCTCTGAAGGCGGGGTTGTCTGGCTTAATGTCGGTCAGGATGGTCGGCGCCATATACGATCCCGGCCGATCGATACGCTTGCCGCCCATGATTACCTTAGCGCCGTGAGAGACCGCGCCATCGACCTGTTTCAAAAGGTCAACCAGGGCCGATTCTGAGGACAACGGACCGAGTGTCGTTTTCTCGTCCAACGGGTCGCCTGGCTTGAGCGCCGCAAGCGCAGCTTTAAACTTCTCCAAGAATGTATCGGCAAGTTTGTCGACGACAATGAATCGCTTTGCTGCGCAGCAGGTTTGTCCCGTATTGTACATCCGTCCCCACACCGCCCATTTGATGGTGTGCTCTAGATCGGCGTCTTCAAGGACGATAAACGCGTCGCTGCCGCCAAGCTCCATTGAGGACGGCTTGAGGTTCTTTCCGGCGCGTGCGGCAATGCTCCTGCCAGCTGCGACGCTGCCTGTGAGCGCTACGCCTTTGACTCGCGGGTCATCGACGACGCGGTCCGACTGATCGTGTGAGATCAGAAGGTTGGTGTACAGACCAACAGGCGCCCCCGCCTCGATCAAAAGCTTCTCGAAGGCGATCGCACATTGCGGCACGATGCCAGCGTGCTTCACCAGCACGACATTACCCGCCATCAAATGTGGACCGGCGACCCGAGCAAGCTGGTAGTAGGGAAAATTCCAGGGCTCGACGCAGAAGACCAAACCGATCGGGCTACTCTCCATATGGCCTTCGCCGAGGCTCGGATGCAGTTTCACTGGCGCCAGGAAGCGCTCGGCGTTCTTGGCGTAATAGGCAAGGATATTCGAGCTGAATTCCACCTCGCCGCGGGCTTCACTGATCCGTTTGCCCATTTCGAGCGTCATCGTGTGCGCAAACTCGTCTGCCTTCGCATGCATGATCGCCGCTGCCTCAGCCACGATGACCGCGCGCTCGGCATAGGGCTTTTTTCGCCAGGTCTCAAAACAAGCCGCGGCGGTCGCGATTTTGGTCTCGAGCTCTTTGTCAGACAGCTCATCGAATTGTTTAAGAAGTTTTCCGGTGGCAGGATTGAGGCTTTGGTAGGACATGGCTTGGTTCTCTTTCAATGTTGTCGTTGAGGATGTCGGAATCGCTCTAAGCCTCGATGATCACCTTTAGCGCTTTCGTCTTCGCAGCGTTGCCAAAGGTGTCGTAGGCATCAAGGATGCGGTCGAGCTTGAAGTGATGAGTGATCAGGCGTTTGGGATCGATCTTGTGAGATCGGACGGTGTTGAACAGCATTGGTATGGTGACGGTATCGACCAGCCGTGTGGTGATGGAAATGTTGCGGTCCCACAGGCTCTCCAGATGGAGAGCTACCTTTTGTCCATGCACCCCGATATTGGCGATGTTGCCGCCCGGCGCGATAATTTTTTCGCACATCTCGAAAGTGGCCGGGATG
>Ga0302325_10010732_pt1 | contig 19813 bp, 15 predicted proteins | sample Palsa_T0_2_FD_201948 | JGI IMG/M metagenome (GOLD analysis project Ga0302325, IMG submission 201948) | Peat permafrost microbial communities from Stordalen Mire near Abisko, Sweden - Palsa_T0_2 | ecosystem: Environmental > Terrestrial > Soil > Palsa > Peat permafrost | place: Sweden: Abisko...
CGGGGCCCCACCCGGGGCCCGGGGGGGGGGGGGGTTGGTTTGTTCCCCCGGCCCCCCCCGGGGGGGCGGTTGCCCCGGGGCGGCCCCCCACCCCCAAAAATTTTTTTGGGGGGGGTTGGTTGGGCCTTGCCGGCCATCCTCAAAAGCGTGAGGAAGACGTCGAGCTCCACCGAGGTCGAGTCAGTCTCGAATCGGAGCCTCACGCCCGACGGCATCCGGACCACGGCCTCCATCATCATGTCGGGGATCTGCGGCCGGGTCCACGCGGGGAGCCGCCGCGGTGATACACCCGTCGCCGACCGGTCAAAATCGAGTGCGCCAACGATCTGCACCGGACCGCCCTCGAGCTGAACTTCATGCATGCGCCGGACTTCCCCCGTCGATGGCCTGCTGATGGCCTGCTGCTGGCCTGGTGATGGCGGACAACCTACCGGCAGCGATAACAATGACGTGAGGGCCATGGTCACCAACTTCCGAGGTCCGTGGGCCGGCGGCCCGCCCCCGAGTGCCCTTGTCGTCGACGCGCCACCGCTCGACAAGACCAATCTGAGCGACATCGTCCGGCTCGTCGCCGTCGAGCTCACCATGGCGTGGTGCCTGATCCGCGCCCTGGCCATCTGGATCGTCCGGCCCCGCGGCCAGTCCCTGGTACTGGCGGCGTGCAACGGGCTGGTGGACGCCTTCGAGAAGCTGGGTCCGACGTTCATCAAAGCAGGGCAGTTGGCGACTTCCTCGCCCAGCGTGTTCCCGGCACCGCTGGCGGAGGCGTGCAAGCGCTGCCTGGACGAGGTGCCGCCCTTCCCCAGCGACCTCGTGCGTCAAGTCATCGAGGAGGACCTCGGGCGACCGCCCTCCCTGATCTTCCAATCCTTCGACGACCGGCCCCTCGCGTCAGCCTCCATGGCGCAGGTCCATGCGTGCGTGCTGCCCGACGGACGCGAGGCCGTCGTCAAGGTGCAACGCCCCGGCGTCCGCAAGATGATCAACAGTGATCTGCGGATCCTCTACCGGCTGGCCAAGTTGGCCGAACGGACCAAGGCCGGTGACCGCCTCCAGCTGACCAAGTTCGTCAGCGACCTGCACGCGGTCTCCAATCAGGAGGTCAACTGCGCACTGGAGGCGCACCGGCAGACCACGTTTCGCAACAACATCGGAGCGTTCGGCGACAACAAAGACGTCACGGCGCCCGAGGTGTACTGGAACTACTGCGGCCCCCGCGTGATCTGCATGGAGCGCATGTACGGGGTGCCGGTCGACTCGTTCGAGATCCTCCGCGAGCGGGGCATCGATACCGAAACCCTCTTACGCAAAGGGATCAAGGTGGGTTTCGAGGCGATCTGCCTGCACGGGCCATTCCATGGGGACGTGCACGCCGGCAACATCTGGGTGCTCGACGACGGGCGCGCCGCCTACCTCGACTTCGGGTTGATGGGCGAGCTGCCGTTGCCGTGGCGCACGCTCATCGCCGACCTCTTCAAGACGGCCCAGATCGACAACAACTGGGCTCGTGTCGTGCGTAACTACAAAGACGTCGGCGTGCTGTCCGAAGACGTCGGCACCGACGAGGAGGTCGGGGTCCGCCTGCAGATGGTCATGGGACCGTTGTTTGAGCTGGAGACCTCGTCGGTCGACCTGAGCGACGTGTTCAAGCAGCAGATCGCGCTGGCCGAGTCCATGGGGGCCAAGGCACCCCAGGAGCTGATGCTCGTTGCCAAGCAGATCTTCTACTTCGAGCGCTACGTCAAAGGCCTGGCACCCAACTATCAGATGATCAAGGATCTCTTCCTGACCAAGAACGTCTTCCCGGAGGCGGCAGCACGGGCCGCCGAGCTCGGGGTCATATTCCCCGAGTAGGGCGGCTCAGCCGGCGTGGCCTCCGTAGCGGCGAGCGTGGTCGATCACGAGCTCGGCGACGGTCTCGGGGACCTCCTCGGGGATCCAGTGGCTGACCCCGTCGAGGACCTCGTAGCGGTAGGGGCCGGCAACGTAGCGGGCGGTGAGGTCGGCGGCCGTGCGACCGAGGGCGAAGTCGCTCGTCCCGTAGATGTACAGAGCGGGGACGAGGATCGTGCCGGTCATCGGCTGTGGGCCAAACGGGAGGGCTCGATACCAGTTGAGTGCCCCGGTGGCGGCGCCCGGTTGCGTCAGGACGGCGAAGTAGTCATCGATGCGGTCGTCGAGCAGGCCCGACTTGCGGAGCGATCGGCGCATGGAGGCCTGGGCCGGACCAAAGGAGAGCTCGGGCAGGAACGGGAGCTGGAAAAGGACCATGTACCAGGACTTGAGACTCTGACTCGAGGTGGCGATGGCGCGGACCATGGCCCGAGGATGGGGCGTGGCCATGGAGGTCACGCTGTGGACCCGGTCCGGGTGGTCGGCGGCTACCGCCCATGCCACGCCGGCACCCCAGTCGTGGCCGACGACGTGGACCTTCTCGGCTCCGGCGGCGTCGGCTAGGGCGATGATGTCGTCAGCGAGATAGTCGAGGCGGTAGGCGCGCCGGCCCCGGGGTCGAGCGCCCGGGGAGTAGCCGCGCTGGTCGGGCGCCAGGACCCGGTAGCCGGCCTCCGTGAGGTGGGGGATCACGTCGCTCCACGAGGCGCGCGTCTCGGGGAAGCCGTGCAGCAGAACGATGATCTCGCCGTCAGGGGGGCCGGCATCGGTCACGTCAAACGTCAGGTCTCCGGCCCGGTAGGACTCCATGCTCCTATCAGAGCAGGCGCCCGTCGGTGATCGTGACGATGCGGTCGGTGAGGCTTCGGAGCCAGACGATGTCGTGGCTGACTATCACCGCGGCTGTGTGGGCGCCGATCGCTTCGCGCAGCAACTCGGTCATGAGGGCGGACGTGATCACGTCCTGTCGTGCCGTGGGCTCGTCGGCCACGATGAGCGCTGGTTTGGCGACGACGGCCCGGAGGATGGCGACTCGTTGGCATTGTCCGCCCGACAACTCGCCGGGCCGGGCGGTGAGGGCGACGTTGGCCATCCCCGACCGATCGAGGAGGTCGCGCGCGACCTGGCGGCGGCGGTCACGGGCGGCGCCGGCCCCGCGGGCGTGGCGGGCGGTGAGCGGCTCGGTGATGGTGCGCCAGATGGGCCAGCGGTCGTCGAGGCTCGCCAGCGGATCCTGGAAGATGGGCATGACATAGCCCGGCTTCGGATAGTCAGGCCGGCGCCGCCCGGCTGAGGCGCGCCCGGCTGAGGCGCGCCCGGCTGAGGCGCGCCAGGCTGAGGTGTCGCCGTAGAGGATGTCGCCGGCGTCGGGACGTTCGATGCCGGCGAGGAGCCGTAGCAGCGTGGACTTGCCCGACCCGGATGGTCCGCAAACGCCCACGATCTCGCCGGCTCCGACGGCCAGGTCGGCGTCGATCACGCCGGTGACCGTGCCGCCCGGGGCACGGTAAGAGCGGCTCGCCGACCGGGCGCGGACAACGGGGCTGGCCGTTGTTGCGTCGGGGGAGGTCGGCGCCCTCGGCCCCGCGGGGGCGGGGCTTGATGCCGCCAGCAGGGCCTCGGTGTAGGGGTGCTGAGGTCGGGCGATGACGTCGGCCGTCGCGCCCACCTCCACGATGTGCCCCCGGCGCATCACGGCGATGCGGTCGCTGTGCTGCCCGACGAGGCGCAGGTCGTGGCTGATCAACAGCACCGATCGGCTGGCGTCTCGCACGGCCTTGAGCACGCCGTCACCAAGCGCGGCGTCGAGGGCGCTGGTGGGCTCGTCGGCAATGGTGAGGTTGGGTCGGAGCGTGTTGGCGGCCGCGATCGTCGCCCGCTGCAACATGCCGCCCGACCATTGGTGCGGGCGTTGCTTGAGGCGGTCGTCGGCCCTGTCGACTCCGAGGGCTTCCACCCGTCTCGCGGCATCACGGCGCGGTGGTGTCAGCCGCTGAGCTCGCCATGCTTCATTGACGTGGCGCCCGACGGACTGGAGGGGATCGCACGCCGCGTAGGGATCTTGGGCGACGTAGCCCACGGCGCGGCCCCGCAACCGGCGGATGTTGGATCGGTCGACATTGAGCGCGTCGATGTCAGCGACGTCGACGCTGCCGGCGACGCGGGACCCTTCAGGGAGAAGGTGGAGCACGGCGCGGGCCAGGGTTGTCTTGCCGCACCCGGACTCTCCTACCAGCGCCACGCACTCGCCTGGGGCGATCGACAGGTCGATCCCCCCGACGGCGACGGTGCCATCCGGGTAGGTGACGTGGAGATCACGGATCTCGAGAGCGGCATTGCGTTTTGGTGCGGCCGACTCTGCGGCCCCCGCGCCGCCGTCGCCGGCGTCGCTGCTGTCGCCGCCGTCGCCACCGTCGCCGGCGTCGCCGCCGTCGCCGCCGCGGGGGCGGCCCCGGCGGGGCAGACGGCCGAGCCTCATCGGCCGTGGATCGCTCGCGTCGCGAAAGGCGTCGCTGATGAGAGTCACGGCGGCGACGGCTGTGACGATGGCCACGCCCGGGCCGATGACGAGCCACGGGCAGCGGGCCAGATCGCCGCGACTGTCCGACAACATCTGGCCGAGCTCGGCCGTCGGCGGTTGGGCACCGAGACCCAGGAAGGACAGACCGGCGAGGGCGAGGATGGTATCGCCGAATGTGCTCGTCGCCGCGATGCCGATGTTGGCCAACGCAGCGGGGAGGACGTGGGTGACGAAGAGGCGAAGTTCGCCGATGCCCGCCATTCGGGCGGCGGTGACGTCGAGCCGGCTTCGGCTTCCGAGTACGTGGCTGCGAGCGATCCGGGCGACGTAGGCCCAGCCACTGAAGCTGATGGCAAAGATCAAGTGCCAGTAGCCCACGCCGAGAGCGCCGACGATCGCCAAGGCGATGATGAGTGAGGGCAGACCGAGAAGGACGTCAACAATCCGGCTGGCGATGGCGTCGACGAATCCCCCGACGTAGCCAGCGAGACTACCGATGACGAAGCCGGTCGTCGTGGTCAGCATGAAGACGACGACAGCGGCGCCGAGGGACGTGCGAATGCCGGCCACCGTGCGCGCCAACTCGTCCCGCCCGGCCTCGTCCGTGCCCAACCAGTGCGCATGACTCGGGGAGAGGAGCTGGTGGGCGTAGTCGGTCGCGTTGGGATTGCGGGTGAGCAACGGACCGATGAGAGCCACGGCGCCGACGGCTAGTCCCAGACCCAAGCCGACCTGAGCCGAGCGATGGCGAAACGCCTCGGGGATCCGATCAGCCATGGCCGGACCCCGCCGCGGCAGCCCTGCGAGCTCGCGGATCGAGGGCGCCGACGGCGACGTCGATGAGCAGGCTGGTCAGGACGAAAGCGAGCACCGCGAAGAGGGTGAAGCCCTGGATCACCGGGATGTCGCGCGCGGTAACGGACTGCACGGCGAAGGCGCCAATGCCGGGCCAGTTGAAGACGGTTTCGACGATCGGCGCGCCGCCTAATAGGCCGGCCACGCCGACGGCCATCACAGTAAGGAATGGCACGGCGGAATTGGGCAGGGCGTGGACGAGGAGGAGCCTGATCCGCCCGGCGCCACGCGCCGCCGATACCTCCAGGTAGTCGGCCCCAGCCGACTCAAGCAGGCAGCCTCGGAGGATCCGCGACCAGACCACTGCCGAGCCTAATGAGAGCGTTACCGCGGGCAGCAGCACCGTGTCCCAATGGCCGGTGGTCAGCACGCGAAAGTGTCCCCATCGCACGACCACCAGGTCGAGTAGCAACGTTCCGAGGAGGAAGCTCGGCGTGACCAGAAATGCCAGGCTCACGACCCGCGCCAGGGTGTCGGGCCACCGCCTCGGCGCCGACGCGGCGATGAGCGCCAGCAACAGGGCGAGGACCACCGAGATGCCGAAACTGGCAATCGCCAGCCTCAACGTCGCCGGTAGTCGGCTGCCGAGCTCGTGGACGACGGTGTGGCCGGTCACCCACGACGTGCCGAGATCGCCGTGCACCGCCCCGCCCAACCAGCGGAGATAGCGATGCACGGGCGAGCCGCGCAGGCCGAGCTTGGTCCGCTCGGCGCTGACCTGGAGCGGGTTGGGATTGACGATGTTTTTGGCGGCGAGCACCCGCCGGGCGGGATCGCCCGGGGCGAGGAGGAGCAGCGACCACACGAGCACGCTGCTCGCCCACAATGTCAGGAGGGCTTGGCCCACCCGGCGGGCGATCCACCACGCGGCCCTAGGCGTAAGCGTTGGTCCAGAGCAACGCCGCCGGAGGGACGACGTAATCGCGTAGCGCCGGGGAGGCGACAACCGGGTCGCGCTTGATGCAGAGATAGACCGAATAGGCCTGTTGCTCCACGATGATCTGCTGGGCCTGTTGGAGCAGCGTGCTGCGCAGCGCCGGGTCGGTCGACGCCTCGAGCTGGGCGGCGATCTGGTCGATCGTCGGATTGGAGATGCCGCCGTAATTGTCGTCACCGTGGGTGGTGAAGTTTTCGACCAGGGGTTCGACGGGGTCGGTGCCAGTCCAGTCGAGGCTGCTGTCACCCTCAACAGCGGCGTTCCAACCACTCGGCACCTTCACGACGGTGTCGATGTCGTCGACCTGTCGGATCTGCACGTCGAACCCCAGCGGCTGGAGCTCGGATTGCACGGCGAGAGCGATCGGCGCCACGTCAGGCTGTTGGGGGTAGGTGAGCATCGTGAAGCTGAGCTGCTGCCCATCTTTGGACCGGACGCCGTGGCTGCCGACCGTCCATCCATCGGAGTCGAGTAGCTGCCGCGCCATGGCCGTGTCTGTGGTCTGGTCGTGCAATGCGTAGGGCAAGAAGCCCGGATACAGACCGGTCGCGGTGACGTAATAGCCACCCAGCACCTGCTGGGCGATCTGCGCGTAGTTGATGGCGTGAAGCAGCGCCTGGCGAACGACGAGATCGTTGAACGGCGTCTCATGCAGGTTGAGCAGCAGGCGGAATCCCTCATAGGAGTAGTCCGACTGCTGGGGAACGAAGTAGGCATCCGTCCGACCATTGAGCTGGCCGGCGGCGGCCGTCGGCGGATACAAAGCCAGGTCGGCCTCGCCATCCTCGACGGCATCGATGCGGGCCTGCGCGTCGGCGACGAACAGAATGGTCAGCTTCGACAGCTTTGGCGTCGGGCCGTAGTAGCCGGCCGTCGGGATCATCACCATCTGCTCGGGCGTGAGGCTCGTGACCGTGTACGGACCCGTGTAGATGCGGGCGCCCACGAGGGCCGCGGGTGTCGCCTTCAGGTTCAGGTAGACGGGTGTGTCGAAGATGTCGAACATGGCCTCGTTGGCCAGCAAGCTCGGCACGCTGGATGTGGGCTGCGCGGTCGTCAACGTGACGCTCAGCGGACCGGTCGATGTCGCGGTGGCGCCGGGTAGCTCAGGTTCGAGCGAGGTGTTGTTGGCCAACATGTAGCTCATGGTTTGGGCGAGCGCGGGGCCGGTGAGGGGATCCCCGTTCTGGAACTTGATGTTGGGTCGCAGGGTCAGATCCCACGTCGTCGGCGAAGCCTGGCTGAGCGACTCCAGGAGCCAGGGCGCGAGCTGACCACCGCCGAGGGGCTTCATCAGCAGGTCGCCGAAGCCGAACTCCGAACCCCAGAATCCGTTGTTGAGGGGGTCGAGATCGGTGATGGCGAAGCTGGTGGCAATGCGCAGGGTCGTCGGGCTGCGAGTCGCCCCGCCGGTGCCCGCCGCGCCGCTCGACCCGCTCGCCCCGCTCGACCCGCTCGCCCCGCTCGCCCCGCTCGCCCCGCTCGCCCCGCTCGCCCCGCTCGCCCCGCTCGCCCCGCTCGCTGTCGGACTGGAGGTCGATGCCGTTGCGCACCCGGTGACGGCGAGCGTGGCAGCAAGGATGGTGGCGAGGCCGGTCGCACGGCCTGCCGCCGCGAAGGGATGCCTGATGGGCACGGGTGGTACCTGATGACGGAAGTGGTTGCGCTGCCGCAGTCCCTGACTCCCGGACCGATCGGCGAGCCGATCAGCCGGTCACAGTGCTACCACCGCCCCGGACTTCCACCGGGTTCCGCGGCTAACGCCCGCACTCTAGCTGGTGCCGGTTGAGGTCCGTCGGCCTCACGCGGGGATCTCGAGCTCGCGCGTGTCGGCGTCGAAGTCGAACAGCTCGCCGTAGCGGCCCCAGCCGATCGCCGTCTCGAGTTGGGCGACGGCGTCCTCCTCGCCGAAGGCGTGGCCGAGCAGGTCGAGGAAGAACCGCTCGTTCATGGTCCCGTCCTTCGTCGAGTCAAGCGCTCGAACGATGGAGCGGACGAGCGGCGCACGCTCTCGGGCGTTTTCGGCGAAGATCTCCTTCGAGGTCAGGATGTCCGCTTCAGCCCATCGCTTCCCGAGCGGGGTGAGGGTGAGGTCGGCGTTGGCCACGTCGGCGAATCCGAGAAGTACGGCGGCGTCGACGAGCGGCAGGAGGTCGTCGACTTCGAAGGTCAACAGCTGGGCCAGGTCAGGGAGGTCAGCCCGACCGCCTGCGTTGTTGAGGATCTCCATCAACCCGGCCAGCCCACCGACGCTGGCGTGGGGGAGGGGCAGCTCGGTAGGTGACGCCACCCGGACATCGACCGCGGCCTTGATCTGGCCGCCGGCTTGGGGATCGGCGCCGGTCATGATCTTGTAGATCTGGTCGACGAGCGCCTCGAACTCGGGCGAGCGTCGGTTGCGGGGCCTCGCCAAGTCGTCCGTGATCTCTGCCTTGAAGCGGCCGGGGTTGGACGACAGCACGAAGATGCGGTCCGCCATCTGGACGGCTTCCTCGATGTTGTGGGTCACGAGCAGGATCGCCTTGGTCGGGAAGTCCTTGCCTTGCCAGAGGTTGAGGAGCTCGCCTCTCAGGTTTTCGGAGGTCAACACGTCGAGGGCGCTGAAGGGTTCGTCCATGAGGAGGGCGTCGGGCTCGACCACGAGGGCGCGGGCGAAGCCGACCCGTTGCCGCATCCCGCCCGAAAGCTCCTTGGGGTAGGCCTGCTCAAAGCCGTCGAGCCCGATCAGGTCGATCATGGCGAGCGCCCGCTTGTTGCGCTCGGCGAGGGGAACCCCTCGGGCCTGCAGACCGATCTCGACGTTTGCCTGCACCGTCAGCCACGGCATCAGGCCGAAGCCCTGGAAGACCATGGCGACACCGGGGTTGGCGCCGTTGACCGGCGTCCCGCGGTAGGAGACCTTGCCCTCGCTCGGTGCATTCAGGCCGGCGATGCAACGCAGCAAAGTCGACTTCCCCGAGCCGGACTTGCCCAGGAGGGCAACGATCTCGCCTTCCCGCAGCGAGACGCTGATGTCGTCCAACACGAGTAGCGGCTCACCGTCGGGCGTCGTGAAGCTCATACTCACCTGATCGACCTCGACGATGACGTCGCCCTTTGCTGGCACGGCTTCTCCTTGATTGGTCCTTCGTTTGACCCGGCCTGACAGAATGCCATCCCAATGGCTGCGGGTTCACAATTCCCTACGCGGGGCGCGCTCCGTCGACCGAGGTTCTCACCGATCGACGTGATCGTTTTCGTCGCGATCGCGGTGCTGCTCGTCGGCGTCGTGCGCCTCGCCCAAGGCATGAACTCCCACAGCGCCGCCGCCCACGTTGCCACCATCTCGACGGCGCCCAGCAAGCTGCCCTACTACGCGGCGAGATCCTTGCTGCGGATGTTCATCGCCCTGTTTCTCTCCATTGCCTTCACCTTCGTGTACGCCACCGCGGCGGCGCGCAGCCGGCGGGCTCGGACGGTGTTGATCCCGGTCCTCGACATCCTTCAGTCGGTGCCGATTCTCGGGTTCCTGAGCATCACCATCACGTTTTTCATCGGGCTGTTCCCGGGGTCGATCCTCGGCCTCGAGTGCGCCTCGATCTTCGCCATCTTCACGTCCCAGGCCTGGAACATGACGTTCAGCATGTACCACTCGCTGATCACCCAGCCGGCGGAGTTGGACGAGGCCGCTCGGATGTACCGACTCACAAAGTGGCAGCGGTTTTGGAAGCTGGACGTCCCCAGCTCCATGATCGGGCTCGTCTGGAACGGGATGATGAGCTTCGGCGGGGGCTGGTTTTTCCTCGCTGCCTCCGAGGCCATCAGCGTCGGCAACAACAAGTACACCCTCCCCGGCATCGGCTCCTACGTGGCGACGGCCGTCAAGAAGGGCGACCTCAACGAGGTCGGGATCGCCATCGTGGTCATGACCGTCATGGTCATCGGCGTCAACGTGCTCTTCTGGCGACCGTTGGTGGCATACGCGGAGAAGTTCCGGGTGGAGACGTCCGAAGCGGCCGAGCAACCCAAGAGCTACGTCCTCAACTTCCTCCGCCAGTCGCACCTCCCCGAGTACCTTGCCAAGCCGCTGACCCCAGTGGGCCGGGCTCTGGATCGAGCATCCCGACCCTTCGGCCTGGCCGAGTACCCACTCCACACCCCGGAGGTCAAGCGGCGCGCAGGGGACGCGGCGTTCTCCGTCGGCACCGTTGTCGTCGTGGCTTGGGGCGTGTGGCGGGGTGCTGTCTACTTCAACCACACCGCCGGATTCGGCCAGTTCACCCATTGCCTGGGACTCGGGTTTCTGACCTTCCTCCGCGTCGTGATCCTCGTCGTCTTCTCCACGGTCATCTGGGTACCCATCGGCGTGAAGATCGGGATGAACCCCAAGCTGTCCCGCTACGCCCAGCCGGTCGTCCAGGTCCTCGCCAGCTTCCCCGCCATCCTGCTCTTCCCCTTCGCCATCGTCATCTTCTTGCACCTGGGCTTGAGTCTCAACATCGGCGGGATCTTCCTCATGGCGCTGGGCGCCCAGTGGTACATCCTGTTCAACGTCATCGCCGGCGCAAGCGCCATCCCTACCGACCTCCGCGAGGTCATGGAGCAGTTCAGGGTGCCGTGGCAGCAGAAGTGGCGACAGCTGATCCTGCCCGGCATCTTCCCGTACTACGTGACGGGTGGCATCACCGCAGCCGGCGGCGCGTGGAATGCGTCGATCGTCGCCGAGATCGCCAACTACGGCAAACACAACCTTGTCGCCAGCGGCCTGGGGGCCTACATCGCTCAGGCGACCAACAACGGAGATAAGGCCGAAGTACTGATCGGCGTCATCGTCATGAGCTTCTACGTGGTCGTGGTGAACCGTTTGGTCTGGCGCCGCCTGTACCACCTCGCGGAGACCAAGTACTCCCTCTAGGCGGGTACTCCCTCTAGGCGGGCGTGACCGGTCCCCGCCGGACCCCGCGATGGTTAGCATCTGACCGGTAATGGCCACTGCCGCCGACCTAGCCGATCTGCTGGCGAGTACCACCCTGCCGGCTGACCTGGCCACGGAGTTGATTGCCGGCGCGCCGGCCCTTTGGCTTGCCTCCAACACGTCGGCCGTTCTCGCCGGCGACCTTGCCCTTTGTCATCCCGCGCTCAAGCCCGCCGAGGTCCGCGCCCGTTGTGCGCCCTACGCCGACGGCTCGTCATGGCGACTCACGGTGGCCGCTCACGACCGGCCCGGACTCCTGGCTGACACCGCGGCGTCGTTGGCCTCGCGTCAGCACTCGGTGTTGACGGCTTCGGTCGCCACCTGGGTCGATCTCGACCTGGCCCTCCATGCGGTGACGGTTGCAGGCCGGCTCCCCGCCGACGACGAGTTGGCGGCCATCGGCGCCGGCCTCCGGGCATCAGGCAACGGCTCGGCCCCGGCGGTGCAGTTCGTCCCGGCCGGCGGTGCCACCGTGACGTCGGCGGGCGCTGGGATGGGTCGCGCCGTGGTCAACGTGTCGGCGACCGATCAGGTCGGTCTGCTCTGGGCCATCTGCCGCTGGTTTGCCGGGCGCGGCATCAGCATCGAGGCCGCCTCCATCGGCGGCGCCGACGGCATGGCCGAGGACGTTTTTGTGGTGGCGACGGAGGGGGACCCCGATGTCGAGCAGCTCACCGCCTACCTCTAGCCGCCCTTCGGGTGGGTTTCTGGTGCCGGCGTCGCCGGCCAGCGCTACTGGGACGTACCGTTTAGGGGTCGCCGAGGGCTAAACCGTACGTCCCAGTAGCGCTCCCGGCCGCTGGCCGGGGCCGCCCGCCGGCTGCGCCCGGCTGGCCGGATCGATGGGTAGCCTCGGCGGCGTGGATTGGGATGCTTGGGCGCGGCGGGCGGAAGCCGCGCTCGACTCCGCCGATGGTCGTGACTGGCGAGGGCTCTTCGCTCCCGGGGCCAAGTTCTCCGATCCGGCGACGACGACGCCGACCCAGGACCTCGAGGAGATTGCGTCGGGGACCCGCGCCATCTTTCCGGACTGGACGCAGGAGATCACCTCTATCCGCGGGGGTGACGACTGGGCGGCGTTTGAGTGGATCGGCCGCGGCACCTACACGCCGCCTACCCCTGACCAGCCAGGTGCCGGCGCTCGGATCGAGATGCATGGCGTCACGTTGATCGAGGTTGACGCCGCCGGGCTGGTCACCACGTGGCGTGACTACCTGGACCGCAAGGAGCCTGAGCAACAGATCCGCGCCGCGGCGCGACGGGCATGACAAAGAGGGCCCGGCCGTAAGGCCGGGCCCTCTTTGTCATCTGTCCGGCGCCGTTGCCGGCGGCCCGTGTGGCGTGGCCCGTGTGTGGACCGCGCTGTCAGGAGCAGTTTCCGGCTTGGCCGTTGCCGCTCGAGGTGCCCGTCGTGCTGCCGTTGGCCTGGCCGTAGGCGAAGCACGGCGGCTTGCCGCTGCCCGTGCCGATCGAAGAGATGATGGGCAGGACGGGGTTGGTGACCGGGTTGTTGACCGGCGGGACGACCGTGACGGGCCCGACCGGCGGAGTCGAGCCGCCGATCGTGCTCAGAAGGCCGCCGCAGTTGGGGTCACAGCTCTGGTCGGGTTCCTGGCGGCTGTTGACGCCGACACTGGCGACCTGGATGTCGAGACCCAGGGTGGGCAGCTCGATCTCGAGGGCGTTGACCGTGAGACTGTCGGTGCCGGCCGGCCCGGGGATCTGCTCGTTGATGATCACCTTGTCGCCGCTGGAGTCGAGCGACTCCACCGTGTTGGGGGGCTGGTCGCCGTTGTAGACCGTGGAGCCGATCTTGAGCTGGGCGATCGTTGCGTCGCCCGCCGGAGCGGACTGGGCCGCGTCGGAGGCCTGCGACGAGATCCCGCTGGCCACGATGGCGTCGCCGGGGACGGCGAGGCTGAAGCTGGCCAACGAAGCCGAGGCCGATGTCGTGTTGGCCGTGACGGTGACGCCGGCGTTGAGGAGGCCAGCGCTGAACTCGGCGTTGGCAGGAGCGCTCGCCGCCGAGTTTTGCTCGGTGCCGGTGGTTGCGCCGGTGTCGCTGGCGCCGACCACCGTGTAGTCGAGCAGCCCGATGCCGGGAGCGTTGACTTCAGCGGCAACCGCCGAGCCGCTGACACCGCTGCCGGGAGTGGCAGCGTGCGCCGCCAGTGAAGCGAAACCGCCCATTGTGAGGGCACCTACGAGTGCGACACCGGCAGAGCAGGCGGCGCGACGGATGAAGAGCTTGCTGTCCATGACTATCCCCTTTGAGGTTGTGAGTTTGGTTGTGGTTTGCACTTCGACTGCTCGGCCCGCCATTTCGGTCGCCCCGTCGAATGACTCCACCGTACGCCCACCTCCTACGGATTGGAATCCCTTGTGACCCTTGTCACGGCGCATTGTATAGAGATAATTAGACGCCACTCATTTATCGCGTATTTGGAGCACTGGCGCACCAAAAAGGCTTATAAACAAAGCATACTAGGCAACAGCAGGGATGGCTAAGTGGGATGATAGGTGCATATAGATGCCGCAACTGCTGTACACAACACGAGGCATGTGACCGAAGGCACGCCCGCAAATGACGGGCGTCAGACTCAGCCAGTCGCCGCCCGCCCGGCGTTGAGGAAGGATGTGGGCATGAAGGCCGACCAACATGTGGCGAGTCTCTTCCTCGCCGGTGCGCGCATCGTCGCTGCGGCTGTGGCCGACCCTGCGGTGGCTGCCGCGTGGGAAGAGCCCTCCGTCCTGGAGGAGCAGTCGGTAGGGAGCTTGGCCGGTCATCTTGCCCGCGGCGGTGTCTGGGTCGTGGCCGACTACCTCGCGGGCGGCCCTCCCTCTGCACCGGTCGACTTTGAGAGCCCGGCCGAGTACTTCTCCCGGATCGTGACCGGCGTCTCGGCCGACGGCCACCGGGCCATCCGTCAACGGGGCGCGGCCGTGGCGGCCGCCGGTCCCCAGAGTGTGACCAGCACGCTTCAGCAGCGACTCAATGGCTTAGAAAAGGTCCTCGTCGATCTCGATCCCGCGACGCACATCGCGGTCATCGGCGGCAAGGTCATGCGGCTGGAGGACTATCTGAGGACGAGGATCGTGGAGCAGACCGTCCATCTCGACGATCTGGCCCGAAGCATCGGCCGAGAGGCGTGGCCGCTCCCGGCGGGCGCGGAGGCGCTCACGTTGTCAGTCGGCTTGCAGATCGCCTGCCGTCAGGGTGGGTCGGCGGCCATGATCCGAGCGCTGTACCGGCGCGGATTCGCCGAGACGACCTTGCCCGTCATCTGACCACGTACCCCGGGCGCTACCTGACGTTGGACCTCTACGGCGGGCCCATTTGAGCGGGGCCCATTTGAGCGGGGCCCATTTGAGCGGGCCACCGACCGCGGTCACTCTTCGCCGGCGAAGCGCTCCCAGGCCGACTGCCGAGTCATGCCCAGCGCGTCGCCGATCTGTCGCCACGTCGCGCCAAGCGATCGTGCTCGGCCGACCCACTGGGCGAGACCCCCTTCGACCTGAGCGACGGAGTCAGCCACTCGCGACAGATTGACCAGCACCTCGTCGATCGTGCCCGCGTGATCCCAGGGGGCGAGTCCCGGCGTCGAGTCGGTGGGTTGCCCGATGATCTCCACGCACAAGGACACGCACTCGTTGCAGATGTAGACGCCCGGGCCGGCAACCAGCTTGGTGACTTCCGTGTTGGGCTTCACGCAAAACGAACAGCAGGCGATCATGCCCTCGGCCTTCGTGGACATCGCTTCCTCTCTCGCCGGCTCTCACGCGCGCCGGCTGTCAGGTATCACCTTACGCTGTCAGGTTGGGCCTGACAAGAGCGCCGCGGCAGCCAGCTCGTGGGGACCCGACGCGGGGTAGCCGCCAGCCGACTGAATGGCCTTGGCCCAGGGCCGCATGATCCCGATCAACTCGTCGAAGTCTTCGCCGATCGCCTCGATGATCGGTCGGCAGGCACGGTCGGTGGCCTCCTCCACCTCCTCGCGAGCGGCCCGGCCCTCGCCGGTCAGCATCCCGTCGGCGACCAGGCCCCGAGCCTGGAGGCGACCCTCGCCGGCGTCGAGATCGGCGTCGCTCCACGCCCGGGTGCGGACGTAGCTTCGCATCGGCAGGCCCCAGTAGAGCTCGGTCAGCAGACCGATCTCCGTGGCGTCGAACCCGGCCATCGTCCACGCCGCGATGTGGGCGTCCCCGCGGTACTCACGCAGTCGATCGGCGAGCCGCCACATGTCGCCCAAGGGATCACCGGGTAGGCCGATGGCGACAAGGCCGGCGAAGAGCGGCTTACCCTCGGGGCGCAGCGTCGAGCCGGCTCGGGCGAGAAGCACAGTGGCCCGCTCCAGCCCGAGCGGCGACGGGCCCAGAATCCGACTGAGTTGGCCCATGGCGCCATCGGTGCGAGCCGCACAAATGGTGGTCGCGTCGGTCAACATCCACCCGAAGCTGACAGCGGGGATCACCGCCGCCGGGTTGAACACGCCAAACGCCGCGGCCACCACCTCACCCGCCACCTGGCCCATGACCGAACCTCGGCTGGTGAAGTACGCGGCGCCGTCGGGGAAGGCGAGCGCCCCGTTGGAGCCGGGGCTCGGTCCGAAGCCCAGCGCGTGATAGCGAGCGTGGCACTCAGGGGAGAAGTAGACCTGTCCGGTGACGGGCTCGATGGCAGCGGCCAGCCGCCGCGAGCGAGCGCTGAGGTCGGTGGCGGAGAGCATGCCGCCGACCCTACCCAGCGACGGTCAGGTCTGACCGATCGAGCGCGTCGGGGTCGGCGGGCGGGCTGGGATCGTCGGGGCGCTCCGCTCGGTCGACAGAGTGGAGGCCGGCGACACCGTCGGCAGCGCTGGGATCGTCGGAACGGTGAGGCCCGAGTTGACGCCCAGAAATGCGGGGGAGACGGCGACCGCGCTCTCGAGTGGGAGGTCGCCCGTGGCCGAGCCATCCCCCACCCAAACGGTGTACGAGCCGCCGGCCACGGACCACTCTGCGGCGGCCGAATCCCACGTCGCGAAGTCGCCGGGCGTGAGCGAGAAATGCACATCCGTGGACTGCCCCGGCTGAAGATCGACCCGGTCGAACCCGCGAAGTTGTCGCGGCGGCTCGCCCGTCGACGCCGGATCACCGAGATACAGCTGCGCGATGTCGGCGCCTTCGCGCGAGCCGGTGTTGGTGATAGTCGCCACGACGGTCGTGTGACCGTCTCCGCTGCTGCTGACCCGCAGGTTGGAGAAGCCGAACGTGGTGTAGGACAGGCCGAAGCCGAAGCTGTAGGCGGGTGTGACGCCGTTGGTCTCATACCACCGATACCCGACATCGATGCCGTCGCTGTAGAGGGTGCGACCATCCGTGCCGGGGAATGTGGCCGCTGTGCTGTCGGGCATCTGGCTGTCCGAGGTCGGGAACGTGACCGGCAGCTTGCCGCTGGGGTCGACGCCGCCCGAAAGCAGGTCGACGAGCGACGTGCCGGCCAAGGCACCCGGATACCAGGTCTCGAGGATGGCCGGCACCTTGTCGGCCCAGGGCATGAGGACGGCCGAGCCGGTCTCCATGACAACGATGGTGTTGGGGTTCGCGGCAGCCACGGCGTCGACCAATGCGTCCTGGTTGCCCGGCAAGGCCAGCGTGGTCCGGTCGGTCCCCTCCGACTCGACGTCGTAGACGACGACGACCGCCACCTGGCAGCTCTGCGCAAGGTCGACGGCGGCGGTCTGATCTTCACCGGTCGCGTAGTGGAGCCGGTCACCCAGCGCCGCCTGCAAGGCGCTGAGTGCCGTCACTGGCTGGTAGCCGATGACGCGAGCCCCGCCATTGCCGTGGGCCATCGGCGTCGCGCCACCGGGTCCGATGAGGGCAAGTGAGGTGAGGCTGGCGAAGTCGAGGGGAAGGGTGTTGTCCTCGTTGCGAAGCAGCACGGCGCCCTCGTCGTCGGTGCGGCGTGCTACCTCGGCGTGGGCGGTGGTCTCGACGACAGCGCTGCGGCGCAGGGGATGCGGGGAGGCGATCAGATCGAATCTGAAGAGGACGGTGAGCAGGGGTCGAATGAGGGCGTCGAGCGTTGCCCGAGGTAGCTGTCCGTGGGCGACTGCCGCCGCCAGTTGGCTCGGCTCGTAGAGCGGCGTGCACTTCACCTGGGAGACGCCGGCGGCCATCGCCGCTGGTTGGGAGTAGACCGAGCCGCAGTCCGATCGAACGAAACCCGCGAAGCCCCACTCCTGGTGGAGGATGCTGCTCAGCAGGGTCACGTCCTCGCACGCGGGCGTGCCGTTGATGAGGTTGTAGGAGCACATGAGGGAGCCGGCGTTGGCTTGCTGCACCGCAGCGGAGAACGCCGGCAGGTAGATCTCACGCATGGCCTGCTCGGACACGATGGCGTCATCGCTGAGCGATCCCCGGCCGGTCTCTTGGTTGTAAACGGCGAAGTGCTTCACGACGGCGACGACCCGGTTGGCCTGGATGGCGCGAATGACCGGCACCGCGATAGATGCGGTGAGGAAGGGGTCCTCCCCGAAGGTCTCGTAGGACCTGCCCCACTTTGGCGTCCGGTCGATGTTGATCGTGGGCGCCAAGGCCATGTCGACGCCCGTCGCCGCGTCCTCCGAGCCGATGACGTCCCCGTACGCGCTGGCGAGGGTGGGGTCGAACGCGGCGGCGTCGGCGATCGGCGCCGGCAGCTGGGTGACCCCGGTGTAGCCGGCGCCAACGCCCGCCGGGCCGTCCTGCTCGGAGATCAAAGGGATGCACAGGGCCGGGATCGCCGGCGTGAAGCCCTCGTACCGGATGGTCATCGTCTCCTGGAGGAGGTGCAGCATCGTCGCCTCTTGCAGCGGGCTCATGGCGGCCACCAGCTCGTTGACGCGGGTCGCGATGGGCTCGAACTCGTTGAGCCAGGGGCACTTGGGCCGGGCCGTGCCGGCCGCGATCCCGGGTAGTTGGACGACGTTTGAAGGCGGCAGGCCGCGGTCGAGGACCGTCAGGGGCTTGTGCGCAGGCCTGGTCGACCGCGGGGCGGCGATGTGCCTTCTCGGTCCGCTTGATTGGCCGGCGGCGAGGTCGGCGAGACCGGCCAACAGAAGGCAGACCACGACGACAGCAACCCCCCGACGGGCTGTCACCATGATCTGCATCGTAACGGCGCGACCGGCGCGGTCCGTGGCAAGCATTCAGCCATTTCGGAGGCCGGTCACGAGAGGCTGTTGGACGTGGCGACGCCGGCGAACCAGGCTGCGCTCGGCTTGGCCGTCCGGACGAAGGTCGTCCGGTCGACCGAGTGCAGGCCGAACTTGGGCCGATAGCCCTGGGCCCATTCAAAGTTGTCGAGCAGGCTCCAGACGAAGTAGCCGCGGACGTCGAGGCCGTCGGTGACGCAGCGGTGGAGGCCGCGTAGGGCCTCCGACAGGTACGTGATGCGCTCGGTGTCGTCCTCCGTGGCGATGCCGTTCTCCGTCACGATGACCGGGAGTCCGGTGACCGCGGCGGCGCGGCGGACGCAGTACTCCACGACGTGCGGCCAGTTCTCACACCCCATCTGCGTGAGCGGGACGGCGGGATCGTTGGGTGCCGCGCCCTGGGGCCCGAAGTGGATGCGGGTGTAGCACTGCACGCCGATGTAATCATCGCCCGCGGCGGCCCGGAAAAAGCCGTTTTCCAAGAACTCCTCGGCGGCGGCGAGGATGCCTTCGCCCCCCTCGTCCGCGTGCATCTCGTCCATCGACAGGGTGAGCCCGACGGGGAATGAGCCTCGTCCGGATCGCAGCGCCTCGACCGCAAGTCGGTGAGCCCGTACCATGGCCTCGTTGACGGCGAGGTGGCGGGTGAAATCCCCCTTCAGGCCAGGCGGATACTCACCCGACATGTAGCCCATCACGGCGACGACGTTGGGCTCGTTGATGGTGCAGGCCCGCCCGATGAGATCGCCGAGGTGGGTGGTGGCGCGTGTGACGAATCGGGCGAAGCACTCGGGGGCGTCGGGCGACTCCCAACCTCCACGGGCGGTCAGCCAGCGCGGAGTGGTGAAGTGGTGGAAGGTCACCACCGGCTCCAAGCCCCGCTCCAGGCAGGAGGCACAGATCCGCCGGTAGTGATCGAGCGCGGCCACCGACCACTCACCCTCGGCCGGCTCGATCCTGCTCCATTCCAAGGAGAATCGGTAGGCGCCCACACCGAGACTGCTGACCAGATCAAGGTCGTCGGACCAGCGGTGGAAGGAGTCGCACGCGTCGCCACTCGAGTCAGCGCAGCCCGAGGTCGGGCTGTGTTCGAAGTCCCACCAGTCGTTGTTGGTGTTGCCGCCTTCGATCTGATGGGCGGCCGTCGCCACGCCCCACAGGAACCCTGGGGGGAACTCCAGCGTCGGGGTGGTCGGACTGGGGGAGGTCACGGACGGGAACCGTAGCCAGCCGCCAGAGAGGCCACGTTCGCCTTCGCGTCATACTTCCGCCACCGTGCTGCACATCCACCGCGCCGAGCGAGCTGATGGCCTGGTCGAGATGCTCGGCGATCTCGTGGCGGCGCCCCAGGCCGATGCCATGGTCGCCGAAGTGGTCGCCGTGCCGACCCGCGGGATCGAGCGGTGGCTGACCCAGCAGCTCTCGCTGCGGCTCGGCGCCGGGGCCGGGCGGACCGACGGGGTCTGCGCCAACAT
>Ga0302325_10010733_pt1 | contig 19813 bp, 18 predicted proteins | sample Palsa_T0_2_FD_201948 | JGI IMG/M metagenome (GOLD analysis project Ga0302325, IMG submission 201948) | Peat permafrost microbial communities from Stordalen Mire near Abisko, Sweden - Palsa_T0_2 | ecosystem: Environmental > Terrestrial > Soil > Palsa > Peat permafrost | place: Sweden: Abisko...
AGCTGAAAGAGAAGGCGCTGCGCAGGGCGGGATTGTTGCACGGCGAGCAGCAAGTCGTGGGGGTGTGGCGAACACCCGACCCACCGGGACTGTTCACGCCGCGGCCGGACGCGGTGCGTCGCGTCTGGTTCTCGCGCGATGTGGCCGGTATCGCCAGAGCCGACGCGATCAAGCCTGCCGCGCCCGTCATCGTCGAGGCCGACGCGACCCCCGTGCCGGGCGGTTGGCCGCGGGGTGGGCAGACAGTCATCGTGCTCCACAACGATCACCTGCAATATGCCATCACCTGGTTTTTGATGGCCGCGGCTCTCCTCGCCGTTTATTTGGCCTATCATCGCGCGCAGGGCCGGATGGGCGTGCGGCGATAAAGGCGAAGGCGGATGCACTATCTGAGCACGCGCGGCGCGAGCGAGCCGCACTCCTTCGCGGATGTCCTCCTGGGCGGACTGGCCCGCGACGGCGGGCTCTTCATGCCTGCGCGATGGCCGCGCATACCAGCGGAAGAGATCGCGGGTTATGCGCGACAATCCTATCAGGACACAGCCTTCCGGATTCTCGAGCGCTTCGCCGGCGCGTCCTTCGCGCCGGACGATCTCAGATCGGACATCGCCGCGGCTTATGCGGCGTTCGATGCGCCCGATGTCGCGCCGCTCGTCGAGATCGCGCCCAAACTTTACCTCCTCGAACTCTTCCACGGGCCTACGCACGCCTTCAAAGACATCGCGATGTGCCTCTTGGGCCGGCTCTTCGCACGCGCGCTCGCGACGCGCGGGGGGCGCGCGACGGTGCTCGCCGCAACCTCCGGTGACACGGGCTCGGCTGCAATCGCTGCGCTGGGCGGATTGCCGAACGTCGACGTCTTCGTCATCCATCCGCATGGACGCGTGAGCGAAGTACAGCGCCGGCAGATGACTACGGCGCCTTTCGACAACGTGCACAACATCGCGCTCGAGGGCAGTTTCGACGATGCGCAGGCGATCGTGAAATCGCTGTTCGCCGATGCGCCGTTCGCGAAAGCTGCGCATCTGACGGCCGCCAACTCCATCAATTTCGTGCGGATCGCGGCGCAGAGCGTCTACTATTTTTCGGCTGCTGCGAAACTCGGCAGCGCGCCCGTCTTCGTCGTGCCGACGGGCAATTTTGGCGACGTCTTCGCCGGCGAAGCCGCCATGCGCATGGGGCTCGGCGTCGAGCGTCTGGTGGTCGCGACCAACTCCAACGACATCATGGCCCGGGCTCTCAACGACGGCATCTATGCGGCGGGCAGCGCCCGGCCAACGCTCAGCCCTTCGATGGATATCCAGGTTGCGAGCAATTTTGAGCGCGCCCTGTTCGAAGCCTCGGGCCGCGACCCGGTCTGGCTTTCCGAGGCGATGGCGGAGTTCGGGCGCACCAGCCGTCTTGCGTTGCCGGCGCACATTCTCGTCGCTTTGCGCGCCCGCTATGCGGCCGCGTCGGCGGATGACGAAGAGACGCTGGCGGTGATCGCGCGGCTTTATCGCGAGACCGGGCGCTTCATCGACCCCCACACGGCGGTAGCCCTCAGCGCCGCCTTTTCCGCCGCGACGGAGGCTTCAGGACCGGTGATTGTGCTGTCGACCGCCCACCCGGCCAAATTTCCCGAAGCCATTACCCGCGCCACGGGTGCGTCGCCCCCCTTGCCCCGGCGGCTTCACGCCCTTTATGAGAACCCGGAGCGCGTGAGCATCCTGCCCAATGACGGGGCAGCGGTTCGCTCCTTTATCGAGGCCAGGTTACCCCCTTCATGAAAGTAGATATTACCAGATTGCCCAACGGGTTGACGGTCGTGACAGATCCCATGCCGCAACTTGAGAGCGCAGCCCTTGGCGTTTGGGTGGATTGCGGCGCCCGACATGAGACCAGACCCGTCATGGGCGTCTCTCACATGCTCGAGCACATGGCCTTCAAGGGCACCGAACGGCGCAGTGCGCGTACCATCGCCGAGGAAATCGAGGCCGTGGGCGGCTTCCTGAACGCCTATACGAGCCGCGAACAGACCGCCTTCCATGCCCGCACCCTCAAGGAAGACGTGCCGCTCGCCATCGATATCTTGGCGGACATCCTGACGAGACCCGTCTTCGACCAGGCAGAACTCGAGCGCGAACGCCAGGTGGTGCTCCAGGAGATCGGCCAGGCGCGCGATACGCCTGACGACATCGTCTTCGACTATCTGCAATCGGCCGCCTATCCGGACCAGGCCATGGGCTGGCCGATCCTGGGCGAAGAGGCGACCGTGAGCGCGTTCACGAAGGACGACCTCAAAACTTATATGGGCGCGAATTATCGCGCGGGCGGCATGACCTTCATTGCGTCGGGCGCCGTCAGGCACGACGCAATGGTGGCTCTTGTCCGCGAAAAATTTGCCGCACTTCCCGAAGGGCCTGCGCCCAAAGGCGATCGCGCCCGTTATGGCGGAGACGACATCCGCGTCGGCGAAGAGTTGGAACAGGTCCATGTGACCTACGGGTTTCCCGGCATCGCCAGCGCCGACGACGATATCTACGCGGCGCAGGTCTACGTGACGGCGCTGGGCGGCGGCATGTCTTCGCGCCTCTTTCAGGAAGCGCGCGAGAAGCGCGGCCTTTGCTATTCGATCTACGCCTTCGCGAACGCCTTCTCCGACGGTGGACTGATCGGGATTTACGCGGGAACCGGTGAATCCGAAGCCGGCGAAATTTCTGCCGTCGTCGCAGGCGAAATGTCCTCGCTCGCCGAGACGGCCAGCGAAGCCGAAGTCGCGCGCGCCAAGGCCCAGTTGAAATCCGGATTGCTGATGGGCCTTGAGCGTCCCTCCGCGCGCACCGAACAGATCGCTTCGCAATTGCTCGCATACGGTCGCGTTCTCTCCATCGAGGAATTGACCACGCGTCTCGAAGCCGTCGATGTCGCGGCCGTGCGCCGGTTTGCGACGCGGATCGTGGAGCGCGCACAGCCGGCGATCGCCGCCGTCGGTCCGGTCGGCAAACTCGAAAGTCACGCCGCATTTTCGCGGCGCTTCGGAGCGGGTGAATCCCGCGACGCTGCCGAATGAACACGGGGCCCATGGCATTCATGCGGGGGCTCACATTTCCGGGCGGGCAGCTCCCTGTCATCAAGGGCGAAGGAGTCTATCTGCGATATCCGCGCGTTCAGGATTTTCTCGCCTGGTCGCGCCTGCGTGGCGAGAGCCGCGCTTTTCTGTCGCCGTGGGAACCGTCCTGGGCGACGGACGAATTGACCAAGGGCGCGTTCCGCCGGCGCCTCAAGCGTTATCACCGCGAGACGCGACTCGATTCCGCCTATGCGTTCTTCGTCTTTCGCACAGCCGACAATGCGCTGATCGGCGGCTGCACGCTTTCCAATGTCAGGAGGGGCGTCACGCAGACGTGCGGCCTCGGCTATTGGACCGGCGAGCGCTTCGCACGCCAGGGCTACATGTACGACGCGATCAGGGCGCTGGTTCCGTTCATCTTCAAGACGCTCGGCCTCCATCGCATCGAAGCCGCCTGCCTGCCGTCCAACGATCCCTCGCGCAATCTGCTGACGAAGCTCGCGTTCCGGCAGGAAGGTCTGGCGCGGCGCTATATTCAGATCAACGGCGAGTGGCAGGACCATGCCCTATTCGCTTTGCTCGCCGATGAGGCGCAGCTAGGGTGACGCGCGAACCGCCCGGAGCAAGCGTGTCGAAGCCGAAGACACTCTGGACGATCATCGCAGGGCTTTTGGCTTTGACGGCAGTGCTTGGGGTGTCGCTCGCGGCACGCGCGGCCAATCCGGGCGTGCTCGATTTCACGAGCCCCGCGGCTATCGTGGAATTGAAATTCCGGCTCGCGCCCTATCACGCCCCGTCGGGTCCGGAGGCGGACGGCTCGCGCTGGTACATGCTGACCGCCGTGAACAATTCGCCCAGACCCGCCACGCGCGTCTTCGTCGCGGGACAGCCGTCCAACGCGAACATCCGCTTCTGGCCGCTGCCCGCGCGGCCCGCGATTCTTCAGATCGCAGCATCGGACTCACAGGTGATCGTCGAAGGCGCCCGCGCCCACGGGCGCCATGTTTTCCGGGTGACGGTTCCGCCCGCCACGGCGGCCACACTCGCGATCCGGCTTGCCAATGCCGATCCCATCCCTTCGGTGCTGGCCTGGACGGAGCCCACGATCGTCTCGCGCAATCGTCAGCTTGCCGTCTTTGTCGCCGCCGTCGCCGGCATGATCGCGGCCGCGATGGCGATCATGCTGGGGCTCGCCGTCATGACCGGCCATCCCGCGCCTTTCTGGGCATCAGTCCTGCTCATCCTGATTTTCTGTCTGCGCCTCGCTGTGACGGGGACACTCGACTCCGGTTGGGCGACGCATATCGGTGGTCCCTTCGGGCTTGAAGTGGCGCTGGCGGGGCTGGCGCTCGCCGCCGGGTTGCGGCTCAGCGAATTTGTCGTGCCCATCGAAACCTTGTGGCCCGCAGGAGGCCCGTGGTTCGACCGCGGCCTGATCGCTCTTGCGGGGCTGTCGCTTTTCTCGTTCCTCGGCGTACCGGGCGCGATGCTTCTGCTCGGTGTGTTGATCGTGCTCGGCACGGCAACGGTCACGGCCTATTTCATCTATTGCGGCCGGATCGGCAATCAGGCGGCGCGCGTGGCGGCGCCGAGTGCCGCGGTGTTCGCGCTGGTTGCTCTGGGCGCCACAGCCGTTTCATTTGGCGCCTTTGCGGACAACGAGGCAGCACCGGCCATCGTGGGCGGCTTCCTGGCGGCAGGCGCCGTTCTGCTCGCATTGGCCGTCGCGGCGGGCGAAGGCATCGCCATCCTGCCGGCATCGCGCTACGGTACGCCGCGCGAAGAGCTCGTCGACGCATTGACGTCACAACCCATCTCCGAATCGTCGCCGACCATGCAGTCCGATCTGATGGCGATCGCAGCATCGCATCAGGGCGTCTTCGAACTCGATTTTTCAAATGACACCGTGCGTCTTTCGCGCGAGGCAGCCGCGTTGCTCGGCATGCAAGGTGGCGCCCGCCGGATGGCACATCCCGCATGGATCGATCGCATACATCCCGAAGACCGCGCCATCTATCGCGAGGCCGTGGGCGATTATCGCGGCCATGCGGGCATTGCCTTTCGCATCGAGCTGCGCGTGCGCAGCGAAAGCGGTCGCTTTCCGTGGTTCGAAGTGCGCGCAACCATGATGGGCGAAGGCGGCGAAGCCCAGCGCTGCCTCGGATTGCTGGCGGATGTGACCGCGCGCAAAGAAGCCGACGCTGTCGTGAACGAACGCACCGTGCAGGATGCACTGACGGGACTAGGCAATCGCGTCGCGCTCATGGAAGCGCTGGACCGTCACGGCACGCGACTGTTCGAGATCACGTTCGCACTTCTGGACATCGACCGCTTCAAATCCGTGCATGCGAGCCTCGGAGATGCAGGCGCCGACGCGGTGCTGGTCGCGCTCGCGCAAAGGCTGTCGCGACGCTTCGGGACGTCCGCCGAGGTCTTTCGCGTCAGCGGCGACACCTTCGCGCTGATCTTCACGGAACAGGGTTTGATGGCGACGGCGGTCGGCGCCGATCTGGTCGAGGCCTGCGCCACGCCGTTCGAACAGAACGGCCGAAATGTCTTCGTGACGGCCAGCGTCGGTGTCGCCGCAGGCGAAGGTTCGCGTGATCCGTTCGATCTGTTGAAGAACGCCGAACTGGCGCTGCTGCAGGCCAAACGCCAGGGCGGCGCCTGCGCGCGCATCTATACGCCGGCACTGGAAGCAACTGCGCCCGGCGACGCCGTCGCGCTCGAAGCCGATTTGCGTCAGGCGCTCAACGAAAACCAGCTCGATGTCTACTATCAACCGATCGTCCGCTTGAGCGACGGCAGCATAGCGGGCTTCGAAGCGCTGATGCGCTGGCATCATCCCCAGAAGGGCCTGATCGAACCTTCGAGCTTTGTCGCGCATTGCGAAGAGACGGGGCTCATCGTCGCCATCGGCCGCCTCGCGCTCGAGCGCGCGGCCGAAGACCTCGCGCAATGGCAGCGCTTCTTTCCACTCGTTCCGCCGCTTTTCGCAAGCGTCAATCTATCGCGCCGCCAGCTGTTCGATGCCGAATTCGAAGCCGTGCTGAAAAGTGTTCTCGCATCGCATGAGCTGAAGCCGGGAACGCTCAATCTCGAAATCACGGAAAGCGCGATCGGCAGCGGCGCGGATATCCGCGAGGTGCTGACGCGGCTCAAGGCGGCCGGCGCGAGCCTCGCTATCGACGATTTCGGCACGGGCGTTTCCAACTTCAATCAGCTGAAGGACATTCCCTTCGACACGCTCAAGCTCGATCAAAGTTTTCTCGGCCGGCACGGCGGCATGCAGAACGATACTGACGGCGCGATGATCGTGGGTTCGATCGTCAATCTCGCGCACGACCTCGAGCGCGACGTGGTGATCGAAGGCATCGAATCCGAGAAAGATGCGGACTGGGTGCGCGAGCTGGGCTGCGAATACGGCCAGGGATTCTTTTTCAGCCCGCCGCTGCCGCGCGGCGAAGCGCTCGACTTCATTGCAAGGCATTATCGGGCGGAGACGGGGCAGGCGTGAGGGGCGGCACTGCATTTACCTAAAGCGCAATCCCAAGCGATTTATCGCAGCGGATTTGGTGTAAGCTGACCTCCGGGGTATGGGTCTGGGGGCACACATGCGACTTGTCGTCGTTGCGCTTTTTGCTCTTTTCTCGGCGCCCGCTCTGGCTCAGCCGTTCGATCACCCGACAACCGCGGGTGTGCTCGTCCTGGGCGATTCCAACAGCGAGGGGCCTTTCGGAGGCGACCTCTACAATTCGCTTCGCGCCATGCGCGATCCCGTATCCGGACAGCAGATCAACGCCTACATCTTCGCCAAGTGCGGTGCCGGCGCGAACGACTGGGTGGTCAGGGAATACGCCAATATCGATTGCGGAGCCTGGAGGTGCGGCGAAGGTCGCAGCATTTCCGACTGCAGGCATTTCATGGGCGGCGACATTCCGCCGTTGCCGGCGCTTTACGGCAAACTCAATTCCGAAAGACGCGTCACCATCGTCGTGCTCGGTCTGAACATGATCATCGGCAATCGCGCGCACAAATTGCGCGATGCCGTCAACCTGATCGCGGCGATCAAGGATCAGAACAGCGCCTGCATCTGGGTGGGACCGCCGCAACCGGGAGATCTGTTCGTCGCGCCGTCCGTGTATGAGGATTTTGTCGGCGATCTCAAAGAAACGGTTGTCGAAAATGGCTGTCGTTATATCTCAAGCGACGACAAGACCGATCGCCGGAATCTGGGCGAACACACCAGGAACGATCACTACTCCCGCGACGACGCGATCGCATGGGCGGACAAGGTGGTCGACGAACTCCAGCACCCGCGCCATCGCGGCGACAGGTCGCTGACCGATTTGCTGAAGGGTCAAGATGCGAGCGTCTCCGCAAAATCCGACGGGGAATAGAAGGCAGGCTTGCAGCGTATGTCGGAGCGCGGGCTTCCAGCCCGCAACGGTCCAGACGGAAGCGTAGATGCGGGCAAGATGCCCGCGCTCCGACATGGTTGCCGAGCGGTCGGTGCCCGTTCCGGTGGCAATGTGCTGATCGGGAAGCGATATCGTCAAATGCTCATGCTAAGACACTTCCTGAAATTGACTCCGACGCAGTAGCGGCGCCTGCTTGGGCGCGTCGTTGCAATCGCCCCGGGAGCAGAACATGACGACCACGCCAGACCTCGCCATACGGCCCTTCGCTTTCACCGTCGAGCGCGTGATGAAGGCTTCGCCCGATAGTCTCTATCGTGCCTGGACCGAACAGTTCGATCGCTGGTTTGCGGTTCCCGGAACGGTGATCATGACAGGTGAGGTCGATTCGGTATTCTTCTTCGAAACCGCCTTCGATGGCAGACGCTATCCGCATTACGGGCGCTTCCTGGAACTCGAAAAAGGAAAGTGTGTCGCCATGACCTGGCTCACGGCCGAAACGCGTGGAGAAGAAACGGTCGTGACGGTCACGCTCCGGCCGCAAGATGGCGGCACAGATCTCAAGCTGCATCATGCCGGTTTCCCGGACGAAGCCTCGGCAGCACGCCACAAGGACGCGTGGCCTATCGTGCTCGAACAGATGGATCTAAAGATCGGATAGATTACGCCCGGCCGGCGTGCGCGGTCAGGACCGACGCGTCGATCCCGAGCTTGCGGAGCGCGCTCGCCCATTTGGCGCCGAGGTCGGCATCGAAAAGCAGGGCCGCGTCCGCATCGCAATGGACCCAGCCATTGGCGCGGATCTCGTCTTCGATCTGGCCGGCGCCCCAGCCCGCATAGCCGAGCGCGAAAAGGGCATGGCGCGGACCTTTGCCGTCGCCCATGGCGCGCAGGATTTCCACCGTCGCCGTCAGCGAAACGTCTTCCGAAACGGGCATGGTCGAATCGGCGCTGTCGTAGTCCCCGCTGTGAAGCACGAAGCCGCGTCCGGTTTCGACGGGGCCGCCATAGAGCACGGGCATGTCGCGCGCCGCTTGCGTCATCGGAAGCTCGAGCTTCGCCATCAATTCGCGAAAGCGCAGGCCGTCGACGGCGCGATTGATGACGATTCCCATCGCGCCTTCCAGCGAGTGGGCACACATGAAGATCACGCTTTTTTCGAAGCGCGGGTCGGTCATGCCGGGCAGGGCGATGAGGAGTTTGCCTTCGAGAAAATTCTCGCCCTCGATGGTGCGGGATTTCGTGGGCGAGACTCCGCCCATCCCGGCCTTTTCCCCGTGCCGGGATTTTTCACCCGAGGGTGGCGCCGGGGTCTCGCCCGGCCGGGGCTCCGGTGATTTCGAACTCGCCATACCCCCACGATAACACGTGAAACGCGCGATGCCACTGTGCCGATGCGCGTATGCGCGGCGCACGGGCGAGTCGTCTCAAGTTGCTCTTTCCGCTTCGACGCGGCTGGGCTACAAGCGCTTCCGGCCCCCCAAGGAGAGAACCATGACCATCAAAGTTGGCGACAAGATTCCCGCAGCGATCCTTACGGAAATGAAAGGCGGCGCGCCGCAGCCGGTGAAGACCGACGATCTGTTCGCCGGCAAGAAGGTCGCGGTCTTCGCCCTTCCGGGCGCGTTCACGCCCACCTGTTCCGCCAAACACCTGCCGGGCTTCATTCAGAGCGCCGATGCGCTGAAGGCCAAGGGCATCGATACGATCGCCTGCATTTCCGTCAATGACGCATTTGTGATGGGCGCCTGGGGCGACCAGCAGGGTTCGGCCGGCAAGGTCGTCATGCTGGCCGACGGCAACGGCGATTTCACCCGCGCGCTGGGCCTCGAAATGGACGCGACCAAATTCGGCATGGGCAAGCGCAGCCAGCGCTACTCTTTCATCGCCGACAACGGTGTCGTCACGCAACTCAACATCGAAGAACCCGGCGCGTTCGCAGTCTCCAGCGCCGATCACATGCTGAAGCAGCTTTGATCGTTCGCGCCTCGTAGCGGGGTGAGACGAGAAGATTCCAGCGCAAAGGACGCGAAGGATTCGCAAAGGTCGCGAAGGAAAAGTGATGCGCGAAAAGTGCGCAAGAATCCCTTTGCAGCCTTTGCGAATCCTTTGCAACCTTTGCGCTGATTCTTTGTCCCGAGGGCAAAAATTTAGTTTCCCCGCCGCCATCCCAAAGTGGCCGCACACACTTTTTTTTAAGCGGCAACGTCGGTCATGCCAGGCGATTGCGTGAATGCCGCGTCCCGATCCGGCACATCTTTCTGAGCGCCATCTTCACAGTTGTTAGCAATTTGCGCGCACGTTCGATCTTGCATGTTCGAGAATTCGAAGTTTGACCTTTCCGAATGCATACCGTCCGAAATCGCAGTCGTCGATTCCGCGGGCGCAATCGTGCGCTCGAATCGAAAATGGAAACTGACCGCCAAGGCCGGACTGCTCGCGCCCGAGCCCGAAGGATCGAACTATATCGCGGAGTGCGAAGCCGCGGTACTGCGCGGATGCAAGGGCGCGGCCGAAATTCTTGCCGGACTGCGTGCGGTCCTGGCAGGCGACTCGCAGTCTTTCATTGCAGTCTATGTCTGCCCGTTTGGCGGACGCCAACATTGGTTCCAGGTTCAGATATCGGCTTTGAGAATTGCGCGCGAACGCTATGCCGTTGCGATGCACGTCGATGTGTCGGGCCTGCAACGCGATCCCCTTACGGGACTTCCGAACCGTGCTGTGTTCGACGAGCAGTTGAGCCTGGCGCTGAATCTGGCGCGCGTCGCCGGAAGCGTGACCGGCCTCATCATTGCAGACATGAACAGTCTGAAAACGGTCAATGACATCCACGGGCATCGCGTCGGAGACGAGGCGCTTGTGGCCCTCGCCGCGGAACTGGAAAAGATGGCTGGTCCGGATTGTATCGTGGCCAGGATTGGAGGCGATGAGTTCGGTGTGGTGCTACCCGCCAATTTTAACGATCTCTCTGCACAGCGCATCCGGTCTCGCTTCGCGGACGGTGTTTCGTGTTCGATCATGCTGCAGCAAAAAAGGCTGTTCATCTCGGCCAGCACGGGGATCGCGCTATATCCCGGCGACGGGCACACCGCCAGCGCGCTGTTCACCGCAGCCGATCAATCGATGTACACGCGAAAACGCGGTCTGGCACGCGCCTAGGTGCCGCCAATCGGCGAGCGAATAAACCGGTCGGAATGGGCGAAACTACCACTCGCGCGTTCACTCCACAGGACCCGTCTATCGGCGGGTCACGGTGCTTTCCAGATTCGATGTGCGGCTACCCAATGGAACTCACCTCACATGTTCTGGAGGAAGCTATGGAACTCATTCTCATTATTGTCGTGCTCTTTCTGCTCTTCGGAGGCGGTGGCTATTGGGGCTATAATCGCTGGCGTTAATAGCGGCACCTCTTTCGCCATTTGTGGGGGTCCGATCCATCGAACATAGGCGATAGGAATTCGAGAGCGGCGAACACGTGATGTCACAACTTGATGGTCGTAAGAACGGTGCGCGTTCCCATTTTCTCGATTGTGTGTAGGAAATGAGTTCTGGTCGGATTCTAGCAACTACGGCGCTCGCCGCCCCGCCGGAATCGCGCCGCGTGCCAGCGCATCGGCGCGTTCGTTTTCCGGATGCCCCGAATGGCCGCGGACCCACTGCCAGCGGATTTCGTGTCGCGCACAGAGTTCGTCGAGCTCGCGCCATAGATCTTCGTTTTTCACGGGCTTCTTGTCGGCAGTCTTCCAGCCGTTCTTCTTCCAGCGCGGCATCCATTGCGTCACGCCGTCCATGACGTAGCGGGAATCCGTGTGGATCGTAATGGACGAGGTGTGCTTCAGGGCTTCGAGCGCACGGATGACAGCGGTCAGCTCCATGCGGTTGTTGGTGGTCGCGACGTCGCCGCCGGACAATTCCTTCTCGTGGGCGCCAGTGCGCAGGATGGCGCCCCAGCCGCCGGGACCCGGATTTCCCGAGCAGGCGCCATCCGTGAAGATGTCGACGCTGGTCACAATCCGTATCCGCCCGCATTTTCGATAGCGAAATGAAACCTGAGCCGCTTCGCATAATCCAGCGGATCTTTCGGGCGCACCAGCGCGTTGGGATCGCGCCGCAGCCAATCGAAAAGACGCGTCAGCAGAAAGCGCAGTGCTGCGCCGGCGGCTAGCTGGGGCAGGGCCTCGAATTCCGCCGCCGTCAGCGCACGGCGCGCATTGTAGGCGCCGATCAGGCTCAGCCCCTTGGTGATGTTGTAGGCACCGTCGATTTCGAAGCACCAGGCGTTCAGCATGATTGCGAGATCGTAGGCGTACGCATCGTTGCAGGCGAAATAGAAATCGATCAGTCCCGAAACCTCGTCGTGCAGGAAGAGGACGTTGTCGGGAAAGAGGTCGGCGTGAATGACGCCCGAGGGAAGACCGGACGGCCATTGCGCGTCTAAGCGGTTGAGCGACGAGGCGATCAATTCGCCCAATCCCTGCTGGAGGCTGTCGGCCTCGTGGCGCGTCGCCTCAGCGAGTTTGTGCCAGCCCGCGAGCGAGAGCGCATTGGGACGGCGAAGCGGAAAATCGCGCCCCGCTTCGTGCAGCTCGGCCAGCGCCGTACCCACCGCGGCGCAGTGACGGGCATCGGGACGGCGCAACGAAAGCCCGTCGAGATAGGTGAGAAGTGCTGCAGGCCTGCCGTTGAGGTCGCTCCAGCGCGCGCCCGTTCGGCTGTGCACGGGCAGGGGGCACGCGACGCCGCGCACGGCCAGGTGATCGAGGAGTTCGAGGAAGAAGGGCAGGTCCTGTGCGCTGACGCGCTTTTCGTAAAGCGTGAGAATGTAATCGCCGTGCGTCGTCTGCAGCAGGAAGTTCGAGTTTTCGACGCCTTCCGCAATGCCCTTGAAGCTTCGCGGTTCGCCGATGTCGTAATCGGCCAGGAAGCGCTCCAGATCTTCGAACGCGACATCGGTGTACACGGCCATGGCGGTCAGGTGGCGAGCGCGCGCGGCACGTTGAAGGTGACGGTTTCGCGCGCTGCGGCGGCTTCGCGGATGTCGAGATCGAAATGGCGACGGAACGCCTCGATCACCCCCTCGACGAGCGTTTCGGGTGCGGAAGCGCCGGCCGTCAGGCTCACCACATGCGCATTGCGCAGGCTGCTCCAGTCGATCTCCGCGGCGCTTTGAATGAGAGCGGCGCTCTTGGCGCCGGCGCGCAACGCCACATCGACCAGCCGTTGCGAGTTCGAGGAATTGGGCGCGCCCACCACGAATACGCAGTCCGATTGGGGCGCGATTTTCTTGATCGCTTCCTGCCGGTTCGTGGTCGCATAACAGATATCTTCGCGGCGCGGGCCCACGATATCGGGAAAGCGCCGCCTCAGCACTTTGACGATCTCCGTGGTGTCGTCGACGGAGAGAGTCGTCTGCGTGACGAAGGCAAGCCTGCCCGGATCGACCGGCTGAAAGCTCGCAGCGTCGACCAGGGTTTCGACCAGGGTAATTGCGCCGGCCGGCAATTGGCCGAGCGTGCCTTCGACCTCGGGATGGCCGCGATGGCCGATCAGCACAATCTCGCGCCCGGAGCGAAAATGGTGCAGGGCTTCGACATGGACCTTGGAGACCAGGGGGCAGGTGGCGTCGAGGCTGAACAGGTGCCGGCGCGCCGCCTCGTCCGCGACGGACTTGGCTACGCCGTGCGCCGAGAAAATCACGTGTGCACCTTCGGGTGCTTCGCTCAGCTGATTGATGAAGATGGCGCCCAGCTGCTTCAGCCGGTCGACCACGAAGCGGTTATGAACGATCTCGTGACGGACATAGATGGGCGCCCCGAACTTGGCCAAGGCCAGTTCCACAATCCGGATGGCCCGCTCGACGCCGGCACAGAACCCCCGCGGCGACGCCAGAAGCAGCGTCAAAAAAGGCTTCGACGGTCCCGACTCCTTGCCTTCGCGGCTTTCCATGCCTGTTCCGCTTGGCTACATTCCGCCGCCCTTGCGGCGCCGACTGAGAAGTCGACTTCGTGACCCCAAAAGTCAAGCGGAGGACGCATGACAACGCCGACTATTGCCCAGAAGTCGCCTTTTGGCGTCGACGTCGAGGCCGGCAAATCCTATTGGTGGTGCGCGTGCGGCCGCTCCGCGCGGCAGCCGTTCTGCGACGGCAGCCATAAGGGCGGCCCATTCGTGCCCCTCGAATACAAGGCGGATGAGACCAGGACCGTCTGGTTCTGTGGTTGCAAGCACACGGCGGGACAGCCCCTCTGCGACGGTTCGCACAATTCACTCTAGATTAAGCCACCCCCAGATTTGTCAGGTCCAATGTCAAAATCCCTACGCCGCTTCGTCCTTGTTGCCGCTGCCACCGCGCTCATTGCCGGGTGCGGCAGCGATAAGACGAACAACTGTCCCGGTGCCTCCTCGTTGGTCGAGACGTCCGTCGCGACGGTATTCGTGCCCGGCAAATCGCAGGATACGGGAAATATTCTCTATACGGTCGAGGTCACCGGTGTGCAGGCCTCCTGCTCGGTGGACAAGCTGGCGCTGAATTCGAGTTCCGACGTCGTGATATCGTTCAAGGCGACGCGGGCGCCGAACGGGTCGAGCGCGACCTACAAAGTCCCCTATTTCGTGGCGATATCGCAGGAGGACCGCATCCTCGCGAAAAAGATTTTCCAAACCCAGTTCAGCTTCGAACCCGGCCAGATGACCACCACTTTTACCGACGATATCGATTCCGCCGATATCGTCGCAGGCAAGGACAAGAAGACATTCGACTACCTGATCCTGGTCGGCCTGCAGCTCACCAAGGAGCAGTACGACTACAACCGGGCGAGCGGTCGCCTTAATCCATGATTTCGCTTCCGGCCGAATTGTCGGCCATTGTCGGACGCGCCTTCGAGGCCAAGGGGTTTTCGCCTGCGTTCGGGAGCGTGCAGATTTCCGACCGCCCGGACCTCGCCCAGTTCCAGTGCAACGGCGCGTTGGCCGCGGCCAAGCAGGCGAAAGCCAATCCGCGCATGCTTGCGGAAAAGGTCGCGGCACGGCTGAAGGCCGATCCGCTCTTCGCCAAGGTCGAGATCGCGGGACCCGGCTTCATCAATCTCGATGTCGTTGACGACGCACTCGCGGATCGCGTCGGCCTCATGGCTTCCGGTGCCGCGTTGTGCGGCCCGCAAACGGGCCGTACGCTGGTGATCGACTTCGGCGGCCCCAATGTCGCCAAGCCCATGCATGTCGGTCACCTGCGTTCCGCGATCATCGGCGACTGCCTGCAAAGGCTCTTCCGGACCAATGGCTGGCAGGTGACAAGCGACGTCCATCTGGGCGACTGGGGGCTGCAGATGGGCCAGCTGATTTCGGAGATCGGCCACCGCGGCACGGCGCCCCTCTATTTCGACGCAGATTATACGGGGCCGTATCCCAACGAGTCGCCCGTCACGATGGACGATCTCGAAGAGATCTACCCGGTGGCCGCGGCGGCCTGCAAGGCCGATCCCGCCCGTCTCGAAGAGGCACGCGCGGCGACTGCCGAACTGCAGGCCGGCAGGCCCGGCTATCGCGCTCTCTGGCGGCATTTCTTCGCAGTCTCGGAAGTGGGGCTCAGGCGCGAATATGCGAGTCTGGGGGTCAGTTTCGACCTCTGGAAGGGCGAAGCCGACGTCGATCCCCTGATCGTGCCGATGGTAGAGCACCTGAAGGCCAGCGGATTGGCGGTAATGAGCGATGGCGCACTGGTCATTCCCGTGGCCGAACCCGGCGACAGGAAGGAAATGCCGCCGCTCATCCTGGTGAAGTCGGACGGCGCCGTGCTCTACGGCACGACCGATCTCGCCACCATCATCGATCGCGTGCAGAACCAGAACCCCGACCTGATTCTTTACGTCGTCGACCAGCGCCAGCACGGCCATTTCGAACAGGTGTTTCGCGCGGCCAAGAAGGCGCGGCTGAACGGCAACGCCGAGCTCGAACATCTGGGCTTCGGCACCATGACGGGACCCGACGGCAAGCCGTTCAAGACGCGCGCGGGCGGCGTGATGAAGCTGTTCGATCTCATCGCCATGGCATCGGAGGAGGCCGGCAAACGACTGGCCGAGCAGGGGCTGGCGGCCGACTATCCGCCGGAAGAACGCGAAGCGATCGCCAAGGCGGTCGGCATCGCCGCCATCAAGTTCGCCGATCTCTCCAATCACCGCATCTCGGATTACATCTTCGATCTGGCGCGCTTCACGCGCTTCGAGGGCAAGACCGGTCCTTACCTGCAATATGCGGCCGTGCGCATCCAGTCGATCCTGCGGAAAGCGCGGAGCGAGGGGCACAAGACGGCGGCGCCCGTCATCCGCTCGGGCGAAGAGCGCAAGCTCGTGCTGGCGTTGCTGGGATTGCCGGAAGCAATGAGCGTCGCCGAAGCCAGGCGGGCGCCGAACGTGCTCTGCGATTACGTCTTCACTCTGGCCCAGGAATTCAGCCGCTTCTATTCCGAGCATCACATAATGTCGGAAACCGATGCAGAATTGCGTGCCGCGCGGCTCGGCCTTTGCGCGCTGACGCTCGAGGTGCTCGAAAAGGTGCTGGGCATCCTCGGAATCGAGGTCCCGGCGCGGATGTGAGGGGCGGCTTCAAAGAACCGCGGGAGGGCACTATAGTCCGCAGCCTCGTGGGGACGTCCTGAGAAGATCGGGGTGGGATCGCGCCCTTCGTATCGTTGCCCGTCCTGACATTCAGGCCGCTCGTTGTTGCGCGCGGCCCAATGCGAAAACCAGTCTTCTGAAGGGAATACGCACATGAAATTCGTGAATGTATCCGTCCTGACCGCGGCGGTTGTGGTCGGCGCTGTCGTGGCCTTGGCAGCTGCGGCACCGGAGCCGAAAGCCAACGCGGAGCCCGATCTCTATTCCGGCAAATTCTTCAAATCCGAGGAATCCGTCACTGAAGGGTCCGTGAACGGGATCTCCTACCGCGCCATCGCCGGCACGCTGGTCGTGCATCCCAATGACTGGAACGACGTCGCGCAGAATGGGGGGCAACGCAATCCGGACGCGAAGGCCGACGAGTCCTCGCCGGAAGCCTCGATGTTCTTCGTCTACTACGCCAAGAAGGGCACGAGCCCCGAGCAGCGCCCCGTCACCTTCATTTACAATGGCGGTCCGGGTTCCGCGACCGTGTGGCTGCACATGGGCGCGTGGGGACCCAAACGCGTGGTGACGGCCGACGACACGCACAATCCGGCTGCGCCCTACCAGCTCATCGACAACGACCAGACGCTTCTCGATGCGAGCGACCTGGTGTTCATCGATGCGCCAGGCACCGGCTTCAGCCGCATTGCCGGCAAGGACAAGGAGAAGGCCTTCTACGGCGTCGACGAGGACGGCCACGCCTTTGCGACCTTCATCCAGGAATTTCTCGCCAAATACGACCGCTGGAATTCGCCCAAATATCTGTTCGGCGAAAGCTACGGCACGCCGCGCTCCGCAGTCGTCATCGACGATCTAGAGACGCAGCACGACACCGATTTCAATGGCGTGATCCTGCTGTCGCAGATACTGAACTTCGATCTCTCGGTCGACCGGCCGGAAAACAATCCCGGCGTCAATCTGCCCTACCAGCTGGCGCTGCCGACCTATGCGGCGACGGCGTGGTATCACCACAAGCTTCCGGGCACGCCGCCCAAGGACCTGCCCACCTTCGTGCAATCCGTCGAGCGGTTTGCGATGGGCGAATATGGGCTGGCGCTGCAGGCCGGCGCTGGCCTGCCGCAGGCGCGCCGCGTCGATATCGCGAACAAGCTGCACAACATCACGGGCCTGCCCGTCTGGTATATCCTCAAGGCCAATCTGCGCATCGACGGCGGCGAGTTCGAGAAGACGCTGCAGGACGACACCGGCCTGTCGACGGGACGTCTCGACACGCGCTTTTCCGGCGTCACGCTCGATCCCCTGAGCGAGAGATCGGACTACGACCCGCAATCGGCGTCGATCAGTTCGGCCTATGTGTCGGCGTTCAACGCCTATGTGCGCAATCAGCTCGACTACGGCCAGGGCCGGCTATTCATTCCGTCCTCGAACGCGGGACGCGACTGGGATTTCAAGCACAAGGCGCCGGGATCACCCTTCCCCAGCCGCGGCGCGGCCAATGTGATGCCCGACCTCGCCGATGCGATGAAGCGCAATCCCAATCTGAAGGTGATGCTGAACGGCGGTTATTACGATCTCGCCACGCCCTATTACGAGGGCTGGTACGAGATGCATCAATTGCCGATGCCGCAAAGCCTGCAGGCCAATATTTCGTACCATTACTATCAGTCCGGCCACATGGTCTACGCGCACCCGGACTCGCTGAAGGAAATGCACGACGCCGTCGCAGGCTTCATCCGCGCGACCGACAACGTGAAATAGAACGCACGCCCCCGCACACATTTTTCGACGCGTGTGCGGGGGATTGCGCGTCATCGGTGAACCGCAGCTTGCTTCAGCGTACCCCTCACCTGCTTCTGAGCAAATTTGAATGTTTCGCCCTGCATCCCTCTCCCTCAAGGGGAGAGGGGAATATTGAGTTCTGCAATTGCGTATTTGTAGCAATGTGCGCGCAATGCACCGAATTTCCCGTCTCCCCTTGAGGGAGAGGGATGCAGAGCTGGTTATCTAAGCCGCAGAGGGGTGGGTGAGGGGTACCCACCGACATAATCTACTCCTCCAGCTCCACCACCACCGCTTCGCCTTTTTCCAACGCGAGCGCGAGTTTGCCTTCGCGCAGCGCTTTGGCGTCGTCGCCGAAAACCTTGGCGCGCCAGCCGGTGAGGGCGGCGACGCCGTCGTCTTCGTGGGCGGCGATGCGTTCGATGTCGTCCGCATTCGCGATCAGCCGCGGTGCGACGCCTGCATCTTCCGCACGCATGCGCAACAGCGTCTTCAAGAGATCGATCGAAGAGGCGGACGGTTCGCGCTTGCGGCGCGGGCGTTCGGGCTCGATGCCGTCCGGCGGCGGCGCGTTCTGGCCTTTCGCCAGCGCCTCCATCAGCGACTTGCCGAGACGCGAACCGCCAAACCCCTTCGGCACGGCGCGGATGTGGTCGAGGCTGGCGGCATCGGCGGGCGGATGCGCCGCGATCTCCATCAGGGCTTCGTCCTTGATGACGCGATTGCGGGGCTGGTCGCGAGACTGCGCTTCGCGTTCGCGCCATTCGGCGAGCGCGGCCAGGATCGCGAGAAACCTCTTGTTGGTGGTGCGCGGCTTGAGCCGCCGCCAGGCCTCCAGCGGATCGAGCTTGTAGAGAGCAGGGTCCTGCAGCGCCTTGATCTCTTCGGCGACCCAGGGCGTGCGCCCCGTGCGTTCGAGCTGCTTCGCCAGCGCCTCGTAGATCACGCGCAGATGGGTGACGTCGGCCAGCGCGTATTCGAGCTGGCGCTTGGAGAGCGGCCGCCGGGACCAGTCCGTGTAACGGGCCGATTTGTCGATCTCGGCATGGGCGAGCTTGCGCGCCAACGTCTCGTAGGAGGCCGATTCGCCGAAGCCTGCGACCATCGCCGCGATCTGGGTGTCGAACAGGGGATCGGGGATCACGCCACCCTGGGTGTAGAAAATCTCGATGTCCTGCCGCGAGGCATGCAGCACCTTGACGATGCCGGGCGATTTCAGGAGCTCGTAGAAGGGGGCGAGGTCGATGTCGTCGCCCAGGGGATCGACGATGGCCTCGATTCCGGGTGCCGCCACCTGCAGCAGGCAGAGCTTCGGCCAGTAGGTCTGGTCGCGCATGAACTCGGTATCGAGGGCGAGATAGGGCGCCCCCTCCAGTTCCGCCACGAGCGCCTTCAGTTCCTGGGTGTTGGTCACTGAGGACATAGCCCAAGGCCTATAGCGGATTCGCGAGGGGCTGGCGCGGGGATTTGCAGGCCTTAAAGCCGCGGCTTCACTTGTCCTTCAGGCCGACCACCCGCCCCGGCATCCCCACGGCGTCGATATAAAGCGCGCCCCCGACCGTCTGGCTGTTGAGGATGGTCGTGAAGCCGTTGCGGGCGCGGGCGGAGCGCACCACGCTCTTCGTGATGCTGACGTCCTGGCCGTCCACCAGGGCTTCTTCGATCACGCGGCCCTTGAGAACGCCTGCAGGCAGCCCGGAGAGGTCGACGCCCAGAATGTGCGCCAGCGTCGGCGCGATATCGGCATTGCCGACGGGTGCGCGATCGACGAAGTCCGTTTTGAAATCCGGGCCGATCGCCGCCATGAAATTGTGCGTGTCGGCGCGGCTGGGACTGCCATGCATGCCCTGGCCGGTCTGCAGGCTGGTATCGGCGATTTCCACGGCGCAGAGATCGGGCCCGAGCTTGCAGTCCTTCGCCACGAAAGAGCGGAAACCCACGATGAT
>Ga0302325_10010736_pt1 | contig 19807 bp, 15 predicted proteins | sample Palsa_T0_2_FD_201948 | JGI IMG/M metagenome (GOLD analysis project Ga0302325, IMG submission 201948) | Peat permafrost microbial communities from Stordalen Mire near Abisko, Sweden - Palsa_T0_2 | ecosystem: Environmental > Terrestrial > Soil > Palsa > Peat permafrost | place: Sweden: Abisko...
CTCTTTGCCGCTATCGGTCACGAGAATATTCGCCGAACTTGGCCGGATCAGAATCGTATGCGGCGCTCCGAACCCGCTGATGGTTTGCAGGTGATTGCCCGTCTTCAGGTCGAAGATTTCCAGCGTTGCATGGTCCTCTGCCGCAACCAGGATTCTCCCTCTCTTTCGATCGATCGCGAAATGGTCGAAGTCGCCCGTGTAGCCCGGCAGCGTCACGGTCTTGACCAGCTTGAGTGGCGCGGCGTCTTGAGCCGATGCGCTGGTAACGATTGTTGCAACAGTGAGCAGCAAAGCTCCTGCAAGTCTGCTTTTCATGACGAACCCTCGTTTCACCTATGCAATCTGTCGTACCATCGTTCGGCGCAATCGCTGAACGCTTCATCTAGCCTCGGGCTGGCGGATGAGATATTGCTGAACCAATAATGAAATTGTTTTCATCCGCGATTAAAGTCTTCGCTCAGCGGCAAAATTCATCCGGCGGCAGGATGAACACGAATTTATCCGGAGTTCAGCTATCGCTCATTCCTCAGGCAGACGCTTCTTCTGACCTAACTTTGCCTACAGCAAGCCGTCGGGAGACTCCCATGAACCGCCTCATTCTTCTTGCCAGCCTCAGCTTTCTGGTTAGCACAGCCGTGCTGGCGCAGGAGGAGCGCAACGGGCTCGACGTGCAGAAGGCCCGCACCGCGCATGTCTCCGGCCGCGCCAAGCGGGTTTACTATACTCACCCCTGGGACCTGTCCGGGCTGCCCGATTACAAGCCTCAGCAGGCTGTCTCGGGCACCATTCGCGAGTGGGGATCGAACTACTTCGCGGACTCCAATCTGAATGAGTATTGGGAGACGGAATTTCATAAGTCTCAACCTAATGTGAAGTTCGACGTTCACATGCGCACCGCGCTCGAGGCCGCTCCTGCTCTTGCCACCGGTGTCGCCGATCTCGCCGCGTGCCGTCTGTTCACCTTCTCCGATGAGGAGTTGTACGAGCGCGCCTTCAATCATGAGCCGCTCCGTATCCTGATTGCGACTGGATCGTACGACGTGCCGGGCTGGAGTCCCGCGCTCGCCGTGGTCGCCAATAAAGACAACCCCATCTCGCAGCTCACCCTGCAACAGCTCGACGGCATCTTCGGCGCGGCTCGCTCCGGAGGCTATCAGGGCACGACGTGGCATCCGGAGGCAGGGCGAACGGCGGCGGAAAATATTCGCACGTGGGGGCAGCTTGGCCTCACCGGCAAGTGGAAGAATGCCCCAATCCATGTATACGGTCTCAATCTGGAGTATGGGATGGCGCGCGACTTCCAGCAGATGGTCTTTCAGGGAGGCGACAAGTGGACGGAGTCGCTTGAGGAGTATGCGAACTACGCCGGATCGGACGGCACTCTGAAGATCGCCGCCGAGCAACTCATCGTCGACCTGTCGAAGGACCCCTACGGCATTGGATATAGCGGCGTCATGTTTCTGACGCCGCAGACTAAGACACTCGCCATTGCGGAGAAGACCGGAAAGCCGTTCGTTCCCCTGACCATTGAGAACGTCCAAAATCGCACTTACCCGATGCTGCTCGAAGTCTACTTCTATCTCGACCGCGTGCCCGGCCAACCCGTCGACCCGAAGCTCAAGGAGTTCCTGCGCTTTGTGCTGAGCCGCCAGGGGCAGGAGGCGATTGCAAAGGATGGCAAGTATCTCCCACTCACGAAGGAAGCAGTGGAAGAACAGCTCAAGAAGCTTGAATAGTTTGAATAGATCGTTGCCGAATCACAAAGCTCCCGGGCCTCGCCGTCTTCAGGAAAAGCGAGTGTCTTGTGTATTACACCCATCCCGGCCACGATACGATCTTCTCGAATCCCTGAACTCAATTGATTTTATGTTACTCATAGCCCAACGGAAGAACTGACGTGTTTCTGTTCTGTGATCAATATTGCTCAGACAGAGGCGATCTGGGCTGGTATTTTTTCTAGCGACATAGTGCCGGTTTGCGGTCGGTATTGCTCGTTTAGAGGCAATCTGACCGGATAGGTCCTCACTTCCAGTGGGGCATAAGCTGAGGATCTAATCCGACGCCGGGTTATGGAAACCCGGGCGTCGATCCACAAACGAGGGAGGCAGCATGGAAGACAACTCATCGCATCGCGGAGATTTGAACATGGATAGGATCTGGGTCTCGGTACAGCATTCTAGTTCCTGGACTCTCGGTCTAATCGCGATAGGAACCTTTCTCCTACTCAACCTTTGGACCTGCGTGATGATCGCGCGATTGCCGGAAGCGGCGGCCAATATCAACTAGGGTCTCTGACGGTCAAAAGCAGGATTAAGGGATGTTCATATCGACTTCAGAGGATCTTCATACCGGGGGAATATCTCCTTATTTGTCTGGAATTCACCTTTTTGTTGTGGGTCGAATATGCCCGGCGAGACTGGAACACACTCAGGGAAATTGAGAATACGAATGAAAAGAATGATTGTCGTTTGCGCTGCACTCTCCGCTCTCTGCCTGCCGGTCATGGCGCAAAGCCCGGATCCAGGCCTGCTCGCGCCGTATAAGCCTGAGGTCAAGATCCAGGGCGCCATTCGCGTCTTCGGGGGCGAACTCAAGGGTCAGCTCGAAATTTGGGAGAAGGGTTTTCAGCGTTTCCATCCTGATGCCGTGTTCGGCAACAACTTCACCCAGTCCAGCGAAGGCGCCATCCCAGGCCTCTATATCCTCGGCGTCGACGTAGCCCCCGCGGGAGATGACGCGAAGGTCAGCGATCTGCTCCCCTTCTACGAGGTGAAGAAGTACCTGCCCACCGAGCTTGTCGTCGCTACCGGCGGTTACGAGACGCGGGGCTCCCTCTGGGCCATTCAGATCGTAGTTAATAAGGACAATCCTCTGAGCAAGCTTACGATGAAGCAGCTGGACGACATCTTCGGCTCCGAGCGCACAGGTGGATGGGAAGGCGTCTTCTACACGGGCAAGTATGCTCGCCCGGCGTCGGAAAACATCCGCACCTGGGGTCAGCTCGGCCTGACCGGCGAGTGGGCCGACAAGCCGATCCAGACCTACGGCTACATCGCCCCGGGGTTCGAGGTCAATGTCGAGCGCAAGCTCTTCCATTGGAATGACAAGTGGAACGAGAACTTCAAAGAATACGTCGAAGAGAAGGAGATCGTCCCCGACGCCGATGGCCGGAAGGTCGCAAGTGAGCGCATGTACGAGGCTCTCTCGAAGGACAAGTACGGCATTGCCTGGGGTCCTGTTCTTCACTCCAAGAACTACCCTGACGTGAAGCAGGTCGACCTTTCCGAAGACGGCGGCCCCTACGTCCCACTTAATATGGCCAATGTACAGAACCGTACCTATCCGTTCAAGCGCGACGCATATGTCTACATCGATCAGCAGCCGGGGAAGCGGATGGACGACCGCGCCCGGGAGTTTATGCGCTATATCCTGAGCCGCGAAGGCCAGCAGGACGTCAAGGATTTCGGCATGTTCTACCCGCTCCCCCAGAGCGTAGTGGACGCGCAACTCAAGCTCATTCGCTGAACTGCCCTGCCGGGCGCTCCGGAGTACAAAAAGCGATCGAGAGATTGCTTATCTTTGATGACGCTTCATAACTGAATTTGACTGGATCTCATGTCTCTCCTCACTCGATCGCAATGGACTGGAGTCGCAGCTTTGACGCTTGGCCTTACCCTTGCGGCGTTCGCTCAATCTCCGCCGGCAGCTGCCGGCGATGCCGGAGCGCTGCGGATTTGGGGTCACGGACATAAGAATCAGGACTACATATTGACGCTGCTCAAGGCGTGGCAGGATGGCTTTCGCAAGTCGCATCCCGATGCTCGATTCGAAGATGAGCTTTACGGAAACGCGAGCGCCATCGGCGGCCTCTTTACGGCTACAGCTGACCTTGCAATTCTCGACCGTGAAGCCAGCTTCATCGAGGTCGATGCGTACCAGCAGGGAACAGGCTATGACCCATTTCGCATCCCGGTTGCCCGCGGCTCGGTTGCCATTCCGCATCACGCGCCAGCGCTTGTCGTCTACGTCAACCGGGCAAATCCGCTGAGTCATCTCAGCTTGCAACAACTCGATGGGATCTTCGACGCCGATCACCGGCTCGGCCAGCGGAGTTACAAGACGTGGGGCGATCTGGGCCTCGCCGGCGACTGGGCCGCCAAGCCAATCCAGCTCTACACGTACAACATTCAGAGCGCCGAGGTTCAGTTCTTTGAGCGCGCCGCGATGAAGGGCTCGCAGAAGTTTTCATGCTGTCTGACCGTGTTTCAAGCCAGGCCGGGGACGACCGCGGAGGCCCAGATTGCCACTGCGCTGGCAAAGGATAAGTATGGTCTCGCGCTTTCATCCGGGCCGGCGCCCGGGCTGAAGGCGATTGCGCTCTCCGCCACAGACGACGGAGGTCCGGTACTGCCGGCCGGGGAGACGATAACGGCGGGCGCCTACCCTCTGGCGCGGACTGTCTACATCTATGCGAACCGAAGGCCAAAGTCACCCGTGCCGGCCAACGTCGCGGCCTTTCTGGAGTACATCGTCGGCCCGGAAGGTCAGGCGATCGTCGCCCGCACCGGAGGCTACCTTCCTCTCTCCCCGGAGTTCGCCGCAAAGGCCAGGGAGTCGCTCCAGTGAAGCTCAAATTCCTCTTGCCTTCACTCATCGCGGGCGCTCTCTGCTGCTCTATCCAGGCGCAACTGCCGCAGCATCGGGACGTCTCCGATCTTCAGCCGTACAAGCCGCAGCAGCACGTCTCCGGGACGATTCGTGTGTACGGCAACAACTACATCCCCGACTTGATGAAGCGCTGGCAGGAGGGCTTTCGGAAGTTCGAGCCCGAGGTCACGTTCACCACCAATCTTCCCGGCACGGAGGCTGCGATGGCTGGGATTACGTCTGGCATCGCCGATATTTCGTTTATCGGACGAGAGGGCTACCGCGCGGAGATCCGAGGCTTCAAGGGGCGCTTTGGGTACGAGCCGCTTGGCTTGGAGATCAGCTCAGGCTCCTTTGGCACGCCACACAAGACATTTTCACTCGAGGTCTTTGCCCATGCGTCGAACCCTCTCAAGGGATTGACCATGGAGCAGGCCCAGGCGATCTTCGGCTGTGCCGGCCCGGGCGGGAAGGCGATTCGGACATGGGGCGATCTCGGCCTTACGGGCCCCATTGCAACCCATCGCATCCACGTCTATGGGTACCAGTTCGATACCGGCATGGCGGGATACTTCAACCGCGTGGTGCTGCATGACTCAGGCAAATGGAACGCGGACTTGAAGGACTTCGACAACGGCCACGACGCGAACGGCGAGGTGATCAACGCCGGGGTGTACATCCTTAAGGCGCTGGCCGGGGACCCCGACGGAATCGCCTTTGCCAATTTGCAGTACGCCAATCCGGAGATCAAGCAGATCGGTCTGGCGGACCACGCCGGCGGCCCATTTGTTCTGGCCACGGCGGAGACGATCTGGGACCAGACCTATCCGCTGCATCGCTTTTCCACGCTCTACATCAATCGCAAACCCGGCGCCCCCGTCGATCCGAAGGTGAAGGAATTTATTCGCTACATTCTCAGCCGTGAAGGCATGCAGGCGGTTGTGGACGACGGAGCGTATACGCCGATCAACGAACACGTCGCCGAGGCACAACGTCATAAGCTCGACTGAACAAAACGCAAGCTGAAGAGGGAGATCATGAACATTCGTATGATTGCCGTTATCGCCGTAGCGCTGAGTGGCGCCTGGCCTGCACTCGCCCAGGATCGTGATGCCCTCGATGTGCAGAAGGCTCGCAACGCGCACGTGGCCGGCCGCAAGGACCTTGTCGACTATCCCGCGGACAAGTTCGACCTCAGCGGCCTGCCTTCGTATAAACCGCAGCAACAGGTTTCGGGGGTCATCCGCATGACCGGGTCGAACTATATCGCGGATAGCCATGTGGGCGAGAACTGGCTGGCCGCGTTCAAGAAGTTTCAACCCGGTGTCACGTTCAAGTTCAATTTCAAGACGCCCTCCTCGGCGATCTACGCGCTCTTCCTTGATGCCGGCGATGTCGACCCGGACCACAAGTTGATGTTTGAAGATCTGCTCGCTTACGAACGCACCATGAACGCCGATCCTGTCGAAGTCGAATACGCTACAGGGTCGTACGATGTGCCCGGCTGGTCGCCTGCCTTTGGCATCTTCGTCAACAAGGCGAACCCCATTGCCAAACTCAGCATTGCGCAGTTGGAAGGGATCTTCGGCGCGGAGCGGACTGGCGCGTGGGAGGGAACGTCGTGGCATCCCGAGCGCGCCCGCACCGCGGCCCAGAACATTCGGACATGGGGGCAACTCGGCCTCACCGGCGAGTGGGCGGACAAACCCATCCACGTATACGGAGTGAATCTGCGGTATCACCAGGCCATCCGCTTCGAAGACCAGGTGATGCACGGATCGGCAAAGTGGAATCCCGGGCTGCTCGAATATGCCAACTATGGGAAGCCCGACGGGACGCTTGCCATCGGCGCCAGCATGATGGTGGAAGACCTGGCTAAGGACCCTTATGGGATCTGCTACTCGGAAGTCAACTTTACGGCGGATGGCACCAAAACGGTTGCACTCGCTGTCGGCGATACCAAAAATTACGTTCCGCTGACCCGGGAGAATGTGCAGAACCGTTCCTATCCTCTTTACGATACGGTCTATCTTTACGCCAACGGTTCGGCGGAGAAGCCGATGGACCCCAAGGTGAAAGAGTTCCTGCGGTTCGTGCTGAGCAGAGAAGGTCAGGAAGCGATCGCGAAGGACGGCAAGTTCCTGCCGCTGACCAAAGAGGTGGTCGATGCGCAGCTCAAGAAGCTTCAGTAATGATGCGGTCATGAGGACCATCCGTGCCGGCGTTGCGGTGATTTGTTGCGCCTGCGCCATGGTCCGCGCCGGCGGCCAGCAACCGGCATCGTCGGGAGCGACGGGCACGCAGGTGATCCGAGTGTGGGGCTACAGCGGCCTTTCCGCGCAGTTGCTGCTCTGGGAGGCGGAGTACCGCAATCTGCATCCGGAGGTTCGCTTCGAGAACCAGCTCCATGGCGCAAACGCGGTGATGGCTGGACTGTACAACGGCGTGGCGGACTTCGCGCTGATGGGGCGCGAGATCTGGCCGGTGGACACGATGGCGTATCAATGGGTATACCAGCAGCAGCCCTTCGGCGTGATCGTTGCCACTGCCGGATTTCACGCTCCGGGGCAGCTTTTTACGCCCGTGGTCATCGTCAATGGAAGGAATCCGCTTGCCTCGATTACGTTGAGCCAGTTGGATGCGATCTACGGCAGCGAGCATCGGGTCGCGCCGGCGAACATTAGGACATGGGGAGAACTGGGCGTCAAGGGCGCGTGGGCGGACAAGCCGATTCATCCATATGGATTCGCCGGAGAGGATGCGCTTGGGGTCTTCTTCCGTCACGACGTGCTGCGGTCCGATTTCAAGCCAAACCCCGACAGCCATCTGCTGAGCGATCATGACAGCGCAACGGTCTCTGCCGCGGGTCGCATTGCGCAGGCGGTTGCCGCCGATCCGTATGCCGTCGGCTATACGAGCATGCCGCATGGTCCGATGACGAAGACGCTTGTCGTAGCCTCGCCCTCGCCCATAGCGCCGAGTGAAGAGACATTATCGAATCATCAGTATGCTCTGACGCGATCGGTGTGGCTCTACTTCCGCAGGGCGCCTGAAAAGCCCATTGATCCAAAGGTCGATGGGTTTGTCCGCTTTCTGCTCAGCCCGAAGGCGCAGGCGTTGGTGCGCCCGTCCGATGAACTGCTTCCGTTGACACCGGAGCTGGTGCAGAAGCAGGTTGAGAAGCTCGACAAGCCCATGCCGAAGTCCGCGATCGCGGAGGAGAACTAGAGATGAGTTGCCGTTTCCTGGGATATGCCACCGCGGCTCTGCTGCTGCTCTTCGCAAACCGGCCCATTGCAGGCCAGACCGTTACCGGCCAGACACCGATTCGCATATGGGGCCACGGCGCCGCGGGCCATGACTATATCGAGTCGCTGGTGATCAAGTGGGAGGCGGGCTTTCGCATGGTCCACCCGGAGGTCCAGTTCGACAATGAGCTTCACGGCACAGCGTCGGCCATCGGATCGCTGTATACGGGCACCGGCGATATCGCGATCATGGGCCGCGAAATATGGCCCCTGGAGGTAGATGCATTTGAGGATGTGCATCACTATCCGCCGCTTGGGATCGATATCGTAACCGGGTCGTTGGATATTCGCAACAAGGATTTTGCCCTGGTTGTCTTCATCAATCGCAAGAATCCCCTGGCGCGTCTCTCGCTGCCGCAAATTGCGAAGCTGTTCGGCGCGGAGCAGAAACCGCCGGCGACATGGGGAGAACTCGGACTGACCGGAGAATGGGCCGCACGCCCCATAGACCTCTATGGGTTCGAGATCCATCGCGGCTTCGGCTATTACCTGGAGCAGCGGGTGATGAACGGAAGCGCGAAGTGGAATCCAGCGCTGGTGGAGTTGGGCGACGTGAAGCGGGCGAATGGCTCTCTGCTGGATGCCGGCCAGCGCATCGTCGATGCGATTGGCGCTGATCCGAACGCCATCGGCTACTCCAGTCTGCTGTACAAGAACCCGGAGGTCCGCGCGGTCCCGATCGGCCCCGCGGCTGGTCCGTTCCTGTTGCCGACGCATGAGACGATTGCCAATCACACGTATGCGTTGACGCGCAGCATCACAGCCTATATCGATCGCGCGCCAGGCAAGCCCGCCGACCCGCGTGTGGAGGCGTTCCTGCGCTATGTGCTGAGCGCTGAAGGGCAGCAGGCTGTGATTGAGGACGGCGGCTATACTGCGCTGCCCGCGGCCTTGGCGAAGGCCGAAGCAGCCAAGCTCGATTCGCCAGGCCGACAGAAAGCGATGGTGCAGCCTGTGCGGGCCCCAGCCCATGGACCAGCTCAATAGATCAGCTCAATAGATCAGCCCAACAGATCACCGAAGAAGAAGAGTTCGCCCGATCAAACCGCGGCTTCCCGCCGGATGTGTTGCGCCGGTCAGATGCAGGAGGATTGCGGGGCAGGTCTTAATTGTTGCCGATCACCAGAACCGTGAAGGTCCCCGGAATCGCTGCGGGCCGGTTGTGATGTACCGCGGGGTTGGCTGCGGGCGCCGCTCCAAGTTTGGCGGACACGGTGTAGATCTTCCCACTCGCGGGGTCCAGGGCCATGGTGCGTGCGCCGCTCATGGTCGGTAGCGTTTGGACCACCGGATAGCCTGGCTTAGCGGTGTCGATAACACTCAGTGTCCCGTCTTCGTTGGAGGCAAAGGCGAGCTTGCGCGTGGCGTCGTAGGCTGTTGCATCGGGGCCATCGCCTATGTGGGGTGTGGCCAGCGATCTTCCGTCGCGAGCGTCGGTGACCGCCATCCGCTTGCCGTCGCAGACAGAGAAGAGACGCCCTCCGGATGGGTCGATGGCGAGACCGGAGGGGGACTCGCAGCCCCTGAGCGGCCACGTCGCGGTAATCTTTTGTGCCTTTGCATCCAGGCGGACGATAGAGTTCGTGTCCTCGATGTTGACGTAGATCGTGCCTTTGCTGTCGGTGGCGGGGAACTCGGGCTTTCCGGGCAGGGCCACGGTGGCGACCGCGGCACGCTTGCCGGCGTCGACGATCGTGACGTTCTTGCTGCCGCCGTTGAAGGCCCAGAGGGTGCGTGTGCTGGGCTCGTAGACCATTCCGTCCGGATTGACGCCGGCGGGGATCTTGCCCACGGTGGCGAGTGTGACGGGATCGAAGACGACGATTGTGTTGGCGCCGCCATCGGAGATGAAGCCGGTCTTTCCTCCAGGTGCGATGACGATGCCGTGGCAGCGGGTGAGGCCTTCCACGGCGCCTATGGGCTTGCCGGTCGCGAGATCCACCACCTCAACCCGTGTCTGGTGCGCGATGTAGAGCCGGTGTACCGCGGAGTCGACGGTCATGTAGTCCCAACTGCCTTCGCCGCCGATGGTCCAGCGATCGAGAACCTTGAAGGGCTTTTGCGCGTGGATCGATCCGGCTGCGAAGAAACTCGCGAAGACAAAGGCGGTGAAGATGAGTTTATGAGCGAGGAAATTGGTGCGACTTTGCATAATGACGGCTCCGTTACGAATGAATCCTCTGCGTCCAATGCCGGGACAAACCATCACCCGAAGAACTTGCAGGTCCTTATTCCGAGGTTGATATGCCAAGGTCGATGAGACTGGTTGCCTGAATTTCCGCGTGAGTGACTTACAACCGGCAGATGAGGAGTTCTCGTTCATATATCATCTCCGGTGGAAGGTGATCGTGGAGGGCGAGAAACAGCTCTTCATGGCCCATAACTTCGCGCTTCCATGCCTCGCGGTCGACCGTCTCGAGTTCATTGAATTGTTCATGCGAAAAGGCAAGCCCTTCCCAGTGGACGTCGTCGAAGCGCGGAATCCAGCCGATCGGAGTCTCCTTGCCCTCGGCCCGGCCACGAACGCGGTCGACGATCCATTTGAGCACACGCAGGTTTTCGCCATAGCCGGGCCAGAGAAAATCTCCCTCGGGACTCTTGCGAAACCAGTTGACGTGGAAGACGCGCGGCGTAGAAGAGAGCTCGCGCTGCATACGCAGCCAGTGACGGAAGTAGTCGCCCATGTGGTAGCCGCAGAAGGGCAGCATCGCCATGGGGTCCCTGCGCACCTTGCCGATGGCTCCGCCGGCCGCAGCCGTGGTCTCCGAGCCCATCGTCGCTCCGATGTAGACGCCGGACGACCAGTTGAATGCCTGGAAGACCAGCGGCATCGTCGTGGGCCGGCGTCCGCCAAAGACGAAGGCGGAGATGGGCACGCCGTTGGGGTCTTCCCAGGAGGGGTCGATCGTGGGGCACTGGCTGGCCGGGGCGGTGAAGCGTCCGTTCGGATGCGCCGCAGGCGTCGAGGATGCCGGAGTCCACGGATTGCCGCGCCAGTCCAGGCACTCGGCGGGCGGTTTGTCTGTCATACCCTCCCACCACACGCCGCCGTCGGGAACTCCGTTCGTCGTAGTAAGAGCGACGTTGGTGAAGATGGTGTTGCGGGCCAGCGTAGCCATGGCGTTGGGGTTGGTCTTGGCGGAGGTGCCGGGAGCGACGCCGAAGAAGCCCGCCTCGGGGTTGATAGCACGTAACTGACCGGCGGCATCGGGCTTGATCCATGCGATGTCGTCGCCTACGGTCCATACCTTCCACCCGTCGAAGCCCGCGGGCGGAATCATCATGGCGAGATTGGTCTTTCCGCAGGCAGAGGGGAAGGCCGCGGCGACGTAGGTCTTCTCGTGCGCCGGGCTTTCGACGCCAACGATGAGCATGTGCTCGGCCATCCAGCCCTCGTCGCGCGCAATGTTCGAGGCGATGCGCAGCGCGAAGCATTTCTTGCCCAACAGTGCGTTGCCGCCGTAGCCGGACCCGTAGCTCCATATCTCCCGTGTCTCGGGGAAGTGAACGATGTACTTCTCGTCGTTCGATGGCCAGGGCACGTCCTCCTGACCGGGAGCCAGCGGGACTCCGATGGAGTGCAGACACGGGACCACGCGCTTCTCGTCCTTGTCGATTTCGGCGTACACCGGAGCGCCAATGCGCGCCATGATGCGCATGTTGACGACGGCATACGCCGAATCCGTAAGCTGTACGCCGATCTGCGACATGGGCGAGCCGATAGGGCCCATGGAGAACGGCATCACGTACATGGTTCTGCCGCGCATCGAGCCGCGGAAGAGTTGCCTCAGCTTCTTGCGCATGATGAAGGGGTCTTCCCAGTTGTTGGTAGGGCCGGCGTTCTCCTTCGAGAGCGAGCAGATATACGTGCGATCTTCCACACGCGCAACATCGTTCGCGCTGGAGCGGGCGTAGTAGCAGCCGGGCCACTTCGTTTCAGAGAGGCGAGTGAAAGTGCCTGCCCTGATAAGACCTTCGCAGAGACAGTCGTACTCTTCCTGCGAGCCGTCCAGCCAGTGAACGCGTTCGGGCTGACACAGGGCCGCCATCTTCTCAACCCATCGAATCAAGTGATTATTTGTCGTGGGAAGCGCGGTCTTGGCGATGGTTGCGGGAAGCACTGCGTTCGCGATCAATGGGCTTATCCTTCCGGAATCTGAGATCGGTCGAACCGAATACTAGGCCTGTAAGCCGGGGCATTCCCTGAATGCTTCAAAAAAAGTCTTTCATCTTGTGGAGCAGGATTCGCCGTCCGGACACGATGAGCAATATCTCTCAATCGTTCGCGCCCGGTCATGCAGCCCTCGTACGCAACAGAAGATTGCACATTGGCATTCGGGACCCGTTGGGAGAAACGCCGGTTTCGTCCGTCTCTTTCCAGTTTTGTCCATTTCTTTAATGTTGTGTTCAGAGGTCGTTCATTTCGGCGGCCTACAAATGGCAGGCTCGAGAAAAGCCAATCTCTGCGCACTCCCCCGCGATCCGTCGACTCGTTTATTTCGAACTCAGAGGCAGGCCGAATGACGGAGAGCATAGAAAAGACGGCTACTCGTACCACCGCACAGAAGGAAAACTACCGATGAACGTAGTCTCTCGCACTCTTCTTGCAGGCACACTGGCGATCGCGGCCTCATTCGCGCAGGCGCAGGACCCCAGTATGGGAACCGCGGAGAAGAACGATGCGCTTACCCTGGTGGGGCGCATCCCGGTGCCGGATATGACCGGCACATGGGATCATCTCACGGTCGATCTTGCGACCGATCGGCTCTTCGCCTCCGCGCAGGAGGACAACCAGGTCCGAGTCTTCGACCTGGTCGCGCGCAAGCCGCTCTACACCATCAAGGGAGGCTTCGACCGCCCGCAGGGCCTCTACTATGTGCCCGGCACCGACGCCCTCGCCGTCACCAACGGCAAGGATGGCTCGCTGCGTTCCTTCGATGGCAAGACCTATGCGCCCATCAAGATTCTGCCTCTCTCGCTTGGCGCGGACATGATGGATATGGACCCAAAGACGAAGCGCCTCTACGTGGACCACGGCGGCACCGATTCCAACCGCGGTCCGGGCGCGCTCGCCATAGTCGACAGCAGGACCTGGGAAAAAATCGGTGAGGTTCCCACCGAACTGAGGCCCGCCTCGCTTGAGATGGAGCAGCATGGCGACCGCCTCTTCGTCTTAATTCCCGGTCTCAGCCAGGTGGCCGTTGTAGACCGGGCCAAGGATCAGATCTTCGCGCGGTTCCAGCTTGCGGCGCCCGCCCAGCCTATCGCCCTCACGCTTGATGAGCATGGGCGCCGTCTCTTCGTTGCAAACCGCCGGCCATCGTCCTTCAACGTGCTGGATATGGATACCGGGCGGCAGATCGAAACCCTGGACACCATCGACGGCGTCGAGGGAATGTACTTCGACGCAAAGCTCCGTCGCCTCTATCTCACCGCGCTCGATGGCTATGTTCAGGTCATCCAGCAGATCGACGTCAACCACTACAAGTCGATCGCGCGGTTCTTTACCGGTCACCACGCCGGGACCTCGCAGTTCGTCTCCAACCTGAATCTTCTCTGCGTCGCGGTCCCTCCGGTCGAGGGTCAGGCCGCGGAGATCTGGCTCTTCCAGCCAAAGCCCTGAACCTTCAAGAAGGATTCCGACTCCCGATGATGATGATTAAGCGGCTCGTGAAACTTGGGTTTGGCATGGCTGGCATCATGCTCATGCTTCCGGCGATCCGCCTCCATGCCCAACCGGCCTCGCCAATCGCCGCCATCCCCGCATACCAGCCTCAGCCCATCGCCGGCGGCGTCATTCGCAGCTGGGGCCATGTCTTTCTGAAGAAGGTCATGACCAGTTGGGAGCTGAGCTTCCAGAAGTACCATCCCGGCATCACCTTCTCCGACAACCTCGTCAGCAGCGCCGCGGCGACAGGAGCGCTGTTCACCAACACGGCCGACCTCGGCATCCTCGGCCGCGAGATTCGCCCCATGGAAGTCGCCGGCTACAACCGTGTGATGAAGCAAAGGCCTTTTCCGCTCGAAGTGATGACCGGGAGCTATGCCAACGCCGACAAGAGCGTCGCGCTCGGCATCTTCGTTCAGAAGGACAACCCGCTTACTCATATCACCTTCGCGCAACTGGACGCGATCTTCGGCAGCGAGCATCGGCGCGGCGAGAAGACCAACATCCGCACATGGGGCCAGCTCGGCCTTACCGGGCTCTGGGCCAACCGCACCATCGACGTCTATATGGGCGAGCTGGACGCCGCACCCGCGTTCTACTTCTCGCAGCAGGTGATGCTGGGTTCGATGCTGTGGAACGAGCACCTCCAGCACTTCGATGATCTCAACCGCCCCGACGGCACTGTCTATGAAGCGCAGCAGCATATCGTCGATGCATTGGCCCAGGACTCGGCTGGCATCGCGCTCTCCGGCGCCGGCAGTCGCAATGCAGGCGTCAAGCTTATTCCGGTGGCCGCCGGCGATGGCGGCCCGTACATCGACGCGACGCCGGAGACGGTGGAAGCACGTACTTACCCCTTGGCCCGCTCCGTCTGGATCTATACCAACCAGGGTCCCGGCCATCCGCTGGACCCACGCGTCCGCGAGTTTCTGCGCTTCATCTTCAGTCGCGAAGGGCAGGAGCTGGTCCGCCGGGAAGGCGAGTATCTTCCCCTCACGCCGGAGCTCGCCGCCGCGCAGTTGAAGAAGCTGGAATCGCAGTCCATTCCACCCGTCCTCGAAACGAGAGTCCCTTGATCGTCTTGCCGGCAACACCCCGATCTTCGCCGCCCGTCGCCAAACCTCTCTTCTATAAAACGCTGTATGCCCGCGTGCTGGTGGGCATCGTGGCAGGGGTGCTGGTGGGTTTCTGCTTTCCCACGTTTGCGCAGTCGATGAAGCCCTTTGGCGACGGCTTCATCAAGCTCATCCGGATGATGATCGCGCCCATCATCTTCCTCAGTGTCGTCGTCGGCATCGCCAACATCGGCGACACCAGGAAGCTGGGCCGCGTAGGTCTCAAGGCTCTGTTCTATTTCGAAGTCGTGACCACGCTGGCGCTGGGCATCGGCCTCGGCGTGGCTACGCTCTTCCAACCCGGCCGCGGCATGAACATCGATCCTCGCACCCTCGACAGCAAATCCATCAGCCAGTACGCCGGCGCCGGAAAGGAGCTGGGAGGCGTCGACTATCTCCTCAATATCATTCCCGACAGCTTCGTCAATGCGTTTGCCAAGGGTGAGATTCTTCAGGTGCTGCTGCTCGCGATCCTGGTCGGCCTGGCACTGGTCAGTCTCGATAAGGATAAGACGCTCACCCGCCTTGCCGATTCCGTCTCGCATGTCGCATTCAAGATCATCGCGTTCATCATGGAGCTCGCACCGCTTGGCGCCTTCGGGGCGATGGCCTTCACCATCGGCAAATACGGGCTGGGCACCCTGCTTTCGCTCGGCAAGCTGATGCTCTGCGTCTACCTCACCAGCATCCTGTTCGTCTTCCTGGTTCTGGGCTCGATCGCCTTCTTCTCCGGCTTCAGCCTCTGGAAGTTTCTCCGCTACATCCGCGAGGAGCTTCTCATCGTGCTCGGCACCTCGTCGTCCGAGTCGGTCTTGCCGCGAATGATCGTGAAGATGGAACGCCTCGGATGCTCGAAGTCCGTCGTCGGCCTGGTCATTCCCTCCGGCTACTCCTTCAACCTCGACGGCACTTCCATCTATCTCACCATTGCAGCGCTCTTCATCGCGCAGGCAACCAACACTCACCTTACTTTCAGGCAAGAGATGTTTGTGCTGCTCATCCTGATGCTCAACTCCAAGGGCGCCGCCGCAGTCACCGGAGGCGGCTTCATCACCCTCGCCGCGACGCTCTCCGCCCTCGGGACCATTCCCGTCGGGGGTATCTCGCTGCTGCTGGGCGTCGACCGCTTCATGTCGGAGATGCGTTCGCTCACCAATCTCGTGGGCAATGGAGTTGCGACCATCGTTGTTGCCAAGTGGGAGGGCGAGTTCGACGGCAGCCAGGCCCGGCGCATGCTGAACGGCGAGGCCTGGACCGACAACGAATCGGAGGCCATCGTCTGCGCATGATTCCTTCTTCGATCCGGGACCGCGGAGCCTTCTTGTCATGAGGACTCTCTTACCGCCAACAGGCTTGCTCGCGGCGGCGCTCTGCTTCGCATTCGGCAACTCCACGCTCGCGCAGACTCGAGCGTCCACGCCGGAGCTTAAGGGCTCAATTCGCATCGTCGGCACGGACACGATGAAGGAACTCATGGACCGCTGGATCGCCGCGTTTACCGCGCTCCATCCCGGAGTCCACATCGAACTCGCCGCCAAGGGCGCGCTCACCGCCGCACCTGCACTCGCGGATGGCTCGGCCGACCTGGCTCCGCTCGGTCGCGAGTTCACGCCCACCGAGCTCGCCGCCTTTCGCAGCAGCAGGTCCTACGACCCCTCAGGCATTCCGGTCGCTCTTGGCAGCTATGACATCTCCGGCCGTACAGTTGCGCTCGCTTTCTTCGTCAACCAGAGCAATCCCATCGCGCGGCTCAGCTTTCAGCAGCTCGACGCCATCTACTGCAGCACGCTGCTGCGCGGCTCGGCACAGCCGATCGCAACATGGGGACAGCTCGGCCTGACAGGCGATTGGACGGGCCGGCCCATTCATCTCGTCGGAGTAAATTTCCCCGACGGCATCTCCAACTTCATTCGACTGCGCATCTGCCAGGGCGGCGAGCTTCGTCCGGACATTCGCTCCGAACACACCGGCGGCCCGGTCAACGTCCTCGAACGTATCGTCACCGACGTCGCCGGCGATCCAGCGGCGATCGGCTATGCCGGCTTCGCAAATCTCAAGCCCGGCGCGAAAATCGTCGCCATCTCGGAGGACGGCGGCCCGTATCTCACCGGTACGCGCGCTGAAGTTGCTGTTGCGAGGTATCCCCTCACGCGCTATATCTACATCTTCATCGACCACGCTCGGGGCCATCCCATCCCGCCGCTCGAACGAGCGTTTCTTGGTTATGTCACCAGTCCCGCGGGCCAGGCGCTGGTCGGTTTAGACAACATCTACATGCCGCTGCCTCTTGCGATCGTTCAAAACCAGCAGAACGAACTTCGTTGAGTCGAACGCAGACTCTGCAAGGAAAAAATATGTACCGCCGCGCTGCCCTCGCATTTTCGCTCTTCTCGATCGTCCCGGCCCTGCTCGCTCAGAATGAGCCTGTTCCCGCGGAGACTCTCAAGTCGCCGGCCGACCCGTCGCTTCCTCACTTCGTTCCCAGTTCTCCCATTGCCGCTCGCGTCTCCAGCTTCGGCGCCGACACGATGGACAGCCTCATGAAGCTCTGGATCTCCGGCTTTCACCGGCAGCAGCCGCAGGTTGTCGTCGATATGCAGTCGAAGGCCTCGATATCCGTGCCCGCCGCCCTTACCGCGGGCACCGCGCAACTGGCTCCGCTCTCACGCGAGTTGAACCCGTCCGAAGTCGAGGCCTTTCGCGCCCATCACGGATACCCTCCAACTGAGATCGCGGTTGCGCTAGGCAGTTACCGTACCCCGACGCGAACGGTCGCACTCACCTTCTACGTGAACGATGCCAACCCTCTAACCAGGCTCGACCTCGACCAGCTCGACGCCGTCTGGTGTACCACGCTCCACCGCGGCGGGAAGAAGCAGATTACCGAGTGGGGACAGCTTGGTCTCACCGGCGACTGGGCTCATCGCCCCATTGACCTCGTCGGCGTTCTGCCGCCCGATGGTGTACCCAACTTCATTACCAGGCGAGTCTGCAACGGCGGCCTGCTTCGCGATGGAATCGTCGGCGAAAAAAATGGCGAGCCCACGTCGGTCCTCACTCGCATCGTCCAGGATGTCGCCAAGGACCCCAACGCGATCGGATACGCAGGCTTCCACAACCGTCAGCCGGGCACACATCCCCTGCTCGTCGCCAATACCGCCGAAGGCCCCTTCTACGAAGGCACGTTCGATGAGGTGCGCTCGGCTGTCTATCCTCTCACCCGCTTCGTTTACATCTATGTCGACCGCCCTCCGGATACGCCGCTGGCGCTGCCCATCCGCGAATTCCTCAGCTACGTGCTCTCGCTCGAAGGGCAGCGCGAGGTGGAGCACGAGGGCATCTTTATGCCGTTGCCGCCGCGTATCGCCGCTCAGCAGCGCGCCAAGCTTGAGTAGTCCACATACCGTTCCATCTTTTACATCGCCTCACATTGAAGGAGAAGTTCATGAACGCTTTCACCCGCATCGCCACACTCGCATTTGCCGCCGCGCTTCTTCCCCTCACCTTGGCGGCCCAGAAGACCAAGGCGGAGTCCGACGCCGAAGCCAGCGCGCTGCAGGCGGCGCGTGCCAAGAGCGTCTTGCGCAAGGGCTCCGAGGTCCATTACAAGCCCGACCGCTTCGACATCTCCGACCTTCCCCATTACGTGCCCGAGCAGCAGGTCTCCGGCACCATCCGTCAGTGGGGGTCGAACTATCTGGCTGACTCTCCGCTCGCAGGCTACCTCGAGAGCGCATTTCAGAAGTTCCAGCCGAACGTCAAGTTCGCTGACAACCTGCGAACCTCGGAGCACGCCATCACCTCGCTGGTCTACAAGGTTGCCGACGTCGGTATCATGGGCCGGCAGATCATGTGGGACGAGCGTCTCTCCTTCCAGCGCGAGTTCGACTATCAACCCACCAGCATCGTCGGCATGACCGGCTCTTACGATATCTCCGGCTGGAACCCCCCCATCGGCCTCTTCGTCAACGCGCAGAACCCGCTTGCGCATCTCTCCATGTCGCAGATCGATGGCATCTTCGGCGACGTCCGCACCGGCGCCTATGACGGCCTCATCTGGAACGAGAAAGCCGCGCGCGGCGCCGACAAGAATATCCGTACATGGGGCCAGCTCGGCCTGACCGGCGAGTGGGCCGACAAGCCGATCCATGTGCTCGGCTACAACCTCGAGTTCCACTTCACCGAGGAGATTGAGACGCGCGCCTTCGGGGGCGTCACCAGCAAGTTCAATGGGGGCCTGATCGAGTACTCCAACGACACCAATCCCGATGGCACGCTCAAGATCGCGGGCCAGACCATGATCCAGGATGTCGCCAAAGACCCCTACGCCATTGCTTACGTGGCGGGCGGCACATTGTGGCAGACCCCTGCGGTGAAGGTGTTGCCCATCTCGACACACGATGGCGGCCCGTACTACGCGCTCACCATGGACAACATCCGCAACCGCACCTATCCCTTCTATGCAGACGTCTTCTTCTGGGTCAACCGCGACCCAAAGAAACCCCTCGACCCCAAGCTGCGTGAGTATCTGCGCTTCATTCTTTCGCAGGAAGGGCAGGCCCAGATCGTGCGCGACGGCAAGTATCTGCCGCTTACCAGGCAGGTCATTGAAGAGCAGCGCAAGAACCTGGACTGAGGGCGCGATCTCGCATCGGAAGATCGCTTCTTATCTCACCCCATGAGCCTATGAACGAGTTTTCATCAATCGTTCAGAGGATGCTCATTTGGCGAAACTAATCCTTGTTCACTCCAATCGAAGACCTCCTTGCCGTTCCCAGAGAGGCTTCTTGAAATGTCGAATCGCCCGGTCGTTTGAGGTAGCATCCATGACGTTCCTTCGCTGTGCATCCGCCGCCCTTCTGCTCTCCGTCTCGCTGGCCGCGATGGCGCAGCAGACAGCGCTCGACGAAGACCGCGGCAAGCTCCCGGACTATCCGGCGCATGACCCGGACTTCGTTCCGGGTCCGCCCATGCCCGGCACCATTCGCGTGTGGGGCAACGACTTCATGATCAAGCTCGAGGGCCTCTGGGAAGAGGGCTTCCACAAGACGCACCCGGAGATCAAGTTC
>Ga0302325_10010737_pt1 | contig 19806 bp, 18 predicted proteins | sample Palsa_T0_2_FD_201948 | JGI IMG/M metagenome (GOLD analysis project Ga0302325, IMG submission 201948) | Peat permafrost microbial communities from Stordalen Mire near Abisko, Sweden - Palsa_T0_2 | ecosystem: Environmental > Terrestrial > Soil > Palsa > Peat permafrost | place: Sweden: Abisko...
GCTGCTGCTGCCGGGCGGCATCGACGTGCATACACATCTCGACATGCCCTTCGGCGGCACCACCTCCAGCGACGATTTCGAAACCGGCACGCGCGCGGCGGCCTTCGGCGGCACCACCACCCTGATCGATTTCGCCATCCAGGCGCGCGGCATGAAGATGCGCGACGCGCTGGATATCTGGTGGAAGAAGGCCGATAACCGCGCTTCCATCGATTACGGCCTGCACATGATCGTGACCGATCTCTACGAAGCGGGCCTGGAAGACATGGACGCCATGGTGGACGAAGGCGTGGCCAGCTTCAAGCTGTTCATGGCCTATCCGGGCGTGCTGATGGTGGACGATGCGACCATCTTCAAAGCCCTCTCGCAATCGGCGCGGAACGGCGCGCTGATCTGCATGCATGCCGAAAACGGCGGTGTGATCGACGTAATTGTGCGGCGCGCGCTGGCGGAGGGCAAGACCGCGCCCATCTATCACGCGCTCACACGGCCAGCCACGGCGGAGGCGGAAGCCGTACATCGCGCCATCGCCCTGGCCGAGATGGCCGGCGCGCCGGTTTACATCGTGCACCTATCGAGCGAAGACGCCTTGAACCAGGTGCGCGAAGCCCGCGACCGCGGCCTGCCGGCATTCGCTGAAACCTGCCCGCAGTACTTGCTGCTATCGATGGACGATCTCGCGCGCCCCGGATTCGAAGGCGCCAAGTACGTCTTCACTCCGCCGTTGCGTGAGAAGCGGCATCAGCCGAAGCTGTGGGACGGGCTGAAGAGCGACCACCTGCAAGTAGTCTCGACCGACCACTGCCCATTCTGTTTCGCGGACCAGAAGTCGCTGGGCAAAGACGATTTCACCAAGATTCCCAATGGCGGGCCGGGTATCGAGAATCGCCTGCAGCTTCTGTATCATTACGGGGTGAACGAAGGCCGCCTGAGCTTGAACCGGTTTGTGGAGTTGGTATCGACAACTCCGGCCCGCCTGTTCGGTCTCTATCCGCGTAAAGGAGAACTGGCGCCCGGAAGCGACGCCGACATCGTTGTTTGGGACCCGGAGCAGGAGCACACCATCGGCGCAGCCACGCATCATATGCGCGTGGATTACTCCATGTTCGAAGGTTTCCGCGTGAAAGGCAACGCGCGCATGGTGCTTTCGCGCGGCGAAACGATCGTGGATGGCGAACGGTATCTGGGACGCGCCGGCCGCGGGCAATTCCTGAAGCGCGCCGCGCGCGGCGGAGCGTGGAAGTGACCGATATCCGCGAGAGTTCGCTCTACAACGAAGATCTCGCGCCGGTCCCGCAATCCCGCCGCGATTGGGGCGTCTACAACTACGCATCGTTATGGGTCGGGATGAGCGTGTGCATCCCCACCTACATGCTGGCTTCGGGACTCATTGCCGGCGGCATGAACTGGTGGCAGGCTGTCGGCACGATTCTGCTAGGCAATCTTGTGGTGCTCGTGCCGATGATACTGAACGCGCACGCGGGCGCCAAGTACGGCATACCGTTTCCCGTGCTGGTGCGCGCACCGTTCGGCGTGCTGGGCGCGAACGTGCCCGCCATCCTGCGCGCACTGGTGGCTTGCGGCTGGTTCGGCATCCAGACCTGGATCGGCGGCCAAGCCATCAACGCCATGTTGCGCATCTTGTGGCCGGCCTGGGGCCGTTTAGGCGCCGGATCGGCGGTCTGCTTCGCGTGTTTCTGGCTTCTGAACATGGCGGTGATCTGGCAGGGCATTCAGACCATCAAGTTTCTCGAAGGGATCGGCGCGCCATTTATGCTGGCGGTCGGAGTGCTGCTGCTGTTTTGGGTCACGCGCAAGGCGGGCGGCTTCGGTCCGGTGCTCAGCGCGCCCAGCCGGTTCCGCCACAACGCCGCGTTCCTGCGGTTCTTCGTGCCGGCGCTTACCGGCATGGTGGGCTTCTGGGCGACAGTGGCGCTGAACATTCCGGATTTCTCGCGCTATGCCCGCTCCCAAAGGGCCCAGATGTTGGGCCAGGCGCTGGGATTGCCCACGGCCATGACGCTCTATTCCTTCATCGGCGTGGCGGTGACATCGGCTTCCGTGATGATCTTCGGCGAGGCGATTTGGGATCCGGTGGTGCTGCTGGGCCGCTTCCACCAGCCTGCGGTGGCGTTCGTGGCGTTGATCGCGTTGCTGCTGGCCACGCTCAATACCAACGTGGCGGCCAACGTGGTTTCGCCGTCGAACGATTTCTCGAACCTGAATCCGCGGCGAATTTCGTTCCGCACCGGCGGTCTGATCACGGGATGCCTGGGCCTGGCGATGATGCCATGGAAGCTGCTGGGCGATTACAGCGCCTACATCTTCGGCTGGCTGGTGGGTTATTCGGCGCTGCTGGGACCGATTGCCGGCATCATGATCGTGGACTACTTCCTGGTGCGTAAGCGGGAACTGAAGGTCGAGGATCTGTATCTGCGCGGCCGCAGCTATGAGTATTCGGGCGGATTCAACTATCGCGCGCTACTGGCTCTGGCATGCGGGATCGCGGTGGCGTTGTTAGGGCTGGTGGTGCCGGCTGTGCGATGGCTGTACGACTACGCGTGGTTCGCCGGATTTCTGGTCGCGGGCGCGCTGCACTTCGCCCTGATGCGCAGCGGGCAGAATCCGAACAATCAAAGCCCAAGCTACTGAATGTAAATGATTTGATTGGTTAGTCCGCGCGGAGTGCGCGCATTGGGACCGGGCCCCGAGCGAGGCGGCACCTCTTTCGGATGCCGCCGCAATGGCCCTCCTGGGCACACGGGTTGATCTGCCTGGGGTAAGATGGTAGCGTCTGGCTATGAACACACTCAAGCGAGAGGTCTAGACCGTGGTGCTCAACAATTGTCGCGGCTGCGGTGCGGTTCCCTTAGCCGACGCTACGTTCTGTCATGAATGCGGTATGCAACTAATTTCAAGTCAGCCCACCGAGAAACCAGTATCGGATCCCGAGCCGAAGCCCGAGCCCGAATACATGATGCTTTGTGTGGCAGGCGAGTCGGCGCTGCATTCACTCTACGATGGCGGTACGCTCGACTGGTCCACTTTGAGGATACCAGCGAAACAGGCAACACTGGAGCGGGCCAGAGTCTTCCTAACCACGGCGCTAGACGTAGCCGACCCCCAGGCCGACGGGTTAGGGGTGATCAGGATTTTGAAAGCCTTGGCGACTTTCTACGAATATTCAGGGAAGCCCGCTGAAGCCGAACAATGCTATCATCGCGCGCTCGATTTGCAGAGTATAGTTCAACCCGATTCGATGGATACTGCTAACACAATTGGACGCCTAGTCCAATTGGTTCGCACTCGCTCTAGTGATTCAGAGCTCCAGGCCTTGCTGACCCGCCAACTGTCCATTGAACAACTCCACGGTCCAGTGCACGGAATTCGGACTGCTGGGTTTTGGGGCGTTTCAGGGACCTTTATTGGCGGATTTGACGTGTGGCTGGCAATCGAAGTTTACGCGCGGCAGGGGAACATCCTTGAAGCGCAGAACCTGTGGAAGCGCGTGCTAGATGGCGAGCAGGTCCGTAGCGAGGTACGTCGGAAATATGTGGAATTCCTCCGCGGCATAGGAGAGGATCGACAAGCTGAGGAGCTACATCAGAAGCTCGAACGCGACGGCCTCCTCGAAGCAGCCCGCCAGGAGATCGAGATGGAGCGGCGGCGGCTTGAAAGTGCCGCCCAATCGATGGTTGATGCGGAAGAGGCCAGTTGGAGGGCTGGACACCGAGGCGATAGGTAGTCGCGCGAGGGCGAACTCCAGAAGTGTGGATGAAAGATCATTGACGTCCATTCCATGGCAAAACGCACCAACGTCATCCTGCCGGAAGCCCCCGGTCCGTACTCTTGACCGCCAGGCGCGCCCGGGCCAGCGCATCCGCCCCATTGACCGGGCCGTGCAGCACTACGTCACCAAAGCCAGCCCGGAAGCCTTGCAGAAAGGGCTGAAGCAGGCCGCGCTCGCGATCAGGGCCTCGACCTGGATCTGGCCCGGCATCCGGACCATCAAATTTCTGGAAGGGATCGGTGCGCCTTTCATGCTGGCGATCGGAGTGCTGCTGCTGATGTGGGTCACGCGTAAGGCGAGTGGTTTCGGACCCGTGCTGAGCGCGCCCAGCCGCTTCCGCGACAGCGCCGCATTCTGGCGCTTCTTCGTACCGGCGCTGACGGGCATGGTAGGTTTCTGGGCGACGGTGGCGCTGAACATTCCCGAATTCTCGCGCTATGCCCGCTCGCAGCGGGCGCAGATGTTGGGCCAGGCGCTCGGGCTGCCCACGGCCATGACGCTGTATTCTTTCATCGGCGTGGCGGTGACTTCGGCTTCCGTGGTGATTTTCGGCGAGGCGATTTGGGATCCGGTGGTGCTGCTGGGCCGCTTCCACCAGCCCGCGGTGGCCTTCGTGGCGTTGATCGCGTTGCTGCTGGCCACGCTGAATACCAATGTGGCGGCCAACGTAGTGTCGCCATCGAACGATTTTTCGAATCTGAATCCGCGGCGCGTATCGTTTCGCACGGGCGGGCTGATCACAGGGGTGCCTGGGTCTGGTGATGATGCCGTGGAAGCTATTGGGCGATTACAGCGCCTACATCTTCGGCTGGCTGGTGGGCTATTCGGCGCTGCTGGGACCGATTGCCGGCATTATGATCGTGGATTACTTCCTGGTGCGCGGGCGGAAGCTGGTGGTCGAGGATCTATATCTGCGCGGCCGCAGTTGTGAATACTCAAGCGGATTCAACTATCGCGCGCTGCTGGCTCTGGCATGCGGGATCGCGGTGGCGCTTTTGGGCTTGGTAATACCGGCGGTGCGATGGTTGTACGACTACGCTTGGTTTGCCGGGTTTCTGGTGGCGGGCGCGCTGCACTTCGCCCTGATGCGCAGCGGGGCCTGAATTCGGCTGGAATAATTTGACATACACATGGCGTGTGTATATCATGTGGATGAATGGCACAACGCATCAACGTCGTCCTGCCGGAAGCCACGGTCCGTACCATCGACCGTCTGGCGCGGCCTGGCCAGCGCAGCCGGTTCATTGACCGGGCTGTGCAGCACTACGTCGCCACGGCCAGCGCGGAGGCTCTGCAGGGACGGCTGAAGCAGGCTGCCCTCCGCGATCGTGACCTCGACCTGGAAATCGCCGGAGACTGGTTTGCTGTGGATCAAGAACAATGGCAGAAACTCGACGAACAAGAAAGGCGGCAAGCCACGGTGCAAGCCGTTGGCCGAAAAGAGGCGAAATTTACCTCACGGCGCTCGACCCGGCAGTCGGGCACGAGATCGAGAAAACCAGGCCTGCCTTAGTCGTCCAGAACGACACCGGCAATCGCTATAGCGCCGTGACGATGGTCGCGCCGATCACTTCAACCGTCAGACTGCCGCTCTCGCCCCTGCACGTTCTGTTGCCCGCCGATCCTTCCACCGGCCTGACGGTTTCCTCTGTGGCGGTCTTCAACCAAATTCGGGCGGTGGACCGCAAGCGGCTTATCAAAAAGCTGGGGACGGTTGATGCCTTAGTTCTGGCCCAAGTGGATGACGCCATCAAGGCCGCCTTCGGTCTGGCTCTTTCCCTCCTAGACCTGGAGTTGGACCCGGAATCGCCACCAAATATTGCCGACGCCACCTCCACGAGCACCGAGGACTTCAAGACAGGGCGTTACGAACGATAGTAGACTCTTCGTGGTGCGGCGGCGGGCGTGCTGCACTACAGTCTCTCACTCGGCCCTAAGCGCCCGCATGGGGTCGACCCGTAACACGCGCGCCGTCGCCGTCCATACCGCCACGGCCGCCGTGACGGCCAGCAGCAGCGCGGCCCACGCGCAAGCCCCGACGCCCAGCGGTTCGACCGCGTTCATCAGAAACTGCAAGAACCTCCCCAAGCCGATTGCGCATGCCACTCCAGCCGTCATGCCCACGGCGATCGGCAGCATGCTTTGCCGCAACAATACGAGCCTCAGACGCGCGGGCGAAGCGCCCACCGCGATGCGCACACCGATTTCATGCGTACGCTGCGAGATGGAGTAGGATGCTGCGCCATAGACGCCGATGAGCGCCAGCAGCACGGCAAAGCTGCCGAGAAACAAGACAGCGGTGGTGTAGAAGCGGGGCTTGGCCAGAGCTTCGTCCAGCTTTTGGCCGAGCGTCATGGCGCCGTACACGGGGATCTGCGGGTCCACCCGCTGAATCGTGTCACGGAGGAGCGGTAGATAGCGCGCGGGCTCTCCGTGTACGCGCGCTACAAAAGTCATGAACAGCGGCGGCTGCTGGGCAGCAGGCACGTAGAACTGAGCGTAGATGGGCATGGACGGCGTGAAGCGCATGGTTCGGACTACGCCCACGATCTTGAGCGGTTTCTGGTGAAAGGGCGCGGCGATCGTTCTTCCGAGCAGACGCGCGCCGTTGCCGGTGAGACGGGCGAATTCTTCGTTGACAATCGCGACCGGCTCAGTGCTCTCCCTGTCGGCATCCGTAAAATCGCGGCCGTCCACAATACTGGTCCCGATGCTGCGGAAGTAGCCGGGGGTAATAGTGATGGCCACCGCGGGCGCCTGCGGACCGGAATCCAGCTTGGCGGGCATCATCATGAGGCCCTGGCTGGTAAGAGGCATGTAATCCACGGCGCCCGCCGATTCCACGCCGGGCACGGCGCGCAAGCGGTCGAGAACCTGGCCGTAATACGACTGTGGCCGGCGATTGGTTTCGTAGCGCGAGCCGATCAGCGATACAGTTGCCGTCGCGACATTCTGCGTGTGGAAACCCAGGTCGGCCCATCAGTTTGAGGAAGCTCCGGCCCATGGTGAGGGCGCCCGCCACCAGCACCACCGTCAATACTGCCTGCATGGCAACCAGCGCCCAACGCAGGCGACTCACTCCCGAGCTTTGCGTTCCTGCCTGCGTGCGGACGGAATCGGCGGTAGGCTGCGTCCGGCCGATCAGCCACGCGGGAAGCACTCCGAAGGCCACGCCCGTTAAAAGGGCCACCGCCACCGCGAATCCAAGCACCCGCCAGTCCAGGATCGAATAACCTTGCGCCGTCAGTTGCGCAGGCTGCACGCCGGATGCCAGCCGCGAAGCCCAATACGCTACCGCCAATCCCGCGGTGGCCGCGGCTAGCGTCAGCATGACGCTCTCGGTGATCAACTGCTGCACCAGGCGGGCGCGGCTGGCGCCCAGAGCGGCGCGCATGGCCATCTCCGGGCGCCGCTCGGTGATGCGCGACAGCAGCAGTTGCGCCACGTTGGCGCAGGCGATCAGCAGCACAAAAGCCACTACCGCCAGCAGCACCAGCGACGCCTGCCGGATGGGGCCGGCAAGCTGGTCCCGCAGCGATATCAATCGGTGGCGGCCGCCTGGGTCCCTCTTCAAGGTATCGGGACTCTGCTGGCGGAGTTCGGCTTCAAAGATGGCGTTGGCCTGCGCCAGCGCCACGCCGGGCTTCAACCGGCCGATCGTAATGGGGGTGAATGTGGCGTCTTCCCCTAACTGCCCGAGATCGAAAACGGTGGGTGTCCAGACGGCGGTGGTGGCGGGGTATTCGAAACGCGGCGGCGCCACGCCAACCACTGTGAGCGGGGCGCCGTTCACGTGGATGGTGGCTCCCAGAGCGCGCGCATCGCCTCCGAACATCTGCTGCCAGAGGCCGTACCCGATCACCGCGACGGCGTCCTTGCCGGGCACATCCTCCTCCGTCCTGAAAGCTCTGCCGAATTCCGGTTCGGCGCCCAGCAGGGCAAAGAAGTTGACGGTGGTCTTGGTGACGCGCACGCGGACAGCTTGGCCTGAGCGGCTGAGGTTCATATCCGACGATCGGTAGGTGGCGACTTCAAAACCGGGCTTTAACGCCAGACCCATCCGCGCCGTGCCAGCCGGCATCGTTATGGCGATAGTTATTGGAATAGGGGCGTCCACCAGTCGCTCGGGATTGCGGAACGGCAAGCTGCGAATCAGCAGCGCGTTCAGCACGCTGAAAACGCCCGTGGCCCCGCCGATGGCCAGCGCCAGCGCGGCGACCGCCAGCGCAGTGGACAGCGCGCGCCGCCGGTACACGCGGGCGGCGTAGGTCAGATCTTGCCGTAACTCCCGCGCGAACTCGGCGGGAATCGAGGTGGCCAGGTCTGCAAGCGCCCGCAGCCAGAAAAGGAGCCGCGTCCAGTGGCCCCGCGCCTCGCCGTACTCGTCGCGGAACTGGCGCTCCAGCGGCGCCTCGTATTCTTCGCGGAAACGAGCGGGATACAGCTTCAACAGAAAGCGGTAGATTTGTTTTGCATCGGCCATGGCGCGCCTCACGCAATCTGGGGAAGCCCCAAGCGATCTTCCGCCAACCGGACCAACTGCCGCATGCGCACGGCCTCAGCCTGCGCCACGCGCTTGCCCAGCCGCGTGATGCGGTAATAGCGGCGGCGCTCGTCATCCAGGTGCGCGTCCGGCCGCTCTTCCGATTCTTCGATCAGCCCTTGCTCCAACATCTTGTTGAGGGAGCCGTAGAGCGCGCCCGAGCCCAGGTTCAGCTTACCGCCGGTGCGCCGCAGAATCTCGCGCTTCAACGCGTAACCGTGCCGTTCACCGTCGCCGAGCGCCAGCAGCATGTGGAAGATGGTGGGCGATAGTGGAAGAAGGGAGTCGATTTGAGACTGGCTAGCTTTCGTCATAGTATGTCAATACTTGATATAGTACATCAATCCGCGGTACTTTATCAAGCGCGCATAGCCTTGGCTTGTGGGGCGGGCAATTCCGCCCGCGGACGCGCTTTTCAGCGCGTCCAAGCTGGCTGGAAAGCCGGCTTGCAGCCAAGATTGGCTGCCCCACAAGGCGCTCCACCCACGGTTGGCCGAGAGAGGCGAACTATGGTTGCGCCGAGCGCGTCAACCGTACTGCCTCTCCCCTCGCCCCTGCATGTCCTGCTGCCCGCCGATTCTTCCACCTGCCTGACGGTTTCCTGAATGGCGGTCTTTAATCCGGAATCCGCAAAATATCGCCGAAGCCATCTCCGGGAGTACCGAAGATTTCAAGACCGGCCGTTACGAAGGATAATAGATTCACGATGGCCTGTTGCGTAAAGTTCTATATAAACGGAAGCTGGGAAGACGCACCGGGGCGGTGTCTGCATCCGATCGCGAACCCGGCCACCGGGCAGGTGATCGCGCAGGTCCCCTACGCTAACGCGGAGGATGTGGACCGCACCGCCAGCGCCGCGCACGCGGCTTTTCTGAAGTGGCGGGACGTGCCGGTCGCCGATCGAGTGCAGGTTTTCTATCGCTACAAGGATCTGCTGGAAAGGCACGCCGGTGAGATCGCCCGCATCCTATCGGCCGAGAATGGCAAGACCGTGGACGACGCCGCCGGCAGCGTGCGCCGCGCCATACAAATGGTGGAAGTCGCCTGCGGGATGCCCAGCCTGATGATGGGCCACTCGCTCGAAAACGTATCGAAGGGCATCGATTGCCAGACCATCCGCCAGCCGCTGGGAGTGTGCGCCGGCATCACGCCGTTCAACTTTCCAGCCATGGTGCCCATGTGGATGTTTCCCTTCGCCATCGCCTGCGGCAACACGTTCATCCTGAAGCCGTCGGAAAAAGTGCCGCTGACTCCCACGCGCACCGCCGAGCTGCTGCACGATGCCGGCCTTCCTGCAGGCGTCTACAACCTGCTGCACGGGTCGCGCGAGGCGGTGGACGCTTTGCTGGCGCACCCGCTGGTGCGCGCGATTTCGTTTGTCGGGTCGAGCCCGGTGGCGAAGTACGTGTACCAGACCGCCGCCGCGCACGGCAAGCGCGTGCAGGCGTTGGGCGGCGCCAAGAACCACCTGGTGGCGATGCCGGACGCCAATGTGGAGAAGAGCGTCGAAGCCATCATGGGGTCCGCGTTTGGCGCGGCCGGCGAGCGCTGTCTGGCGGGCAGCGTCCTGGTGGCCGTGGGAGAATCGCGCCCGCTGCTTGACGCGCTGTTGCAAAAGGTGCGCGATCTGCGCATCGGCGACGGCGCCGCGCCGGGCACCGAGATGGGGCCGCTGGTCACGGCGGAACATCGCGCGCGCGTGCTCGGCTACATCGAGAAGGGAGTGGCGGAAGGCGCCCAAATCCTGGTGGATGGGCGCGAGCGCATGCATGGCGATAACGGCGGCAATGACAGCGGCTGTTTCATGGGACCAACCGTTTTCGACGGCGTGGCGCCCGGCATGACTATCGCCCGCGAAGAGATCTTCGGACCGGTGCTGAGCGTAATTCACGTGCAGGATCTGGATGAAGCCATCGCGCTGGTGAATAGCTCAGAGTTTGGCAACACCACGTCGATTTTCACGTCGGATGGCAGGAGCGCGCGCGAGTACGCGTCGCGCATCGAGGTGGGGATGGTGGGGGTGAATGTGGGAGTCGCCGCGCCGATGGCCTTCTTCCCGTTCTGCGGCTGGAAGAACTCGTTTTATGGCGATTTGCACGCGCACGGGAGAGATGCGGTGGCGTTTTATACGGAGCAGAAGGTGATCGTGAGCCGGTGGTTTTAGGCGCTAGCTATCACAAGAGATCCGAGTCGATGCACGGCGCTCCTGTGTTCCGAGCGACGCGCGTACCTGTCCGGACTCTGTTTCGATTACATCGGAGGGGGGCGACACGCTGGAAGATTTCCTGGACGGATTCCCGACAGTTCCGCGCGCTATAGCGTTGGAGGCCCCGGAAGAGGCCAAGGAACTGTTGGGCGCGCGGTTGATGCGGCTTCTGTTTCCTGGCCACGGCCAGAAAATCCCGTAAAGGCCGCGGCACGTCAAGCACTCACTTGGCTGCATAACGCGCGACCCGTAGAAGTGAGTCCGTGCGGCCAGCAGGTGGGGAAGTAGCCACCGAACAACCGTCTTGGGTGAGAATATTGAATCTGATTGAATCTGCACAGCGGACCCTTATCCCAGGGCGCGCGAAGAAGCTGATGGATCTGATGGGCAGTGGTACAGCCCTCAATCCACCAGCCCGCACCGCACCGCAAACCGCACCAGATCCGTGACGCTATGTACGTTGAGTTTCTCCATGATCCGGCCCCGATGCGCATCCACTGTGTAGACGCTCAGGTTCAACACCGTGGCGATATCTTTGTTGGTCTTGCCTTCCGCGATCATCTGCAGCACTTCGCGCTCGCGGCTGGTCAGCAGGTCGATGGGATCGGTCACATGGCGGCGGTAATCGTTCAGCACCGCATCCGATACGCCGGGGCTTAGGTAGCCTTCGCCGCGGGCGATCGCGCGCACGGCAGCCAGCAGGTCGCTGGCAATGGAATCTTTCAGCAGGTAGCCGCGGGCCCCCGCGCGCAAGATTTCGCGCACGTACACGGAATCCTTGTGCATGCTCAGCGCCAGCACTCGCGACCGGGGAGACACATCCGCGACGCGGCGGGTGGCTTCGATGCCGTTCAACTCGGGCATGGCCACGTCCATCACGATCACGTCGGGCTGCAACTGACCGGCCAGATCGAGGGCTTCGCGGCCGTTGCCGGCCTCGCCCACGATCTCCATATCGGGCTGCGCGGCCAGGATCATTTTGAATCCCTGCCGCACCACCGCATGGTCGTCAGCCAACAGGATGTGGATCTTTTCTCTCATGCTCAGCGCCGCCGGCCGGCACGCGTACTTCAATCTCGACGCCCTGTCCCGGTTTGGAGCGCACGCTCAGGTCGCCGCCCACGCTGCGCGCGCGAGCCCGCATCCCGATCATACCCATGCCGCGCGGTCCTGCGCCAGTGGCCGGCAAGCCATGCCCATCGTCGCGAATCGAAAGCCGCACCTCGCCGCCCTGCGAGTCCAACGTGACGGTGGCGTTGTGCGCGCCGGAATGCCGCGCCACATTGGTGAGCGCCTCCTGCGCCAGGCGGAACAGGTGCGTTTCGGTCTCATCGGGTAGGCGGCCGGAAATGCCGGACTTGAATTCCGTTTGAATGCTCGTGCGATGTGTGAAGCCCTCGCAAAACCAGCGTAGCGCGGCTTCCAAGCCGAAGTCGTCCAGAATTGTAGGGCGCAGCAATTGCGACATTTGCCGCACATTGCCGATGGATTCGTCCACCAACCGCAAGCAATCGTCAAGGCGCGATGGATCGGGCGCGCCCATGCTCTCCTGAGCGCCCACCTGAGTGCCGCGGAGAGCCGACAGGTTGGCCTTGACGGCGGTCAGCGACTGTCCCAGTTCGTCGTGCAGTTCGTGCGAGAAACGCCGCGCGGTGCTCTCCTGGTCTTCCAGCATGTGCCACGAAACCCGGCTCAGTTCGCTCTCCTGCCATTCCATCTTGCGCAGCAGTTGCGCGGTCAGGCGCACGGTCAGCGCCGTGCAGAGCAATGCCATTGTAAGAAAGGCCGCCAGGAACGCGGCAGACTGTTTCACCAGCCGCGCGGAACGCTGGTCGATCTGCTTCTGCGCGGCAACGGCCCTATGGTAACTGAATTCGATAAGCTTGGCGACCACCGAGATGAAGGCCTCGTGATCGCGGAACAGATCCTGCGAGGAAAATGTTTCGGGCTCCTCGACGGCCAGCAATCGCCGCGCTTCGGCCGAGAATGCCGCGGAAGTTTGCCGGAGTTGGTCGTAGAGGCGCCTCTGGGGAGTCTGCGCGCCCTCCGCCACGATGCGATCGATGTTGCCGTCCGCCTCGTTCAACTGGGACAGGATCTTGCCGTAATCCACGGAATCCGGATCGCGCGCCAGGATGGAGAAGACCTCGCTCAGGCTGGCCTGCTGCCGGTGGACCTCTTCGAGCAGGCGGTTGGTGGATTGCTGCTCCTGCACCAGTCGCGCGGCGTTCTCCTTGATGGTGAGGATATTGCCGATGCCGATGAAGGCGCCGGCGAGCAGCAGGATGATGACCAAGCTGAAGCCTGCGATCAAGACGCGCAGCAAGCTGCGGTGCGTGATCCGGCGGGCAGGCGCGGGTGAATGTTCCTTCACGATCCTCCAAGTCCATGATGGCGCTACGGCGGGCGTGGCGGATATCCCCTATCGGGGCTAATCGAGCGCCCTGACATAGGCTATGGTTCGGCGATTCCAACGTCTTCTTTCGTCCGCGAGTTAGCCTTACGAGTCTATCGTATTAAGACGGGCGTTGCCGCAGAATGGAATAGACGGGACAGAAAAGTCCCTCAAGGAGAGATCAATATGAAAAAGAGTTTACTCGCGATCGTTTTCGCCGCCGCCAGCCTGCCCATGATTTTTGCGCAGTCCACAGCGCCGGCCACCCCGAGCCAGTCGACGCCGGCTCAAAAGAGCACCGCGCCGGCGAAGAAGACCAGCAAGAAGACCTCGAAGCACAGCAGCAAGAAGACCAGCTCAACCAGCACCGCAACGAATCCCCCGCAGAAGTAGCTGTTCCCACCTCCACGTGGGCAGGCCTATACCTGCCCACGCAGTTTTCCCACTTCCTTCGCCGCCTGAGAGAAACACCGCGGCGCCTCCACTTCTATCCGTAATGCAGGAATACGACGTGACTTTGAAGTTGCTATTACAGGGTTCAGCCTCGCTCACCATGCGCGAGTTGACCGGTACGGCTATCGTCATGCGGTTGGACGTGGAACTGCCCAAAGTGCAGAACCTGCGGTTGGACCTTCTTGGCGAGACTATCGATGGCGTTTGATCGACTTGGAATTGCAAAGTAGTAACGACGCGGGCGATGCCCTTCCCGCATGATCGAATTACCGCCTGATTCGACATTCGTTCGCTAAATGGCGACCGTCTGCTGGAAAGCGGAGACGTGGGTTTATAGAAGCGGAACAGAAAGGGCGTGAGGAAAGCCTGCAGGAAGGTGAACTCACCATCCTTCGCCGGCTGATCAAGCGCTTCGGCGCCCTGCCGGACTGGGCCGGCGAAAAACTGGCGGCACTTTCGGCCTCGGAGCTTGAAGATCTAAGTGAGCGAGTGCTGGACGCCAAGAGCGTGGCAGAATTGCTTAGGTAACGCAGCCGTTCCCGGACGCCTAAACCGTCTCACGGCTCGGAACCACCGGAATTCCCAAACCGGTTGATCCCCGCCCGCGCGACTGCATTCCAATTCGCGCGATATACTTGGCTTGTTGGACACCCGCCGTTACTTCCCGATCCTCGCGACTCTTTCCGCCATTCTGGTCCTCGCGCCGCTCCGCACGGGAGATCTCACCGGCTACGACGACGCCCAGTATGCCCACATTGCCAAGGATATCCTGCGCTCCGGAGACTGGCTGGTGCTGCACAGCAATGGCGAACCCGCGCTGGAGAATCCGCCGCTGCTCGAGTGGATGGAAGCCTCGCTTTTCCGCTCCTTCGGCTTCTCGGACGCGCTTGCCAGGCTGCCCTCCGCCTTGTGCGGGCTGGGCGTCATCCTGCTGGTCTACTGGCTGGCGCGCAAGCTCACGGGCGATTCGTCGACGGCTCTGCTCGCCATGTTCGTCATGGCCACAAGCTTCTACTTCCTGAAGTACGCCGCGCGCGGCATGACCGATGTGCCGTTCACCTTCTTCGTCCTGTGCGCGGTTTGCGCGTGGTCGCGCACCGCGGACGATCCGCGCTGGTACCTGGCCGCGGGCGCATGCACGGCCCTCGCCCAGATGACCCGCAGCATGATGGGGCTGGCGCTGCCGGCCGTGTTCGTGCTGCACCTGATCGTCAGCCGCCGCCGGCCGCCGTGGCGCTACGCGATTCCGGCCCTGGTGCTGGCCTATTTGCCGCTGGCGGCCTGGTATGCCTACTTGATTCACTTGTTCGGCGCGTGGTTCGTCGAAGTCCACTCCACTTGGCTGCGGAGCGAAGTTTACGGCGGATTGTCTCCCGCGTGGCGGCGGTACACCGGCGCTTTCGAGTATGCGTGGATGCTGGCAAAATCGTACTGGCCGTGGCTGCCGGCGATGCTGGCCGGCTTGGCCGTGGTCATCCGCGGGCGGGACCGCCGGCTGTGGCTGCTGATCCCCTGGGTGGCGGTGGTCTTTGTCCTGTGCGCAGCCGCGCGCAGCCGCGTGTTGCGATACATGCTTCCGGCGTATCCGGCCTTTGCCATACTTGCGGCGCTGGGCCTTAGGAAGTTCGTGCCGGACCGGTACCTGCCTGCGGGCATGCGCGTCGCGACCGCCATAATGGCTCTGGCCATAGTGTCCGTGTCGGCGTTCCCGCGGACGCACTTCGAAGCCGCCGAAATCCGGCCCATCGCCAAAGCCGCCACCGCCGCGACGGCCCCTGGCGAACGCGTTGCGTTTTACGACGCCGGCCAGCCCCGATTCGACGAAGACAACCAGATGCAGTGGTACGGCGACCGCTTCCTCATCCGGCTGTTCAGCCGCGCGGAACTCATGGAGGCGTTGCGCGGCAGCCGCGCGGGCGTTTTCGTGCTGGATAGGGATAGCTACCGCACATACGTGGTGGGGCAAATGAGTCACCAAGTGCTAGCCGAGAGCGGTCACCTGATTTGTATCCGGTTGGCGCCCGGCCGCGAGTGAATGTGGCGCTGCGCCCTACACTCCCCGGCGACTCCCCCACAACTCCACGTGCAGCCGCGGGCTGAACCGGAATCCCTCCCGCTTGCAAATCTCCGCCAGCCACACACCCCGCTCGCGCAACACACCCGCGTCGATGCCCTCTGGCATCAGAATCACCTTGGCCGCGTCCGCATCGAACGCGCTGAGCAACTCCCGCACCTCGGCCATGTCTTCCGGCCGCGCGATCACAAACTTGAGCTGGTAATCGTAATCCGCCATCAGCCGCCGGACCACTTCCGGCTGCATGCGCAGGCGCTCGTGCCGCTCCTCCCATTCGCCCGCGGGCCTCGAATTGGCCAGCTTCGGGCTAATGCTCATCAAGTCGCACGCCACCGGCGCAAACACCGTGCCCGCCGTTTCTATGGTGATGTGAAGCCCCCGCGCGCGCAAACCGCGCGTCAGATCCACGATTTCGCGCGCGATCGTGGGCTCGCCGCCGGTCACCACCACGTGGCGCGCCGGGTAAGCGTCCACCGCCGCCAGGATGCGTTCCAGCGTCCAGTCGTCGCCTTCCGGATTCCATGATGTGTACGGCGTGTCGCACCACACGCAGCGCAAGTTGCAGCCGCTCGTCCGCACAAAAACCGACGGCACACCCAACAGCGAGCCTTCGCCCTGGATGGAATGAAAGATCTCAGCGATCCGCAATGCCCGCCTCTTCGAAACCCTTGCGGCGCAGCAGGCACGAATCGCATTGCCCGCACGGCCGCCCATCCGCGTCCGGATCGTAGCAACTATGCGTCAACCCGAAATCCAAGCCCAGTTCGCGCCCCAGCTTCACGATCTCCGCCTTCGATAGCCGGATCAGCGGCGTGTGAATCCGGACGCGCAGCCGGCCTTCGACCCCGGCCTTGATCGCGAGGTTGGCCATGCTCTCGAAGGCTTCGATGTATTCGCGACGGCAATCCGGATAACCGGAATAGTCCAGCGCATTCACGCCGATGAAAATGTCCGGCGCTTCCAGCACCTCGGCCCATGCCAAAGCAAACGAAAGAAAAATGGTGTTGCGCGCGGGAACGTAAGTCACCGGAATGGCATACGACATATCCTGCGCCGATCGCCCCTTCGGGACGGCCAAGTCATCGGTCAGCGCGGAGTGTCCGATCTGCCGCAGGTCGATGCGCGCCACCACATGCCGCGCCGCGCCCAATGCCTGCGCCACGCGCGCCGCGGCATCCAACTCCACGCGGTGCCGCTGCCCGTAGTCGAACGACAACGCGTGGCACTCATACCCTTCCCGGCGCGCCAGCGCTAGGCAGGTGGAGGAGTCCAGTCCGCCGCTCAGCAGGCATACCGCCTTGCCTATGGTGTCCAATGGCATCGTCTTTTATTGTAGACAGCCCACGCCGGCTTTAGCCGGCGGCATTGCGCCACATCTGTCACCCCGCGGGTGACAACCGTGTCGCCTGCCTCGCGCCGCTCATCTCCTGGGACACGCCAAACGCGCAACATTGCAACGACTTAAGCGCAGTCCTGTTTATGGAACCCACGGTGCTTTAGAAAAGCCGTGGATACACAACTAATGCTCACACAAAATTCAAATAACGCCATCGCGAGAGAACAAGAAATGCTAACCTCAGATAACTACGATCTCACCGGTTGTCAGAAACAGCCTTCACCCGACCACGCCGTTTGGGGTGATGTGCGCACGCCCACGCCGGCCTCGATTCTTCAATATGGCCTGCATCAAGGTCTGCGGCTCGCCGCACTCGCCTTGTTTTTGGCATGCGGCCTGGCCATGGCCGGCTCCAAACTTTCCGGCGACCTGCAACAAATGCTCGGCTCCAACGGCAACGTCGAAGTCATCGTGCAATTCGACCATATACCTATCGATGCCGATCTGCAACCGTTTGCCGCGGACCAGATCATACGACGGTTCCGGCACATCAAGGCCGCCCACTTGCTCCTGTCGCCGGCCCAGATCCAGGCGCTGGCTGCCAATCCACACGTAACTTATGTCTCGCCCAACCGCACCGTGTCCGCCAATCTGGATGTGACTACGCAAACCATTGGCGCTAACGGCGCCTGGAAATCCGGGTGGAACGGCTCCGGGATCGCCGTGGCGGTGATCGATAGCGGCATCTACGCCCATGACGACCTTAAGACCTCCTCTGGCAGCAGTTCCCGCATCGTCTACAGCCAAAGCTTCGTTTCCGGCCTGAACGGCACGGATATTTATGGCCACGGCACGCACGTAGCCGGGATCATCGGGTCGAATGGCCACGACTCCACCGGATCGGGTTACACGCGTACATTCTCCGGCGTGGCTCCAAACGTAAACCTCGTCAACCTGCAGGCGCTGGACCAAAATGGTTCGGGGACGGATAGCAACGTGATTGCCGCCATCGACGAGGCCATGAACCTGCATTTTCAGTACAACGTCCGAGTTATTAACCTTTCGCTCGGTCGCGCGATTTTTGAAAGCTACACGCTCGATCCCCTCTGCCAGGCGGTGGAGGCCGCTTACAACTCCGGGTTGGTCGTAGTGGTGGCGGCGGGCAATGCCGGAAGGAACATTCTGGGCGACCTGCCCATCTACGGGACCATAGCTGCGCCGGGAAACGATCCATATATAATTACCGTCGGCGCCACCAATACGCGCGGCTCGACCAACGTGTCCGGCGATACAATTGCCAGCTACAGCTCGGATGGCCCGACTTCAATCGACCATATCGCCAAACCCGATCTGGTGGCTCCCGGCAACAGTGTCGTTTCGTTGATGGCTCCGAACAACACCATCGCTAACCTATATCCGTCCACTCTGACCGCCAACTCCTATTACCAATCGGGCAATCATCCCGGCACGTCCTCCAAATACTTCTGCTTGAGCGGAACCAGCATGGCCACGGCGGTAGTCAGCGGCGTCGCCGCCCTGATGATCCAGAAGACGCCCTGGTTTGGTCCGGATCAAATCAAATCCCTCCTGATGAAGAACACCATGAATGCGTTCCCGCTTTACACCAGCGCCCAGGACGAAGTCGGTCATATCACTTATAACAACATCTCGGACATTTTTACTTACGGCACCGGACAGGTGAACGCTACCGCCGCTTTGGCTGACGCTACCTGGATTGGCGTGCCGGCTATCTCGCCAGTAGCCGTGATGAATTCAAACGGCCAAGTCACTTTGGTCTTCTCCAAGAATACGGCCTATGCGGAAAACATCGTTTGGGGCACCAATATTGTGTGGGGCAGCAATATCGTCTGGGGATCCAATATCGTGTGGGGTACGTCGCTATTTACAGGACAGACTTTGAGTGCTTACTCTGTGCTGTGGGCCGGAACCGGAGCGGCGTGGGTGAACGCTTCTAACATCGTTTGGGGGAGCACGGCGTTGCCGCAGTCCCTGCTCGGACCATTCAACGTGGATGATGGCGACCAGTAGAAGGCGCGGCCAGTCGAGCGTCGCCTAAGGCGAGGGAGCCATGCCTGACAGTGCAAAAACCCACATCTCTTTGGTGAGCTTGGCGGGAACGGGTGCGATGGTGTACGCCTTTATGGGTGCTCCCTGGACCCACGACGCGCTGCGATTCTGTACCTACTTTTTATTGTCGCTGCTCGCCGCGACTTTGAAATTGCGCTTACCCGGACTCACCGGAACCATCTCCATCGGCTTCGTGCTGGTGCTGGTCGGTATTTCGGAACTTACCCTACCTGAAACCATGCTTATGGCTTGTGCCGGGGCGCTGGTGCAATGTTTCTGGCGGGCGAAACAACGGCCCGCGGGCGTGCAGGTGCTCTTCAGCGTGTCGGCTGTGGCGCTCGGTTTGGCCGTGGCATACGAGTGTTGCCGGTGGCTGCGTTTACAAGTCCCCGCAGCGCCGGTGGCTCTCGTCCTGGCTGTGGCTACCTGCCTTTATTTCCTATCCAACTCGCTATTGGTTTCGGGCGTGCTTTGCCTGGTCAGACGCGTACCTCTGTCCGCCATCTGGGCACAGTGCTACTTGTTCTCTTTCCCGTACTATCTAATAGGAGGCGCGGTGGCCGGTCTCATGTCTGCCTCCAGCCGTGAGGCCGGATGGCAGGCGCCGCTGTTGATCCTGCCGGTGATGGGCTTGGTCTTCCTGTTCTACCGCTTCTACCTTGCTCAGCTTGCAATGCTGCCGGCCGCCGCCGTATCGACCGCCTCCCTGCACGCCGTTAAGACCCGCAGCGCGTGAGCGGGACCGGTCGTTTGGTTGTGGGGCAGCCCCCCCGGTCTGCGCGGGTCCCCCTGGACCCGCTCTTCACTTGAGGAATCAAGCGGCATTGGGCAGGATTGCGCGCCCTCCAAGGACGGTCTTCGACGGTGCACCACAGCCAAACTGACCTACTACCAATGCGTGCCCTAGGTCTCTGACCGTCT
>Ga0302325_10010739_pt1 | contig 19803 bp, 13 predicted proteins | sample Palsa_T0_2_FD_201948 | JGI IMG/M metagenome (GOLD analysis project Ga0302325, IMG submission 201948) | Peat permafrost microbial communities from Stordalen Mire near Abisko, Sweden - Palsa_T0_2 | ecosystem: Environmental > Terrestrial > Soil > Palsa > Peat permafrost | place: Sweden: Abisko...
GAGATGGCATACGCCGGGAATCCGCTGGAGCGCGAGTGTTTTCCGCAGACTCTGGCGTTCGTGGAAGCGGACAAAGGATCGCTGGAGTTGACCGCGGATTATTGGATAAAGGTGACGACAGCGCACGGCACCGTCGCCAAGCGCTATCCGCCACCGAATTATTCCTGGGCGGATCCCGCCTATCAGGTTGTTCATTCCAGCATCGTTGCCTGTCAGGCAAATCTGCTCCAGGGCTTGCATGGCGGATCGGTAGAGACCAGTGGAGAGGACAACCTGAAGACAGTTCGGCTCGTGTTCGCATCCTACGAGTCCGCCGCCAGCGGGAAAGCGGTCGTGGTCTGAACAATTATGACCACCCGAAGGGCAGGGTTCAGCTCTGGCCGCGGGAACAACTTTGATGGCTCTTGCCTTTCGTTTGATCACGCTTTCTGGAGGCGCGGGTGACGCTCGGCCGAAACATCTTGTACTACGGTTCCGAGGCACCCCTGCCCGAGTCCGTCCCGCTGAGAGCTGGGCCGCTCTCTCTAAGCTTCGTTGCGGGGGAAATTCGCTACATTCGCCTCGGGAGCCGCGAAATCCTGCGTCGTGTCTATGTGGCGGTTCGGGATCGCAACTGGCGAACCGTACCCTCGTCCCTGCTCGAGGTTAAGAAAACCATCGATCGGGAATCGTTCGAATTGCTTTTCGATGTGGAGAGCAAGAAGGATGAAATCGACTTCTGTTGGCAGGGCTCGGTGACCGGCCAGAGCAACGGGACCATTGCCTTCACGATGGAAGGATGCGCCAGGTCCGCGTTTTGGCAAAATCGAATCGGCTTCTGCGTGCTCCATCCCTGTGTCGAATGGGCTGGTTCATCGTGCTCGGTCGAGACCGTCGATGGAGATCGCGTTGCGGGCGAATTCCCCCTGCATATTTCACCTGGAACGGTATTTTCGAGGATTCGCGCCATCTCTCATGAAGTGTTTCCGGGCGTCCGGGCTGATCTGCGCTTGGAAGGCAGCAGCTACGAGATGGAAGATCAGCGGAACTGGAGTGATGCTTCCTACAAGACTTATTGTCCGCCCCTGAAACTCCCTTTTCCCTCCGAAATCGAGGCCGGGAGTCGTTTCTCGCAAGCAGTCACTTTGACGGTTCAGGGTGATACTTCCGCTGTTACTGCCCCTCCTGCAGATGGGCCGGTCGTAATTCGGCTGAGCGAAAAAGATTGCGCTCTTCCCCGGATCGGATTGGCGATTCCGCGAGCGGAGCGAGTGCTCGGCCATCGATCCCTCGACCGCTTGCGGGCGCTTCATCTCTCGCATCTGCGCGTGAATTTGATACTGTTCGATGCCGGCTACGAAGTCCAGTTGCGGCGCGCCACAGAGGGCGCGTTTTCTTTGGGCGTACCCCTTGAAGTGGCGCTGTTCCTCAGCGACGATGCGCAGGAAGAAATCAGTTCGTTGCGGACGGCGCTCGATCGCCTCCGCCCGGCCGTGGACACCTGGTTGGTTTTCCACGTCGCCGAGAGGTCAAGCAAGCGGAAATGGCTGGATATGGCAAGGTCGGGCCTTTCCGATTACAAGCCCTCGGCAAGGTTCGGAGGCGGCACGGATGCCTATTTCGCGGAACTGAACCGCTCCCGACCGCCAATTTTCGGAATCGACGTAGTGAGCTATTCCCTCAACCCTCAAGTTCACGCTTCGGATCACGCCAACCTCATTGAAAATCTTCAGGCCCAGGAGTCCATGGTCGAAAGCGCCCGCCAGTTTACCCGCGATCTACCGCTGGCGGTTTCCCCAGTCACCTTGAAACCCCGCTTTAATACTGACGCGACCAGCATCGAACGGCCCGTCGCTGAGGGCGAACTGCCGTATCACGTCGATCCCCGCCAGATGTCCCTGCTCGGGGCGGTGTGGACGATGGGCAGTCTTCGAAACCTGGCCGTGGCGGAGATTGATAGCACCACCTTTTACGAGACAGTCGGGTGGGGTGGCGTGATGGAAACCGAAGAGGGTTCGCTGCTCCCGGCAAAATTTCCCTCGTCAGCCGGTTCGGTGTTTCCGTTGTATCACGTGTTCGCAGATGTCGGGGAATTTCAGGGAGGCAGAGTGGTGAACTGTTCCTCCTCCCATCCGCTCAAGGCGCTGGCATTCGCCCTGAGCAAGAACGGTGGTCTGCGGATCATGTTGGCCAATTTAACTTCGGAAGCGCAGACCGTCCGGCTGCTGCCAAATTCCCAGGGGAGAACCTTCCGGGCGAAAGTGTTGGACGAGAAAACTGCGGAGTGGGCGATGAATTCTCCAGAGGCATATCGCACGGCGGCGGGAGAAGTTGTCGCGCTCGAAGAGAAAGGCACGGATGTCCAGCTTCGCCCTCTGTCGATGATGAGGCTCGACCGCGCTTGAGTTTACCGTCATGAAACTCGGAATTGGAACGTATACCTACATGTGGTCGATCGGATTTGCTGGCGCGCAACCTGCCACTCCTATGGATGCGCTCGGGTTGCTGTCGAAAGCGCGCGACTTAGGGGTCCATGTCGTGCAGTTTGGCCCGAACCTCGCGCTTGACGGACTCAGCGAAGCTCGACTTCTGGAAGTTTCCGATCACGCGCGCCGCATGCAAATTGAATTGGAGGTGGGTACCCGTGGAATCGATGTCCAGCATCTTCACCGTCAGCTTGCGCTGGCCGCGCGCCTGGGCTGCGGGATGGTGAGAACCGTTCCGGAGCTGTCGAGCGGCAAGGTTCCTGATCGCGCGGAGCTTCAGGAATGTCTGCGGGAGGTCGTTCCGGAGTTGGATCGGCGCCGCATTCGCCTGGCGCTTGAGAATGGCAACATCCCCGCGCAAGATCTCGCGGGCGCGCTCGATGTCCTCGCGAGCCCCTGGCTCGGCGTCACCTTGGATACGGCGAATTCCCTGGCCATACCCGAGGGTACACAACAGGTGGTGAAGACGCTGGCCAGGCACACCGTGGGTTTCCACATAAAGGATTTCGTGGTGCGCCGCGCCTGGCACCGCATGGGTTTCATCGTGGAAGGAACGCCTGCCGGCCAAGGTCAGATGGACCTACCCTGGATTCTGCGCGAGTTGAAATCCGCCAAGGCGGATCCCAGCGCAATTCTGGAACTCTGGCCTCCCGAGCAAGCTGACATTCAGACGACCACCGCGCTCGAGCAGTTGTGGGCCGAGGAAAGCATTCGTTATTTGCGTCATTACATTGTGAACTAAGAACCGAGACCGACTGAATTCAAGACGGAAGGATAGCGCTATGCAGCGTACCGTTGTAATCGTTGGGGCGGGTGGGAAGATGGGAGCACGGGCGGCAGAGAAGATCGGGAAAGATTCCCGGTATCGCGTGCTGCTCTGCGAAAGCAATGACGCGCGAGCGCAACAATTGGAGCGGAACGGTTTCGAAGTCAGGCCCGCTGAGTCGGCCCTTCCGGAAGCCGATTTTGTGGTCATGGCCGTGCCCGATGCCTTGATCGGCCGCATCGCCCGCGAATTGGCCCCGCAAACGAAAAGCGATGCGACATTGATCATGCTGGATGCGGCTGCCGCCTATGTGAACGAACTGCCCAGCCCCGGAAGTTTGACTTTTATGATCACGCATCCCTGCCACCCCGCGTTTTTCACCGAGCAGGCCACCGCCGAACAGCGTCGCGATTATTTTGGTGGAATTGCGGTGCAGGACATCATCATATCCCTGATCTATGGCTCGGAAGCGCGTTTTCAGGAGGGAGCGGAAATCTGCAAAGCCATGTTCGCGCCGGTAGAGAAGGCACATCGAGTAACGCCGGAGCAGTTCGCCTTGCTGGAGCCGGCGATGTCGGAAATTGTGGTTGCGACGGCTGCGTGTTTGATGAAGGCATCGCTCGATGCAGCGGTTGCTAAGGGTGTGCCCCCGGAAGCGGCAATGGCGTTCATGGCGGGGCATGCCCGGATTGCAATGGCGATCGCCTTCGGCGCCGAAAAATCGCCGTTTTCCGACGCCGCCAAGATTGCCATTGAATGGGGAATGAAGGAAATCATTCGTCCCGACTGGAAAAAAGTATTCGAGCCGCACGCCCTGCGTGAAGCCATTGAAGTCATGTTGGCGGTCGATTCGGTTGAATCCAACAAGTGAAACGTTCTCGGCGACGGTTGGGTTGCGGAATGACCGGTCAATGGAAACCAACACCGCATGAAGAAACGCGAAGCCCCGCCGCCTTGGTGGGCTCGACGGTTCTCATGATTGCCTTTCTTCTGGTGGCGAATACGGCGGCAATTCCCGCCACCGCAGAAATCGCGGTGGAGACCCGAACCGTGCTCGCTCCTGCTCCGCCCATGGGGTGGGCAAATTGGAATCGTTTTTTTTGCGATTACGACGAGCAAACGATCCGTGCCCAGGCGGACGCCCTGGTGGCCACCGGGATGCGCGACTTGGGTTACAAATATTTGATCATCCAAGAATGCATTGCTCCCAATCGAAACATCATGGGCAATCTGGTCGCGGATGCCAAACGCTTTCCCCACGGCATAAAAACTCTTGCGGACTACCTCCACTCCCGTGGTTTGAAGGCTGGCATTTACACAGATGTCGGGCCGTTTACCTGCTTTTCGAAGCCGAAATACCAGGGCAGTTACAACCACGAAGATCAAGATGCAGCGACGTTCGCCTCGTGGGGCATGGACCTGATTGAAGTCGATTTCTGCAACAAGCCGGACGACCACTCCGGCAAGGAGTTATACGGGCGCATGGCCGCTGGCATTCGCCGGACGGGGCGCCCCATGCTCTTGTACATATGTTCCTGGGGCAAAGAAGCGCCCTGGGAGTGGGCGAAAGGTGTGGGCCAGTTGTGGAGGACGGATGAGGACATCAGTTATCAAAAAAACCACGTGAATTGGGATGACATCGTTCGCAACTTCAAGTCCAACGCGCAACACGCCGCCGTCAACGGTCCCGATAGCTGGAACGATCCCGATATGCTCGAAGTGGGAAACGCGGGCATCACACCGATCGAAGCCCGTTCCCATTTTTCCATGTGGGCCATATCGGCGGCGCCGCTGTTGGTCGGAACCGATCTTACCCAGATGGATTGGGAGACCCACGCGATCTTGATCAACCCCGAAGTCATTGCGGTTGACCAAGACGCGCTGGGAGCAGGGCCGATCCGAACTGGGGACCACAAAGACGGAGTCGAAGTCTGGGAAAAGCCATTGAGCGGCGGATGCGGCGGAACGAAGGCGGTTTTATTACTGAACCTGGCTTCTAAGAAAGCTATCGCTTCCGTTCGCTGGAGCGATCTTCGGCTCAGGCCGAATGCCCGCGTCCGCGATCTGTGGTCCCGGAAAGATCTCGGCGTATTCACGGACGGCTATTCGGTCGAGATTCCCCCGCATGGTTCGGTGTTGCTCAAAGTGTCCGGTGAGGTCCTCGAAAACGGCTTATGAGAATCGCTCTAATTTGTTATTTGCTGCTTTGCGTGGCGGCGAGCGCACAGTCCAAGGGCGACCTGGCTTCGCAGGTCAACTCGTTTATCGGCACCTCGACCAGTTGGATCGAGGACAACGGCAACACGCTGCCCGGAGCGGTGCGACCCTTCGGAATGCTTTATTGGAGTCCTGACCGATCCGACGGGACGTTTTACCGCTTCGAAGGCACGGCGACGCGTGGCTTCAGCCTGACGCATCTGAGCGGGCCCGGGTGCAGCGTTTATGGGGATGTTCCGATCCTTCCGATTCTCGGCGGAGTGCAGGTTCCGCCACCATGGCATTCGCTGCCCTACCAGGCTACCTATCAACCTGAGGACCAGGTCGCACAGCCGGGATATTACGGGGTGAAACTCGCAACCGGGATCAGGGCACAACTGGCGGCGGCGGTCCATTCCGGGATCGCGGAATTTAGTTTTCCGGACTCCCCGGACTCGAAAGAAGCGCGCAGCATACTGATCGATCTCAGCCGGAATCTGACACGCGTCAACCAGACAGAAATCCATGTGCGAAAGCGGACCGTGACTGGATCGGTGGAGAGCGACGAGTTTTGTGGAAACGAAAACCACTACCGCGTTTTCTTTGCGCTGGAGGTGGACCAGGAACCGGTATCAACCGGGACTTTCGATGAGTTGAAGGTGAAGCCAGGAGGCGGAGCGGAAAGTGGGCCGCGCGCTGGCGGGTACCTGACCTTTTCACCGGCGGTGCGAACGGTTCATCTGAAGGTGGGGATTTCGTACGTGAGCGTCCCCAATGCCATCCTGAACCTGCGCCAGGAAATTCCGGGGTGGGATTTTGGGAAGGTTCGCAAGGATGCCCGAGAAGAATGGAACGAGGCGCTCGGGCACGCCCGGGTCGAGGGCGGCACGGAAGCGCAGCGCCGGATCTTCTATACGGCTCTCTACCACTCATTCTTGCACCCGTCCGTCTTTAGCGACGTCAACGGCGACTATATGGGTTTCGACAACAAAATCCATCGTAGAAGAGAAGGGTTGCAGTACGCCAACTTCTCTGGCTGGGACATTTATCGTTGCCAGGTGCAGTTGATCGCCATGCTATTCCCGAAGCTGGCAAGCGACATGGCGCAGTCCTTGGTGGCCGACGCGGAGCAGGGCGGAGGATTGCCGATATGGCCGGTGGCCAACGATGAGAGTAGCGTCATGGTGGGCGATCCCTCGGATCCGATTCTGGCGAGTATGTATGCATTTGGCGCTCGCGATTTCGATGCGCGAGCGGCATTGGCCGCCATGCTCAAAGGGGCGGATGATCAGAAGGCGCACGTTCGTTTATATGCCGAGCGCCCTGGATTGGAAGACTATCTCAAGAAAGGATACGTGGCGCAGCGACCGGAAGCAGCCTGGAGCACCGGGGCGGCTTCGGTCACACTCGAAGATACTAGCGCGGATTTTGCGATTTCGCAGTTGGCCAAAGCTCTGGGTGACACGACGACGGCACGGCGATTTTTGTTGCGCTCGGCATATTGGCGAAATCTTTTTGATCCGGAGACAAAATATATCCGGGCTCGCGACGGCGAAGGGAAGTTTCTGCCCGATTTCTCACCCGCCAAGACGGACGGCTTTGTCGAAGGCAATGCGGCCCAATACACTTGGATGGTTCCGTATGATTTGCCGGGCGTGATCCAGAGCCTGGGTGGTCCGGAGGCAGCCAGAGCCAGACTTGACGAGTACTTCAGCGAGTACGGAAAGTGGACAGGCAGCGGATACACTGCCCATTTTTTCATCAGCAACGAACCGAGTTTCGGCAATCCGTGGATTTACAATTGGACTGGACACCCCTGGCGTACCCAGGAAGTCGTGAGCAAGACCCTGCATGACTTGTTCACGGACTCTGCGGGCGGTCTGCCGGGCAATGATGACCTGGGCGCAACGTCGTCCTGGGCGGTCTTCGCATATCTTGGACTCTACCCCGAGATTCCAGGAGTAGGTGGTCTTACCCTCAACACGCCCACATTCCCGAACGTCACTCTGAAACTTGGTGGGCACGAGCTGCGCATTCGCGCGCAAGGCGCACCCGAGAAGAGCTATATCCAAAGCGTGGCGCTGGACGGAAAACCGCTCCGAAGCTATTGGCTTGACTGGGAGCAAGTGAAAAGCGCGTCGGTGCTGGAATTCACGCTGAGCGGAGAACCGTCTAAGGAAGTTGGAGGCCCTCTCCCTTCCTTTTCTCCTGCTGCACGTTAGAGGGCCAAGGGATCAAGTTCCGCTGTAGTTCGATCGGCGACGGTTCATGGGCGAATATCGACCGGAACAGGATCGGCCTTAGCCGCGTCCGGCGTATGACGGACCTCATCAAACGCCATCAGGAAAATCGCCACCAGGGCCAGGACCATGCCAATGAAGTTGTATTCCGTGGGCACGCGGCGATAGAGCACGAGCGATAGAACAATGGTCACCAGGGGAAACAACCCATTCACCATGGGCACAACAATGATCGCCTTGCCGTAGCGAACCGCGTACACAAAGAGCAGGCAGCCGAGAGCGTTGCAGGATTGAATCAGCGCCGTCAGATAGGGGCCACGCAGTCCCCAGTTGATCGGTGCCGAGAAGTCTGTCATCACCAGCGCCGCCGGGCTTAGGAGAATCCCGGTCACCGTCATGTAGAAGAACAAGCCTTCGCTAGTGATGCAACCGGCGGATGATTTCATGAAGTACGCTTGCAGGCCCCACATCAGGAATATGGCAATCGTGGCCACCAGCCAGCGGTAACCCTGGACGGGGCTGTTGCTCGCCTCCTGCAAGGAAAGAAAAAAGATTGCCGGGACCGAAAGAACAATACCCGCCACGGCCATGGCAAAGGTTCTTTCCTTCAGGAGGATGGCTGAAAGAATCACCGTCACGACCGGCGACAGGCAAACGATCGGGAAAATAATGTAAGCGGGGCCTTCCTTCAGCACCCAAAAAAGAATGAGCTGCCCCAGAGCGCCCGAGAAACCCACCGCGCATCCGTACATCAAAGGCCGTCGGCCGAGTTCCAATTTCCAGCCAACCTTATGCAAGGCGAAGATGGCGAACGGCAGCATGGTGAGAGACCACACGGCATACCCTAGTGTTGGAGGAAAGGGAGGAACGATCCATTTTTCAGGAATCTCTGTCAGAGCTCCCCAGACGCCCCAACACACCGGGACCGAAACCGCCAGTGGGAACCATGCAGGGATTTTCATCCCGCGACTTCCTTACTTTTGTAGCCTGCCGGGTGCGAGGAGCGTGAAATCAGCCCACCTTCTTCTTCGACAATATAAGAGCAGATACGAAACGAATCACAGTCTTGGCCGTGCCGCTCGGCCAAACGTTCGGCGGCAATCTGTATGGGGACAATGTCAATCAGAAATTGCCACCTAGGCGGAATGGCGGGAAGATTCAGCACCAGGTCTGTGGCAGATCGATCAAGATCCTGCCCAATCAAAAGTACCTTAGCCCCGTAATCACGGAGATCATTGGCCAACGCCAGATCCTGAGTGCGCATCTTCTCGCCATCAATCCACAACCCGATTCGCAAATTCGAGTCAACCATCTCCTGCGGGCCATGGCGAAAGCCGCCGGTCGTCAGCGCCGATGCCGGAGCCTTGGCAGCCTCTTCCCACAGCAGTCGGGCCTCATAGCAACTCGCAACGCTTCCGCCGCGCGCCAGGAAATAGGTTGGAGCATCCTTGGTCAGCCAGTCACTGGTTTCGATCTGTTGCCGCCAAGACGAAATTGCGGAAGCGGTCCCGGTCAAAGATCGTTCCAGTTCGGCGGTCAGGCCTTCATCCAGGGTTGAATTCGTTTCGCACGCCAGCAGAGCCCCCGTCATTGCCAGGGCCGAATACATGGAAATCGACACTTGGTGGTCAAAGCTTGTCGCCAGATTGAGAACGACATGGGCATGTAAGGCGAGTGGACTATCAGGCGTGTTCGTAATCCCGATGATGGTTACGCCTGACGACCGATATTTCGTCAATAATTGGACGATCTCGATGCTCTGGCCGCTGCGCGACAGCACGATCAACGTTGCGCCTGCCGGAATCTCGGTGAAATGGAGAAACTCTGAAGCATCCAACAAAACCGCGGGGCGTCCCTGGGAACGGAACAAAAATTCTAAGGCCATTCCGGCATGCCAACTGCTTCCGATGCCGACAACGTAGATAGGAGCCGATCGCCTGAGGATGCCGGCTGCTCGCTGCAAAGCTGGTTTGCCCGCGCGCATTGTGTAAGCCAGAGACTCAAGGAGCCGGGCAGGTTCGTTCATGATGTCTTCGAAGAGCTTTGTAGTCATCTATCTTCTGTCCTGTCTGATCGTGGCCGATTGTTCGTCCTCGGCCTGACCATGCATTCCCGGAGTTGACCGCGCGTGCCTCCCTGATGTTCGAGACTGCTAACGGCGCACCGGTGACCCCAAAGCAGGCAAGCTTCGACGTCCCCGCCGAAGAGCCATGAACGAAGAAGGCGAGCGTCAAAGTTATCTCCAGCTCCAACGCCATCCCGATTCGGCTCGGCAGTCCGGTAGTTTCGGTCGATTGAAGCTCCCAGGTTCGGTTGTCTTGAAACGCTAGTGTTCCTGTTTCCCCGCGCTTCATGACCACCGGGGAGGGTTTGGCAAAAAAAAACGTCGACGTGGGGCAACAGATCCAATACTGCTTCCCAACGGTTGTCTGGGTCCCAGTTGGCATCGAGCGAGGTGGTCAAGCCGCGTTGTTTGCACTTTGCCAGCCAGACCGGGGCGCATTTGCCGTCCGATGCCGAGCGAGTCACGGAGACCTTGCTCAACTTGGTGGTGGCTTGGCGGCGCGTTGATGATTTTGGCGTCTTCTTTGACTTGGTCCTCATGGTTTGAGTGCGAAGCTTCCCCGCAATTCAATCTGGTCTGACGAACCGCCAACCAGAATGGAGAAAGTTCCGGGCTTTGATTCCCAACCCGGCGTGCTGACGTCATAAAAAGAAAAGGCCCTGCGATCGAGATTGAGCGTGACCCGCCTGGTCTCGCCCGGCTGGAGCGGAATCTTGGAAAAGCCCTTGAGTTCCTTGACCGGGCGTGGAACGGCGGCGTGCGAGTCGCCCACGTACAACTCGGCGACTTCCGATCCTGCCACGGTGCCTGTATTGGTCACATCGAAAGAAATCGTGACTGGAGCACTTAGATCGCCTGAAGCCGGAGTCACATTGAGATTGTCGTACCTAAAAGTTGTGTAGGACAATCCGTAGCCAAAGGGAAAAAGCGGCTTGACAGCGGAGTGGTCGAAGTGACGATAGCCGAGAAAGACGCCTTCCTTATATTCAACGCGCCGCTCGCCGTTTTTCGGATAGTAACTGTGAAAGACGGCATTGTCTTCCCACCGCCGCTCGAAGGAAACGGGCAATTTAGCTGATGGACTGAAATCACCAAAGAGCAACTGCGCCAGCGCCAGGCCGCCTTCTTCTCCGGGATACCACGCGTGAATCAGGCCCGGCACCTTGTCGATCCAATCGGCCATATCGACATTGCCGCCCGCGGTTACGACAACAATCACATGCTTGTTGATGGCGGCGATCCGCCGGATCAGGTCGTCTTGATCGCCGGGGAGGCGGAAGCTGCGATCCGAGGCTTCTCCTTCCAGCCATGGACCAAATCCGACACAGAGGATGACAGCATCCGCCTGGGCCGCTGCCTCGTTTGCAGTTACTCCCATGGGCTTGCCGCCAGACCCTGCGAGAGTCGGCCGTTTCGCAGCAACAATCCCGAAGCGAACTGCCGCGGTACGCGCGTTCTTAAAATACTCCAGGCGGATCTTGTAAGGCACTTTTTCCTGCAGAGAGGCGGTGTAGAACTTAAGCGTTGTCGTATGAGTGCCAGTGTCGTCGAGCACCAGCGTATCGTTTACATAGAGCCGCGCGCCGTCGTTCGGCGAAAGGTAGAACTTATAGTCGGCGCTTACATCCGGAACGAAATATCCGGTCCAGCGTGCGGAGAAGTGATCGGGGTCGCCGGTGTCGGAGTAACTTCCTTCGCCCCAGTTGAAATCGATCGTGGTGTCCGTGCGAGTCAGAGTGGGAGTCCCCTGGAGTTCGTGGTTGTCAAAGTACTCCGCTGTAAGCCCTCTGGGTCCGCCGGGCGAAGTCAGGAAGTTTGTTCGGTCGACGTCATCGACGGTCACGTCCTCGGGGGCGCCTAACACGCGAACTCTTGTGCCCAGATAGTTGCTGATGCCTTCCAGATAGCTGACGGCGCTGAAAGGCGCGACCGACGAACTGCCGCCTCCCCCAACCACTGCTGGATACGCTTCCGGTCCAATGACTGCGATGGTTTTGATTTTGTTCTTGTCGAGGGGAAGGAGGTGACTTTCATTTTTCAACAAGACCATGCTTCCCCGCGATTCCTCGAGCGCCACTTCCCGGCTGTGCTGGTTGTAAAGAGGAACGCTGGTATCCATCTGCCCGCGGTCGAGAAACCCGAACTGAATCGCTTTGCGCAGAATTCGCCGCACCTTGTCGTCGATGGTTGCCATGGAAACTTGGCCGCTCTTAATCGCCGGAAGAAGAACTTGCGGAGTCATATAAACGGCAGACGGCATTTCCAAGTCCAACCCGCCATTGGCGGCGGCGATGCCGTCGTGAGTGGCTGTCCAGTCCGACATGATGATGCCGTCAAAGCCCCACTCCTGCTTCACGATTTCGTTGTTCAGATGATTGTTCGCCGTCATGTAAACGCCATTGACCAGGTTGTAGGCGTCCATGATCGCACCGGCCTTCGCTTCCTTTACCGCGGCTTCAAAAGCGGGCAGATAAATCTCGCGCAGGGTCCTCTCATCAATGTCGGAACTGATCTTCTGGCGATCGTATTCCTCGTTATTACCGGCGAAGTGTTTGACGGTTGCGATCACTTCCCGGTCCTGAATGCCCTCGACCAGCTGGACTGCGATACGGGAAGCGAGATAAGGGTCCTCTCCAAGATATTCGAAGTTACGGCCAGCCATGGGAGCGCGGTAGATATTAAGACCGGGCCCAAGGATGAAATGGACCCCGCGCGCGCGGGCGTCATCGCCCATGCTTTCCCCCACGCGCCGCGCCAGTGCAGTGTCCCAGGAAGCAGCCAGCGCAATGCCCGCCGGGTAAGCCTCGGTCGGGCCGTAGTCATGGACGCCGAGCGGTCCGTCCGACATACGGAGGGCGGGAAGCCCAATGCGGGGGATCGGCGAAGTGTTCAGTCCCTCGGTTCCGCCGAGCAGTTTGATCTTCTCCTCGAGAGTCATGGAGCGAAGAATTGAATCGACGCGTTTTTCGACGTCGGCGCCGGGGAAGCCAATCTGCGCCGACGCCGGTGGAACTGTGCCGACCGTTACCAGACAGAGAATTGCCGAACACACGATGATTTCGACCACGATCGGTACAAAGGGCCTTGCGCCCCAGCCTTTTTTTTCAGGAACGAACGTCACGACGATCTCCTTCCGGCGGATTGTCCGGAACCCGGGGCTATGCCGGCGTGCCGGGTTTGATGAGGTAGACCCCCATTCCCTTTGCGGCCAAGGTGTTGTTGGACGGTTGATGCTGATTCGCAATCGCGTCGAGGACGTCCACCGTGCCGGTCACTGTGTGGTTGAAGTCCTTGTAGGCGAACAACACCTCGGTTCTCTGATCCTTCCATACGATTCCGCGGTCGTCTTCGAGCACCCACATCTCTTCCATGTGGTCTTCCACGCGCGCGAAGGCCATGTTCAGCCGAACCATCGCTTCCGGCCGCCACCAGCGCACGACAGATTGAGGTTCAGGGAAAAGGTTCGGTTCGATGCCGACCTGATAGGTGAGCCGTACCGACAGCGCGCGGAAATAAGCCATGACAACATCATCGCCAGCCTTCGAGCAACCTGTCTCGTCAAAGTAAGAGTCCATGTTGCTGTAGATATATTCGTTGCCGCGAATATATGCGTAATCAGGCGAAGACCACGCTGTCCCCAATGCTCCTTCCGACTCCACGTAATAGAAGAAGCCATACTCGTTTTGCAGCCGGCTCTGCAGATGCAGCGCCGTGTCGTGCATGGAGAGAATTTGGTCCTGGCCCTGAACGTCCGATGGGAAGTGGAACTCGCCCGACGGTGCGGGTTGGTTTGTTCTGGTGTAGTCGATGTGCAGAAAATTGATGGTGTCGGTGGCGAGATTGAAATGGCTGTCGTGGAAGATGCCGTTCAGTCCCGCATCCTTGGCCTTCCGATAGGCGGCCATCAGGTATTCCTGGTAGCGCGGGTTGCGCTGGTCCACGGCCCACAGAACGTGTCCGTAATTGTTGCGGTTGAACTGTCCATTCACATCGCGGCAAAAGAGGTCTGGAATTTTATCCGTCAAGGGTGTGATCGACGAGAAGTGAGTCGCATGCCAGGTGAACGTTTCCATGTGCAACGCGGCGGCGTGTTGGTTGACGGAGCGTAGCCCCTCCCAGCCGCCGTAGCAGTCGGCAATCTCGAGTTCCAGCGGGCAGCAGAGATTGCCGAATACTCCAAAACGGTCGCGGTCTTTTTCGAAACGCGGGTTGATGTCGGTATCCGGACTCCGCCAGATCGGCATGATGAAGGCTCGATTGATTCCCCACTTTTTCAGTTGATCGAGAACCGGCTTGAACTTGTCCATTTGCGCCAGGCCTTTGGCTTCAATATGCGAAACCGGCCGCGCCCTGTCGTACTTCAGGCCGTAGTACTTGCGATGCTGAGCCTGGATGGAATCGCGCACCCGCAGATAATGATTGGCCAGTGCAGTTTCGTTTCGGTTCTTACGCTCGCCGACCAGTATGCTGCGGGTTGGCGTGGTGTGCCGCTCCGTCAGATCGAAGCAGTATTGATTGAAGTGCAGCAGCATGGGCTGCCCGACTTGTCTCTGGAAGAGCGAGCGCACATGAGACGGGTGATCGTGCACCGTCAACAGAACCTGGCTGGCATCGTACTGGAAGGTGAAGCCCTGCATCTGTGTGTACAGCGGTTTGTGCTGAAACACATGCGGGTTGGCGATACCGGGCAGGTCCCAGCCAGAGTAGTACGTGGTGTCTTGCTCGAAGCGCGCGTGCGGTTCACCACCGCCGCGCATAATGAATCCGTTACCCGAAATATTGCCACCCAGTTCCCAAGTCGCTTTGTCCTCGATCTGATAGATCGGATGCCCGGGGACTTGGTAGCGAAACCCATAGGAAAAGCCCGAGTAAGCGACGCCATCATAGGTCTCATTGACTTCCCGGAGAATCCAATCGAAACGGCTGCCCTCGGGGCTCGAAGGTTCCTTCGACCAGGAGGTGGTGTTGGTCAGCGGGTGCATGGCGTGCTCCGTCCACTCCATGCGGTGGATCACGCGATAGTAGGGCCGGGCCGAAATAACGATTGCACCCGCCTCTTCGTGTACGTCCTGGAATTCGAGACTGCATACCCCGGCGCCGTATGGAGTCGCCATCTCGGGCCAGATACACTCCGTGGTATTGCGCAGCGGCTTGCCATTGAACGACACAGCCCCAATGCCTTTCAGCCACTTGCCGTCGAGGATGAAGTCCACTTGAATGCCATTTCTTCCCATCACCCGGACACGGTTGGGGCCGCGCTCGAAGCGCATACCGACCGGAGACCCCTCGACGTTGCCCGAGGATTTGCTTTCGGAGTTTCCCTCCGGGTTTCCGTCGGAATTTCCCTCATGGGTTGCGGTCGCCTCCGAGGCCGCCAAAGCCCCTGGCAGGGCAGCGATGGTCGCCGCTGTGGCGCTTCCCTTAAGGAAGACGCGCCTTGATATGGTCACTGACTCTCTCCTGATAAAGGCAGCGCTTCGGCCGGACCACCCACCTCCAGACGAGTGCAAACGCTAAGAATTAACGCTATGGTACGAGTCTTTCGATCACAACTTCTGTAAGGATTCTAAGCGTTTTTATGAGTCGAGCATCATCGGGGCGAAGGCGCGGGAATCACTGCCCGAGTCCTGTCAGCGGGTGTTTTCCTCAGAGATTTGTTTGAAATCGTTACAGACCGGCCCATCGGGGCAAAGAGTAAGATTGGCGCTCTGCGCTCATCCGCAGTGATGGATGCGTTTTCTTGAGAGGGGGAAAGCATGATATCCCGGCGTAACTTCATGACTGCCCTCTCGGCCCTTCCGCTGGCCCGTCTGCTCGGCTCCCGCACACCTACCGCGGAGACCCCGCAGACACGCAGCGCCTCCCGCCATCTGGAAGATGTAACCAGGAACGTGAAAATTACGATTGGCACCGGGGGCCACGGACATACGTACCCGGGCGCCACGGTTCCGTTCGGCATGGTGCAGCTCAGTCCCGATACTTTCAATGAAGGCTGGGACTGGTGTTCCGGCTATCACTATTCCGACAGCTCGATTATGGGTTTCAGCCATACGCACCTGAGCGGGACGGGCAACTCCGATATGCTGGATTTTCTGCTGATGCCCGGCACCGGCCCGGCAAAAAACCACCCCGGTTTGCGGCAAAATCCGGGCGAAGGCTATCGGTCGCGCTTTAGCCACGAGGAAGAGGTCGCCGAGCCAGGTTACTACTCGGTCCGGTTGCGCGATTACAACATCCTAGCGGAATTGAGCGCCACCGAGCGCGCCGGCATTCATCGCTACACGTTTCCCAAGAGCGACAGCAGCCACTTCATTCTCGATCTGGTTCATGCCTGGTCAAACTATCCAATTTTGTGGGCGAATTTACAAATTGTGGGCGATGACACGATTGTCGGCGGGCGGAGCGTCCAAGGCTGGGCTCCGGGACGAGAGATTTACTTTGCAATGAAATTTTCCAAGGCTTTCGCTTCTTTTGAGATCGTCTCCGACAGCAGTCGTCTCGAATCCAGCGTGCGCCAAGCCAAGGGCACATCTCTGAAGTGCCTGGTGCATTTCCAAACCACCGAAAACGAAGTCATCCTGGTCAAGACCGGCATTTCCAGCGTCGGTGAAGAAGGCGCCCGGAAAAACCTGGAGACGGAAATACCAGGCTGGGATTTTGACAGAGTGCGCCAGGCCGCTCATGGGGCGTGGAACTCGAATCTCTCCCGGGTTCGAATCGAAACTTCGAACGCGCGCCACAAGCGGATCTTCTACACCGCCCTCTATCACCTGATGGTCGCCCCTACGCTGATGGACGACGTCGATGGACAATACCGCGGGATGGATGGCAAGAGCCATCAACTTCCAGCGGGTCTGCACAGCTACAGCACGTTTTCTTTGTGGGACACCTTCCGCGCCGCCCATCCGATGTATACGCTGTTCCAGAGCGAGCGCGTGCCCGACTTCGTCAACTGTCTCATCCGGATGGCTCAGCAAAGCCCGGATGGGGTTCCAATCTGGCCTTTACAAGCGAAAGAAACCTTTTGCATGACCGGCTACCATGCCAGTTCGGTCTATGCCGAAGCCCATGCCAAGGGCTTCCAGGGAATCGACTTCACCCAAATTTATCCCGCGCTCAAAAAGCGTGCCATGGTTGACGACTATCGCGGCCTCGGTTACTACCGCAAGTTAGGCTACATTCCGAGCGACAAAGAAGAAGAAGCGGTCAGCAAGACGATGGAATACGCCTATGACGACTGGGCTGTAGCGAACATTGCGAAGGCCGTGGGCGAACTGGACGAATGCAAACTTCTGATCGAACGCGCCAAGAACTACAAAAACCTCTTCGACGCTTCCACCGGCTTCATGCGGCCGCGGCTGGAGAACGGCGACTGGACCGAACCCTTCGTCCCCAACGAAATGGGCCATTCCAAGCGGTGGCGCGATTACACCGAATCCGATCCCTGGCAGACCACCTTCACTGTCCAGCACGACCCGGCTGGGTTGATTGATCTGTTCGGCGGGACTCGAGCGTTTGTTGAAAAGCTGGACGGCCTGTTCGCCGCGAGCTCCGAACTTCCTCCCGATGCTCCGTGGGATATCGCAGGCATGGTCGGCCAGTACGCTCACGGGAATGAACCCTGTCATCACATGGCATATCTGTACTGTTACGCCGGGGTCGCGCACAAGACCCAGGCCCGTGTGCGCCAGCTTCTCGATTTGGAGTACGACGATCAACCCGACGGATTGGCCGGCAACGAAGACTGCGGGCAAATGTCCGCGTGGTATGTGATCAGCGCCCTGGGCTTCTACGCGGTGGACCCGGCCAGCGGCAACTATGTGTTTGGCACGCCGCTGTTCGATCGGGCCGAAGTTGATCTGGGAACCGGCAAGAAGCTCGTGGTTGAAGCGAGGCGTCATTCTCCCGGCGACCAATACGTACAATCCGTAACTTTCAACGGCCGGCCCTATCCAAAAGTGTGGTTTCGCCACGCCGACATTGCGAATGGCGCAACCATCGTATTCACAATGGGTGCTAAGCCCAACGAGGCATTCGGGGCTGGCGCTGCTGCGGTGCCGCCGTCGTTCGAGATATCAGCGCTGATTGCTTGAGAGCGATCTTCACCAGGAACCTTTCATGAAGCGGCTTGCCAACGCGATCGCGCTGTTGCTGCTCTCGGCCATCCTGTCGGCCAAGGATCAAACCCAATTTCCTTATCTACCTCAATCTCCCATCATTGGTGGAAAGAGGCAGTCACCGGCAAGATTGATTCGCGCAGTTTTGCCGACAGCAATGACGACGGCATGGGTGACATCCCGGGCGTCATCCCGCATTTGGATTATCTCAAGGTGCTGGAGGTGGACATGATCTGTATCTGGTCGCTCTATCCCTCCCCGAACGTGGACAACGGCGATGAGGTGAGCAACGACGACTCTATCGACCCGGAATTCGGCACGATGGCCGATTTCAAGCGTCTCGTCGGCGAGATGCACAGACGGGGAACCAAACTGCAAATGGAAATGGTTTCCAATCACAGCTCGACCGAGCACCCCTGGTTTATTGAATCGCGAAAATCGCACTTTGAAACGTGCGAGTGACAGCATGCTGGTTGCGCGAAAGGTGAGATATGTATTCAACCGAACTGCACAAAGACGTGGTAATTGGCGTGGACATCGGCGGGACGAAAGTCGCCGCCGGTGTGGTGGACCCGAGCGGGGAGATCCTATGCCAGCATCGCAACCCCATGGATTCCAATAACGGCGCTGCAAGCGGGCTGGCCTCGGTGACCAAGTCGATTGAGACCGCTTCGGCTCAAGCTGCGAGAGTGGCGGGCACGCATAGTCGGATTCGCGGAGTTGGTATCTGCTCACCCGGTCCGCTCGACCCGAAGACGGGAGTTGTCGTTAATCCTCCTAACCTGCCTTGCTGGCGAAATTTCCCACTGGGGGCCGAAGTAGCACGCATCTATCGTGTGCCTGTCAAGGTCGACAATGACGCTAATGCCGCCGGGCTGGCTGAAACCTTGTGGGGATCCGGACGGGGTTATCGGAACGTGTTTTACGTCACGATTGGCACCGGTATTGGCACGGCAATTCTGTTTGACGGCCGCATCTATCACGGGCGCACTGGGGCGGCCGCTGAGGGTGGCCACATGAGCATTGACTACAACGGGCCGCTCTGCGGATGCGGGAAGCCCGGTTGTATCGAGATTCTCGCCTCCGGCCCCGCGATTGCCCGCCGGGCGCGCGGCAAAATCGAAAATGGCCGGGCGTCCAGCCTTCTCGATCTGGCCAGCGGAGATCCGGAGCGCCTGACCAGTCCGATGGTCGGCCAGGCCGCGTCGGCTGGAGATGCGGCGGCGAGTGAAGTTTTGCGCGAAACGGTGCAGATATTGTCATTGTGGTTCGGCAACATGATTGACTTGCTGGAACCGGATATCATGATCATGGGCGGTGGGGTTGCGTCGATGCTCAAACCATTCCTTGGCGAAATCCGCGATCGCTTACCCGTCTGCTGTGTGAATCAGCGCTGCAAGGAGATTCCCTTGGTTGTAGCTCGTTACGGGGAAGATGCGGGAATTGCTGGAGGCGCGGCGCTCTGTCTCGCTGCCACAACCAGCCACAACCACATCGTCCCAGCCGTTGGCTCCGAAGGTTCACTACCACAACTAGAGGAAAGCACCACTTGAAGCTCGGAAGCCAGATTCGAGCGACAACTGTCTTTCTCCTCAGCGTTCTGGCCGGAGCGCAGGACCGGAAACTGTCGCCCCCGCCGAGATGCCGGCGCGCCCGCTGCCGATGGGATGGAATAGTTGGAATAAGCTCGCCTGCAACGTCAGCGAAGATCTGACCCGGCAAACTGCCGATGCGATGATTGCCACGGGGATGAAGGCCGCCGGGTATCGATATGTTAATTCAGCCCTGAAAAGACTGGCGTCGGCGGTTCAATTCTGTCCCTGGCCACCATCATTCTAAAGAGGTTAGCGTCCGCCAGGTGCTGCTTGATCGACGGATTCGTCAGTCCGCCCGCTACATGTCTCCGCCTATATCGAAAAGCGACTTCCTCGCGGATCTGCATCATCCCGTCCCA
>Ga0302325_10010740_pt1 | contig 19800 bp, 13 predicted proteins | sample Palsa_T0_2_FD_201948 | JGI IMG/M metagenome (GOLD analysis project Ga0302325, IMG submission 201948) | Peat permafrost microbial communities from Stordalen Mire near Abisko, Sweden - Palsa_T0_2 | ecosystem: Environmental > Terrestrial > Soil > Palsa > Peat permafrost | place: Sweden: Abisko...
CCGCGGCCGACTCGATCGAGGTGCTCACCAATGGTCTGGTCGGGCGTGGCGTGCTGCTCGACATCCCGCGCCTGCGCGGGGTGCCCTGGCTGGAACCCGGCGAGCATGTGTTCGCCGCCAACCTCGAGGCGGCGGAGCGGGAGCAGGGGGTCAGCGTCGGACCGGGCGATCTGCTGCTCGTCAACACCGGACACGCCCGCCGCCTGGCCGAGCTGGGGCCGTGGGACACGGCCCGCCTGAAGGCCGGGCTGCATCCGACGGCGATGACCTTCGTGTCCGCGCGCGGCGTCGCCGCGCTCGGCTGCGACGGCAACAGCGACACCGCGCCGAGCAGCACCGAGGGCGTGGACTTTCCGATTCACGTCCTCGCGATCAACGCCATGGGCGTGCACCTGCTCGACTACCTGCAGTTCGGTGAGCTGCGGGCCATGTGCGAACGGACCGGGCGGTGGGAGTTCCTGCTCGTCGCCGCGCCGCTGCGGATCGTCGGCGGCACCGGCTCGCCGCTGAATCCGATCGCGGTGTTCTAGCGATCAGGCCACCGCGCCGACACCGCCCTGCGCGTTGACGCCGAGTCGCGCCAGCAGGTGATCGCCGACCCGCAGCGCGTTGGCCATCGCGGTCAGGGCGGGGTTCACGGCTCCGATGCTCGGGAAGAAGCTCGTGTCGGCCACGTACAGGTTGTCGAGCTCGTGCGCCTTGCAGTTGACGTCGAGCACTGACGTGCTCGGATCGCTGCCGAACCGGCACGTGCCGGCCTGATGGGCCACCCCGGCCACCGGGATCTCGTTCTTGAGGTAGGCATGGTGGGGCAGCAGGTGGTGGTGGCCCATGTCGAGGTGGCCGAGCATCGAGGTCAGCTGGGCGTGGAGCCGCTGCTTGGGCTCGTCGTTGGTCGACTGGTAGGCGATGGTGATCATGCCGTCCGCGTCGACGGTCACCCGGTTCTCGGGCCGCGGCAGGTCCTCGGTGGACAGCCAGAAGTCGATCGCGTGAGCGGCGACCTTCTCGAGTGACCACGACGGCGCCAGGGCGGTCTCGCCCGGCTTCTCGCCGCGGAACATCGGAGCCTGGGACTTGCCGACCATCTGGATGTTGCCCAGCGGGTAGTCGACGTCGGGACCCGAGAAGTAGAAGTCGTTGAGCCCCAGCGTCTTCTGGAACACCGTCGGGTTCTCCTCCCGCGACAGCGCCAGCACGGCTTCGCAGTTGTGGAACATGTAGTTGCGCCCGACCTGGCCGGAGCCGTTGGCCAGCCCTTCGGGGTGCTCGTCGGTGGCCGAACGCAGCAGCAGCTTGGCCGAGTTGGCGGCTCCGGCGCTGACCACGACGATGTCGGCGGTCAGGGTCTCCTGGGCGCCGTCCTGTTCGACCACCACGCCGGCGATCGCTCGCCCGGTCCCGTCGGTGATCAGGCGAACCGCCTCGGTATCGATGCGCAGCTCGACGTTGTCGTGCTCGAGCGCGGGGCGCACGCCAAGAACCTCGGCGTCGGACTTGGCGTGCACGATGCAGGGAAACCCGTCGCAGTCGCCGCAGCGCATGCACTGGCTGTACGGCCGGTTGCTCTCGTTGAGCATCACCCCGCACGGAGCGTGGAACGGGTGGTGGCCGAGCTTGGCCAGGTCGTCGGAGAGCTGCTGGATGCGCGGTTCGTGCGAGACCGCCGGAAACGGGTAGGGCGCGCTGGCCGGACCCTCGGTCGGATCCTCGCCGCGGGCGCCGTGCACCTGATAGAGCATCTCGGCCAGCGTGTAGTAGGGCTCCATGACGTCGTAGGAGATCGGCCACGCCGGAGACAGCCCGTCGTGATGGCGGATCTCGCCGAAGTCCTCGGGCCGCAGGCGGTAGAGGGCGGCCCCGTAGAGCTTGGTGGCGCCGCCGACGCAGTAGTGCACCTGGGGCGCGAACGTCTTGCCGCCGGCGTAACGCCAGGTGTCCGCTGACTGGTAGCGGCCCTTGGCGAACACCTCGTCGGCGCTCACGTTCGCCGGCTCACGGGGCAGCCAGCCGCCCCGCTCGAGCAGGAGGATCCGCTTGCCGGACGGGGCGAGGTGCCGAGCCAGTGTGCCGCCGCCGGCGCCGGTGCCGATGATGATGACGTCGTAATGGCTCATGTGACGATCCCCGGCAGCCCGGCCTTGGGCGGGCCGAACCCCTCCTCGGCCAGGCGCTCACCGAGGATGATCCGGGTGGCCGCCTCGATGAGCGCGAGATGCGAGAACGCCTGGGGGAAGTTGCCCAGGTGGCGGTCGGTGTCGGCGTCGAATTCCTCGGCGTACAGGCCGAGCGGCGAGGCCACGCGCAGCAGGCGCTCCATGAGGTCCTTGGCCCGCTGTTCCTCGCTGACGATCGACAGGGCGGAGACGAGCCAGAACGAGCAGATCAGGAACGTGCCCTCCTTGCCGTGCAGGCCGTCGTCGGTCTCGTCGGTGCGATACCGCAGCACGTACCCGTTCTCGGTGAGGTCGTTGGCGATCGCCATGACAGAACTGTGCATGCGCGGGTCGCTGCCGGGCAGGAAGCCGAAGTTGGCCGCCAGCAGCGTCGACGCGTCGAGCGCGTCGGTGTCGTAGTGCTGACACAGCACGCCTTTGTCGTTCATGCCGTGCTCGACGATGTCCGCGTGGATCTCCTCGGCCACGGCCCGCCACTTCGCCTCGAGCTCGCCGTCGCCGCGGATCGAGGCCAACTGGGCGGCTCGATCCATCGCCACCCAGCACATGAGCTTGGAGGAGACGTAGTGCTGGGGCTTACCCCGGGCCTCCCAGATGCCCTGGTCGGGTTGGCGCCATACCTGGGTCGCGCACTCGGCCTGGGCCTGCACGATCGGCCACAACCGGCGGGGCAGCCGCGCGCTGTGCTGGGTGTGCAGCAGGAACGAGTCCAGCACGGCGCCGTAGACGTCGTTCTGGCGCTGATCGAAGGCGCCGTTGCCGATCCGCACCGGGCTGGCGCCGGCGTAGCCGGTGAGGTCCTCGCGGAAGGACTCGGTCAGGTCTCTGCGGCCGTCGATCCCGTACATGATCTGCAGGCTGCCGTCCTCGTTGCACTCGATGTCGGCCACGAATTGCATGAACTCGTCGGCTTCCCAGTCCAGCCCGAGCGGATGCAGCGCCTGCAGGGTGAAGGTGCTGTCGCGCATCCAGGTGTAGCGGTAGTCCCAGTTGCGCTCGCCGCCGGGCGTCTCCGGCAGCGAGGTGGTCAGCGCCGCGACGGTGGCGCCGGTGGGCATGTAGGTGAGGCCCTTGATGGTCAGCGCGGAGCGCTGGATGGGGTCGCGCCAGCGGTGATCGGGGATCAGACGGGCCTGTCCGAGCCAGCGCCGCCAGAACCGCGCCGTGGCGTCCAGCCGCGAGGTGGCGTCCTCCGCGTCGACCGGGCCGACGAGCTCTGACTCCCAGGACAGGCTGCAGTAGGCCGTCTCGCCCGCGCGCAGGAAGTGCCGGGCCCTCGCGCGGCTGCCCTCGATGCCGAGCTTGAGGTCGCTCTGCAGCCGGATCGTCTGGCCGGCGCCGCTAGCGTCGGCGACGTGGCGATCGGGGCCGACGAGCGCCCAGGTCGCGGGGGTGCGCCCGTAGTCAAACGCCGGCGAACAGACGAGCTCGATCTCCACCTCGCCCTCCAGGCAGGTGACGGTGCGCACGAGCAGGTGCTCGGCGTCGTCGTCGACCGGCGGGCGGGTGTGCGGGGTGATCTGGTCCTCGGCGACGGTGGGCCCCATGACCAGGGCGTCGCGGACGACCACCCAGCCGCGGCCGGTGTACCAGGCGGTCGAGAGCACGTTGGTCCCCGGCTCGTAGTGGCGCGCGGTCGGCACGGTGGTGCCGAACGGCCCGAAGCGGAAGTGACCGGCCTGCCGATCGAGCAGGGTCCCGAACACGCTCGGCGAGTCAAACCGCGGGACGCACAGCCAGTCAATCGAGCCATCCGGGGCGACGAGCGCCCCGGTGTGGCAGTCCGACAGGAAGGCGTAGTCGGCGATCGGCGGAAACGGCGACGGCGCGGCGGCGCTCTGCGCGACGGGTTCGGGCGTGGCCTTGGCATTCTTGGTGTGCCCGTTGCTGGCGGAGGTCTTCGCCTTGGTCGTGCTCATGACGCCACCCACGGATCGTGCCAACGGCCAGAGCCGGCGATCAGGTCATCGGCGGCCTCCGGGCCCCACGAGCCGGGGGCATACTGATGGACCGGCGGCGGCGCCTTGAGCAGGGGCGCCATGATCCGCCACGTCTCCTCGACGCCGTCCTGACGCGTGAACGGGGTGCTGTCTCCATCCATGGCGGCCTTCAGCAGCACTTCGTACGGCGTCGGCCCCTCGCCGCCCTCGTCGGCGAACTCCATGTCCATCGTGATCTCCTGGGGTCCGGGCCGGTCGGCGCGTAGTGCGTCCAGGCGCAGTCGCACTCCGGTGCTCGGGTCGAGCTTGACCACCAGTTGCGCCTCGCCGGGGGCGTGGTCGGCGCCCGGCCGCGAGAGGAAGCCGAGCTGGGGCGCCCGGTGAAAGACGATCCGCAGCTCGGTCTGGGTGATCGGCAGCAGCTTGCCGGTACGGATGAACCATGGCACGCCCGACCAGCGCCAGTTGTCGATGTTCAGCCGCAGGGCGGCGTAGGTCTCGGTGGTCGAGTCCGGAGCGACGCCATCGATCTCGCGATAGCCGTCGTGCTGGCCGCGGACGTAGTGGGCGGGATCGGCATCCGCGACCGAGCGGAACAGGGCGTACTTGGCGTCCTTGAGCGTCTTGGCGTCTCCGCCGGCCGGCGCCTCCATGGCCGCCATCGCCACGACCTGCATGAGGTGGTTGACCACCACGTCCTGGAGCGCGCCCACCCGGTCGTAGAAGTGGCCGCGATCGGCGACGCCGAAGCTCTCCGCCATGGTGATCTGCACGCTCGAGATGTGTTGCCGGTTCCAGATCGGTTCGAGCATGCTGTTGGAGAACCGCAGGTAGAGGATCTCCTCGACGCCCATCTTGCCGAGGTAGTGATCGATCCGGTACAGCTGCGACTCATCGATGTACTGGTGGATGTCCGCGGCCAGCGCGGTGGCGGAGGCCAGGTCGTGGCCGAACGGCTTCTCCACCACCACCCGGGCGTTGGAGGTCAGTCCGGCCTCGGACAGCCCCTTGATCACCGTGCCGAACAGGAAGGGCGGGATCTCCAGGTAGAACACCGGCAGCTTGGCGTCGCCGAGGGCCTGGCGCACGCGTTCGTAGGTGGCCGCGTCGCCGAAGTCCCCCTGGACGTAGGACAGCCGGTCGGCAAACCGGTCGAACACCGCTTCGTCGAGGGGCTCGCCCGTAGCGACGATCGAGGTGCGGGCCCGTTCGCGCAGCTGGTCGACCGTCCAGTCGTCGACCGCCACGCCGACGATCGGGCAGTTGAGCAGGCCCCGGCGTTCGAGGCGGTACAGCGACCGGAAGGTCATCACCTTGGCGAGGTCGCCGGTGATGCCGAAGCTTACGAACACGTCGGCGGGTCCGTCGGATCCCGACGCCTGCGGCTGGCTTTCCTGCTGCACGTCGACGGCCACTGACATGTGTGTATCTCCCTGTTCGCCTACCGAGAATCTAATCGCTCGCCGCCCGGGCTCATCACCCGGTTCGGATGAACCCTACGACCCCGGTGTGGCCGCCACCGGCCCGGCGGGCGGCGGGCCGGCGTCCGACGCCCCCGCCACGGCGGCCGGATCAGCGGGCGAGGCCGAGATCCGGCCGCGGAACACGTGGAACGACCACCCCTGGTAGAGCAGCACGAGCGGCACGAAGATCACCGCGGTGATCGTCATGACCTTCAGCGCGTAGGAGCCCGACGCCGCGTTGGATACGGTCAGGTCGTAGGCGGCGTTGGTGCTCGACACCATCACGTTGGGGAACAGGGCGGCGAAGATCGACACCAGACTGGCGCCCATGGTGACCGCAGAGCCCGCAAACGACCAGCCGTCCTGGTCTGAGTGCGCCAGCCAGGCGGTGCCGAGCACCGCGAGCACAGCCAGCGCGGGGACGGGCAGGCCGAACTTCCCGCCGGCCACCGCGCGGGTCCAGATCACGAAGCCCAGCACAGCGGCGACGGCGGCCCAGGACGTCCATCGAGCCGCGGCCCGGGAGCGGAGGTGCACCGGGCCGGTGGTCCGCAGGCTGAGGAACGTCGCCCCGTGCAGCAGCGACAGGATCAGCAGCGTCACGCCGGTCCACAGGCCGTACGGCGTGAGCAGGCTAAAGAACGTGCCGGTGAAGTTGTGACTGCGGTTGATGGGCAGGCCGGTGAGCAGATCGCCCAGGCCGACCCCGAGCAGCAGCGGCACCGCGCCGCTGGCCAGGATGAGGGCCCACCGCCAGGCGCGGCGCCACTGGGCGGTGACCTTGTCCCCGAACTCGAGTGCGCTACCACGGAACATCAGCCCGGCGAGGATGAGCACCAGCGCGAGGTACAGCGTCGAGAACATGGTCGCGTACCAGGACGGGAACGCCGCGAAGGTAGCCGCGCCGGCCACCACCAGCCACACCTCGTTGCCGTCCCACCAGGGCCCGATGGTGGAGAGGGCGAGCTGGCGCTCGTCGTGGTCGCGGCCCACGACGGCGTGCAGCATTCCGACTCCGAAGTCGAATCCCTCGAGCACGAAGAAGCCGGTCCAGAAGAACGCGATGATCACGTACCAGAGCGTGTGCAGGTGCAGCATGGCGTCAGTAGGTGAGCGCCGGCCGGGTCCGGCCCGTCGTCGTGCGGTCGGGGAGCTGCGCGTCGTCGTGGTCCTCGGGTAGCCCGGCGCGGCCGAAGCGCAGCATGAGCACCAGATCGGTGACGCCGAGCGCGATGTAGACGAGCAGGAACAATCCGAGGCTGATCCAGATCTCGGTTGAGCTCACGGTCGGCGACACACCCGCCACGGTCTTCATCAGACCCTGGACGATCCACGGCTGGCGGCCGTTCTCGGTCAGCATCCAGCCGGCGGTGTTCATGATGAACGGCGTGATCACCGCCCAGCGCGCCAGGAACAGGAATCTCGGCGAGTGCTCGAGCTTTCCGCGGTGCATGAGCCAGCCACCCCACAGCGCGAACAGGAACACCGCGGCGGCGATGTAGGCCATCACCCGCATCGACCAGTACTGGATGAATACGTTCGGTATGTAGTTGCCCGGGCCGTACTTCGCGACGTCCTGGGCCTGCAGCTCGTCCAGGCCGATCACCTGGCCCTTGAACGAGTTGGTGGCCAGGAACGACAGCAGGTAGGGCACGGAGATGATCTTCGTCGGGGTGTGGTCCTGGTTGCCCCCGCCGACCTGGAACAGCGAGAACCCACAGGGCTGGCAGGTGGTCCACTGGGCTTCGGCCGCGGCGATCTTCACCGGCTGGTACTTGGCCTCCACCACCCCGAGCTCGGAGCCGACGAACAGCGCCAGCGCCAGCGTGGGGATGAGCACGACGAGCGAGAGATGGGCCGAGCGCTTGAACGCCTCCACCTCGGTCTGGCGGTGCAGGTACCACGCCGACACGCACAGCATGACCAGGCAGCCGGTGACCAGCGAGGCGAGGATGACGTGGACGTAGCCCCACAGGAAGGTCGGGTTGGTGAACAGCGCGACGATGTTGTTGAGCACCGGCTGACCGGTCTGGTGGTTGATCGCGTAGCCGACCGGGTGCTGCATCCACGAGTTGGCGGCGAGGATGAACATGGCCGACAGCATCGCCCCGATGGCCACCAGCCAGATGCAGGCCAGGTGCACGCGCTTGGGCAGCCGCCCCCAGCCGAACAGCCACAATCCCAGGAAGGTGGACTCCAGGAAGAACGCGGCCAGGCCTTCCATGGCCAGCGGTCCCCCGAACACGTCGCCCACGAAGCGCGAGTAGTCCGACCAGTTCATGCCGAACTCGAACTCCTGGACCAAGCCGGTGACCACGCCGACGGCCACGTTGATGAGCAGCAGCACGCCGAAGAAGCGCGTCAGGCGGCGATACTCGGGCTGACCGTTGCGATACCACGCCGTCTGCAACAGCGCGGTGAGCACGGCCAAGCCGATGGTCACCGGCACGAACAGGAAGTGATAGATGCTGGTCGAGGCGAACTGAATGCGCGCCAGATCAGTGCTCATCGAGCCCCATCGAAGTTGACGGACGGCACTTGCGCATCACCTCAATGGGATGAGTCCGGTCACCGCGCCGGTCTCGCGCTCCCACATGGCGGCGTAGGCGCCGCCGCGCGCCAGCAGATCGGCGTGAGTGCCGCGCTCGGCCACCCGCCCGTCCGCCAGCACGATCACCTCGTCGACCGCCTCGAGGCCGGCCAGCCGGTGGGTGATCAGCAGCGTCGCGCGCTGCGTGGTGGTGTCGAGCAGGTCGCGCACGAGCGCGTCGGCGGTGGCCAGGTCAAGGTGCTCACCCGGCTCGTCGAGCACCACCATGGGGAAGTCGGCGAGCAGTGCTCGGGCGATCGCCAGCCGCTGGCGCTGCCCCCCGGAGATTCGGGCTCCGTGCTCCCCGACCTCGGTGGCCAGCCCGGCCGGGAGCGTGGCGATCCAGTCGTCCAGGCGGGCCTGGCGCAGCACCGCTGCCAGCTGCGACGGGCTGGCATCGCGCCGGGCCAGGCGAAGGTTCTCCTCGATCGTGGTGTCGAAGACATGGGCGTCCTGGGTCACCAGGCCGATGACCCGCCGGTACTGGTCGCCGTCGAAGCGGTCGATCTCCACGCCCTCGAGCGTTACCGACCCCTCCGCATAGGGCAGGAACCGCAACAGCACGTCCGCCAGGGTCGATTTCCCCGCGCCGCTGACCCCGACCACGGCCACGCGGCGGCCGACGACCAGGTCGAGGTCGAGGCCGTCGAGCACCCAGGCCGCGTCCGGCCCGTAGCGCGCCCGCAGGCCGCGGACCGACAGCGCGCGCGGCGATGGCGGCAGCGGCAGCGGATCGACCGGCTCGGCCACCGGTGGCGCGGCATCGAGCACCTCGAACGTGCGCCCGGCGGAGCGGCGCACGCGCTGCAGCGTCTGGGCGGCCGCCGGCAGCCCGTTCACCAGCTCGAAGGCGGCGATCGGGACGAGCGCCAGCACCGCGAGCAGCACCCCGCTCAGACGGCCGGCGTGGACCGCCACCACGCCGACCAGCAGGGCACCCCACATCGACAGGCCGGTCAGCAGGACCGCCAGCCCCTGGCCGATTCCGCCGGTTCGCGCGGTGGCCGCGGCGACGCCGGTCAAGCGGGCATCGATCGCCCGCGCGCGGTGCAGCTGGTCGCCCAGCGCGCCATTGGCGGTCAGCTCGGGCGCACCCTCCACGAGATCCACCACCGCCGCGGTCAGCTCGCCGCGCCAGCGCGCCAGGCGGGTCTCGCTGCGACGCGCCAGACGGCCGGTGAGCCAGGGCACCGCGGTGGCCGCCAGCCCGAGCGCCACCAGCAGGATCAGGCCGGCGGCTGGCAGGATCCACCACAACAGCGCCACCGTGGCGGCGCCGCCCAGGAGCGCGATCGCGAACGGGGGGATCACCCGCACCAGGAGATCCTGCAGCGAGTCGATGTCGTGCACCAGGCGCGCGAGCAGGTCACCGCTGCGGAAGGCCGGCAGGCCCGCCGGGGCGAGTGCCTCCAGGCGCTCGTACACGCGCACCCGCAGGCGCGCCAGGGCGCGGAAGGCCACGTCATGTCCGACGAGCTGCTGGGCGTAACGGAACAGGCCTCGCGAGAGCCCGCAGAACTGGACTCCGACGATGGCCACCGCGACCGCCGATTCGGGTGGGTGCTGCGACGACCGGGAGATCAGCCAGGCCGACACAGCGATGAGGCCGATCCCGGCCAGCAGCGCCGCGGTGCCAAGCAGGCTGGTCCAGGCCACTCCGCGCGCCGCCGGGCGGGCCAGGCCGAGCGTCCGGGACAGCGAAGCCTCCACGCCGCCGCCGTCGGGCACCGGGGGGCGGGCGTCGTCGGTCATGCCGGCTGTGCCGTCATCGCGAGCGAGTCCAGCTCGAGCACCCGGTCGGCGATGGCCGCGAGCGCCGGTCGGTGCGCCACCAGGACCACGGTGCGCCCTCGCACGATCCGCCGCAGCGCGTCCAGCACTTCCGCCTCGGTGGCACCGTCGAGGTTGGCGGTGGGCTCGTCGAGCAGCAGCAGCGGCGTGTCGCGTAGGAAGGCCCGCGCCAGTCCGACCCGCTGACGTTCGCCCACCGACAGCCCCAAGCCGCGATCGCCGAGCATCGTCTGCAGGCCGTCAGGGCGGCCGGCCACCAACGCCGTCAACCCGGCGGCCGCGACCGCTGCCTCCACCTGCCGCAGCGACGCCCCGGGGCGGCCGAGGCGGATGTTCTCGCCGATCGATGCCGCCAGCAGGTGCGGTCGCTGGGGCACCCACGACAGCTGCGACCTCCAGGCACCGGGCTCGAGGTCGGCGAGGTCCTTGTCGCCGATCCGCACCGATCCGGCGGTCGGCTCGACAAATCCGAGCAGCACACCGAGCAACGTCGACTTCCCGCAGCCGCTCGGCCCGGTCAGCGCGAGGATCTCACCCGGCTCGACGGTGAGCGACACGCCGTTCAGGGCGGGACTGGGACGGTCCGGATAGCGCACGGTCAGTCCCTCGACCGAGAGACCGCTGACGGCGGGATTTGGCACCTCCGCGTCCCGTCCGCGGGCGGGCAGCGGCATTTCGAGCACCGCGAACACCTGCTGCGCGGCGGCGACGCCCTCGGCACTGGCGTGATAGTTGGCGCCGAGCCGGCGCAGCGGCAGATACGCCTCGGGGGCGAGGATGAGCGCCAGCAGCGCGGAACGGAGATCGAGGTGGCCGCTCATCAGCCGCAGACCGACCGCGACGGCGACGAGCGCCACCGAGATGGTGGCCACCAGCTCGAGGATGAGCGATGACAAGAAAGTCACGGCCAGCGTGGACATCGCCGCGCGGCGATAGTCATCGGTGACCTGCCCGACCGCGCGAATCTGCGCCTTCGCGCGTCCGAACACCTTCAGCGTGGGCAGGCCACTGACCACGTCGAGGAAGTGCCCGGCCAGCTGCTGGAGCGCGCGCACCTGACCGTCCATGCGCTCTCGCGTGGTGGCGCCCACCAGGGCCATGAACAGCGGGATGAGCGGGATGGTCAGCGCGATGATCGCCGCCGAGATCCAGTCGCGATCCAGCACGGTGATGATGACGGCGATCGGCACGATCACCGCGAGGACCAGCTGCGGCAGATAGAGCGAGAAGTAACCGTCGAGCGCGTCCACCCCGCGGGTGGCCAGCACGGCGATCTCGCCTCGGCGTTCGGCGCCGAAGTGGCTCGGTCCGAGGGCGGCGACGTGCTCCAGCAGGCCGGCCCGCAGCTGGCTCTTGGCCCGCGCCGAGGAGCGATTGGCGGCCAGCTCCGCGGCCCAGGCGACGGCGGCCCGGCCGAGGGTGACGCCGAGGAGCAGCGCCAGGGGCAGACGCTCACGGGTCACGCCGGCCCCGTGATCGAACACCGCGGCGATGATCCCGGCCAGCAGCCAGGCCTGCGCGATGATCAGCAGCGCGGTGGTCGTGCCCAGGGCGATCGACAGGGTGATGAAGCTGCGCGTCGAGCGGGCGTACTCGAGCAGCCTCGGGTCGATGGCCCCGCGACGAACCGGCGCTGACGCCGGCGCCGCGTCGCTCATTCGTCGTCGATGTCGTAACCGATGGCGATGGCCAGCCGAGGTGCCGTGGTGACCAGCCGGGCGAGCCCGACCGCCGGGCCGACGGCGACCAGCACCGCGACGATTTCGTCCTCGGTGGCGCCGAGCGCCAGCGCGAGCTCGACCGTCGGGCGCAGCGACGCGGTGGCGGCGCCGACCGCGAGCAACGCTCCGAGGCGGACGAGGGCCTCGACCTTCGGCTTCAGCGGCGCGTCGCCCTCGGCGATCGGGTCGCCGGTCAGCACCCTGGCCAGCGACTTCTCGTCATTGAGCGCCAGCCGGCGCAGAAGCTCCTCGGCTCGGTCCACAATGCCGCGAAGATACTGGCTCTCAGGCGTTAGGCATCCTACGAACCGGGTGATGCCAGCCCGCTCAGCTCGAGGCTCGTCTGCCACAGGTCGGTGGCCTTGTCCCGGTCGCCGGACTCCTCCGAGGAGGCGATCGCCTCGGCGCCGGAGAAGTAGCGCCCGGTCACCGTCTGCAGCCGTGGATCGGTGATCAGGCGGGTCAGCGCCGCCGCCGAGCGACCCGGGGTGTTGACGTTGCGGCGCACGAGCGTGAGCACCGGAAGCAGGTAGCGCCAGGCCAGCCGCTGATAGGTGGGGTAGTCGCGCGCGAGGCCGGTGCCGGGCATCAGGCCGGGATCGAAGGCGTTGACCGTGATGCCCCGAGCCTCGCATCGCCGCGCCAGCTCGTAGGCGAACAGGACGTTGCACAGCTTCGAGGTGGTGTAGCGACGACGTCCGGCGATCGCCGCGGAGTCACCGGCCGACCAGGCCGGATCCGGGCGGGCGAGCTCGCTCGCCGTGGTGTACCGGGGCTCGGGCATGCCCGTCCGCTTCCGCGGGTCGTGGGTGTCGCTCGACACGATGACCACGCGGGCGGGTGGGGCGAACGTCGGCAGCAGCAACTGCACGAGCAGGAAATGCCCGAGGTGGTTGACCGCGAACGTGTCCTCCAGTCCGTCGGCGCTCTCGGCGTTGCCACGCAGGTGCTGCAGCCCGGCGTTGGCGATCAGGGCCCGCAGCGGCGGGGGCTCGGCGACGATGAAGCGCTCCGCGGCCGCCCGCACAGACTGAAGCGAACCGAGATCGAGGGTCAGTGCCTCGGCGCCCAGCGACTCGGCCGCCGCCGCGGTTCGGGTGCCGTCGCGTCCGGTGATGACCACGTGCCAGTCCGGGTCGCGGGCCAGCTGGCGCGCGACGCCCAGTCCGAGACCGCTCGTTCCGCCGGTGATGAGCACCGTCCGCGTCGCCGCCATGGTGGTGACTTAGCAGATGGCGCCAGGGTGGGGCCGGTAGCCACGACCCCAGGGTGCCGCTACAGCCCGGCGTCGACCGCGACTGTGCCGGCGCGCGGGGTGGTGACCTCCGTCCATCCGTCCGGCGCCGGGCTCAGCCTTGCCGTGCCGGCGGTCACTCGCCAGAACGGCGTGTAGCGCACCCGTACGAGAACCGGACCGGGGGCGCTCGCCCGTACGGCGAACCCGTCGTTGTCGAGGGTCACCAACCGCGCCGGACCGCTGGCCAGCGGTTGCGCGCCGTCGACGGAGTACACGCGCCAGTGGGCACTGGCGAACACCTCGTGCAGGTAGGGCAGCCCGCCGCGGATGAGGCGAGCCTCCTGGCGGCTGGACGGGTCGAGCGGCGCGTCCGACAGCACGACGTAGCGCACGGCCGTGTCGAACAGCCACTGCCGGTAGGCCGCGGCGGTCAGGGTCCGGGCGTAGAACAGGTCGTCGTATCTGAGATCGAGCTGGCGTTCCCAGCCCCGGGCCAGGTCGAAGCGACTCCCGAGTACGGTCGCGTCCCAGTGCGAGCTGGTGAAGGCGACCTCGATGCGCATCGGCGCACCGCCCTGTGTCGTGGTGAGGAATCGAATCACCGGCGCGTAGTAGGACAGCCGGGTCGAGGGGTCCTCCGAGGCCTGGACGGACTGCACAACCGGTCCGTTGATCTGCCATAACAGCGTCGCCGCCGTCGCGGCATACAGGACCCAGCGGGCGCGGCCGGCCGAGACGGCGGTCCGGCCCGAGTCGCCGGGGCGTCGGCGCATCCGCAGCGCGAGGGCCGCGCCGGACAGTCTGCCCCGAGCGTCGTCGACGCGTACGGCCCCGACCAGGATCGCGGGAATGAGCAGCACGCCGAGGCGGACCGCGTTACTGCCCAGCGGGGAGCGGACGAAGAACGCCGCCAGCAGCGTGCCCAGGTAGAGCCGGGCGCCGGTCCGCAGCAGGCGCTCTCGCGCCGGCAGCAGCAGGAGCAGCAGGAGCGTGCTCCCGGTCGCCGCGAGCAGCGACGTGAGCGAGAACAACTCATAGCCTCCGTCGGAGAACAGCAGCGTGAGCCCGGCGACCACGGCTACCGCGGGTCCGGCGAGCACGATCGCCCGGGCCGGCCGGCGGTGCGTCAGCAGGTCCGCGGCGGCGGCGAGCGCGAGGAACAGGGCGGCGACCGGGCTGGCGGCGCCGCAGGCGAGTGACAGGAGGGCCGCCAGCCCGAAGCGGCGATGGACGATGGCCAGCACGCTGGCCACCGCGAAGGTGACGCCGAGCGCGTAGGTCAGGCGTCCGATGTACAGGTCGCCGGCGGCACCGAAGGCGAATAAGACGCTCGACGCCGCCGCTCGGCTGCCGAACTGCCGGCGAGCGAGCCGGGTGAACATCGCCGTGGACGCGAGCACGGCGAGCGCGCCGACCGCCCGCAGCCCCATGACCGCGCCCAGCGGCGGGAACAGGAGGCTGTAACCGAGCACGTAATGGCCGGCATACCAGTTGTTGTCCCACAGCGTGAAACCGTCGACCGAGAAGCGCTCGGTTCGGTAGGCCTGGGCCGCGAGATCGGGGCTGTGCGGGTACCAGATCACCCAGATCGTCAGCAGCGCGCCGAGCGCCAAGGCGACGGGCGGTACCCGCCGGGGCGAGAGACCGGCCCACCGTGCCCGCCGGTCGGGCGCGGCCACTCCGACGGGGGCCGCGAGGGGAAGCGCGGACGGCCGTATGAACACTCACTCATCTTCGACGATTCGCGCGGGCGACGCGCCGACGCGCGTCGCCCCGGGGGAGGACCGCTCAGGCGGTGGCGACGAGCGGACGCTCGTCGCTGTAGGTCTCGCCGCGCTCGGCCCGCTCGATCAGCGACGCCGGTGGCTCGAAGCGCTCGCCATAGGCCTGCGCGAGCGCGCGGGCCCGGGCCACGAAGCCGGGCAAGCCCCCGTCATAGCCGTTGATGTACTGCAGCACTCCGCCCGTCCAGCCCGGGAACCCGATCCCGAAGATCGAGCCGATGTTCGCGTCGGCCACCGACTCGATGACCTTCTCGTCGAGGCATCTGACCGACTCGATGGCCTCGATGAACAGCATCCGCTCCTTGAGATCCTCGAAGGGAATCTCGTGATTCTCGCCCCCGAAGGCCGACTTCAGGCCCGGCCACAGGCCGGTCCGCTTGCCGTCGGCGTACTCATAGAAGCCGGCCCCGTCGAGCTTGCCGGGGCGCGAGAACTCGTCGAGCATGCGGTCGATGACCTGCTCGGACGGATGGGCGTCCCAGCCCGAGCCCGTGGCGTTGGCCGCCTTGGCGGCATCGCGGATCTTGCGCATCAGCTTCAGGTTCAGCTCGTCGGACAGCTGCAGGACGGGCGCGGGATAGCCGGCCTGCGAGGAGGCCTGCTCGATCGACGGCGCCGGCACGCCCTCGGTCAGCATGGCGATGCCCTCGTTGATGAACGTGCCGATGACCCGGCTGGTGAAGAAGCCGCGACTGTCGTTGACCACGATCGGGGTCTTCTTGATCTGCCGGGCGAGATCGAGCGCCCGATACAGCGTCTCGTCACTCGTCTGCTCGCCTTTGATGATCTCCAGCAACGGCATCTTGTCCACCGGGGAGAAGAAGTGCAGCCCGATGAAGTCCGTGGGCCGGGAGACTCCCTGGGACAAGGAGGTGATCGGCAGCGTCGAGGTGTTCGAGCCAAGCAGCGCGTCGGCGACCAGGTGCGGCTCGATCTCGGCGAACACCTGCGCCTTGACCGCCGGGTCCTCGAACACGGCCTCGATGACCAGGTCCGCCCCGTCGGCGTCGGCCGGGTCGGCGGTCGGCGTGATCCGGGCCAGCAGCGCCTCGGCCTTCTCCGGCGTCGTCTTGCCGCGCGAGACGGCCTTCTCGACGAGGGCCTGGGAGTAGCCCTTGCCCCGGTCGGCCGCCTCCTGGGAGACGTCCTTGAGCACGACCTCGATGCCGGCCTTCGCACAGACGTAGGCGATCGCCGCCCCCATCATGCCGGCCCCAAGCACCACGGCCTTCTTCGTCTCGGTGCGCTCGAGTCCCTCCGGGCGATCACGGTCGCCGCTGACGCGCTGGAGGTCGAAGAAGAACGCCTGGATCATGTTCTTGGCCACCTGGCCGGCGGCGAGATCGACGAAGTAGCGGCCCTCGATCTCCAGGGCACTGTCGAAGTCGACCTGGGCCCCTTCGACCGCGGCGGCCATGATGTGGTGCGGGGCCGGGTAGTTGGCGCCCTTCAGCTGCTTGCGCAGGTTGGCCGGGAACGCCGGCAGGTTCTGGGCCAGCGCGGGGTTGGACGGCGTGCCGCCGGGGATCTTGTAGCCCTTGACGTCCCAGGGCTGGACCGCGTCCGGATGCTCGGCGATCCAGGCCTTGGCCGCCGGGATCAGCTCCTCGCGGGTGGCGACGATCTCGTCCACCAGGCCGATCTCCTTGGCCCGGGCCGGACGGTGGCGGGTGCCCTGCATGAGCACCTGCATGAGCGCGTCGACGATCCCGAGCTTGCGCACGCTGCGCGCGACGCCGCCGGCGCCGGGCAGCAGTCCGAGCCGCACCTCAGGCTGGCCGAGCTCGATCCGCGGGTCGTCCACCACGATCCGGTGGTGGGTGGCCAGGGCGATCTCCAGCCCTCCGCCGAGCGCCGAGCCGTTGATGGCGGCGACGACCGGGCGGCCGAGCGTCTCCAGGCGGCGCAGCTGGCCCTTGATCTCACGGATGCCCGCGGCGAACTCCTCCCGGTGGTCGTCATCCACGCGGATGAGGTCGTTGAGGTCGCCGCCGGCGAAGAAGGTCTTCTTGGCCGAGGTGATCACCACGCCGGTGATGTCATCGCGCTCGGCCTCCAGGCGCTCTACGGTGGCGCCCATCGAGGCGACGTAGACCGCGTTCATCGTGTTCGCGGACTGGTTGGGATCGTCCAGGGTGAGAATGACCACGCCATCCTCATCGCGCTCCCAGCGGATCGTGTTCTGTTCGCTCATCGTGGGTATGACTCCTGTAGGAAGAGGGTGGGGGGACTTAGAGGCGCTCGACGACGGTGGCGATGCCCATGCCCCCGCCGACACACAGCGTGGCGAGGCCGTAGCGACCGTCGCGGCGCTCGAGCTCGTCGATGAGCGTGCCGAGGATCATGCCCCCGGTGGCACCGAGTGGATGCCCCATGGCGATGGCGCCCCCGTTGACGTTGACCTTCTCCAGATCGAGATCGAGGTCCTTGACAAAGCGCAACACGACGGCGGCGAACGCCTCGTTGATCTCGACCAGGTCGAGGTCCTCGACGGTCAGGCCGGCCTTCCTGAGCGCCTTGCGGCTGGCCGGGGCCGGACCGGTGAGCATGATCGTCGGATCCGCGCCCGAGACCGCGGTGGCCAGGATGCGGGCGCGCGGCTTCAGCCCGAGCTCGTCGCCGGTCTCGGCGTTGCCGATCGCCAGGAGCGAGGCGCCGTCGACGATGCCCGACGAGTTGCCGGGGGTGTGGACGTGATCGATCTTCTCGACCCAGTGGTACTTCTGCAGCGCCACCGCGTCAAAGCCGCCCATCTCGCCCATGACCTGGAAGGACGGCTTGAGCGAGCCGAGCGTCTCCACGGTCGTGCCGGGGCGGATGAACTCGTCGTTGTCGAGCACGACGTGCTCGTTGAGGTCCTTGACCGGGACGACCGACTTCGCGAAGCGACCGTCATCGCGGGCCGCGGCGGCGCGCTCCTGCGAGCGGGCAGCGTAGGCGTCGACGTCCTCACGGCTGAACTCCTCGATCGTGGCGATGAGGTCGGCGCTGACCCCCTGGGGCACGAACGAGGTGTCGTAGTTGGTCTCGGGATCCAGCGCCCAGGCGCCGCCGTCGGAGCCCATCGGCACCCGCGACATTGACTCGACGCCGCCGGCGAACACGAGGTCCTCCCAGCCGGAGGCGACCTTCTGGGCGGCGATGTTCACGGCCTCCAGGCCGGAGGCGCAGAAGCGGTTGAGCTGCACGCCGGCCACCGTGTCGGGCAGCCCGGCCTTGATGGCGGCGGTCTTGGCGATGTCCATGCCCTGGTCGCCGACCGGCGAGACGCAGCCGAGCACGACGTCGTCGACCCGGTTGGGGTCGAGCGTCTCGTTGCGCACGAGCATCTCGTGCATGAGGCCGACGACGAGGTCGACCGGCTTGGTCGTATGCAACGACCCGTTGTGCTTGCCCTTGCCGCGCGGCGTGCGAATCGCGTCGAACACCAGTGCCTCGGTCGTAGCCATGCTCCTTGGACTCCTCTTCGTCGTGGGTTCGCCGCGCGCCTCCGGTGGGCGCAACACCGAGCGTCACCGTAGCGCGGGACAGTTGCCGGACAGAGTGTCCGACAGTGTATTCAGATGTTGTGGGCGGCCGTCGGCTCACCGCGCCGAGGACGCCTCCTGAGGCTGCGACGGCTCAGCGGTCTGGGCCAGCCGCGGCGGGTCGGGAGCTGGCGGCAACCCCGGCTCGGAATGCGCGGCGCGCAACTCGTAGTCGCTGCGCGCGGCGCGGTCGGCGTTGAACAGAACCCGGTCCGCCTTCAGCGCCCGGCCGATTCCCTCGGCCGCGCGCCGGGGCAGCAGCTGAGTGAACCGGTAGAGCGGCTTCAGCGAGCTGGGCACCCATACGTCGACGGTGCCGTGCTGGAGGGCGTGCACGATCGCGTCGGCGACGTCGGTCGGGTCGAGGGGCTTGACGCCCGGCGTGGCCGGCAGTCCGCCGCCGAGCTCGGTGGCCACCACGGTCGGCATCACATAGCTGAGCTCGATCGCCGCGCCGAGCAGTCGCATCTCCCCGCGCACCGCTTCGGTCAGCCCGATCACCGCGTGCTTGCTCGCCGAGTAGGTCGCGCCGCCCGGCGTGCCGATCTTGCCGGCCTGCGAGGCGATGTTGACGATGTGACCATGGTCGCGGGGCAGCATGCGGGCCAGGGCCAGCTTGGTCCCGAGGATCACGCCGTGCAGGTTGATGTCGATGATCCGCCGGGCGGTCTCGTCGTCCTCCTGCAGGAAATGGTTGAGCGGCATGATCCCGGCGTTGTTGACGAGCACGTCGATCGGGCCGAGCTCGCGCTCCACCTGGTCGAGGAACCCCTCGAACGACGCGCGGTCGGTGACGTCGAGCTGACCGCCGAACGCGTTTGTCGGCGACAGCTCGCGGGCGGTCCGGGCGGCGAGCTCGCCGTCGAGGTCTCCGATGGCGACCTTCATCCCGGCGGCGAGCAGGGCGGTCGCCGTCGCCCGCCCGATGCCTCGGGCGCCGCCCGTCACCACCGCCGTCTCACCAGCCAGATCACGCGCCTGGTCTGCCACGTTGACTCCTCACTCTCGGGGGAATTCCAGGATACTGGCCAGGCAGCCAGTCTGCCGGCGATCGGCCGCGCCGGGCTCAGCCCGCCGCGTGCATCGCCGCCCACATGGCCCGGGCCAGGCTGACCGCCAGTCGCTCATCCCCGCGGCCATCGTCGTTGGCCATGTGATCGGAGACGATCCGCTCGGTGCCCCAGGCGATGAGCCGCGCGGTCACGTCGCAGTCGAGATCGGCCGGCAGTCGGCCGGCCCGTCGGTCGCTCTCCAGGCGGGCGCGCAGGACCTCGGCGAAGCGGTCGACGCGCACGCGCCAGAACTCCGCCACGTCGGTGTCGTAGGCCGCCACCTCGGCGAGCGCCGCCAGCGCGTCGGCGTGGCTGCGGTAGTGGCGCAGCATCCGAGACGTCGTGCGGGTCAGCGCGTCCAGGCCGCCGGCGTCGGCGCCGCCGACCCACTCCTCGGGCCGCGGGAACATGTCGCGGGTGGCCGACTCGGTCAGCCGCATGAGCAGCGTCGATTTGTCCGGGAAGTGGACGTAGAACGTCGAGCGGGCGATCTGCGCCTCATCGGCGATGCACTGGAC
>Ga0302325_10010741_pt1 | contig 19798 bp, 18 predicted proteins | sample Palsa_T0_2_FD_201948 | JGI IMG/M metagenome (GOLD analysis project Ga0302325, IMG submission 201948) | Peat permafrost microbial communities from Stordalen Mire near Abisko, Sweden - Palsa_T0_2 | ecosystem: Environmental > Terrestrial > Soil > Palsa > Peat permafrost | place: Sweden: Abisko...
GCGGTTTGGAAGTTGGCGGACTGGCCGGTAAACGTGGTGTTCACCGCCGGGACGTAAGGGCCGGTGGCCGGAGTGGCGCTGCACTCCCACCCGCCCGGAGTGGTGCCGCCCGCGATCGCGGGTGCGCCTGGAATGTACGATGTGCCGGTCGGGCAGAGCGGAACCGTACCGTACACGCCGCCGAGCGTTACGTTTAGCCCCTGCGCTCCCTCAGTGTCGTAGTTGTTCAACGAGCCGCTGTAATAGCGCGCGAGCACCGTTCCGGTCTGGCCCAGTGTTGTGCGGAACTCGCCCTCGAAGAGGTTCTGCTGATAATAATTGTAGCCGAGGCCGTTAAACGAGCTGAGGTCGAAGGGAATCGGCGTGCCGCACGCGGGGCCGCTCGCGCTCGGGCAAGTGCCACTTCCCGTCGCAAGTGGATTGCATGTGATCGCCTGATTCGGATTCGCGCCGCCGCACGGCTGATAGGAAAATGCGGGCAGACCGGTGTTGCCGACCGGCGTGGTGTCATATGCTTCGACATCCCCGTTTCCGTTGACGGACTGTCCGCCGAGGTAGGAGAGTTTCAACGACGTGTTGTTGGAGAAGTTGTAGACGATTTTCGCCAGCTCCGAGTTGGAGTGGTAGCCGGTGTCCATCGTGTAGCAACAGCCGGTGAGCGGCTCGGTAAAGACGATTCCCATGCCCTGGTATGGAGCGAAAGCCGCGGGTCCAAGGCCTTCACCGATCGGAGCGAGCATGGCCAGTTGTTGGCCGTTCACGTAATAGGGGCCGCCGGGCGGCCCGGCATCGAGCGGAATCTGCGAGCCGGTCATCTTGAAGTTCTGCAGCGGTCCGGGTGCGCCGTCGGTCACGTAGCCGACCGCGTATCCGATCTTGCGATTCTTCGTTTCACCCGTCACCTTGAACCCGACCGAGATGCCGCCCCACTTATCGACGCCGAACTCCCCCGAATATTTATTCTCCACGGTAGGTTCGAGCGTAATGTAGTTCACCGTACCGTTGATCGCGTAGTTGATCTCAGCGGGCATCGAGCCCGGACCTTTGACGAGTTCAACGTCCTGGAGCAGGAACGGGTTGATGAGGCCTGGGGAGTACGTGCCCGCCGAACCAACCGAGACGGGGTGACCGTCGATAAGTGACTCGGTCTCGTACGGCAGCGCGCCACGAATCTGCGGCGTCTGCAACGAAGCCGGCGATGCGCCGTTGCTAGGATTGCCGTTACCTGGGGAATACGGCGTGGTGAAGATGCCCGGCGTTTCATTGAGCACGTCCGTGACCTGTTGACTGCCTTGATCCGCGAACGTTTGCGCGCTAATCGTGCTGATCGCCGCGGTCGACGTGTTGATCTGCGCGACCCCTGCAGCATGTGTCGAGACCGACGCAATCGTCTGCAGCGAGGAGAACGAGGACTCTTTGAGCGTCACGTTCTCCGTGAATGTCTCGCCGATGAACGCGGCGACGTTGTCGTCGCGAAAGACGGTGTAGCCGGCCTTGCTGACCTGCAGCGAATAGAGACCCGACGTGACTGCGGGAAACGTGAACTTGCCTTGCGCATCCGTCACGGTCGACTGGCGGGTGGGACCGATCAGCTCCACCTGCGCGCTGCCGAGCGGCGCTCCGCTGGAAGCGTGCACGACGCCGGTGACGACGGCAGTCGTTGCAGCGTTTGCCACGAGGGGTGCTACCGCGAAAACTGCGGCTAGCATGAGGGTCGTCGCGCGTGAGATCAATTGACGCATCGCACTTGCTCCATAGAACGGTAAGCAGGGCACCGAGATTAAATTTCGCCATTTAAGGCCATATTATGAGCTTCCTCCAAAAAATTGTCTCTGGGAGCAAAATTTTGTCCCCCCGCGGGAGGGGCAATTCGCGGACCCCCCGTAAACCGCCGCATGAAGCAGTGCGCGGCGGTCCTCGTGTGTCTGGTCGCGCTCGCATTTGCGGGGTGCACGAAGCAGGACGCCCGCGGCGAGCGCGCAGCCGGGACGCTCGTTTTTGCCGTGCAGAAAGAGCCGATCTCACTCAATCCGCTGCTGCTCGAAGGCATCGACGCGTATACCTACAGCGAAATCCTGTTCGCAAATCTGACCAAATATGACGCCGATGGCCGCTCGGTGCCCGATCTCGCGACCGCGGTCCCGACCCTCGCCAACGGCGGCGTAGCTACCGATGGTAAGCGCGTCACCTACCATCTGCGGCGCGGCGTTCGTTGGCAAGACGGTGCGCCGCTCACCGCGCAGGACGTCGTCTTCACCTACCGGGCGATAATGAACCCCGCGAACAACCTGCCCGAACGCTACGGCTACGATCTCGTCTCGTCCGTCGAGGCCCCCGACGCGTATACGGTGGTCGTGCGTTTGAAGCGTGCGTTCTCGCCGATTATTAGTTTTTTCTTCGGCGGCGACAGCAACTACCCAGTGCTTCCTGCGCACCTGCTTGCGGCGTTGCCGAACATCAACACCGCCGCGTTCAACGCCGCGCCGATCGGAGAAGGCCCCTACCGCTTCGTACGCTGGGACCGCGGCGATCGTCTGACGTTCGATGCGAGCCCGTCGTATTTCGCCGGGAAGCCGCACATCGAGCATCTTGTGCTGCCGTTTATTTCGCAGGACACGACCGCGATCAACGAGTTGCAGACCGGCGAGATCGACGCGGCGATGGAGCTCGACCCGTCGCGCATCGCGGAACTGCGCGCGATTCCGAATCATCGCGTGGTCGTGACCCCGGTGCCCTGGTACTACGCGCTCGGCTTCAACCTGGAGGATCCGGTGCTCTCAGATCATGCGGTTCGTGAGAGCATCACGCTTGCGATCGACCGGCGCACGCTCACACGCAAGATCACACAGGGTGTGTACGACGCGGATACGGCGATGCGCGGTCTCTTCACCTGGGCCTTCGATCCGCACGCGGACACGATTGCGTACGATCCGAAACGTGCGGCTGCGCTCCTCGCGAGCGCGGGCTGGGTCCCCGGTCCCGACGGCATCCGGGTGAAGAACGGCAAGCGGCTGCACTTCGAATTGGCGTTTGCGACGGGACTTTCGATCACGACGCACTTCGCGACCGCGATCGCTGCAGAGGAGCGCGCGATCGGCGTCGATGTGACGCTGCGGCAATATCCGCGCACTCAACTCATTAGTAACGAGGGGCCGCTCATGCAAGGGCGCTATCAGCTCTCGCTCTACGACTATCAAGCGCAGGTCGACCCCGACGTCTCGTGGCTGCTCGAGTGCGATCAGCGCTCGCCGCACGGGTTCAATTTGTCGCGCTATTGCAACCAAACCGTCGACGCGCTCTTAGCGCACGCGGCGGCTTCGTTCGATCGGGCCACCAGAATTACCGACTACCGCGCCATTGCGCGTCAGATTGTAAACGATCTTCCGTACTATTTCATTTGCCAAGTCAGCGAGGTTGACGTTATCCCAATGAGCCTGAAAGGCTATCAGCGCCCAATGCTCTCGCCATTCAATTCGGTGGCGTCGTGGAGATAAAGGTGCGCTACGCGATCCTGACCGAAGGCTTGCTAACCGGAACGAACGGGAAGACCGCGCACGGCGTGCTGCGCTACCGCAGCGACGCCGTTGCCGCGGTCATCGACTCGAGTTACGCCGGCAAGCGCGTCGACGAGGTGCTGCCGTGGCTCGAGTCGCGAGCGCCGATCGTAGCAACGCTCGACGAGGCGATGATCTATGCGCCGACCGCCCTGCTGATCGGCGTCGCCACCGAGGGCGGGCATTTGCCACCGGCGATGCGGCCCACGCTGCTCGCCGCCGTCGACGCCGGATTGGAAATCGTGAACGGATTGCACGAGTTTTTGCGCGACGATCCCGAGGTCGTGGCGCGCGCGAAGCGATCCGGCGCGCGTTTGTGGGATGTGCGCATTCCTCCGGATGACATTCCGCTGTTCAGCGGTGCGGCGTACGATGTACCTGCGCAAGTTGTGCTCGCGATCGGCAGCGACTGCGCCGTTGGAAAGATGACCGCAATGCTCGAAGTCGAGCGAGCCGCGAAGGCCGCCGGAGCGCGAATCGATTTCGTCGCAACCGGCCAAACCGGCATCTTGATCGCCGGGAAAGGCATCGCCGTCGATCGAGTGATCTCGGATTTTGTCACCGGCGCAGCGGAGCAGTTGGTGCTTTCGGCTTCGCCCGATGCCGACGTCGTGTTGGTCGAGGGACAGGGCGGCATTCTGCATCCCGCCTACGCACCGGTCACGTTTGGCCTGCTCTACGGCAGCGCTCCGGACGCGATGGTGCTCTGCCATCGTGCGGGCAAAACCCACATCGACGGTTTTGACGTCGAGCTTCCGTCGCTCCCGGAGCTCATTGCAGCACACGAAGCGCTGGTCGAAAGGATCAAGCCCGCTCGCGTGGTCGCAGTCGCCCTCGATACGTCGGCGCTCTCTAGCGAAGAAGCGCGTCGCACGATCGCGCAGGCGGCACAAGAAACGGGACTACCGGTCGACGATCCCGTGCGTAGCGGCGGAGCCGCGCTGTGGCGCGCAATCGAGAAGGCGCTGCAGACTACACCAAAGGCTAGACGCGCGCTCGCGCGCTGACCCCGATTCCCGGTTGATCGGTCAGAACGATCTTTCCGGTCGAAACGTCGACGCCGTCGAAGGGCGACGAAGCCAGAAATAGCGGTCCGTCGATGTCGGGCCAATCGACCAACGGTGCGAGTTGGGCTGCGGCCGAACACAGCACTTCCGTCTCGAGCATGCAGCCGAGCATGATCTTGAATCCCATCGAACGCGCCGTGTGAATGAAGGCGAGGCCGGCGCGAATGCCGCCGGCTTTCGCGAGCTTGAGATTGACGCCGTCGACGCAGCCGATCAGCGCCGGCAAATCGGTGGCGACGATCGAATCCTCGTCGGCGACGATCGGAATTTTCACGCGCTCGCGGATGTAGCGCAGTTGTTCGGGATGACCGGCGGGAATCGGCTGCTCGCACAGCTCGATCTCGTATCGATGCAGCTCGCGCAATAGTCGCACCGTTTGCTCGGCATCCCAGCCCTCGTTGGCGTCGAGGCGAATCGCGCCGCGATAGACGGTGCGAACCGCCTCGATCGTCTCAACCTCTTTGCCGGTGCCGAGTTTGATTTTGAGCACCGGAACGTGGGCGAGCGCGCGCACGCGGTCGAGCGTGAGGTCGATCGTATCCTCGATCCCGATCGTGTGCGACGTCACTCCGGCTTTCGACGGATCGAGTCCGAGGAGTTGCCAAATCGGCTTGCCGAGATCTTTGCCCATCCAGTCATAGAGCGCGATGTCGAGTCCGCAGCGCGCCGCTTCGGGAATTCCCTGGAGCAACGCTTCAATGCGGTACGGGTCGTTCGACGGTGGCTCGTAGTCGCGATAGAACGCCATGACGTCCTCGACCGAAGCGTCGTAGCGCGCGATCGGCGCCGCTTCGCCGTAACCCGTGATCCCGCCGGATTCCACTTCGACGAGTACCGTCGAAGAGTCGGTCATAACGCCGCGCGTAATGCGAAACGGCCGGATCATGGGAAGATTCAGGAGTGACGTCTTGATTTGCATGCGCCAAGAATCCGGGGCCTGGCCGCTAATATCCTGTCTTTGCGAGCGATATTTTAGCGTTCCCGACCCGCGCCCCGTTGTAGTTGCAACGCTTTGGCCGGAAAGACCAACTGGGACAGAAGAAGGCCGGCGACGAGTTGCACCGCGGCAAACGTCGCGTTACTCGCAAACGTGAACGCGCTCGAGATATTGTGCTGGAAGGCAAAGAGCACGCTTTCGTAACTCAAACTCCCCGGAACCAACACCAGCAGTGCCGGCACGAGCATCAGCGCTTGCGGCACGCGTAGCACGCGCGCGCCCACGTTGGCCACGATGCCGCACAGAAACGCCGAGAGGAACGCTGAGATCGCGTGTACATGCGTACCGGCGAGCAGATGCGATGTGAGCAGCGCGACGAAGCAGGCGGCGAAGACCCAGACGAAGTCGCGCGCACGCGAGTCGAGGTCGATCGCGATGCCGACCGCCATCAAGACCGCGGCGAGGATCCAGAGATGACTCGGCACCGCGTGCGGCGTCACGTCGCCGGTTCGCAGCAGCGACGGCCCGATCACGGCAAAGCCGAGAAATGCGCCGCAGCCCAGTTCCAGCAGCACCGAGAGCACGCGCCCGAGCCGCGCCATTCCCGCGACCAAATCGCCGTTGGCAAGTTCATGCAGCGCAAGCGTCAACGAGTAGCCCGGTAAAAGCACCACGACGCCGGCGACGATCGAGATGAAGATGTTCGTCGGTCCAAAGATCGTTGAAAACGCTGCGACGATCAGCGTGGCCGCGAAGGCGGCGATCGCTTCGAAGAGGCGCGCGACGATCGGCACGCGTTCGGCGACGGCGGAGACGATGCCGGTGAAAAGGCCAATGCAGCCGGCGACGGTGAGTTCGCGCGCGCCGCCACCGAGCAGAATGGCAACGCCGACGGCGAGCAGGGTGAGCGCGGGGATTTCCCAGAGCGCATTGCGACCCGGCCAGCGCCGATCGACATCGCTTACCGCGACGCTGGCTTCGCGGTAGTCGATCTTCCCCGAACGCAGCTCGTCGTAGACGGTATTGAGCTGCGAGAGCTTACGCAGATTGACGCGCCCGGGCGGCAAGCGCATAAGCACGATTTTTTGATTCCAAGCTGGGCCAACGGCGATCGTGATCTGCGTCGGCAAGGCGAAGATTTGCGTGGTCAATCCGATCGCCGACGCGACGTCGGCGAGCGTTTCCTCAAGGGTGTCGGTCGCCACACCGGCCTGATGGAGCTCGCGTGCCATCGTCGCGAGGAAGACGGCTTTGGGATCGTCGGCGATCGCGGAGATCGCGGGAGGCTGCTGTTCGCTCATACAATCAAAAAGCGCTCCGTTCGTACGAAGCGCTTTTGCAACATTCGCGAAGAAGCGACTACTTCTTCGTCGCTGCCTTGCGCGTGTTCTTCGCAGCGCCGGATTTTAAAGTCGACTTGCCGGTCTTCACCTTGGCCGGCGCAACGACTGCCTTCGCAAGCGCCTTGGCTAAACGCGACTTCTTGCGTGCCGCCTTGTTCTTGTGAATTACGCCGGTTTTGGCGGCCTTGTCCAATTCGCTCTCGACCGTTTTCGAGAACGCGGCGTCCCGCTCGGTGAGCGCCTTCTTGAAGATGGTCTTCAAGCGCGTCTTGCGGTCCTTGTTGGCGACCGTGCGCTTTTCGCTCTGGCGGACCCATTTTTCGGCGGCCTTGATATTCGGCAAAAGAAACTCCTACGTGCGCTAGACTCGGGGGCAACGGCTCGCAGTATAGCAGAGGGGCGGAGTCGCGCGCAAGCGCGCTATGGAGCCTCCAGGAGACTTTTGTAGCTCTGGTAGCGGCTCTCCACGATGCGCCCCTGCGCAACATCGGCCACGACGCCGCACCCGGGCTCGACCAGGTGGGTGCAGTCGGTAAAGCGGCAGGTCGTGGCCGGTTCGCGCATCTCGCGGAAGCCCTGGACCAGTTCGGACGGCGTGATCTGGCCCAGGCCGAACTCGTTGACCCCCGGGCTATCTATAAGGAAGCCGCCGGGCATGCGGTAGAGGCGGGCGGCCGTTGTGGTCTGGCGGCCCATCCCGTGGCGTGAGACATCGCCGACGACCGCCTCGCCGCCGAGCGCGCGGAAGATCGAACTTTTCCCCACGCCCGAATTCCCACTGAGCAAGGCATGACGCCCGCTCAGCGCGTCGCGCAGCGCGTCGACGTTCTCTCCGGCTTTGGGATTGAGCACCAGCGTGCGATACCCCAAACCCGCGTAGAGATCGTGCAACGTGCGCGTTGCCAGCGGATCGCTCAAGTCAGGTTTTGTGAATACCACGATTGCCTCGATCGATTCGAGTTCTACGAAGGCGAGGAGCTGGTCCAAAACGATCAAGCGCGGCGCCGGGTCCGCAAGCGCCGTCACCGTGACCATCGTATCGACGTTGGCGGCTATGGTCTTGGCACGGCCGCCGGCGCTTCGCCGCTCGAGGTGAAACGAGCGCGGCTCGATCTGATCGACCACCGTTTTCTCATCCTCAAGCACGCGAACGAAGACGACGTCACCAGGAACGGGCATGAAACGTTTCCCGGTCTGACGTCGTAGCTGAGCCAGGCGCGGCGCCGTTTCGCCGTCGAGGCAGACCCATGCCGCGTTTTTCCCATTGGACACAACTAATGCGCGGCGTAGGCCATTCATCACAATGATTGCGAGTGCATCGCGCCTAAAAAGGTAGAAGGTATCGTGCCCACCATGTCCGCCTTCACTTTGCGCTTCCAGCCCCAACTCGACGACTCAGAAGTCGCCGCGGTGGAGGCCATCGTGCAGCAATCCGGCAGCAAAGTGACGTGGGAGAAGTCCGCGGCATGCAAGCGCACGTATGGCTTGGTCGAAAACGCCGGAGCCGCGTGTGCAACCGCGCTGCGTGAAGCAACACGGGCAACAGTGTTCGATCGGCCGGTCATCGCCCTTGCTGTTTTCCCTAGCGTGCGAGAAGCCTTGCCGCCGCTCATGCATGCGCTGGGCGGCCCGGGCGGACCGGCGGGCGTGATCGCGTGCGACCCGTGCGGTGACGGCGCAGTCGTCGAGTGGGATCTCGACGTCTCTCCTTTCGATGTGGTGCTCAATCTCATCGACCTCGAAATAGATCGTTTCCACGCTGCGCGCGTGAACACGCTGCTCACGCCGTTACCGCTTGCGTGGTGGACGCGGATCGCCGCGACCGGCCTGCACGCGCCGGAGATTACGCCCGAGCGAGTGCTCGAAGAGCAACTCGAGGTGCACGGTGTCCTGGATTAACGTCGTCTTCGGCTACATCGGAATCACCGACGTCATCGACATCGTCGCGACGAGCGTGTTGATTTACTACGTGCTGCTCTTGATCCGCGGCACGCGCGCCGTGCAAATCCTCACCGGCCTATTTGTGCTCGCGGGACTGTTGGGTCTTGCCAACCTGCTGCACCTGTATTTGCTCGGTGCGATTCTGCAACTGCTGTTCTTCGGCGCCGCGGTCACGCTGGCGATCGTGTTCCAGCCCGAACTGCGTCGCGCGCTCGAGCAAATTGGACGCGGTGGTCTCTTGCATATCGGCAACGAGACGACCGATTGGATGCGTCCGGAGGACAAGTCGATCTCGACGTTGGCGCACGCCGCGTTTCTGCTTTCGCGTAATAAGCTGGGCGGCTTGATCGTGATCGAGCAACAAAGCGGCCTCAAAGAGTTTGCCGAGAGCGGCACGGTCATTCACGCCGAGCTTTCCGAAGAATTGTTGCTGGCGATCTTTATGCCGCGCTCGCCGCTGCACGACGGCGCAGTGATCGTGCGCGAGAACACCATCGAAGCGGCGGGCTGTTTCTTACCGCTCGCCGAGCAGCGCTTGGCCGAGCGGCGCGTCGGAACGCGCCACCGCGCCGCACTGGGGCTCACCGAGCAGACCGACGCCGTCGTCGTGGTGATCTCGGAAGAGACCGGAGCGATCTCGATCGCGCGCGAAGGCAAGCTCTCGCGTCCGTTAGAAGAAGAAGCGCGCCTCGTGAAGGTGTTGCTCGCCGTGACGCGTCCGCCGCGCGACCGGCGCGGCTTTGCTCGCAACGACGTCGTCTCACAACTGCGCGCGCGCCTCGCGCCGCAAAAGAACCAGGAGAGCCCGCGTGCAGATCATCCGAAAGAACTTCGGACTTAAACTTCTCGCGCTCGCCCTCGCGATCGTCGGATGGGCCTACTTCCGCTACGCCACCAATCCCGTCCTCGCGGCGCGTTTCGATCAGCAGTTCTCGGTGCCGATCGTGACGACGAACTTGCCGGTCGGCTATATTTCTCGCTTCACCGACAAAGAGGCGGTCGTCACGGTCAGCAGCCGGCGCGGCGAACCGGCCGTGAAGCCCGACGAAATCAAGGCCGTGCTCGATCTCTATGGCAAAGCGGCGGGCGTTTACAACGTGCCGGTCGAACTGGTTGCGCCAAACGTCGTCGTGCAAAGTTTGAGCCCGGCGTCGGTCAGCTTGACTATCGAAAAGATCGATCAGCGCAGCTTCCCACTCGCTTTTCACTATATGGGGCCGCAACAAACCAACGTGGTCGTCAATCACGCGCAACTCATGCCGACGCAAGTGCTGGTGCAAGGTCCGCAGGATGCGCTCTCGCAAGTGAGCGCGATTCGCGTCGACATTACGGTGCCGCAATCGCCGCAGTCGCTCGATTTGATGGTCCGCCCCGTGCCGGTCGACGCGAGCGGTAATGAGGTCGGCGAGCTGCAGGTTTCGCCGGATCTGGTTCGCGTGCGGGTTGATTTCGTTCAGGGAACGAGCCCGAAGAAATCGTGAGAGCCCACTTTGGAACCGACGGCGTTCGTGGCGTTGCCAACGACGACCTAACGCCCGAGTTGGCGTTTGCCATCGGCCGCGCCGGTGCAACCGCGCTCGCGCACGAAAGCGAGCGGCATCGCCCGGTGATCGTGGGACGCGACACGCGTCTTTCGGGCACAATGCTCGAAGCTGCGATCGTTGCCGGCATTACGTCGGTTGGTCGCGACGTGCTGCAGATCGGCATCGTGCCGACACCCGCGGTCGCGCGCGTCACGGTTGCCGAAGGCGCGGCAGCGGGCGTGATGATCAGTGCGTCACACAATCCGATTGCCGACAACGGCATCAAGTTCTTCGGTCCCGACGGATTCAAACTGTCCGACGACCTCGAGCACGAGATTGAATCGCTGATGGAGCGCGAGGATCTTCCACGTCCCACCGGAGCCGGTGTCGGAATCGCACGCACCGCGCTAAACCTGGGCAAGCATTACTACGACGAACTGTTCGGCACGGGCGTTGACCTGCGCGGGTTGCGCGTCGTCGTCGATGGCGCGTTTGGCGCGGCGTATGCGATGGCGCCCTACGCGCTGCGCAAACTCGGCGCCGACGTGATCGAAATCAACTGCGAAAACGACGGCGCGCGGATCAACGTCGAGTGCGGAGCCACGCACCTGGGCCCGCTGCAAGCCGAAGTCGAGCGGGCAAGCGCCGCCGGCGATAGCGCGGCGATCGGCGTGGCGTTCGACGGTGACGCAGATCGCGCACTTTTCGTCGACGAGACCGGCGCGATTGTCTCTGGCGATCACGTCATGTTTGCGATCGGGCGTGCACTGCACGAGCGCGGTGCGCTCGCGCAAGATACGATCGTTGGCACGGTGATGAGCAATATCGGTTTCGAGCGCGCGCTTGCGCGGCACAGAATCGGCCTGATTCGCACGGCGGTCGGCGATCGCTACGTGCTCGAACGCATGCAGGCCGGCGGTTTCACGTTAGGCGGCGAGCAGTCCGGGCATATCATCGATTTGCGCCGCAACACGACCGGCGATGGGCCAATGACTGCAGTGACGCTCTTTGGGATTATGCAGGAGAAGGACGCACAGCTCCACGATTTGGTGGGCGAGGTCGTGGTCGCGCCGCAAGTGCTGCTGAATATCCGCACCCCCCACAAAGCCGTATTGCAGGTGCAAACCGTGCAGGAGGCTATCGCCCGCGCCGAGCGCGAGCTGGCCGGCGCGGGCCGCCTGCTGATCCGCGCCTCGGGGACCGAGCCCCTGATCCGGGTGATGGCCGAGGGCGACGATCGGACGGAAATCGAGCGAATTGCCGGCGATTTGGCTCGCCAGATAGAGCAAGCCGCCGCTCTTTTGTAAAGCCTGAGAAAAAACGCGGCAGGAGACGTCTGGCCTACGGTAAACCAAAAGGCCCATCCCACGGGAATGCCCGTGGGCCCTACGCCTGCACAAGTAACACTGAATCCGGCCTGGCAGCCGGAGCGGGGGACTTTCCCGGGATTAGGGGTGAATGAGCCGGTCGGCTCTAGGGCGATCTTTCCCGTCCGAACCCGTCAACTAACCTCGCAAGTGTCGTGAAAGAGGAGCGTTTCTTGCGCTATGCGTTAGCTGCCTGGGCTTTAGCCCTGTTGCTGGCCGGATCATTCGCAAATGCGAGTGCCGCGACGTCGAGTCGCACTAATCATACCCAGTCGACGACGAATGAAACGGTAACCAGCCCGGACGTCGCAGAGTGGACGTCCCATCTCATCGTCACAACCAAATCCGAACGCGGTAATCAAAACGCCGAGTTCCGCTCGTTCGCGGGCGGTGTGCTTGCGCGCACGTCCAAGCTCGCGACCCAATTAACGCGCAGCGCGCTGCGCTTCTTGGGTGTGCCGTACGTTTTCGGCGGCACGAGCACGAACGGTTTTGATTGCTCGGGTTACGTACAGCACGTCTTTGCTCTGCTCGGCATTAGTTTGCCGCGCACGGCCGATGCGCAGTACGACGCGGGCCATCGCATCGTAGGTGGGATGAAGCCAGGCGATCTGGTGTTTTTCCAGACCTACGCGGCCGGTGCGTCGCACGTGGGCATCTATATCGGCAACGGCAAGTTCGTGCATGCGAGCTCCAGCCACGGCGTGATGGTGTCCAGTCTTTCGGATTCCTATTGGCACGCCCGGTTCATCGGGGCGAAGCGCTTTATCAGTACCAAGCACTTGGTCGCCAAAGCCGTAAATTAACACCCCGACGGAACGCGCTGCGGCGGAATCTCGCAGTGCATCACTGGCCTACCTCTTCTGGCCGACAGCGTTGATCGAGCTGATCACGCCGCGCCCGGAGACGTCGAGCTGGTTCCGTTTCCATATGCGGCAAGCCCTCGGGTTCGGCATCCTGTCGAGCGTGATAGGGCTTGCTGCTTTCCTGTGGCCCTTGATCCTAAGCATGCTGGTGAGCAACGTCATCGCAACGCTCTGGATCTACGGCGTCGCCATGCTCGTCGATCTCGTCCTCTTGGTGCTGTGGGTGCTCCTTGCGGTACGCTATAGCCAGCGAGCGGGCCGGGGCGAGCTCTTCGACGTGCCCTGGGTCGCGCGCCTGACAGGGACCTCCGTCCGAAAGTAGTATTCAGGGCGTCGGCTCCGGAGCAATGGGGTCGCCGCACGAAGCGGCGACAGAACCGGAGCGACAGGATGTCGCGATCGCCACGAAGTGGCGAACGGTGGGGTGTCGCCAAGCGGTAAGGCAGCGGGCTTTGAATCCGCCATGCGTTGGTTCGAATCCAGCCACCCCAGAGAAAACGTCAGCCCGTAGCTTCTACGGGCTGACATTTTCTTGTTGGACCGCACAGCCGACTCAACGACAGATGGTGATTAGGCGGATCCGTGACCAGGCCACGGGCGCGGTAATCTAGCGGCGGCGGGGCTTTTCGAGCTTCGCTACGCGCTCGTCGAGCGATCCGAATCCGTCGATAACGCGCACTTCTAGTCGCGAAAGGCGATCCTCGACGCGGTCGAGTCGAAACTCGACGCGATCGAGCCGGCCTTCAACCCGCGCGAAGCCCGCGCCCACGGCGCCTGCCAGATCGGCAATTGCGCTGGAGAGTTGATTGTATTGAGCGTTTTCCATTGGCCCCACGATGGGCGGCGTTCGTTGCCGCGATGTGGCAGTCTTGTGGACAAATCAGCGAGCGCGAGTTTTTAATGCCTCGATAACGGCTTTCGCGGTGCTTCCACTGGATTGCGGATTTTGACCCGTGATCCACGTGCCGTCGACCTCAATATGATCCGAGAAATTCGGCGCGGTCACGACGTTCGCGCCTTGTTCGCGCAATTTCGATTCGAGTAAGAACGGCATGAGCGTATCGAGTTTCACCGCGCGCTCTTCGTCGTCGGTGAAGCACGCGATCGTCTTGCCCGCTACGAGCGTTTCGGATTCGCCGGTGCGAATCGCGTCAACAAAGGCCGCCGGACCGTGACACACCGCCGCGATGATCTTGCCTTGCGCGTCGAATTCGCTCAACATGGTTTTGATTGGGTCGAAGGTTGCAAGGTCGAACATCGTGCCGTGTCCGCCCGGAATGAAGACGGCATCGTAGTCCATCGCGTCGCCGGCCTCGAGCGGTGTCTTGGTCTGCGACAGCTCTTTGCGCGCAGGATCACTCGGGTCAGCGCCTTCGAGGCTGCGCGGATCGATCGGCGCGTTACCGCCGTGCGGTGTGACGGTAACGATCTCAAACCCGGCGTCGCGAAACGCGTGCCAGGGGATGCTGTACTCCTCCAGCCATAAGCCGGTTGGATGCTCGCTATCGATCTGCGAGTGCCCGGTCACGATCATCAAAATCTTCGGCATAGTACCGAACATGGTACCCGAAAACGAGGCCGAAGAGTGCCGGAAATACGACATAAAGGGACCGACCGCCGGCAAGCCCAATCCGCGACGAATGTCGATGGCACGTACGTTCGCACTCGCGGCCTTGGTATTGGGCCTCTCCTTTGCACCAGCCTCCGCGGCCGATCCGCTGATTCTTCAAAGCCCAACCGTCAGCCGCACGCAGATCGCGTTCGTCTACGGTGGCGACATCTGGGTCGTTTCGCATGAAGGCGGCGCGGCGCGACGCCTGGTGACCGGTTTTGGTCTCAACGGCGCGCCGTATTTCTCGCCCGATGGCTCAACGATTGCGTTCAGCGCGAACTACGACGGCAGCACCAACGTCTACACAGTGGTGGCATCCGGCGGCGAACCCGTGCGCTTGACGTATCATCCGGGCGCCGACGTGGTCATCGGCTGGACGCCCGACGGCAGCAAGATTCTTTTCGCCTCCCATCGCGAGAGCCAGAACGACGCAACGCAGCTCTATACGATCCCCAGAGGCGGCGGCATTCCGACGATGCTGCCGCTGCCCGACGGCACCACTGCGTCGTACTCGCCCGACGGCACGCACCTCGCCTACGTGCCGAACAGTCAATGGGAGTGGTACTGGCAAGGCTATCGCGGTGGACAGACGACGCCGATCTGGATCGCGAACCTTGCCGATTCGTCGGTAACCTCGATCCCGCGCAACAATTCCAACGATCGCTTCCCGATGTGGATCGGTAACGAGATCTATTTTGTTTCCGATCGTAGCGGACACTACGCGCTCTACGTTTACGATCCTCAGACGCGCGACGTCAAGCAGCTGGTTGAGAATCCGCGCGGCTTCGATATCGTCTCGGCGTCGGCCAACGACGGCGAGATCGTCTATTCGAAATTCGATTCGATCCATCTCTACAATCCGTCGTCGCGCACCGATCGCGAAGTGCCGATAACAATTGCCGCCGACATGCCCGAGCTGCGCCCGCAGTGGGTTCCGGTCTCGTATCAAATTCAGAACGCCGCGATCTCGCCCACCGGCGTGCGCGCGGTCTTCGAGGCGCACGGCGACATCTTGACCGTCCCGGTCCAGAACGGCTCGGTGCGGAATCTCACGCAAACACCAGGCGTCATGGAACGCGATCCGGCTTGGTCGCCCGACGGCAAGTGGATCGCGTACTTCTCGGATGCAAGCGGCGAGTACACGCTGCGCCTACGGGATCAGCAAGCTCTTTTGCCAGAGCGCGTCTACCAGCTCGAAGCGCAACCCACGTTTTACTACACGCCGATCTGGGCGCCGGATAGTAAGAAGATCTCGTTTGAAGACAAGCACGGCTACTTGTGGTACATCGACGTAAGCCACGAGCATCCGCAGCCGGTCAAGATCGCCGAGCAGCCCTACGAAGGCTTCGGTCAGAATGCGTTCGGCGCAGTGTGGTCGCCCGACAGCCGATACCTCGCGTACAATAAGCAGCTGACGAACTTTCTTCATGCAATCGTCATCTACGATACGCAAGACGGCCAAGCGCACCAAATCACTGACGGCATGAGCGATGCCACCAGTCCCGCCTTCGACAAGAATGGGAAGTATTTATACTTCCTCTCGAGCACGAACACGGGCTTCACCGCATACCCGCTCGACATGGAGAGCGACGAGCACGCGACTTCCAACTACGTCTATGCCGCGGTCCTGCACAAGAGCGACGCGTCGCCGACGGCATTGCAAAGCGACGACGAACCGGTCACCAGCGACGAGCCGGTGAGCGGGCCGCCGCCGCCGAGCGCGACGCCCAAGCCCGCCGCCCAACCAGCGGCTACTGCGCAAAAGATGCCTCCGATCGACTTCGACCAGATCGGTCAGCGCGTCGTCTCGTTGCCGATTCCGGAGGCGAACTATGCCGGCATCGCGTCGGCAACCGCCGGCACGATCTTCGTCGCGCAGGCGCCGCTAGTCAGCGTCGATCCGCTACCGCCGACGTTTACGATTTTTCGCTACGATAGCGCATCGCGAAAAGTGATGCCCTACGTCGACGGCGTGAGCGAATTCGCCGGCGTCTCCTTTGATGGAAAGAAGATGCTGATCGGGCGCGGCCTCTTTGTTCCGCAGTGGTCGATCGTGCCCACGCAGCTCCCGATTCCGCCGCCGCCCGGTTTAGGTGCGCTTGCGACGGGCGGTCTTGAAGTGCGCAGCGTGCCGCGCGAAGAGTGGGCACAGATGTTCCGTGAGACGTGGCGCATCGAACGCTTCTGGTTCTACGATCCGCACTACCACGGTCTAGATATCGCGGCGGCGGAAAAGCGATTCGCAGCGTTCTTACCAGGACTCGCCTCACGTTCAGACTTCACCTATCTCACCCAAGAGATGATCGGGTATCTTTCGGTCGGGCATTTGTGGGTCTATCCAGGCGTGGCCCCGCCGAAAACCGATCGCGTGAACGTCGGCCTGTTGGGCGCTGACTACACGGTCGATCACAATCGCTTCCGCTTTGCCAAAATCTACAATGGTGAAAACTGGAATCCGACGCTGCACGCGCCGCTGACCCAACCCGGCGTCAACGTGAAGGTCGGCGACTACCTGATCGCCGTCAACGGGATCGGCGTGCACGCGGATCGCGAGATCTCCGCCTACTTCCAAGAAACGGCCGGAAAGCAAACGGCGATTACCGTTGCCTCCAGTCCCGAGGGGAGTGACTCACATAACGTCGTGGTCGTGCCGCTAGCGAGCGAAGCGGCTCTGCGCAATCTCGCGTGGATCGCGCACAACCGCGATGAAGTAGATCGCTTGAGCGGCGGCAAACTCGGCTATGTTTACATGCCCGACACCGCGTACGGCGGCTTCACCAATTTCAACCGCTACTTCTTCGCGCAGGTGAATAAAGAGGGCGTCATTCTCGACGAGCGCTACAACCACGGCGGCCAAATTGCGGACTACGTGATCGACGTGCTCAGCCGCAAGCAACGTGCAATCATCGTTGGACGCGAGGGTATGCCGTACATCGATCCGCCGCTGGCAGTGTTCGGGCCGAAGGTCATGATCATCAACCAGTACGCGGGCTCGGGCGGCGACGCGATGCCGTGGCTTTTCAAAAAAGCCGGACTCGGGCCACTCGTCGGCGTGCGGACGTGGGGTGGTCTCGTCGGTATCGGCGGCTACCCGTCGCTGATGGACGGCGGTCGTGTTATGGCGCCGCGCGTGGCGATCGGTGGGCTGCACGGGCAGTGGGAAGTCGAAGGCCACGGCGTCGCGCCGGATATCGAGGTGCAGCAAGATCCCAAGCTCGTACGCGAAGGGCACGATCCGCAACTCGAAGCAGCGGTTGCCACCGCGATGAAGGAGCTACGCGAGCACCCGATTCCGCACTACACGCCGCCCGCATATCCGGATCACCATCCGGTCTTGCCGCCGATCGTCCAAAAATCGTAGGTAAGTTCGGGGTCGGTGAAATAGGCGTCGGGAATGGAGAAGAAGCCGTTCTTCGCGTAGGCGCTTCCCAACGAGTTGCGCGCGATGAACGTCTTCTTGGTGCTGTCATAGCCGACGGCGATCAGCGCGTGGCCGCCGACAAGCGTGTCGGTTTTTCGCGGCAGCCGCAGGTGCGCGGTTCTCGCAGCTTGCGTGAAGGGTTCGCCATAGGCTTGGATGCCGAAGACGAACGCACTGCCTTGCGCGAGTGCCGCGTGCAGTGCATTGAGCTCTCGAGCGATGCGGTGGTAGCGGATCGGCCGGATCTCCGCGTCGTCGTAGCAGGCGCGCGCGGGGCGCAGGGTCACCGCCTCCTTGCGGTAGGGCCATTGCCGCTCGGGACACGCGCCGTTGCGCACGAGAGCTTTGATCGCGAGGCGAATCGTGGTGCCGCAATCCTTGCGCTGGGCATTCGAGAGCGCACGGGCGTTGTAATACATAAAGAGGCGCGACGGCGGCATAATCGCCTCGTCGAGCTGATTGGCGACCAGGGTCATCGCGGAGGCGAGCGCATTGGCGCTGCAGCTCTGGATGCGGTACTGCTGATAGACTTTGCCGCAAAACTGCGACAGATCGGCCCGCCGCGGAAGCCGCTCGACCTTCGGTACAAAGCGCCGATCTCGCGCATCGGGCTCATCGCGATAGCCGCCGGGATGAAATTGCAACGCCGCCATGAACCGCTCCATTCGGTATGAGCCCGCAACAAGCCGCCACGCTTCACGTCACCAACGGCGACGCCGTGGTCTATCTTTTCAAGAAAGCCGGTGTCGTGGGCACGCACGTACCGTGGCGCGATATTCTGCATGAGGGACCCGTCCCTGCCGGCGCGACGCTCGAACAGCTCAGCCGCGTGCGCGGCGAGTATCTGGCTTCGCGCGGCTTCGGAAAGCCGATCAAACTGCTGCACGAGTTTTCGTCGCGCGATGCCGCGCTCCGTCGTGCATCCGAATTCTCCGAAGTGGTTCTGTGGTTCGAACACGATCTCTACGATCAATTGCAACTGGTGCAGGTGCTGGTCGAGCTTGATGCGATGGGGCTCGAGCCCGGGAGCGTCAGCCTCGTTCAAAGCGACGTATATCTGGGCAGCATGACCGTTGACGAGTTGCTCGCACTTTATCCCAGGCGCAAAACCGTAAGCGCCGCGACGTTCGAACAGGCTGGCGTGGCGTGGGACGCGCTACGCGCAGAAGAGCCCGATGCGTTGCTCGCCTGCACGCAGCGCGACGCGCAGGGTTTGCCGTACTTGCGCAGCGCGCTGCGCCGTTTGTGCCAAGAGTATCCGTGGAGCGAGGACGGTCTCTCGCGTTCGCAGCGCCACGCGTTACAAGCCGTTGCCTTTGGACCGACGAACGCCGACGAGCTTTTTCGCCGCGCGCAGTCGCGCGAAGAAGCTCCGTTCCTCGGCGATCTTGCCTTCGCTGCGATCGTGCGCGATTTGCAAACCGGCCCGGCGCCGTTGATCGAAGGAGAAGACGGCGCGCTCGAGCCGACCGCTCGCGGCCGCTCGACGCTCGCCGGTGGCGAAGATTGGCTCGCGCTGCAGCCGCCGGATCGTTGGATCGGCGGCGTGCATCTCACCGCAGAACACGCGTACCGCTGGAACGACGACGCGGGGCGGTTCGTGTCGTGAGTCTACGCGAGCTGATCGAAGAATTGGTCGGCGCGTGGCAGAGCGGTGACGCACATCGCGCGGCGGCATTCTTCGCACCAGACGGCGTGTATCACGAGTCGGGCGAAGAACCACTCGTCGGACGCGATGCGATCTTCGCGCATTTCGCGCGCTTTTTTCGCGACGGGCCGGCCTGGCGTTTCGAAATCGACGAGATGATCGTCGAGGGCGAGCGCGCCGCGGTGGCTTATCGCTTCGGCGTAAACCGCAGCGGTGTGTGGAACGAACGCGGCGGTTGCGCGTTCGTGCATTGTAAAGAACGCCTTATTTCGCAATGGCGGGAGTATCGCGGCTGACAATTGTTAGCGTTGCGTGCCCTGCGACAGCAGGCTGATCCCCCACTCACGACCCCGGCTAGTATGAAGTAGAACTAGCGCGTCTGCTCGGGGCGTTAGTGGTCAAACTTCACCGGGCAACGTCAGCTAAGGATTAAAAATTAACTTGAACAGAGTACTTATGTCTCTCCCGGCACTTGTGATGGCCGGAGTCTTCGCGGTCTCAAGCCCGGCGATGGCAAGC